>ERZ795053.7057-NODE-7057-length-10929-cov-3.524186_pt1 | contig 10929 bp, 6 predicted proteins | sample MGYA00375137_ERZ795053 | MGnify/ENA primary metagenome ERZ795053 (study PRJEB30182, sample SAMN05720284) | activated sludge metagenome | isolation source: Anaerobic digester | place: Hong Kong | collected 2014-12-17 ... | reverse complement strand
AGGGGCGACGGGCCTGCTTGCGAGAACGGAGCGACGCCCGGGGCAGAGGGAGCGTGGGCAGTCGCCGCTGGAGCGGTGGCAGACAATTCGGGAACCGGCTTCGGTTGGGAAACCAGTCGATGAGGGAGGTTTCGCAACCTTTCGACGCTGTCCCGGCTCAAGGTGATCCGTTTCAGCCCACGCTTCTGCCGCTCACGAAGGAGAATTCCCAATTCCTGCAGGACTCCGCGCAGCGAATCCGTGGCTTCCATGGCACGTTCAACGCCCCACGGCGGCACCCGGAGTGGGAGCCACGGCGGATTCACCGGGGAAGCTGGGGGGAACCGGCAGGGTCACTTTGCCGGTGACTGCCCATTCAGTGCCGCGTTGCACGACCGTGAAAAAGTCCACGCATTGCATGGAGTATCCGGCATGGCCCATCGGGGTGTGAAAAACGCGTCCCTTGCCGTATTGCAACGTCATCATCATGGGCTCGTTCTTTTTGGACTTTTCGCTGTGGGCGTAGGCAAGGATTTTCATGTTGGTGCCCGGGCCCCGGAGCGAGTCGTAGAGCTCGTCTTTGGCATGTTTCCATTTCATGGGCATGCCCTTGGTGATTGGGTGGGCCGCGTCGAGGAGTTCCACCAGGAATTCGGATTGGGAGCCGTGGGAGCCACCAGCCCCTGGGGATTCATCCCGCACCACTTTTCCGTCTTTGACATAAACGTAGGGACCGCTTTTCTCATTGCGGCCTCCCCAGCCCCCGAGGCCAATCATTTCATTGTATTCCGGCCAGAGCGGGAAGGCGTTGTTGGCGGCGTGGATGACCACAAAAGCGCCCCCATTTTTGACATAATCGGTGAATTCTTGGCGCACTTTGGCGGGCCAGAGCTCTCCGTTATAGTTGCTCATCACGGCGTCAAATTTCGAGAATTCAGGGTTCCAGCCGTTCCATGCTTCTTCTTTGGAACCTTTGGGGGGAGACGTTGAGACCGTCACTTCGAACCGGCCGCAACTCTCAAGCGCTGTTTTCAGGATGGGGGTGGTTTCCTTCCAATTGTGGTTGTTTTGTCCGTCGAGGATCAGCACCGAAATCTTGGGCTGGGCATCCTGAGCCGTGGCCGGGAGATTTCCCACTCGCCAGAGCGAAAGCATTCCGAGCAGGGACCCAAAAACAACGAAAAGGGGAAAAACGGGTGGTCTCATAAAATTCCTGTTGAGCAGGAGATAGCAAGTGTCACGCCGGTTGTCTAGTCCGGGAGTGATAAAAATCTCAGGTTTGCGAATAATTTCGGATTTCAGCCTTCGGGAAACTCAAAGCACGCCACGCTGGAACCGGTCCGGAGGTAGAGACGGCGTCCCACCAAGGCGGGGGAGGCGCAGCGCAGGGCTCCCACTTTGCTTCTGCCCAGAGGGGTATAGGCATTGGCATCCGCTTTGATCATGGCCAGAAATCCGCCGTTGTTTTCGTAAACGAAGAGTTTCCCATCCGCGAGGAGCGGGGAGGAAATATTGCTGGAGGCCTTGTAATCCCAAGCGGTTTCCCCATCGTTGATCCGCAGGCAGAGATGGCGGTCGGAACCGAGGTGATAGAGGTGATCCTCATGGATGATGGGGCTGGAGGCATAGCGCATGGCGAGGAATTCTTTTTTCCAGACCAGTGTGGGGCCATCGGAGGTCAGGTTCCAGACGCTCAAATTCTGCCCTTCCTGAGTGCTCGCGAGCGCAAGGGTGTCGCCGACCACAGTGGGGCTGCTGTCGCCCCCGCCGGGGCGCGTCCAGAGGGTGGCCCCGGAGAGGGCATCGATTCCAACCAACTGGTTCGTGGCATTGCAGAGAATGACCGCTGCCTTGGGGCCACGCCACAGGGCCGGGGAGGCGTTGGCACCACTGGCGTCCTTGTTCTCCCATTTGACGGCGCCGCTATTGCGGTCATAAGCGGTCAAGCTTCCCTGTTGCAGGTAAACCAGTTCGCCTTCAACCAAGGGGGAAGAAGCGGGACCTTTGCGGCCAGTCAGGGGAGTCTTCCAAACGAGATCCCCGGTGACAGCGTTGATGGCATAAATGTGGCCACTGAGGGCGGCGAAGACCTTGCCCCCCGCCACCGCCGGGGTGCTGGAGGATGCCCGGCCACTCGGTTCACCGGGGGTTTCAAAGCGCCAGAAGGATTTTCCGCTCCCGGCATCGAGGCAGAGGATCACGTCATTGGCGACTTTTTGAGAGTTGGGAACCGCTTTGATGATTCGGTCGGTGATTTCCGTATCAAATTGTTGGGACTTCACCCAGGCTTCCATGGCCGCTTGATCGGGAAATTCCTTGGGGGCAGCTTTGAGCGTTTCAAACACACTCACCGGCAGCGCCGCCTTTCCTTGTTTGAAGCGCCCGGTGACCCAGCTGCCGAGCCGGACGGCCTGTTTGTCGGTCAAATTATCCGCCACCCATTTGGCAGCCCAATCGTCGAGGGCTTTGCCCCTCAGTCGTGGACTCAGTGCGAGACGGTCGGCCTCCATTTTGGCCACCAATTCCGGGGAAAAGTCATGCCCCCGGTGGCCCAGCGTGGACAGCACATCCCCGTCGATCCGGCGCGTGTCGCAAGGTTCGTCCCGGTGCCAGACCACGGAAAGATAGACCTTGCCGTCCACTACCGCCACGCTGCCGTGTCCGCCATAAAAGTCACTCGGGATTTCTTCGCTCTCCCAGAGTTTTACCGGCGAGGAGGTCTCGGTCAACTCCGCAGGGAGGCCGGACGCGTCGGGGACGATGCCGTTGCGCAATGGCCCCCGCCATTGGGGCCAGTCAGCGGCTTCACCGAATGGACTGACGAGGACTAGGCTGATTCCGGATAAAGCGAACCATCGTAAGGCTTTCATGGGAGGTCCAATGTAGACAATTTCTTTAGATCTGCCGGATTTTTGTGAAATCAGGCTGGTTTCTCTGAATCGGGGCGGATGTTTTTTCCTGACAAGCTCCGAGAAACCATGTAAGCACAGACCCATGATGGCATTAAAACCAGGGGGAACCAAAGGTGGGGAAGGTCTTTTTTTGCTGGGTGTGGTGCTTTCCGTGGGAGGGCTGTGGTTCCTGTTTGATTCGATCCGCGTCGTCAACGGGATGCAGGGCATCATCTCCGGTGCATTGCATCGGATCGGAAACCATGGTGGCGGGGCTCCCGGAATGGTGGGTCAAACGACCTCCATGGGAGTCATTTTGGTGCCCCTCTTCCTCGGCATCGTGGCCTTGTTTTTCGATGCCAAACGCACTTGGGCTTGGCTGCTGATGTGGGTCGGGGTCGCCGTGCTGGTGGTGGAAGTGGTCAGCCGGTTTCGAATCGAGTATGCCATGAAAGGCTCTCATGCGCTGCTCATACTGGGCCTTGTGGGTGCCGGGGTTGGATTGATGCTGAAATCCTACCGCACATCTAGCAAGTAAGGATGCCCTCGTGGGGGCTCCATCCCCATGGGTGGTTGCCATCCGTGACCACTTCGCCTGCTGATCGCTGACAATGCGGGATTCTCCTCGAACACCTGTCATTGCGTGATGCCCTGAGCATTGCGTTACGGTCTGATTTGAGGTTATCTGAGTGCATGCGTTTTTTCTTGGCATGGTTCACCGGTTTCTCCTGGATGTTGCTCGGGGGGGCGGCTCTTACGGTATCTGCGGCTCCCGAGTCTCCCTCCGGGCCGGTGGTTACGTGGAATTTCGATGACTCCAAGGAGCCGGGACCCCGTGCTCCGGTCTATCCCGGCTTCTCTGAAACCAACACGGCGGGCGTTGCCGATGGCAAATCCGCCCTGCTCACAATTCCGGATGGCAATCAGGCGCCCCGTTTCACCAAAGGCGAAGCCATCACATTGGAAGCGTGGGTCAAAGTGCGTTCCCTCGGGAAAGGCGCCCACGTTTACCTGCTCGGCAAAGGTCGGACCAAGGGCAACACGATGAACCAGAACTATGCCCTGAGGCTGCGGGGAGAGACCTCCGAGGGACGCTTGAACTTTCTCTTTTCCAGTGCCGCTTCGGCTGGGAAGGCCGCTGGATGGCATCGCTGGACCAGTGAATCCGGGTTCCGCCTGGGTGGCTGGCATCACGTTGCCGTGACCTACGTTTTCGGCGAGCCCAAAAGCATTCGTGGATACATTGATGGCCTGCCGGTGAAAGGAACCTGGGACATGGATGGAGAAACCGACCTAGGGCCGGTGAGTGATGACGACGCCCTGATGCTGGGCTCTGGAAACGGCAACAGCAAAGGCAACGCCTTTGACGGGTGGATGGACAGTGTTGCCATCTGGCGCGAAGCCCTGCCGGAGGCAACCCTGAAAAGCCGTTACCGCTTTGTGCCGCCGCCACCTGCGGTGACGGTCAAAGACGTGGTTCCAGGAAAGATCCGGATGCAGATCTGTGAAGAAGGGATGCCGACCACCAACGCCTGGCCTGATGAGCCTCTCGCGGCGATGGAGTCCTATGATGAGGAGGCTTTTGGTTTTTTTGAAGTTCCCCAAAAATACGTCGGGACCGGGGTTCGGGGAGATCGGGCCAATCCGTATCTGCTCCGGGCGGCTTCTCTGGTGTCACTGCCAAAGGGCACCCATCGGCTTCTGCTCCGCGGCCATGGTGCCGTGCGACTGTTTGTGGATGGTGCCTCCGTCCTGTCGTTGCCTTTCAGCGGCGCCGACGGGAGCGGGCACGGACGGGTCTCCAGTCAGAGTGAATACCTCAACTTAGGGCCGGATTTTCGCTTCGCACCGCCCGGAATCCGGGAAGTCACCGTGGAGTTCCAAAGTCCGGGCCGGGAGCACTTTGTCGTTCTCGAAACCGTTGTCGGCGGCTACCTGGGGAAAAACAAGCGGCGCCCGGAACTCGTGGAAACGGTTTTGGCGTGGTCACGAGAGGGGACGGAGAGCTGGGAATTGCTGACTCCTTCCGGAAAACCGGGGATTCCGTACACCGATGCCGGGTGGGAGAATTATGTAGCCGAGCAAAAGACGGAACTCGCGGTCACCAACGCCAAGGCCCGGGAGACCCTGCGGCAAAGCCAATCCGCCTATTGGGAGAAACGCCGGGCAGCCGCTCTCGACTGGCTGCGACAGACCGATGAAGAACCGGTGCCCCCTGCCTCCGGGGACAAGGCCTCCCCGCTCCCCATTGATCGCTTTCTTGCCGCAAAACTTTCCCAATTCACAGCCGAAGTCAACGCGGCCAAGACGGGCACTGTGAGTTATCATGACCAGATTCGGCCGATCCTTGAGTCTAAGTGCTACGATTGCCATCAGGGAAGCAAATCCAAAGGCGGACTCCAGCTCACCTCACTGGCACTCGCACGCAAGGGAGGGAAATCTGGCGATCCAGGCTTGGTGCCGGGCAACGATGCCACGGGGGAGATCTTGGCCCGCATCGCCAGCGATGACCCAGACGAGATCATGCCGCCAAAAGGCACCCCACTGTCGCCCAAGGAGGTGGCTTTGATCAAAACCTGGATCAAAGAGGGGGCCCACTGGCCTGAATTGATGGTCGAAAGCACCCGCCTGACCCCGGTTACTGACGACTTGGCATTTCTTCGCCGAGTCATGCTCGATACCGTGGGGGTGGTGCCCTCCCTGGCGGAGATCGATGCCTTCCTGGCTGATCCGGCGCCCGACAAACGCTCCCGATGGATCGACCGGTTGCTGCAGGATACCCGTTGGGCTGACCATTGGATGGGCTATTGGCAGGACGTGCTCGCGGAGAACCCCAACATTCTGAATCCGACCCTGAACAACACCGGGCCCTTCCGTTGGTGGATCCAGGAATCTCTGCTCGATAACAAGCCGCTCGATCTCTTCGTCACCGAGTTGGTTCGCATGGAGGGCAGCGAGCGCTTCGGTGGTCCCGCCGGTTTCGGGGTGGCCAGCCAGAATGACGTGCCGATGGCCGCCAAAGGCACCATTGTCGGGTCCGCGTTTTTGGGGGTGCAGTTGAAATGTGCGCGCTGTCACGACGCCCCGACAAACCGCTTCCGTCAGGAGGATCTGTTCCATGTGGCCGCTTTGCTCGGGGCCAAGGCCATGACCGTCCCAACGACCAGCAGCGTTCCCATGGACCGTTTTCACAACATTGGTCGAAAACCACTCATCACGGTGACGCTGGCCCCGGGCAGCAAGGTGGAACCCCAATGGCCGTTCCCGGAGTATTGCAGCGAAGACCGGGCCAAGGAACTGGCCCAGCATCCCGAAGATCCCCGGGATCGGCTCGCCACACTGATCACCGCGCCGGAGAATGAACGCTTTGCCCAAGTCATGGCCAATCGGATTTGGGCCCGGTTCATGGGGCGGGGGCTTGTGGAGCCGGTCGATGACTGGGAAAAAGGCAGCCCCACCCATCCCGGGTTGCTGCGGTGGCTTGGTCGGGAACTCGTTCGGGGAGGGTATGACACCAAGCATGTCGCCCGGTTGATTCTCAACAGTGAAGCCTATCAACGATCCGTCGATCCGGCGTTGAAAAGGCCCAGTCCTCTTTACACGGCGCCGGCGCCCCGCAGGCTCAGTGCGGAACAAATTGTCGATTCGCTTTATGCCGCGACCGGAAAGCCCATGCGTTTGGAGGAAGTCAGCCTCGACATCGACGGTTCCAGGGATTTGGGGAATTCCATCTCGCTGGGACAGCCTTCGCGGGCTTGGATGCTGACATCGACCTCCAACGAGCGAGATCGTCCCAGTTTGAGCCTGCCCCGTATCCAGGCCGTGGCGGATGTTCTCGGCGCTTTCGGATGGCGCGGTTCCCGGCAGGATCCCACCACGGTGAGGGAAAGTGATCCCAATTCCCTCCAGCCCGCCATTCTCAGCAATGGCACTCTCGGAACCTGGCTGACGGGATTGAGCGATGATCACGGCATCACTGCCCTGACGTTGGAGGACCAGACTCTAGACGCGTTGATCGACCGGATCTTTCTCAAGCTGTTGACGAGGCATCCCAGCCTGGAGGAAAAAAACTACTACGCAGAGTATTTGAGCGAGGGGTATGACACCCGTCTGATATCGCCGTCCGCCATTGAAAAAGCACCCTCCTATCCGCGAGAGCGTGCCAAATACGTGTCCTGGTCGAACCATCTCGACCCCGAAGCCACCCTGGTGCGTCAGGCACAGGAGGCGGAGGCCCGTCGCGGAGATCCTCCCACGGGGCGCCTCGCTGATCCGTGGCGTCGGCGCATGGAGGATGTGCTGTGGTCGCTCCTGAATGCCCCGGAGTTCTTGTTTTCTCCCTGAATTTCTCCAGCGACGATCCCTCATCAGGTTGGTCGAACCAAAAGCAGCCCGGTCGGGGTTTTGCTTCAGCGCTTCGAGGGAAGTGGTGAGCGTTTCCGGAGTGTAAACGCGATCCTGGGACACCTCCAGGGCTCCGCTTCTGATTCGATTTTCGTCAGTCGGTGAGCGCCATCCTGCCATCTTGGATAGGCATCGTGCTGGAGCTCTTTGTCGCCACAAAGTCATAAAAATCAAAGGGCAATCAAAATGAAGGGTTGCAAAAGTATGGAAATTATATTAAATCTGGTAATAGGAGCTGTGTATGAAAAAACAAGGGGCATTTACCTTGGTGGAACTGTCTATCGTGATCGGACTGGTTGGCATTATGGCCGCCTTGGCTTACGCGGTTTTCGGGAACACCAGACCTTCGGTCGAACAATCCAAACTGGATTCCGACATCGCGATTCTGAACCAAAGTATCAACGCTTACGTGGGATTCGGGGGCAACCTTGCTGATCTGACGGAACCGTCTGAAGTCCTGACACGACTCAAGTCCGAGCAGCTGGAGTCCGAGAAAACCTATTCCACGGGGTTGACGGGACAGTTCATAGATCCGCGGCTCAGAGCATTGATGATGAGTGAGGAAGAAGCTTCGTCAAACGCGCCGAGGGCGGTTTGGGATGCGGCCTCGGGGCAATTTGTCATTGCCTCCGAAGGATTTCCGGCCGTGAAGCATTTCTATCTTGGAGAGCCTGAAGTTCCAACCTTGGAAAGCCGTCCACAGTTCTTTTCGTATGGAACGGATAACGATTGGGTCTGGGATTTTCAGGACCGCAAACCACTGGAGCAGTTGGCTCCCACCTCAATTGTGTTGAACAAAGCCGCCGATCCGACTCCGGCCGCTTCGTTGGCAAGAGCCGCCCGACTCTACCCGCCGGCTCTTTCCCTTCTGGGGGGAACCTATCCAGGAAGCCAGTTCCCACTCGCTTTGGAATTAAGGAACGTCAATCCGGGCGGAAGTTCCTCCATTGTCTATCGCCTTGATGGAGGTCCTTGGCTTGATTATTCGACGATGATCTCCGTGCCCCCCGGCACGGCTCTCCTGGCATTCTGCAAGACCTCTGATCCAACCATCTGGTCCGACAGTCTTTCGGCCAGCGCCACCTACTTGTCCGATCCGACGAAATTGCTGCCACCGGAGATTCTGCTGAGTGCCACCAAGTTCGACCCAGCCACCCAAGTCATCAAGGTATCGCTGAGCAATCCCAATCCGGCGGGCAGTTCAGACCTGCGCTTCGCCTTGAAAACCCCGAACGGAGTGTTTCCGTCCCTGGCGGACTTTGAATCCTACAGTGGAGAGTTTTCGGTTTCCGTGACGGAATTTCCGGACGGATTTTCCGTGCAGGCATACGCGGATTCGGCCAATACCGCCACCTACCTTGATAGCGACCCTTCGGAAGCCAAGACCACGGTGGATTTCTTTGGCATCCCGGTGCACGGCAACGTGCTCTTTGTCATTGATGCATCCGGTTCGATGGAAAAGGACTTTGGCGGGATCAGCCGGTTTCAAGCCGCCATCAAGGCGGTGATTGCTTCGATCAACTCCTTGGATGCCAATCAGACCTTCAGCGTCACCATGTTCAATGGTGGCACGGCATGGGCGGATGGAACTTGGAAGATGCTCTCGGCTACCAAAACCAACAAAGACAATGTCATTTCTGCCATCCAGTCCGTCGTGACCGGTCCGGGAACCAGCTATCAGACAGCCCTTTCCCACCCGGCGCAGTTTGCTACCAAACCCGAGCGCGTCATTTTGCTGAGCGACGGTCAACCGACCACCGGTCCCTACGACACCGAATTGCAGACCCTGGTGAAATTGGGGATCGAAGTCAACGGAGTCTTTATTGGCGCTGTTGGAACCTCCGCATCGGATTCGCTCAAAGGTATTGCCTCGGCCACGGGTGGAGCTTTCATCGAAGTTGCCCCTTGACGTCTCCGGCTCATTCACCAACCCAACCGTTCGTACGAAGCAGCATCCTTACCGGGACGCTCATGCCTGACTGGCACGGACTTGGGGGACGGTGGGAAGGCACCAGGGACTGGCATTTTGGCCTCCGTCAGGTGGCGCGCCCTACCAAGAGATTTTGGGTGGCAAAACCACCGGGCTCAGCCATGGTAGCCAATGTCAGACCCTATCTGGTATGGAATTGTCCAAATCCCAACCCAGGGAGGTGTTATTTTCACTGCCATGCCTTCTTCACCCGCTTCCTCTGCCGCCTCCACCGGAGGCAGCGCCCCCATCGTTTGGCTCAACGGGGCCTTGCTCGACGCCTCCGAGGCTGGCATTTCGCCATTTGACCATGGGTTGCTCACCGGCGATGGAGTATTCGAAACCCTGGCTGGCTTGGGAGGGGAGCCCTTCGCCGCCTCCCGCCACCACCAAAGGCTTGTCCGCTCCGCGGCGGCACTCGGCTTGATCCCGCCTCCGGCGGAAGAGCTTCTCACCGCGATGCGTGAGGTGATGCATGCCAATGGTTGCCTTGATGCCAGAATTCGGGTCACCGTGACCGGGGGAATTTCCCCGCTTGGCTCGGACCGTGGGCAGGCCCGTCACACCGCGCTGGTGGCGGTCTCGGCGATGCCGACCTTCAAGCCGCTCGCCAACGTGGTCACGGTGCCATTCACCCGGAATGAAAAAGGAGCGCTCGTGGGATTGAAAACGATCTCCTATGCGGAAAACGTCCTCGCCTTGAATCATGCCAAGCAGCAGGGAGGAGATGAACCCATTTTCGGCAACACCCAGGGCATTCTCTGTGAAGGCGCAAGCACGAATGTCTTTCTGGTCCGTGACGGCACCGTGCTGACTCCCCCCCTGAGCACAGGCTGTCTGGCCGGAGTGACCCGTGGGTTGGCCATCGAACTGTGCGCCGAACTTGGCATTCCCTGTGAAGAAGTCCTGCTTCCGCTGGACGCACTCGATCAGGAAGAGGAGATTTTCCTCAGTTCCACGCTGCGCTGTCTTCAGGCGGTAGGCCGGGTCAATGCGATCGACCTGTCGAAGGCTCCCGGAGAAACGACACGCCGCCTGGTGGAGGCGTTCGCCGCGCTGCAACAGCGCAATTTGGATCCCTGATCATTTTTTGGAAAAACAATCATGATGGAAATTTGGAACTTTGCGAATCCGTGGCTGAAAAGCCTCGTGTCATATGATCCCGGCAAACCCATTGAGGAAACCGCTCGGGAACTCGGTCTCGACCCTGCCAGCATCATCAAACTGGCCTCGAATGAGAATCCCCTGGGGCCGTCACCAAAAGCGTTGACGGCGATGCGTGAAGCCCTTGAGAAAGCCCATTTGTATCCCGACGGGGGCGGCTTTGCCTTGCGCGAGGCGATCGCCGCCACATTTGGGTTGGAGCGGTCCAACGTCATTCTCGGCAACGGCTCGAATGAGATCATTGAGTTCATTGGTCACGGTTTCCTCCAACCCGGTGACAATGTGGTCGTCGCCCAACACGCGTTCGTTGTCTACAAACTGATGGCCACGTTGTTCGGTGCCGACACCATCGAAGTCCCGGATCCGGGATTCGTGCACGATCTTGACGCCATGGCGGCGGCCATCACTCCCCGGACCAAGAAGGTGTTCATCGCCAATCCGAACAACCCCACCGGGACCCTGGTGGAGCAGGAAGCGATAGATCGGAAGAGTACACGTCTGAACTCCAGTCACGTTCGGTTA
>ERZ795053.7056-NODE-7056-length-10930-cov-9.332230_pt1 | contig 10930 bp, 6 predicted proteins | sample MGYA00375137_ERZ795053 | MGnify/ENA primary metagenome ERZ795053 (study PRJEB30182, sample SAMN05720284) | activated sludge metagenome | isolation source: Anaerobic digester | place: Hong Kong | collected 2014-12-17 ... | reverse complement strand
TTTGCGCACACTGGCTAACAGTAATAATTCGTTGATGATATTGTTCATTTTCTCGCCGCTTTTAGCGAGCGTTTCCAAAAAACCCCGAATCTGTTCGACAGGCATTTGCTCAAACTTCTCTACTAACATCCAGGTATAGCCCAGCATAATGCTCAAAGGACTTTTCAGATCATGGGCGACGGTGTGGGCAAAAGCATCAAGTTCTTCCACTGCCTCGCGCAAGGCGAGTTCGGCCGCCTTTCGTTTGGTAATGTCGCGCACAGCGTTTTGCAAAATTTGACGCTCTCCAACCGCTACTACCCGACTGCTCACCTCAACCGGAATCAGCGAGCCATTCTTGCGGCGGTAATGACATTCATACGTGCGCGATCCGCTGAATGACGATTCCCAGGCAGAGAGCATATGCGTTTCATCCTCTTGCGGCAGCACTTCGAGATCATCCAGGTTCAGGCGCAGCAGTTCGTCTCGGGTGTAACCCAGGCGGCGCGCGGCGGGCGAATTGGCATCAATGATGTCAAACGTAACCGGGTCCGCGATGTAGATCGAATCGCCCGCATGTTCAAACAGGCTGAAGTAACGCTGCTCAGTCGCTTCCAGATCCGCCCCCCGCTGCCGTAATGCCGCAATCAATTGATCTTTGGTCTGCTCATTTTCCGTCATCAGAAAACTCCTCGATGAATGTCTGTTCTTCGGTGGCGACAGCCTCAATGTGCGCCAGCCATTCCCGTGCCGTCGTCTCCAGATCGAGCGCCGCGCCCTCCGCGCTGAGGGCGGCGAGCTGCTCGGCGGGCAGCAGCGGCGCGAGTTCCCGTTGAAGTTTCACAAGCTCAGTTTGAATGCCTGGCGCGGAGGTGGCAGGATGCGCATCCACCAGACCCGCCAACTGTGCGGCGGCGGGGGCATCGCCTTGTTGCGCCATCCAGCGACCAGTTACGATCAACGCACGCAGCATTTGCGGTTGCTGGGAGTGGCTCAGGCTGTCCGTCAGCGCTTCTTGCACCAGGGACAGAAGATCGGGTTGTTGGTCTTCGAACGCCACGTCGGCGAGGCTGTTTAGAACCAAACTAACATCTCTAGGGCTGAAATTGCGTGCCAATTCCAATGCTTGTTGGAAGTAGTCTCGGGCGGCGGAACGGTTGCCTTGATCACGCACCACGTAGCCCAAACCAATCAGGTTCATCACTATCACACGCTTGTAATCAAACTCGCGTGCCAAAGCCAGGCTGCGCTGATAGTAGTCCTGTGCCCTGGTGTTATCACCCATTGCCAGGGCAGTATCGCCCAGTCCAATCAAGCTCGACGCAATGCCGTGTGTGTTGTGAGTTTCGGTGCGCAGGTTGAGTGCCTGCTGGTAGTAATCCTGTGCGGCAGCATAGTCACCCATTCTCAGGGCCGTAGTGCCCATATTGCTCAAGCTGGACCCCATGGTGCTTCTGCTGCCGATTACTTGTTCCATCTCAAATGCCTGCCGGAACAAGTCGTAGGCAGCAGGATAATCACCCAAATGAAGCGCAGCAAGTCCAAGATTATTCAGAGTGCTCCCGGAGTTCCGCATATCATCCAGCGCCTTGGCCATCATTAGACTCTGCTGGTAATAATCACACGCGGTGGCAATGTCGCCATTCATATGCGCTGAAATACCCAGTGAGTTTTGAGCAACCATAATGCCGATCTTGTCGTCCAGGGACTGCGCCAGCGCCAGACTCTGTTGGAGGTAATCGCGAGCGGCGGCAATGTCATGCTGGCTGTTAGCAGCAATCCCTAAACGTAGCAGAGCGGGTCGCAATTCCTCCGGCAGCGCAAGTTTCTCAGCGAGGGCGCGCGCGGCTTCAGCCGTCTGTCGTGCCATGCTAAAGTCGCCACGCAAGTTATAGCTGTCACTGCGGTTGATCAGCAGAGTCACCACACGCCGATCCTCCGAAGGGAGTAACTCCAACCCCCGCGTAATCAGTTCTTCAGCCCGGTCGTACTGGGCGCGTAGTCTTGTCGTTTTTTCTACAACCGGCAGCAAGTAATGCAGCTCACGCGCTTCATCACCGGCTGTCCGCCAGTGATCCAGCAGCACATCATCGTAGGCGGTGTCATCCGGATAAACCGCTTCGATGGCTTCGGCGGCCTGCCGGTGCAGTGCGGGGCGTTCGGCGTCGCTGAGGTCGATCACCAGCGCCTCACGCAGCTTGTCGTGGGCAAAGCGCCAGCGATCATCCTGCACATCCAGCACCGCCGCGTTGGCGCAGGCGGTCAGCCACGCCTCGACCTGTTCGGCATGAACGATCCGGCGCAGCACCGCCCGATCGACTTCGCGTCCCACCACCGCCGCCAGTTTCGAGAGCGGCTGTAACTCCGCCGGAACTTTGGCGAGCCGTCGCTGAACGATGCGTTGGATACCGCCCGCGAAGACGGATTCCGGCAGCGTCATCGCGCCGACGCTGCTCAGTTGCCCGGCTTCTTCGGCCAGCGCGCGCACGACTTCCACCAGGAAAAAGACATTGCCTTCGGTTTCGCGCTGCAACAATTCGACGACCTGGGGCTGGCGTCCACCCTCACCCAGCATGGAGACGCTCAGTTGCGTGATGCTGTCTGCGTCCAGGCGCGGCAAGGTTATGCTCTGCATCTGGGGGAGTTTTTCCGGTAAATCAGGCTGCTCGTCGTTGCGATAGTTACCGACGATTAACAGCGGTAGCTGTTGTACGATCCCTGTCAGGTGTTTCAAGGCCGCGAGGCTTTCAGTAGCCCATTGCAAATCTTCTACGATCAACACGACCGGCTGCGTCTGGCGTTTGAATACGTCGGCAAGCGTGAACGTCAGGCGCTGCTGCCCCGCCGCGCCGGTGAGTTCGGGCGCGTCCGGCACATCGCGGCCCAGCAACTGCCCGATGTCCGGCACGATCTCCTTGAGCACGCTCGCTTCCAGGCTGCTCAGCTCGGTGGAGAGCGCCAATCGCCGCGCCGCATCGCGCCAGAGTTGGTACGGCAAGCCGCCGCCTTCGACGGCCTGCCCGCGCAGCACAACGGCGCCCGCCACCAATGCCTGCGTGCGCAGCTCATCCAACAGCCGCGACTTGCCAACACCGCTCTCGCCACCGATCAGCCACGCGGATCCGCTGCCCTGCATGGTGGCCTGAAGGGCGCTGGTCAACTGCGCCAGTTCCGTTTCGCGCCCGACAAACTGCGCCGCCTGCAAAAAGCTGTCGCGGATGGCGCTGCTTTCCGGGGGTGGGTCTTGTTGGATGGCGGCGCTTAAGTCGCGGATGACTGCGTTGGCGTCTTGGTGTCGGGCGGCCGGGTCTTTGGCGAGCAGGCGGGCTACCACGGCGGCCAGTTTGGGGTTGTCGATGGCGGATACATCTGGTTGCAGGGCCATGATATGAGCGAGCAGGCGGGATGGGCTGTGTCTGGTGAAAGGGTAGCGCCCTGTGAACATCTGGTAGGCCATCATGCCGACTGAGTATAGGTCTGAGGCGTGACTCACCGGCTGGTTTTGTATGACTTCGGGAGCCATGTAGGCCAGTGTGCCGACGGTGCCTTTGGCGTGTTCAACGGCCGTTGACAACCCAAAATCCAGCACTTTTACCTGTCCCTGCCCATTCACCAGCACGTTTGCCGGTTTAAGGTCGCGGTGCAGAATGCCGCGCCGGTGCAGATAGGACAAGGCCTGCAAAACCTGGATCAGCAGCGTCACCTGGGCTTCTACCGGCTGGTTTTCCCCGGCTGCGAGCAGGGGCTGCCCCCCTTCGAGCAGGTCCATCGTGAAATAGGGCTGGCGGTCCGCATCGAAGCCGTAATCCAACACGCTGATGATGTGCGGATGACGCAACGAGGACAGGGTGCGGAATTCCTGCGCCAGCGCGAGCCGAACACTGCCGTTGTTTCCTTGCGCTGCCCGCGAGGCGAAATCTAGCTGGCTGCTGTTGATAGTCACGCGTTTCAGGGCGATGGTGTCGCTGGTTATGCGGTCGGTGGTGCGGTAGACCACACCCATTGCCCCTTCGCCGAGTTTTTCCTGAATGATATAGCGCGCGTTGATTTGTGTTTGAATCGGGTGGAATGCCATACGCTGCTCTGGCTGCTAAGCAATCGTCTAAAAATTCCGTGGCGCAGACTGGACCCATCTTGAAGATTGGTCCAGTCTAAAAAACGGGAGTTTATTCTTGGACAATTACCAAGCTAAAAATTAACCGTTGACCAATAAGCCTTTCAAACTCACACACCCACATTTGTCTGACAGTCACACACAAGGGGTACATAATGATAGGTCAACAGATTATATTACGCGAACCGCATAGCGTGCTATTTTAATGGCGATATATAATGAGAGGCATTGTCGTTGTTGGAATCTAGCCGCAGATCAGCCGCTTTTATTGAACTTAGGCAACCCCTCTCTTGCGCCGCAAAACAACCGTCCCCCCTATCCCCGACGCCCATGCCCGTCGTAATCAAAGTATGATTTTCTCCCTGGCTCACCCGCCCTGTGGCAGCGGTGGCAGTGATTGCAAATAGAGCCACACCGCTGTCAACTCATCGTCGGTCATCTGACTAAAATAAGGCCATGGCATGTCCTCGCTAAGATGACGGCCGTCAGGCGCCGTACCGGTACGAATGGTCGTGAAAAAATCATCCACCGTCCATGACGCAAGCGGTCCGGCAGGAGTCAGGTTAGGAGAGGGAACCTCTTTACCGGGTGGGCCAAAAGGCATGCCATTTAAATCGGCCCCGTGACACTCGGTGCAGGTATGTGCCAGATATTGCCCGTAGGCCGCTGTTACGCTCGCCGGTGGTACAGTTGGCCGCGGCCCATCATGGTTAATCAGATCAACGGCGTAGTCAGGAAACATGCCAGCGCCCATCATGAGCTTTCCTGCCAGAGCAATCTCCCTTGGCGGTAGTTCATTGTCTACGGCCGGCACGCTCTTCAAGTAAGCAATTAGCGCACCCAAGTCCTCGTTGCTCAGGTGGTAAAAGGCCTGCGACGGCATGATAAATAAGGGCCGATTATCGTGGCCAACCCCATGGCGGATGGCCCGCACCCAGTCTTCATCGGTGTAGAAGCTGCCGACACCGCCGTTCCCGGCCGTTAGATTGGGAGTCGGGATAGTCAACAGTCCGGGGATAGCATATTCTACTTGACCGGCCAAATCCTGGCCGTGACAGCGGGTGCAGATTAAGATTGTTGCCAGATGCGCCCCGTACTGGGACGCGGACGCATCGATGGGGATGGTGACCGCTTCCGCAGGGATGTTGTTGTAGTGTTTATTGGCCTGACTGTTGCCGCGAATGAACAAGATTCCAAAGGCCAGCACTGCGAGTCCTACCAGTCCGCCCAGGACAATACCTATCCATTTCAAAACTTTCTTGCCCACGGCCGAATCTCCTTGTGACCCTATACCAGCCTGGGGCTGAGCAGGTCGTTAAAAGCATTCACAGAGGAAAAGGCCATTATGACAAACAGGCAGGGGGTTTGTCGTGCGTGTATGCACGTATTTGTTTCGGTATTTTGGCGGTACGTAAGTAAAAATGGCCGCTAGAAAACCCCATGACTTGCACTATCTGAAAAAACTTATTGAGGTTGGAGAGCTAACGCCCGTTTTCTCACCTGGCGTCTGGAGCACGGCGGTCCGTATCGTTGGTATGCGTAAGAAAATATCACGGTTCAGTACAACCCGCTGATGCCTTACCGAAACGGCGTGTATTGTGTGTGTCATCGAGCGACTTATTCCGAAAAGAGGCTAAGCTGCCGAAAAAAAGTGTCTGTCAAACGGCAGTGCCAACAAAAAAGGCCGGATTCCTGCGAATCCGGCCTTTTTTTATCGTGGGAGCGCGAAATGGGTCAGGGGGTTACTTGTTTACGTGGACCTGCATGAAGTTATTCTGGGCGCTGACACTGACCACCCGAATTGTGGTGCCTGTGTTGGGCACAGGCACGCTGCTCCAGCCAAAGTGACCAATGGCCGGATTTGGAGGGGTCCAGTAGCTTTGCGTGTCGTCAAACACTTTATTTGCCGGCAGACCACCGTAGCATCCCTCTATGCTATTGGCGTGCAGGCAGATTACGTCTGTTGCCTCCAGCCCGAAGGTTGAATCGTAGGATTGGATGCGTGGACGCCAGGCCTGGCCGTTGTCCGGGCGCAGCAGCAGGTCAGGGTGGGCATCGACGGGGAGGAAGAGGCCGCCGCAACGGCCGTTCGCGCAGTGGTCGCCGACGTTGTTGTCTTCAAACGACGTGTCGTAGTACCAGACCAGCAAGCCATCCTGATAGGGGAAGTGCTCTACCCAGTCGCCCAGAGCCGGATTGTCCAAAAAGCCAAAATTATAAGGGCTGGTACGCAGCCCGTCATCGTAGCCGCGATAGTTGCGGAACTCGGCGAAGTAGGCGTTGAAGAAAGACAGCGAAACCGTGCTGCCCGTCCGAATGAAACCGTTATAAGTCCAGCCCGGGTCGGTTTCGGCATCATCCAGCGCCTGGCCGGTGATGGCAATGTCGTCCACAAACATGCCGGGATTGGCCACTGCTACATCTGTCCAATAGCGGAAGCCGATCGTCACATTCTGCCCGGCAAAAGTTGAGAGATCTGCCGTGAGATCGACCCAGCCGCCAGAATCGCCGGTTATGCCGTTGCCAAAATTTTGGCCATTAGGATCGGTATTCGTGGAGAGGTTCGTAGCGACAGGCGTGCCGTTCACCGTCAGGTAAGCGTAATCCCAGTCGAGTTCAATGTCATAGTTCACCTTAGCGGTGAGAGAGGGTGCGCCGGCTGGCAGGGCCACGCTGCGCGTCATGCTGTTATCCAGATCGTTCCCGGACCCGGAGAAGTAGAAGTAATCGCCCGAGTAAGGCTCGCCCACCGGGAAGTCTACATTTTTATCGGGCAGCAGCACCACAAGCTGTTGGGCTTGTTTGGTATTGGTGCTGGCCGGACCGAGCTTCAGCGAAGCCTGCTGACCATAGTCAACAAGCGCATAATTAGACCAACCGAGGTAGATCTTTTCGTAGGCGCTCATGGGGATGGGCTTGGAGCCTATGCCATCGGCCGGAATGCCAGTGCTGCCATAAGAGCCGCTAGAATAAAGAGTCCAGAAGCCGGTTGAATTTTCCGCACCACCCGTATTGCCAGAGGTATCGTAGAGGTCGGGCAAACCCAGGTCATGACCAAATTCGTGGGCAAAGACGCCAACACCGCCATTTTCTGGCTCGATGGTGTAGTCGCCAATCCAGTAGTCACTGTTGCCAATACGCACGCCACCAAAGCTGCCGGGACCCGTGCCATCGGGGCCATTGGCATTGTAGTAGGCGTACCAACGATGGCTCCAGATGGCGTCGGTGCCTTGTGCGCCGCCGCCGGTTTCTTCGCCTTGCCCGGCATGAACAGATTGGAAGTGGTCGATGTAGCCGTCTGGCTCGTCGAAGTTGCCGTCGTTGTCCATGTCGTAGCGGTCCCAGACATCGAATTGGGCGAGGTAGGCGTTGATGTCAACGGCCGTTTCCCCCGCATTTATCTGCGCGTTGTACCAGGCGTCTACAGAATCATCTACAAACCGCCACGTTTGCGCGCACACGATACCCCCACAGTAGTTCCGCCCGTAGTGGGCCGCATTGTAGGGTACCTGCACCCAATCGGTTACATCCCCGTTCACGGCATAACGGTTTGAAGACTCCGCGATATAGAAATTACGCATGGAAATCGCACCCGGAGCTTCTGAGAAGAGCAAATTTTCATAATAAGCCTCCGTAAAATCGGGCGACCAAATCGTCGTGTTATCTACGCTCCGATCCGGTTCGGGGATTTCGTTGTGCAAGGGGCCCGGAATGCCGGACTGCAAAATGCCAAACGGCGAATCAAGCGGCCCAAACTCGCCAATCACCGTCCAGATCGAATCTTCGCCTTCGCGTTCCAATTCTACAAACTGCCCTTTCGCCACTTCCGCTACCGGGCCATCCGTCTTACCATTCACCTGAGAAGCCAGGGCTCTTTCTCTTAACTCTGTCTGTCTATCTCCCAGCGGATGAGACGGGTTGTCCGTATTGGCACCATAAGGGGGAATGCCAGCAGGAATATCTTGGGAATTTCCGGATGCTGCACCAGCAATTGGCACAATGGCAACCAATAATAGAGCCAAAATCAACACTGTGCGGAAATACGCTGCTTTCATAAATTAATTCTCCTTGGGTATTTATATTTGGAAAAAGGTCGAAACACAGCCGGAGAAGGGTCGCTTTCTAAGTCATTACACCTCCATTTTTGCCCACAACTGCACGGTTTCCCTTGCGGCTGCAGGGGTAAAGATGCGGACGCGGTGAGGACATATACCAATATCACCGTAGCTGGAGTATGAATTTAACCAGAGGAAGCAATGTGGAAAGCGTAGGTTTTGGGATATTACCCGCTTGCTGCGTCAAGCGCGCAGAATTGCCGGGTTGAAGGAACGGGGAAGTCGACGAAGATTATGTGGTTATTGCCAGCCGGGCAAACTTTTATGCTTTTATGAACAAAGTGATTCTCAAACTACCACGGAAAAGCTTAATCGTTAATAAGAAATACGTCAAGATTGTTCAAAAAAATACAAAGGTCTTCTTGGAGAGCACAGAGCAGGAGCCAGTAAACATTAAGCGCGAGAAGTTGAGGCCACCAAAAACCGGGAGCTACTAGAGAGGAACTGTTTGTCGTATACTCACTCGAATTAGAGAACCTGCCCCTACTAGCTCTACCAAGAGAGTGGTCCAGGCAACTACGCAAGTTCCGTCTGTTTTTTGTAGTCGTCCAGCAAGTGCCAGGGCTTGAAACCACAGACCTGATAGAGACCCCGAGCGGCCTCGTTTTCCCCAAAGTGGGCCACCGTAGCAAAAACCATCCCGGCCGCCGCCATCTGCTGCATGCCATACACCATCAGCGCCCGCCCAAACCCACGGCGGCGGTAATCCTTATGGGTGCCCACCGGCTCAAACGATCCGGTGCGATTCAGGTGGTCGAACCAGATAATGGTGAAGGCCACATAGACGCCATCCGGGCCACAGATGACCAGCTCGCGTTCCGGTGCGTAGCCCGGAGATTCCATGACTTTCTGGTACAGCGCTGGCGTCCAGTTAGAACCAAAGCTGGCGTTATGCACCTCGGCCAGATTGGCCGCATCCTCAATGCCCCTGGCCGACCTGAACGCAAACCCCGGTGGCAGCGCTGGCATCTCAACTGCCTTTATTTCTGTTTTGTTCAACACGTAGGGCAGCCCACCATCGGGTTCGTACCCCAATGCCGTGAGCAATTCCCGACGAGCGCTGTCCCCACGAAAGGCATCGGCGTAGAGGTAGTCACTGGCGATGTTATGCTGCTGCATCAGGGTAATGGTGCGCTCGGTGGCCAGTTGCAACACGTCTCTTTCAAAAGCGCCCCCGCGCAGGTCGGGGCGTACCTGGGCGTCAAAACTTTTGTGGCCGGGATCTGCTAGCAGCCATGCAGCCACCCCATGCTCATCTTCCCAAATTGTCATCAGGTCCACGGGATCGTAATGCCTATTCCCATTGTAAATATGATGGGGAATATCTCCCGGATGAAGATAGCCACAGTGTTCAGTAGCGGCGATTGCCGCAGCATTGAAGTTCTGGAGGCGTTTCAGATCGGCTTCTCCGGTGTAGGTTCGTTTTTTCATCTTTTGCACTTCTCCATCCGCCAGGCATGTAAACGCATTTCCATAAGCGCTTTTCCGAGATCGTGAAGGGCTACATTTACTCAGAAAGAATCGCAGCGCGATTAAACCCTTTCACGATCAACCACAGTGCAAAGACCATCTCTTGAATGCGCCCTTTGAATTGGAGACGGCAGATGATCCAGGCCTTAGACCGGTATGGCGTCACAATTTCTTCCCGCTCATTGTGCAGGATGCCCCGATTGCCCATGAACAGACCTCGTTCCGGCGTGGCAATAATCGCGCCATAGGGCGTGACGCGGTTTTGTCTAGGCATGGCTGTGTCCCGGTACGACACCTGGCAAAACGGCGGCCTCATCCAGGTGGCCGCCCGCTTCAGCCTCCGCCAGAACGGCCAGAATTGTCTCAGCCAGCGACCGGGCCGCCGTGGCGCTCAGCTCCACCGAAACCCGGGCATCCAGCCCCAGCGTTTCGTTGACAAAATCAATGTTCAGGGCATGTTCCAGCGGGACGTGAAAGGGATGATCATAGGAAACATTCGCCTGTCGAAGCGAGAACCAGCCCCTTGCTCCTTGGCCGCTGCCGTCAATGGTCATTCGCTGCACAATCATTGTACACATCATCAAACTCCTTTGCGTTCCTGGGATTGGGCAGCTCGCCAGACGGTTCTGTCTCCGATATGGCCCCATTTCCCAGGATTTGCTTAAGCCGGTGTGCCTAGATTTCTTTCCAGGAAGGAAAAAATCTTTTGCCAGCCATCAACCGCCTGTTCTTGCCGATAGTTGTGCCTGTGGTAGTAGAAAAAGCCATGCCCGGCGTTAGGGTACATGTGAAACTCGTATGACTTACCGTGTTTTTGCAGTTCCTGTTCGTGGAGGGCCACTTGCTCGGGTGTGGGATTGTGGTCGTCAGCGCCAAAGAGGCCCAGCAGCGGACAGGTCAGGTCGGCCGTGTAATCAAGAGGCGCCACAGGGCGTTTGGGCGACAGGTCTTTGGGAGCCATCACCACGTGCCCGCCCCAGCAGTCAACCACGGCCGTAAAACCGGGGACGCGGCAGGCAGCCAGATAGGCGTGCCGGCCGCCGGAACAGGTGCCAAACACCCCAATTTTTCCATTCAGGTAAGGCTGCGATTGTAAATAAGTCAGAGCGCCGGCTATATCGCCCACCGCCTGGTCATCGGCCACGCCGCCTTCGGCCCGCACTTTGACGGCAACGTCTTCCGGCGTGCCGTGCCCGGTACGGAAATACAAATTGGGCGACAGAGCGGCAAAGCCGTGGTGGGCAAACTTGCG
>ERZ795053.7054-NODE-7054-length-10932-cov-4.763722_pt1 | contig 10932 bp, 8 predicted proteins | sample MGYA00375137_ERZ795053 | MGnify/ENA primary metagenome ERZ795053 (study PRJEB30182, sample SAMN05720284) | activated sludge metagenome | isolation source: Anaerobic digester | place: Hong Kong | collected 2014-12-17 ... | reverse complement strand
AACACACTCTTTCCCTACACGACGCTCTTCCGATCTTAAGTATAAATAGTTATATAATTCAATAAAAACTTGTACAAAAGGAATTGTTTTATGGAAAAAGATTTCATAGATGTTTTAGAAAGAAATAAATTTGTTGAAAAATTGGAAAACATAATACAAAATACTGATATTAGTAAAAAAGGCAGATGTTTTGCGTTAAATGGAGAATGGGGTGCGGGTAAATCGATTGTAGTCGATATGCTGATTGAAAAATACGATAATAAACAAGATTATTTTATAATTAAATATAACGCGTGGGAAAATGATTTTTACGAAGAACCATTAATTGCAATGGTTTCAGTTATTAAAAAAACAGTTGAAGAGAAAATTTTATTAAAAACTATTTTAAAAGAGGTTGGCACGTCACTATTAATAGTCGCAGATGAAATTCTCTGTTCTCTTACAGAAAAAGTTACGGGCATTAATATCTCTGCCATAAAAGAAGGTTGTAAATTAAAACACGATAAAAAATATGATAATTTTGTTGATTTTAAAACAGAAATTGAAAATTTAAAACACGCCCTTGAGGGTTTTACTAAAAAAACCAAGATCATTATTATTATTGACGAACTAGATAGATGTCTCCCCGAATATGCAATAAAAGTTTTAGAGCGTCTTCATCATATTTTTAATGACGAAAAAAATATATTACAGATTGTCGCTGTTGACAAAAACCAACTTGATAAAACAATTAACAAAATTTTTGGTGAATATAGCGCAAGTAAATATTTAGAGAAATTTATTAATTTTCAAATTGACTTGCCGGTAGCTGATTTTTCTGATAAATTTGAAGATAGATTTAAAGATTTACTTGAAAATTATATTGAAATTGATGTCTTTAAAAATAACGATTACAGAAAGATTATTAATGCTTGCTTACAGGAAATGCCGATACGTGAAAAAATTCAAACGTTAGACAAAATTGCATTAATACATAATCTGACAGTTGGTGAAAAAAGTGATTATTCAGTATTATGTTTTGAAATTATACATTATGTGAGTACATATATTTATAGGCTTAAAATTAATATATCTCTCATTACCAAAGAATACGAAGGAATAAGATTTTTCAACGTGTATGAGGACAAAACGGTATTGCAAAAACGCGTAATGACTAATATATCTAAAGTGATGTCATCAATAAACTTAAGACCTAGGTCTATGTATGATGAGCCGTATATTTTATTAGATTTTTCAAATGGAGATAAAAATTTATATAATGCCGTTTATTGGTATTTTTCTAATTCACCTGATGTAAAAATTTCATGCGATAATACTTTGTATTCATTTTTAAAGACGAATAGCGAAATCTGTAGAAAATTTAAAAATGGTTGTGAAATAATAAAGTAAAAATAGGGAATTTTTTTGAATTAGTCGTAAGGTTGTTTAAAAAAAACTTAAATACAAAAAACCGTAATCGTGATGATTACGGCTTTATCTATATAAAAACAAAATTAAACGATAAACTTACGGACTAAAGATTTAGCTTGCTTTTTATTGACGTTTTGGAAAATTTTCATGATTTTCGTCTTGGTTGTGAACGAAAGCTAATAAATATTCGATGAAATCTTCTACCAATTTTGAGTTCAAATTTTTCTTTAGAGTGATAATAGCCGCGGTGTTTTTTATTTTTGGTACGATCTTTATCATACGGGTTTTCTCGGTCGCATAGTGGTTCGCCACGGTGCTGGACAAAAAAGATACTCCGTAACCTTCGTCGACAATCGAAATCATATTGCTTGTGTTTTCACATTCGCAAGCGACGGTTGGTTTAAGATTTTGCTTTTGATATTGAACGTTCATTATTTTTGAGACGGACGAATGGGGCGATAGTTTGACTACAGGATACTCGAGAGCCTGTTGGAGAGAAACGGCTGGTTCGTTCGCAAGGGGATGTTTCGCGCCGCAAAGCAATACTATTCTGTCGTTTACAAGCGGAAATACAGCCAATTTCAGGCTCTTATCGTAAATGGGATATTCGATTTTGTTAACAATAGCCAAGTCGACTTTTTTTGAGATTACCATCGAGTAAAGATGTTCGCTGTAGCTTTCAATCAATTCGATTTTTGTATTAGGATTTTCATTTGTAAAACTCAAAATCGGATTTGTCATACCAATTTTTGCCAAAGTTGGGAAAATCCCTATTTTAATCGAACTTTTTTTATTTTTCTGATATTTTGCCATTTCCGAATACAACTTGTTCCAGTTTTTCATAAGGTCTTTGGCATAAACGCAAAATTCTTCGCCCGCCTTTGTTATTGAAAAAGCGCGCGTCGTCCTGTCGATAAAAACAACGTCCAATTCGTCTTCCAATTTTGCTATCTGCTGAGAAAGCGTAGGCTGAGTAATAAACAACTGATCGGCTGCTTTTGAAAAATTTTTAGTTTCCATAACTTTTAAAAGATATTTAATTTGATTAATTTCCATATTTATTACCCCCTTAATTATAGGTTGTATCTATAAATTTTATAATAAATAACTATTTTACTTCTGTCAAGAGTTATGATAATTTCTTATTAATCCAACAGAATAAAATTACGGAGATATTTTATGAAATTTTTAGTTAATAAAACGGAAAAACTCGGCGGCGTAATATCTATATCGGGTAATAAATCAGGTACCGCCAGAGCTTTGCTTTTGGGAGCATTGGGCGACGGCGTTACGACTATAAAAAATCCTCTGCACAATATAGATAGTTATTCTATAATAGGTATGCTGGAACAACTTGGAGCAAAATTCGATTTGTCTGACGATATGCTTTGGAAAGTATACGGAACCGGCGGAAAATTAACTCAGCCGAAAAACGTGCTGAACGCTGAAAACTCAGGCACGGGATTTTATTCATGCACGGCTTTGGCTTCGCTGCTTAATGGAATGTCCGTTATGACGGGCGATTATCAAATCTGTTACAGACCCGCAAAACCTATGATTGACGCGCTAAACAATATGGGGGCGAAAGTGGTTTCCACCAGAGACAACGGGCTGGCTCCGCTTATTATACGTGGACCTCTCACGGGCGGCTCGGCTACTATGCCGGGACATAATTCGCAATGGTTTTCACCAGGTATTTTGGTATGCGCTTCGCTTGCGGAAAACGATAGTGAAATAACGATAGAAGGCGAGCCTCTCGAAAAGCCGTATATCAATATGACCATAGGAATGATGAAAGAAGCAGGATTGCATGTAAGTCACGACGATTATAAAAAATATCACATTACGGGAAGACAAAAAGTTAAGGCGACGGATTTTGTGATTCCTGGCGACTGGGGCAGTTCCGGTTATCCGACAATCGCAACAGCGATAACAAATTCTACGGCAGAATTTTTGAATCTCGATAAGAACACTTACGCAGGTGAAAAAGCGTACGTTGATATTTTAAATAAAGCGGGATGCAAGGTCGAATACATTGACGGAGGCATCAGGGTTACGGGAAGCGACAGACTCGTAGGTCAGACCATCGATTGTTCGGGTACTCCCGATGCGGTACCTGCTCTGGCAGTATTAGGCTGCGCGTGCAAAGAAGGAAAAACGGTTTTAACTAATATTAAAGCTTCAAGACTAAAAGAAACCGACAGAACTCATATCATTAAGGAAGAGTTGGAAAAAATGGGCGGGATTTTTGAAGAGGATGAAAACTCTTTGACGATTTATCCCTCAAAATTGCACGGCACTTTTATTGACGGACATCACGACCACCGTATAGTTATGGCAACTTCCGTCGCGGCTTTAATTGCGGAAGGTCCGACAATAATAGATAATGCGGAATACGTTGGAGTTTCGTATCCCGAGTTTTATGAGCATATGAAAAAACTCGGCGCAAAAATCCAAAGACTGGATATCGTTTAGCTAAGGCATTTAGCTATATATAAAAAAACAAGGAGAAAAAAATATGAAGAAGGGATTATTGATATTACTGGTTCTGTTAATGTGCGTAACAAGCGTATTTGGATTCGCTTCCTGCGCTAAAAATGAAACGGTATACTTTACAATCGGCACTGCGGGAACGGCAGGCGCGCTTTATCCTATGGGTGTCGCAATGGCGCAGACGATTACGGATCACGTGGAAGGCTTTGCAGCGACAGGCGAATCCACCGCGGCGTCTATCGCCAACATAAAAGGGCTGAAAGACGGTTCGTTCGGCTGGGCGATTTCTCAGACCGAAGTAGCGTCTTTGGCTTATTACGGTAAAGGCGGATACGAAGGAAACGCAGTTCCCGAGCTCAGAGCGTTGTTTTCCACAATTTACAATTATCTTCAGGTGTTTACTCTAGAAGGTAAGGGAATCAATACTTTTGAAGATTTCAAAGGCAAAACAATCGGAGTAGGCGCAGCGGGTTCTGGCGGAGCTATGATGGCGGAAGTGCTTTTGGACTGCTACGATATGACTTTGGACGACGTGCACGCTCAGTATATGTCGGAATCAGACGCCGTTGCGGCTCTTAAAGACGGTAAAATCGACGGCTTTATTTGCACTCACCCGTTAAACAGCGCGGCTTTGACCGAGCTTGTAACGTCCGCAAACGCTAAAATGATAAACATCGACAACGACAAGTTTTATGAAACGATCCCCGCATACACCAAGTTTACTGTTCCCGCGGGCACTTATGAAGGTATAGATTACGACGTAGTAACGCCTAAGGCAAGAATCATTATGCTAACCACAAAAGACGCCTTTACAGAAGAGCAGATTTATGAAATGGTAAAAGCTATTTGGGAAAACAGAGAAGAATGGGCTGGATGCGCAAAGAGTGTAAGCGAACAAGTTATTTTGGAAACGGCATTACAGGAAATAGATATTCCTTTGCATAAAGGCGCGATAAGATATTTTGAAGAAATAGGTCTGACCATTCCTGAAAACTTAATAGCGCCCAACGACTGAGTTTTTTAGCAAAAGTTAAAAAGTAAAGGGACTAAATAAATAAAAGTCCCTTTACTTAAAACCTACGGAGGACTCAAATGAAAGAGTTGATTAAAGAAAATGAAAAAAGCAAATTAGTTCTGATAGTCGATATCGTTATAGGTGTCGTTTCGGTTATCGGCGCGCTTTTTCATTTTTACATTGCGTACAGCACATCGATAGGAGTAGCTCAGCAAAGGGTATTCCATACTTTTTTGTTTATCTTTATCTATTTTCTTTATAATTTCAGAGATAGACTAATAAATAAAAAGACCGTTTTATCGGTTATCAACCTGATATGCGTTATTGTTTCGCTGCTTATAGGTATTTATTATGTTATAGGTATGACGAATACGCTTATGCTGGACAGAGCGATTAACGGCGCATCAACATTAGAGATAATAATGGGCGTAATATTAATGATTATGATTTTGGAGCTTGCCAGAAGAAAAGTGGGATTAGCTCTAACAATCTTGTCATTAATTTTTATTCTTTACGCGATGTTTGGAAGATATATGCCTGCAGTTATCGCTCACAAAGGTTATTCTTTGTCTTATATTACCGAATACGTAGCTTGGACAACGGAAGGAATATTCGGAACGCCTATAGGAGCGAGCGTATCATTTGTTTGTCTGTATATAATCCTTGGCGAACTGCTTGACGTTTTTGGCGCGGGTAGATTTTTTATCGATATCGCTTACGCGTTAACGGGCAGAATGAAAGGCGGACCTGCCGAAGCTGCGGTTGTCTCGTCGGCTTTCATGGGCTCTATTAACGGCAGCGCGGTAGCTAACGTCGTAACAACGGGAACGTTTACCATTCCGCTTATGAAAAAAGTCGGTTACAAACCCGAGTATGCGGGAGCGGTCGAAGCGGTCGCATCCACAGGCGGACAAATACTCCCTCCCGTAATGGGCGCGGCGGCGTTTGTTATGGCGGATTTGACAGGTATTCCTTATTCAAGCATTATAATAGCGGCATTGATACCAGGTTTGCTTTATTATATAGCTTTGGGCGTTGCGGTCTATCTGGAGGCCGACAAACTCGGACTTAAAGGGGAGCCAAAAGAACGCTTGCCGCAGGTACTCAAAGTTTTGAAAAACGGATGGTTTTTCTCGGTGCCTATTATAGTTTTGCTTGTGTGTTTGCTTGGTTTTCAATTTTCCGCAAACTATTCGGCTGTATTCGCCATTATTTCCCTGCTCATTATAGGTACGATCAAAACACTCGTTCAAGAAAAAAGGTTTCCTTTTAAAGAACTTTATGAAGCTTGCAAAAAGAGTATGAAAACGACAATAGCTGTGGCGATTGCATGCGCTGCCGCAGGCATTGTAATAGGTATTGTGTCAATGACAGGAATAGGTGTAAAATTCACCCGTATCGTATTCGACCTTGCAGGCGGAAACGTTTTCTTTATGCTTGTGCTTATTATGGTTGCGTGTTTGATTATGGGTATGGGACTTCCTTCCACAGCGGCTTATATTATTGCCGCTACAATAGGCGTTCCGCCATTGGTTGAAGTGGGTATACCTTTGCTCGCCGCAAATATGTTCGTTTTCTATTTTGCTATTGTTTCATTCATCACACCGCCTGTAGCTTTGGCGGCTTACGCTGGAGCGGGAATAGCCGACAGCAAGCCGGGCAAGACGGGAGTGCAGGCATTTTTGCTGGGACTATCGGGATTTATTATTCCATACGTCTACGTATATAATCCTGCACTTCTGATAATAGACGCTCAGCCGTGGGATGTAATTTATATAATGTTTTTAGCTCTCATCGCAGTATGCATAATAGGTATGTCGGTTACGGGTTGGTTGAACGGCAAGATAAAATGGCCGATTAGATTACTAATGTTTGTTTCGGCAATAATGATGTTTATACAGGGCTATGCTTGGACTGATTATGTGGGTTTGATTGTCGGAATTGCTACGGTTGTGCTTACTTTTATTTTCAACGGCAGAAAACGCAAAAGACAGGAAGCCAACGATAAAACAGCTTAATTAATTGACTTATTTATTTTGATTTTATTTTACAAGTTTATATTAAAAAACGCCGTTCTAAATATGAAAGGCGTTTTTAATTATCAAAATATTTTTTTGGTGTACGCTAATTCTAATTTATGAAATCATAAACCCCGAATAAATCTTATCAAATTGCTTACCTTGTTTATTGTACATAAAATATTTTCAACAATCGCTTTAGATTTTACAAGAAATATTTTTTGATTTGGTATTGACAAAAGGAAAAAGAGTGTTATTATAAATGTGATAAATCGTTTTACCATATTGAATTTTGTACAAAACGGAGGTTTTTTGCAATATGGAAAGAAAAAATAAATTTTGGATGATAGCGGCTATTTGCCTTGCCGCGCTTTTTTTGGCGGAAAGCTGTTTCTTTATTATTTTCGTTGCGCAAAGCGGCGGCGAAGATAACAACGTAAACGTGATTCAGCCTGCCACGATAAGGGGTAAGGTCATGAACGACCTCGGCGAAATGCTGCTGGCTAATATCGTTATCGAATCGACTGACGGAAAAACCGTATTAAAAACGACTAATGTTTTGTCAGGCTACGAAATTCAGCTTGAAGAAGGCGATTACATTCTTCATTATTCCAGAGGTATGCAATATTCCACGGTAACTAAGAAAATATCTGTTGAGAGTTTTAAAAATTATTATTTGGAAGATATACGTCTTGTTCGTCTATACGACGCTGCGGCTGACAATTATTACGCAGGCGATTTGCATCAACACACCTTGTTTTCGGACGGAAGCGATACGGTAGAGGAACTTGCTCGCGCGGATATCGCGGCGGGTCTTTCGTGGGCGCTACTATCCGATCATAACGACAATACCGGTATTTCCGAATGGATGCAGACTTCGCGTTTTGTTTACGACATAAAAGACGGACAATATAAATATTTCACACCGATACCTGGCTGCGAAATCACTACCGCATACGGTCATTTTCAATCCATTGGCAGCAGCGCGGTAGTCGAACAATGGGAAATCGAATTAAGCCTTGGCGAGGACCCGATTGAAGAAGTGAAAATAATTACGGAAGAAATCGTCCGCAACGGCGGTATATGTCAGCTTAATCACCCGTATTCGACCGGCGGCATGGGCTTTAACAGTTACGACGGCGAATGGGATCTGATCGGTAATTTCAACACAATAGAAATATGGAACGGATATTTTGAGACTCCGGGATATATCACCCCTAATGGCGAGCTGAACCAAAACCGCCAGTCCATGCTTAAATGGTTTGAATTGCTGAACCAGGGTTATAGGATTTTCGCTACCAGCGGCACGGATTTACACAGTTCTGAAGGCAGTTACAACCCGAATTTGTATAACGAAAGCGATCCGTACTCGGCTTATAAAAAAGAATTAAAGAAAACAGGACAATATGCGGGTATGCCGACGTATTTTGCTTACGCGGCGGGTGAAGTTACTACGAAAAAAATTCTTGACGCGATTGAAAACGGACACGGTTTTGTAACCAATGGAGTTTTGATTTTTGCGGACGTGGATGGACGCGTATACGGTGAAACGGCTCAAGCGGGTGATGGAAATAAAACGGTCAACGTAGAATTGTTCTGCCGTGACGGTCTTACCAAACTTAATATATACAAAAACGGGGAGTACTTTTCTCAAATAGACGTAAGCGGAACAAATTATACAGGCTCGATTCAATTGCAGGGCATTGAGGCAGGCGACTGGATCGTAATAGAAGCGTATGGCGAAAGCGTTTATTACGCAGTAACCAATCCGATATTCTTTGACTAAATTTTTTTATACGTAATGTATAAATATAAATAAGGAGAAAAAAATGAAAAAAACATTTGTAAAATTCGGGGCATTTGCTCTTGCCTTGATTTTGACTTTAACAGTTTTCTGCGCTTGCGGAGTAAAAGTCGGCGATGATAAAGCAATCGCGACCGACCCTTATTACAGCGAAGATTACGGCAACTACACAATAACCGTTAACCTGATTATCTATAATCCCGATTCTTCAAAGGCTCCTCTGTTCTCGGGAACGGTGGAACTCCAAACCATCAGACATATGGCTTATGAAGCGGTTGAAGCGGCATGCGCGGCAAAGAGTATTGAAATTGTCGGACTTAACGAATACAGCAGCTTTATTTCTACGATAGCGGGCGTAGGTTACGTTGAGAATGGTGACGGTACTTATTCTGCGTGGTCGTGCAAAATCAACGGAGGTTTTTCAGCCGGCGTAGGCGCGCAACAGCTTAGAGACGGCGACTTGTTTGAAATTGTCTATGAAACAGCCGCTATTACATGGTAAAATTTTAGTACAGATGGTAAAATTTTAGTACAGATTAAATTTGTCGGTTGGGGCGGCTATTAACCGCCCCAGACGATAAAACTCCGCGGGGTAAAAATATGAAAAAAAATTTTGTAAAATTTATCGCTATAGTTCTCGCCGTCATGACTTTGACGCTTTGCGTCTCTGCTTGCGGCGACGGCAATATTCAAACTGAAGACGACGAAATAACGAAAGTGTGTTTGCTGATTAACGGTAACCTTGGCGATAAATCCTTTTTCGATTCGGCGAACAACGGAATTGAAATGATAAATGAAGAATACCCCGACATCGTGACAAAGGTCATCGAAGTCGGACAAAGCACCTCCAATTGGGAGTCTGCGTTAAGAGAAGTCTGCGAATCAAGCGAGAATTACGATTTGATTATAGTCGGCACCGACCAAATGCGCGAAAAATTGCAGAGAATCGCGCCGCAATATCTTAATAAAAAATTTATAATTTTCGACGCCGACATAAATAAAGAAGCAAATAATAAAACGTTTCCGAACGTTTATTCAATAAAGTATAAACAAAACGAAGGAGCTTTTCTGGCGGGCGTGTTAGCCGCTGAATGGTCGCAGAATATTTCTCCCGACGATATTAAAAAAGCCGGTTTTATAGGCGGTCTGAAATCGGATATTATCAAAGACTTTGCCGTCGGATATTATCAGGGCATTATTTACGCGAACTCTTTAGAGGGCAATCTGCCTACGCAGGTTTTCTGCTCTTATGTGGGAGGATTTACCGACAGCACTACGGGCAAAGCGCAGGCGCTCAGTCAATACAACAGCGGCGCGTACATCCTGTTTCAAGCGGCGAGCCAATCGGGCTTGGGCTGCATTGACGCTGTGAGCGAGCTTTATAAAACTAAAGGAATTGAAAAATATATCATCGGAGTAGACAGCGATCAGTATGAGTATTTTTCAACGGGCGAAACCAAAGACCTTGAAAAAGCGAGTAGAATAATAACCAGCGTGCTCAAGCGTGTCGATTTAACTATTTACGACGCTATTATAAAATTTGTAAATAATCAGCTGGAATTCGGCACGGTAGCCGAAATGGGGCTGAACAATATTATAAACGGCGAACCTGTCATAGGTCTTGCCAAAAACGATTATTACAAATCGATTATTCCCCAAGACGTGAGGGATTTGGTCGATTTAATCGAACAGAAAATAATCAGCGGCGAAATAGTCGTTAAATCGGCTTACGATTTGACGCTTTCGGATTTTAACGCAATCGAAGATTCGATAAAAGCGGATTAATTAAAAAATGAAAAACGTAATTATAGAAATGCGGGGTATTAGCAAAGTATATGACAACGGCATAATAGCTAATGAGAATGCCTCTATAGAAGTCGCGGAGGGTGAAATTCACGCTCTTGCCGGCGAGAACGGCGCAGGTAAAAGCACTCTTATGAAAATACTTTTCGGTCTGGAAAAACCGACGAGCGGCGAGATTTTCGTGCGCGGTGAAAAGGTCTCCATATCGAGTCCCGTCGACGCCGCAAAATACGGTGTCGGAATGGTTCATCAGCACTTTATGCTCGTGAACGAATTGAGCGTTTTAGATAACGTGATATTAGGAAACGAAGTCGTAAAAAAGGGACTGTTAGATAGATCTGCCGCAAGAAAGAAACTCGTCGAACTGACCGAAAAATACGGAATGTCTG
>ERZ795053.7053-NODE-7053-length-10933-cov-5.369553_pt1 | contig 10933 bp, 6 predicted proteins | sample MGYA00375137_ERZ795053 | MGnify/ENA primary metagenome ERZ795053 (study PRJEB30182, sample SAMN05720284) | activated sludge metagenome | isolation source: Anaerobic digester | place: Hong Kong | collected 2014-12-17 ... | reverse complement strand
ATGCAGCTGTGGACCTACGCCCGCACGCACACGCTCAACTACGCTCCGATCGTGGCCGATTGGAACCGGCGGCAGGCGGATCCCGATCGACGAATCGAGCTTTCCTTGATCGGCCCCGGCCCGCTCCGGCACCGGTTGATGTCGGGGTTCATGTCGCGCACGCCGACCGCCGACCTGATCGAGATCGAACGCAGCATGGCCGGCGAGTTCTTCGCCGGCCCGGTCGAGGCGGTGGGTTTTCTGGATCTGACCGACCGCATCCGCGCGGCGGGCATCGACGAAGCCATCAACGCGCCCAGCTTCAGTCCCTGGACGTCGCGCGGGCGTATCTTCGGGCTGCCCCACGATGTTCATCCCGTGCTGCTGGGCTACCGCGCGGACATCGTCGAGGACGCGGGCATCGACGTGAGCCGCATCGAGACCTGGGCGGACTTCGCCCGCGTGCTCGGGCCGCTGATCCGCGACCTGGACGGCGACGGCCGTCCGGACCGTTACCTGCTCAACTACTGGTACACGAACAAGGACACGACGGAGGTGCTGCTGCTCCAGGCGGGCGGCGGCTACTTCGACGAGGCCGGCCACGTCATCGTGGACTCGCCGGTGAACGCGCGCGTGCTCGCGACGCTCGTGACCTGGGTCTGCGGACCCGGGCGCATCGCGCTCGACGCGCCCGAGTTCACCGCGTCCGGCAACCAGTTGCGGCTCCAGGGCAATGTCGTCTGCTCGCTGATGCCGGACTGGTTGTGCGGGGTCTGGCGCAATGACCTGCCCGGCCTGGCGGGCAAAATCAAGATCATGCCGCTGCCGGCGTGGGAGCCGGGCGGGCGGCGGGTCAGCGTGTGGGGCGGGACCATGCTGGGCATCGCGCGCGACTCGCCGCACATCGAGACCGCCTGGGAATTCGCCCAGGAGCTCTATCTCTCCGCGGACATGGCCGAGTCGCTCTACCGCACGGCGGGCATTGTCTCCCCCGTGCGGCGGCTCTGGTCGCTGCCGTGCTACGACGAACCGCAGCCCTATTTCTGCCGGCAGGCGCCGGGCCGGACGTATCTCGCCCACGCCCCGTACGTGCCGCGGCGCACGTCGTCGCCGTTCAACGAGATGGCCAAGGAGCATCTGCAGGAGGCGCTGATCGAGCTGCGCGGGTATGCGCTCGATCACGGCGTGAATACCGAGGCCGAACTGCTGCCCGAGGCGCAGCGCCTGCTGGCCCGCGCGGCGCAAAACGTCCGCCGCACCGTGGCGCGCAACGTCTTTCACCGGGAGGACCAGCCGTGAATGCAGCCACGGGGCGGGCGGACATGCGCACGGGGTGGTCGCCGTACGCGTTCGTCGCGCCGTTCGTCCTCGTGTTCCTGGTGTTCACCGCCTACCCCACGCTCCAGTCGATCGCGCTGTCGGTCCAGCAGACCTACGGCCCGCAAGCCAGCCGCTACGTCGGCCTGCAGAACTTCGTCGGCCTCGCCCACGATCCGCTGTTCTGGAAGGCGCTGACCAACACCGCCGTGTTCGCGGCCGGTTCCATCTTCATCCAACTGCCTTGCTCGCTCGGCCTGGCGCTGCTGCTCAACATGCCGCAGGTTCGCGGGCGCGCATTCTTCCGGCTCGTGTTCTTCTCTCCCTCGCTGGTCGGAATGATCTTCGTCGCCGTCATCTTCAGCCTGATTTTCGAGAAGCGCACGGGCCTGCTGAACGTTCTGCTGCACCGCGCGTTCGGCTTCGATCCCGAGTTTCCCTGGCTCGAGGACTACGTCATGCCGGCGCTGATCATCGCGGCGCTGTGGATGTACGTCGGCTTCAACATGGTCTACTTCCTGGCGGCGCTGCAGAACGTCAGCCCGGACCTGGTCGATGCGTCCCGCGTGGACGGTGCCGGCGTGTGGCATCGCTTCCGGCACGTGACCATTCCAGCGATTCGCCCGGTCGGCACCTTCATCGTGCTGCTCTCGCTGGTCGGCAGTTTTCAGCTCTTTGAACTGCCGTATCTGCTGCTCGGCGAGGGCGGCGGGCCGAACAACCGCGGCCTCACGCTCGTGATGTACCTCTACCAGACTGGCTTCGAGACCGGCGACCTGGGCTATGCCAGCGCGATCGGCTGGGTGATCGCCATGCTCCTCGGGGCTGCCGCGATCATGCAGCGCGCCGTCGCACGTGGAGGTGAGCGATGAGTCGCGTCCGCCGGGGGCTGCTCATCTACCTGCCGCTGCTGCTGTGCAGCGCCGTGATCCTGCTGCCGCTGGTGTACATGCTGTGCGCGTCGATCAAGACGAACGAGGAGTTTTTCACCTCGCCGTTTCTCCCGCGGGGTTCGGGTTTTCTGGGCATCGCCTGGGACCACCTGACGAGTGTGCACTACCGGCGCCTGTTTTACGACTACGCGTTCGGCAACAACATCATAAACTCGTGTTTCCTCGCTTCGGCGACGAGCATCCTGGCGACGCTGCTGACCGCGATGGGAGGCTATGCGCTGGCCCGCTTCACGTTTCGCGGCCGTTCGCTGCTGATGGGGCTGGTGCTGGGTACGCTCGTGCTGCCCAACGTGCTGCTGCTCGCGCCGTCGTACCAGTTGCTCTATCGCCTGGGACTTCTGGATCATTATGGCGGTGTCATCCTTCCGCTCGCCGCGCCGGCGTTTGGCGTTTACCTCTTTCGCCAGGCGTTCATCGCGGGCCTGCCGCGCGAGCTGCTCGAGGCCGGGCGCATCGACGGCTGCGGCGAGATGCGGCTCTTCTTCTCCGTGGCCCTGCCGATGGTGCGGCCGATGGTCGGCGCGTTCCTGCTGATCACCTACGTCGGGACGTGGAACAACTTCATCTGGCCGCAGATCGTGCTGCAGACGCCGGAGAAAATGCCGCTGTCGGTTGCGATCGCGCAGCTTCGCGGTGTGTACTTCCAGGACTACGGCATGATGATGGCGGGGACCGCGGTGTCGGTTGCGCCTGTTTTGGTACTGTTTCTATTGTTGCAGCGGGAGTTCATCGCCGGCTTGACCGCAGGGGCGGTGAAGAGCTGAAATGCCTTGTATTCCAGGCGAATTGGGCCGGACCGAATCGCCCCCACGGCGCTATAGTTGGCTGCGCCGCGCGCCACGGCGAACGGATGTATTCGGACGCTCGGCCTGCGCGGCAAGGTACGGGCTAACGCTGTTAACCCGAAACCTGCGCACCGTCTTTACCCTGCGGTGCCGAATTGGATAAGATCAACGAGCGGAATCATGCTTGTTAACCGGAAAGTTGCTGCGATGTTTGACGCTCGGCGCATAACAACGGTAGTGCTGGCCCTGGGAGTTTTTGCGCAGGCCGCAGCCGCTGCCGATGTCGCCATCGCGATCGACGAGACACAGACGTTCCAGACGATGGACGGCTTCGGAGCCTCCTTCACGGACTCGTCCGCCTACCTGCTCTACGGCAGCTACGGCAACGGGACGTTGTCGCCCGCGCAGCGCGACGCGGTCATGCAGGCGCTCTTCGGCGAAGCCACGGGCATCCGGCTGAGCTATCTGCGCCAGCCCATCGGCACGTCGGATTTCCGCCACGCCTTTGACTACAGCTACGACGACGTGCCCGCGGGCCAGACCGACTACGATCTCAGCGAGTTCTCCATCGCCAACGACGAGACGTACATCATTCCGGCGCTGCTGGACGCGCTGGCGATCAACCCGGACGTGCGCATCATGGGCTCGCCGTGGAGCCCGCCGCCGTGGCTCAAGGACAGCCAGGCGTTCGGGTGGGGCCGGCTGATCGACAGCGACGCTATCTACGCCACGTACGCCGACTACTTCGTGAAGTACGTCCAGGCGTATTCCAACTGGGGAATTCCCATCGATGCGATCACGTTGCAGAACGAGCCGCACTTCGAGCCCGGCAGCTACCCGGGCATGCGCATGGAGCCCACCGACCAGGCCCGGCTGGTGAAGCAGCTCGGGCCGAAGTTCGCAGCCGCCGGCATCTCCACGAAGATCCTCGTCTGGGATCACAACTGGGACGAGTACACCTACCCGGTCAGCGTGATGTGGGACCCGGTGGCCCGGCCCTATATCGCCGGATCGGCGTTCCACTGCTACGGCGGCGACGTCGCGAATCAGTCGATCGTCCACAACAGCCAGCCCGACAAGGACATCTACTTCACCGAGTGCTCCGGCGGCGGGTGGATCCCGTCGTTCGCCGACACGGTTCTGCGGTTCGCCTCGGACCTGATCATTGGCTCGACGCGCCACTGGGCGAAGAACGTCTGCACGTGGAACATCGCGCTGGACCAGAACGGCGGCCCCAAAATCTCCGGCGGATGCGGCAATTGTGCGGGCGTCGTCACCATCAACAGCCAGACCGGTGCCATGACGAAAAACGCGGAGTACTACGTGCTCGGCCACGCCAGCCGGTTCGTCGATCCGGGCGCGGTCCGCATCGACTCCAGCGCGGCAACCGGCGACGTCGAAAACGTCGCGTTCCTCAATCCCGATGGTTCGTTCGTCCTCATCGTCCTGAACGCCGAGTCGTCGAGCCGCAGCATCGCGGTCAGTTGGCAGGGGCAGACGCTGGCCTACAGCCTGCCCGCCCGCTCGCTCTATACCTTCGCGTGGCCGGCGGGCTTTCATGCGACCGCCGAGGTGTGGCGCACGCTCGCCGACAGCTCGACGCAGCGTCTGCAGCGCGTGTTCGACGTCACGTTCGCCGGCGGCTCGCCTCCGGGCGACCTCGACGGCGATGGCGATGTCGACGTGGCCGACGCGGCGATCTTCGCCAACTGCATGGCCGGTCCGCAGGTGTTCGCGGCGCCGGGCGGCTGCCTCGCGACCGACTTCACGAACTGCGATTTCGACGGCGATGGCGACGTCGACCTCGCGGACTTCGAGGTTTTCCAGCCGCATCATGCGGCCTACTGATTCTGAGCGGTTTTGATCCACGCCGACGGTCCGCTGCGCGGGCCGACTGCCCAGGGAGTTCACCCATGGCCCGTGCCCTCTGTATTGCCTGCCTGCTGCTCGCGACCCTGCCCCATCTGGCTGCCGGCCTGACCATTCCCGGCGACTACAACGCGGACGGCGTCGTCGCCCAGGCTGACCTGGACGCGCTCTCCGCGTGTCTTGACGGCCCCAACGGCGGCAACGCGCCCGAGTGCGCCGGGCTCTCACTCGACGCCGACGACGACGTGGATCTGTACGACTTCGCGGTTTTCGCGCGGGCGTGGCTCACCGGTGACTGCCACGTTGCCGTGACGGCGTCGACCGCCGAGTCCACGCCGCTCTACGCCGCGTTCAACGCGGTCGACGGCCTGCGCTCGACGCGCTGGTCCAGTTCCTTCGCCGACAACCAGTGGATCCAGCTCGACTTCGGCCGGTTGCGCACGCTGACGGGCGTGACACTCTACTGGGAGAACGCGTATGCTACGGCGTACGGCGTGTTCGTCTCGAACGACGAGTCGAACTGGGCCAGCGTATACACGACGACGCAGGGCGACGGCGGAACCGACGTGATCACGTTCCCGGCGCGGCAGGCGCGGTACCTGCGTGTCTTCTGCGGCCAGCGCGCCACCGAGTACGGCAGTTCCCTGTGGGAGATCGAAGTGCACTCGCCCGATCGTTGCTACCAGGACCCGCGCGATCCCGAGATCCGCATCGACGAACTCATCGCGACGATGACGCTCGAGGAGAAAGTGTCGCTGCTGTACGGTGAGACCGCCATGTCGCTGCACGCGGTTCCGCGCGTGAGCATCCCGGCCCTGCAACTCGCCGACGGACCGCTGGGCATCCGCTGGGAGCAGGCCACGGCCTTCCCCGCACCGATCGCCATGGCGGCGTCGTGGGATCCCGAACTCGTGCGGCGCTTCGGCGCAGCCATGGGCCAGGAGTACCGCAACAAGGGGCGCCAGGTCTGGCTCGCGCCCGGGATGAACATCCTTCGCGTGCCCCAGTGCGGCCGCAACTTCGAGTACTACAGCGAGGATCCCTACCTCGCCGCGCGCATGGCTGTCGCCGCCATCACGGGGGCGCAGGGCGAGGGCATCATCGCGTGCGCCAAGCACTACGCGTGCAACAACCAGGAGTACGACCGCACGACCGTCAACGTGCAGGTCGATGAGCGGACGCTGCGCGAGATCTACCTGCCGGCGTTCGAGGCCTCGGTGCGCGAGGCCGGCGTGTGGTCGGTGATGGCCGCTTACAACCGCGTCAACGGCCCGTACTGTACGGCCAATACGCACCTGCTTACGGATATTCTCAAGAACGACTGGGGCTTTCAGGGTTTCGTCGTCTCGGACTGGGGGGCGGTTCACGAAGTGCTCGGGCCGGCCAACGCGGGCATGGACCTCGAGATGGACGGGGCATCACCCACGGGTGACTACTGGGGCGACGGGGCGCTGCTCGCCGCCGTGCAGTCGGGCTCGGTCAGCACCGCCCAGATCGACGACAAGGCGCGCCGCATCCTGCGCGCCTTGCTGCACACGGGACTGCTCGACGCGGGCTGGGATTCTCCCAACGCGCCAATGACCGAGCACATTCCGCTGGCCCGCGAAATCGCCCGCGAGGGCATCGTGCTGCTCAAGAACGAGGGCAACCGCCTGCCGCTGAACAAGCAGGCGACGCAGACGCTCGCGGTGCTCGGCCCGCGCTATTCAACCGCCGGGCTCGGCGGCGGGGGCAGCTCCGTCGTGACGCCATACTACTCCGTCAGCCCGCTCGAGGGCATCCAGAACGCCGTCGGCCCCAACGTCACCGTGCTCGACGCGGAGGGCGTCACCGCGGGCGCCGGCTACTCAGCCGCTCCTTCAAGCTACCTGACGCCCGCTGGCGGCGGGGGCAACGGGCTGACCGGCGAGTACTTCAACAACACGAACCTGCAGGGCACCCCGGCGCTGACGCGCGTCGATGTGAACGTGGATTTCCACTGGGGTAACGGCTCGCCGCACGCGTCGATCAACGCCGACAATTTCTCGGCCCGCTGGACCGGAACGCTCCAGGTGCCGACCAGCGGAAACTGGACGATCGGCATGGCGACCGATGACGGTTTTCGCCTCTACCTCGACGGCGAACTGCTCATCGACAACTGGACGACGCACGGGCTGCAGTTGACGTCGGCGTCGGTGCAGCTCACCGCCGGCACGGCGTACGACCTGAAGCTCGAGTACTTCGAGGCGGGGGGCGAGGCGGCTGCCGTGTTCGTCTGCCAGCAGAGCGCGTCGCTCGCCGAAGCTGTGGCTGCCGCCCAGGCCGCGGACACCGCGCTGGTGTTCGTCGGGCTGGACGCCTCGCGCGAGAGCGAGGGCTACGATCGGAGTACGATCGAACTGACCAGCGAGGAAGTGGACCTGATCCACGCCGTAGCAGCCGCCAATCCCAACACGGTCGTCGTGATCGTCGCCGGGTCCCAGGTGGCGTTCGACACCTGGGTCGACGACGTGCCCGTCGTGCTGCAGGCCTGGTACGGCGGCCAGGAAGCGGGCAACGCGATCGCCGACATCCTCTTCGGCGACGAGAATCCCGGGGCGAAGCTGCCCATGACCTTCGTGAACCGCTGGGCGGACCATCCCGCCTACCACCTCTACCCGGGCGGCAACTACACCGACGGTCTCAACGTCGGCTACCGCTACTTCGATCAGTCCGGGACGGCTGAGCCGGCGTTTCCCTTCGGTTTCGGGCTGAGCTACACGACCTTCGCGTACAGCGACCTCGCCGTCGACACCTCGAGCTTCGCCACCGACGGCACCGTCCGCGTGGACTTCACCATCGCGAACACCGGCAGCCGCGGCGGCGCGGAGGTCGCCCAGGTGTACGTGCGCGACGTGGCGGCCAGCGTCGCCCGCCCGATCAAGGAACTCAAGGGTTTCACCAAGGTCACGCTCACGCCTGGACAGCAGACGACCGTCTCGGTCGTGCTCGATCGCCGCGCGTTCGCGTACTACGACACGACGTCCGCCGACTGGGTCGTCGAGCCGGGTGCGTTCGAGCTGCTGGTGGGCAGTTCGTCGCGCGACATTCGCCTGTCGCAGACCATCAACCTTCCGTAGGCTGCAGATCGCGGGCACTTGCCGGCTGGCGGGTTCCCGCTGCAGCGTTAGCTAGCGCTGCGTCAGGGTTGAGTCCCGCGGGCGGGTGACCAAACCCGGTTAGACGGCCATTCTGTACATAACTTTATTCCTATTAACAGTTTACGCTTCATTCGGGCGTCGCGGATTCGCCCGTGGTCTGTCGGCGAATTACCGTTGACACGGACGTTCCGCTTGGGTTAACATTGATACTAACGTTACACGAACGTGTATTAACGGCTATCAATCGCGTCGGCGGAACGGCAACCATGGCATCGGTACGCGAGATCGCACGGAAGGCGGGCGTATCCACCTGCACGGTGTCGCGCGCGCTCAACAATCACCCGGCTGTCCGGCAGGAAACGCGCGACATGGTGCAGGCGGTGGCGAACGGCATGGGCTATCGGGGCGGCGGCGCGCGGCGCGTGCACACGGCGGTCGGGCTCGCGCACACCGCGGATCGCACGCTTTCTTCGGTCTACGACGCGCACCTCGTCGAGGGGATCGTGCGCGGCCTGGAGGAGTGCCGTTTCGACCTGAGCATCATCAACATCATGCGCGACAAGTCGCGCGACGAGAGTTACAACCAGTTCTTCACCCGCCGCGGCGTGAGCGGCGTGATCCTGCGGACCACCGCCGAGACGCGGCACGTCTGCGAGGAGATCGCCGATGAGAATTTCCCCATGATCGTCGTGGGGGAACGCTTCGACGCGCCCAACGTCAGCTACATCGACTGCGACACGTCCGCGGACAGTGCGCGGGCCGTCCAGTACCTCGTCGATCTGGGCCATCGGCGCATCGCGTTCGCGATGCACGTCGTGCCGGACCGCGACCACATCGACCGCTTCGACGCCTACCGCCGCGTGCTCGCGGAAAACGGCCTCGCCTTTGACGAGCGCCTGGTGTTCCGCATCCGTTCGGACCTCGCCGGTGGGGCGACCGTCACCAACATGCTCGCCACGATGGAGGACCCGCCGACGGCGGTTTACGCCGCCGACCCGCTGCTGGCGGTGGGCGTGGCCAAGCGGGCGTACCAGTTGGGCATTCACATTCCGCGCGACCTGTCCGTGATCGGCATCGATGACGCGCAGGTGCGCTACAGCGTGCCGCCCACGCTGACCGCGGTCTGCCAGGACGCCGCGACGCTCGGCGCCGAGGCGGCGAGCTACCTGGCGCGGACCATCACCGGGCGCGTGGTGGGCCCGCTGCGCAAGAGCGTGCCGAGTTTCTTCGAGGTGCACAACTCCACGGCGTCGCCCCGCGAGGGCGGGCGGTTGACGCTCGCGGAAGGCGGTGCCAACGGCGGCGACGTGCGGCCGCGGGATGATCAGTCGGAGGATCCGTCTGGACAGGTGTGATCATGGCCACGACACGAGCGAACAAAGCGCGGTTGGGGCGCGTCCCCGCAAACCCCGCCGGCAGGCGGCGAACGGCGTTCACGCTGGTTGAATTGCTGGTGGTGATATCCATCATCGCCCTGCTGATCTCGATCTTGTTGCCCTCCCTGCGGCGGGCCCGCGACCAGGCCAAGCTGGTCAAGTGCGTCGCCCACATGCGCGGCCTGGGCCAGTCCGCGGGTACCTTCGCCGGTGCCAACAACGACCGCTTCCAGATCGCCACCGATGAGTACGGCCTGGATATTGCCGATCCCGATCGCTCCCGCTACGCCTACGGCGACAACGGCGAACTGCTCGCCTGGCCGGTCGCGATCGCACAGGGCGCCGGCATCAACTTCCGCAACAACTGGGACTGGGGCGTGCGGGCTGTCTCCCGCACGATTGCGACCCAGAAGCTCACCGAGAAGAACGAGGAACTTCAACTCGTCATCTGCCCGTCGGACCGTGTGAAGGCCGCCAACCCCTACTGGCCACGCAATGAAACCCAAGGAGCGCCCAACGACGGGCTGCGCGGGACGGGTGATCCCGAAGACCCACTGCCCAGCGCGTCGGACATGACCTACTGGGGGGTGCTCAGCTACGGTATGAACGAGGATATCATCGGTTCGGAAAACGCGTGGAGCGGCGCGCAGACCGGCAAGCCGTGGCCCGCCTGCTGGCGTGCGGCGCGCGGCACGTCCGGACAATGGGTGTCCTGCAAGGGCGAGCAGAACTATCCCATCATCACGCCCTGCGCTCGTTCGCAGGGCGGGTGGCGGCTCCGTGGCAATCTCGACCAAGTGTTCGATCCCGCCACTGTGGGCTTCGTCTTCGAAGCGGGCCAGGACGATCTGACCACGGAACCGCCGCGGGGCGCCAATGTGATCTACAGCGCCGGCGCCAATGGTCCGTACCTGGGCGACACGATCGTCGGCGACAAGGACGTCGATGAGCGCGTGCCGCAGAAGCGTCATCCCGGGGGCGCACTCAACGTGTTGTATGCGGACCTGCACGGCGGGCCGATACGCCCCGTGGCGTACGCCGCGAAGAATGGCCGGCAAGTGCCCAAGGAGTTCTCGCCGCGCGTTCGGGTTTCGCCATACCAGCCGCATTGACCCGGCGACGGTGGCGCTGGCAGCGGGCAGCGCGTCGTCGGCGGGAGAGAGGGATCGAGCAATCAGGAGCGTTCAGTCAGGAGGACGGTTCGGAATGGTCTGGCGTCAGTCCGGCGTGCATGAGGCCGGCTGATCTCTCTCGCAATCAGGAGGACCGAAGAATGGTGAGGAAAGTGATGTTGTGCAGCCTGGTGCTTGGCCTGGCTGCGACCGCCGCCAGCGCCAACCTGCTGGTCAACGGCGGGTTCGAGGACGGGGACACGGGGCAGTTGGGCACCGTCGCGCTTCCCGGGTGGAACAGTTGGGGGCCTTCCGGGTGGCACCACGACGATGCCGGGCGCACGCTCGACACCAAGGCGATGAAGCTGTGGTGGGACGATGCGGGCCTGTGGCAGGACTTCGCGGTGACGCCCGGCGTCACCT
>ERZ795053.7047-NODE-7047-length-10938-cov-4.234310_pt1 | contig 10938 bp, 8 predicted proteins | sample MGYA00375137_ERZ795053 | MGnify/ENA primary metagenome ERZ795053 (study PRJEB30182, sample SAMN05720284) | activated sludge metagenome | isolation source: Anaerobic digester | place: Hong Kong | collected 2014-12-17 ... | reverse complement strand
CTCTTCCCTTCCTCCCGGACGTGCGCACATCGGCGGCGCAGACCCTCAGCGCAGCGCGCACGTCACGGTGGCATTTCCCCGTGAGGCAGTGATGGAACGCCCCCGCGCTGCGCAGAGAAAGAGCGTCAGCTTGAACGCACTTACCTACAAGCGTGGGATCCATCCGGCGGCAGGCTCTCTCTCCCCTGTCGCCACTCTCTCAATACTCCCTCACGCTTGCGCCATTCTAATGGCCCAAAATCGCGGAGTCAACGGCAAAACGCAACCCAGTTTCACAAATCGCTCGATTATACGTGCTCCGGCGGCTTGATCTTGGCGACCTTCCCGGCTGCCAGCAACTCCTGGTACTGCCGCCACGTCATCGACGCCTTGCCCGTGTCCACCGGTTGCATCGTGATGCACCCGTGCACCGGACATACCAGCGAGCACATGTTGCACCCGACGCACGTGTCCTGGTTGATCGTGAAGATGTTGACGACGCCCTCGCCCGCACCGGGCACCACCGTGTGGCCACCCGAACGGATAATCTCCGTCTGGCCGTTGCCCGCCAGGTAATCCGCGACCGCCATCTTGTCCCACTGGATCGACTGGTGGCATCCGTCCTCGCACGCGATGTAGCAAACCCCGCAGTGGATGCACTTCTCCTGGTCGATGTTGGCCACCACCTTGTAGTTCAGATCCAGGTCGCTCCAGTCGTGGATCCGCCCGGTGGACAGGCCGACAAAATCGCTCACCCGGGCATAGCCCTTTTCCCGCATCCAGCCCTGCACCCCGCTGATCAGGTGCTCCACGATGCGGAAGCCGTAGTGCATCACCGCGGTACACACCTGCACGCTGCCCGCGCCCAGCAGCATGAACTCCACCGCGTCCTGCCACGCCTGGATGCCGCCGATCCCGCTGATCGGCAGGCCGATCTGCGGGTCCCGGGCGATCTCCGCGACCATGTTCAGCGCGATCGGCTTGACCGCCGGCCCACAGTACCCGCCGTGGCTCCCCTGGCCGCGTACCGCCGGCTTCGGCGCCAGCGTGTCGAGGTCCACACCCACGATCGAGTTGATCGTGTTGATCAGCGACAGCGCATCCGCCCCGCCGTTCTTCGCCGCCCGCCCGATCACCCGCACGTCGGTGACGTTCGGCGTCAGCTTGACCATCACCGGGATGTTCGCCGCCTCCTTCACCCACTCCACGATCATGCACGCGTAGTCCGGCACCTGCCCCACCGCCGAACCCATGCCCCGCTCGCTCATCCCGTGCGGACAGCCGAAGTTCAGCTCGATGCCGTCGGCGCCGGTGTCCTGCGTCTTCTTGACGATCTCGTGCCAGGTCTCGCGCTGCGACTCCACCATCAGCGACACGAACAGCGCGTGATTGGGATAATCCCGCTTGACGTCACGGATCTCGCGCAGGTTGTCGTCCAGCGTGCGGTCGGTGATCAGCTCGATGTTGTTGAGCCCCGCCACCTTGCGGCCGTCGTAGTCGATCGCCCCGTAGCGTGAGCTGACGTTGACGATCGGCTCCATGCCCAGCGTTTTCCACACCACCCCGCCCCACCCCGCGTCGTACGCGCGGCGCACCTGGTACGCGGAGTTGGTCGGCGGCGCCGACGCGAGCCAGAACGGGTTCGGCGCTTTCACGCCGCAGAATTCGATGGATAGATCGGTCATACGTTCACCACTTGAAAACGACTGCGTCGGTACGTATCCTCTTCCTCGAGCATGTCAACGATAACGGTCGACACGATCCGTGAACGGTATCACGCCCGCCCGTTCGTCCCGTTTATCATCTGCACGCGTGACGGCGGCGAATACTCCGTCGACCGTGCGGAATACCTCGCCATCTGGCCGAATGGCAAAGGCCTCATCGTCGCCACCGGCGGTGACGAATTCGAGGTCCTTGACCTGGCGACAGTGATAGCGCTACGCGCCTGATTCTGCCTGATGCCGCAGCTTATTCACTCGCGCCTTACGCAACGCGCACTGCCTTCACCCCGGTATCACTTGCTAACCCACCGGCTCATTACGATCCGACGCCGGCGTGCTCATCCACTCGCTTCGGCGATCGCAGCGTACAGGATCTTCATCAACATCCGCCCCGCCGGCTCCCGCTGAAGATCGACCCCGAAGTCGTACGACGCAGGCACCATCACGCGGCCACCCGCCCCCACCCAGGGATACTCGCAATTCGCCGCGTGCCGGCCCCCGTCGTCAACGGCCGGTGCCAGAAGTTCGATCTGCCGCGCCAATCGGCGCATCGCCCACCGAAACCACTTCGGTTCCCCCTTCCCGCGCACGCTCAACTGCTCCCGGGCGATCAGAGGCAGTTGCTTCGCGATGTACGCGTGACTCTGCCGCAAGTCGTGCTCGGCGGAACCCTGCCGAAACAGGTTGGCCTTGCAGATTTTCTCGCAAGCCATCTGGAGGAAATGGAACTGCTGGCAGGCAGGGATCGCCGGGTTCGCCAGCAACTGCTCGCGCGCCGCCAAGTCCGCCCTCGCCTGGCGCGCAAATGCCACCCTCCAGTCTTCCGGTGTTGGCATCGACGCTTATCCCTTGGCCGCCGAAGCGCGCCGTACCTCCTCTGCGATAACCCAACCATCGGGCAACTTCAATCGCCCGGCCTCCAGTTCCACGAATTCCTCCGGCGCGATTTCAACGACAACACTTGCGTGCGCAATTCCATGCGACGGATCCGCACCAAAGTACACCGGCACGATTCCATTAAGCGGCGTATCCGCGTTGATCTCCAGGAGCTTCACGGGCTCCTCCAACCTGGCTTCCTGCTCGTCAGGGGCTCGCAGGCGAATGACCCGCAAGAGCCCCCCATCGACCCGCAGGTGCGCATCGGCCAGTTGGCGTGCGGTCGCCTCCTTCGTACCATTGGTTTGCAGCATCATCGTGTGCTCCCCAGACACTTGTATCTTCGCGCTGCCTCAAACCAAGTATATCGACACCAGAACACCAAAGTCACCCGTCGCGCCGAGCGCCCCGCCGGGCTCGTCACCCCTTCAGATTCATAATGTGCGTATCGATCCCGCCAGCCGCGATCTTCCCCTCCTGCACCGCGTTCACGATCTCGGCACCCTTGCTGATGCAGTCGCCGCCCGCAAACAGGCCGTCCACGCTCGTCGCGCCGGTCGCCTCGTCAACCACGATCCGCCCGTTAGTCACCTTCAATGCCGGAAACTCGTTGAGCAGTTCGTCCAGCGGCTCCTGCCCCAGCGCCTTCACGATCATGTCCGCCTCGACGATGAACTCGGAACCCGGAACGGGCGTGAGCTTGCTGCGCCGCGACGTCGGATCGTCCAACCGCGTCCGCACGAACTCCACGCCGCAGGCCGTGCCGTTGTGCGCTACGACCCGCACCGGCTGGGCGTACCACTCGAACACCACGCCGTCCTGCTTCATCAACTCGTACTCGTACGCGAACGCGGGCATCGCATCCTCCCCGCGCCGGTACGCCAGCGTGATCCGCCGGGCCCCGAGCCGCCGCGCGGCGGTGACCACGTCAGCCGCCGTGTTGCCCGCCCCGATCGCGAGCACGTGCTCGCCCACCTCGCACTGCTCGAACGGCTTCGTGTGCGTCTGGAAGATGAAATTCAGCGCCTCCCACACGCCCGGCAGATCCTCGCCGGGAATGCCCAAGGGCGCCGTCCGCCCCAGTCCGATCCCGAGAAATACCGCATCAAACTCCTCGAGCACCTGGCGCACCCGCTCGGCGCCGACCGGCTCGTTCAGCCGCAGGTCGATCCCGAGCTGCTGCACGAGTTCCACCTCGGTCAGCGCGAACTCCGTCGAGATCTTGTAGGCCGCGATGCCCAGCGTGTTCAGCCCGCCCGCGATACCCCGCGCCTCGAACACCGTCACGTCGTGACCCCGCTTGCGCAGCTCGTGCGCGCACGTCAGGCCCGCCGGCCCCGAACCCACCACCGCAACCCGCTTGCCCGTCGGCGCGCCCGGCGTGTAAAAACGCATGTCCGCCGCCCGCGCCACGTCGCACGCGAACCGCTGCAACCGCCCGATCTCCACCGGCGCCTTCAGCAGCGTGTTGTCCACGCAGGCCCCCTCGCACAGCACCTCCGTCGGACACGCCCGCGCACAACTGCCGCCGAAGATGTTCGCGTCCAGGATCGTCTTCGCCGCGCCGAACTCGTCGCGATGCATGATCTGCCGGATGAACCGCGGAATGTCGATGTGCGTCGGGCAGGCCCGCGTGCACGGCGCGTCGAAGCAGAAAACACACCGCGCGGCAGCCGTCCGCGCCTCGTCACCGCTCAGCGGTGGCGGCACGTCCGCGAAATTCGCCCGCAACTCGTCCTGCGTCAGTCGTTCACCAGCCCGTGGCATGTTGCAACCTCATCGCTGTCGCCAGCACCCCGCGCCGGCAACTCAGAATCGCGCGCAACGCATCAAGCGGCGCGCATCGCTTCCCACTCAGCACCGATCGCTGAGCGCCGCCGTCAGAGCTTCCCGGCCTTCTTCCGCGGCAACCACTTGCCCCACCCGTTCTCGCCGCAGAACTTGTAGTCGTCCACGATCACCCGGCCGCGGCTGAGCGTCTTCTCCGCGAAGCCCGCCAGCTTCCACCCCGCGTACGGGCTCCAGTCGGTGTTCGTCTCCATCGTCGCGGGATCGACCTTGAGCTTCTTCTTCGGATCGATGATGGTGATGTCGGCGTCGCTGCCCTTCGCGATCGTGCCCTTCTGCGGGTAAAGCCCCATGAGCTTCGCCGGGTTCGTGCACAGCTTCTCGACCATCTGCCGCAGGCTCATCCGCTCCGCCAGCACGCCGTGCGTGTACACGATCGGCAGCAGCGTCTCCAGGCCCGGCAACCCCATCGGAATCTTCGTCCAGTCGCCGTTCCACATCGCCTTCTGCTCGCGCGTGAAGCTGCACGTGTCCGTCGACACCACGCACACCTCGCCGCGCTTCAGCCCCTTCCACAGGCGCTGCTGGTCCGACTTCTTCTTGATCTGCGGGCAGCACGCATACAGGTGCCCGTCCTCACCCTTGAACAGCGCATCGTCCAGCACCAGGTACTGCGCGCACGTCTCCGCGTACACGTCCACGCCCCGGGCCTGCGCGTCGCGGATGATGTCCGCGCCCTCCGCCGTCGACATGTGCACGATGTACAACCGGCCGCCGGTCACCTCCGCCCACTTCACCGCCCGCTGGATCGCCTCCGCCTCGATGTAGTTCGGCCGGGTCATCCCGTGCAACTGGGCGCCGTACTTCTTCATCTTCTCCGGCGTGTGGTTCCGGGCGATCAGCTCGTCGAGCACCCGGCTCGACTCCGCGTGCATCAGCAGCATCCCGCCGAGCTGCTTGCACTTCTCCAGCGCGTTGAAGATCGCCCGATCGTCCGACTGCCACCCCTCCGACTCGTAGATCATGAACTCCTTGAACGTCGGGCAGCCCATCTCGACCATCTTTTCCATCTCCGGCCCGTGCCGGTCCCACTTGGTGATCGCCATGTGGAAGCAGTAGTCGATGCAGGTCTTCGGGTCGGCCTTCGCCCGCCACTTCTTGTACGCGTCCTCGAGCGAGTCCTCCCCGTAGGGAATTGCAAAATCGATGACGGTGGTCACGCCGCCCCGCGCCGCGGCCCGCGTGCCCGTGTTGAAATCGTCGCTCGACGTCGTCCCGCAGAACGGCAGCTCGAGGTGCACGTGCACGTCCAGCACGCCGGGGATGACGTATTTCCCCTTCGCGTCGATGACCGCGGCGCCGTTGCCGCCGGCGAGCCCCTTCTTGACCGCGGTGACCTTCCCGTCCTTGATGCCGACGTCCGCCTTCTTGCGCCCGTCAGCGGTAATCACTTCACCACCCGCGATGATCGTGTCGAATGCCATGGTCGTGGTCCCGAGTTGATGCGCCGCCGTCCCGTCGGCGGCAAAGGGTTGATTCTGCCCGCAAGCCGGGGCGTACGTCAAGCGCACTCCGCATAATTCGGCCTGCGCGGGTGCGCGGCGCCGCTCAGTGCATGCTCCGCCGTGTCACGTGCTGACAGCAAACTCCGGCGCATTCGCCCGGACCGCCGCCGTCTTTGGCTATCCCCGCGGGCCATCACTGCGGGAGAGCTTCACGTCCGCCGCGCCCGGCAGACGATCTGCGGCGTAGAGCACGCCGCGCCCCAGACGCCGCACCAGATGCGGCGCCTCGAAATGTTCGTACCCTTCCACTCCCGGATGCCACTGCGCCGCCAGCGAACGCACCTTGTCCGCCATGATGTACACGCGCTCCGCGTCTGCCGGGCCCACCGGCGTCGGCACGTGCGCGCGCTGCAGGTAATATCCCAACGACGGCGTGTAGCGCATGACCACCGCGTACCGCTCCAGGCCCGACGCGCGGCACTCCGCCACGATCCGCTCCGCATCCACGATCACGTCGGGCTCGGCGCACAGGTACGGCTCGCGATACACGTTGAGCAGCACCAGCACGCCCGTCATAACCACCAGCGCCGTCACCACCCGCGTCGGCGCCCCACCCCACCGCCGCATCACCCGCTCCGGAAATACGTGCAGCACACCGTGCGCGCAGCACGCGAAAATCAGCGGCGCCGCAAAGAGCCAGACCCGGTCCCGCAGCAATACCCCCTGCGCCAGCACCACGAGCACCGCCACGCCGACCATGATCAGCGGCAACGCCCGCTTCAGACTCGGATGCCGCACCAGGTACCGCACGTACGCGACCAGCCCGCCCACCAACACCACGCACCACGCCCAGCTCGCATCGCGGCTCGCCAGCCGCCACATCTCCACCAGCGCCCCCATCCGCGATCCCACCACGGGATTCCACGCATTCGTCGTGTGCTCCCGCGTCTGCCACGTGGCGGCCAACCCCTGCGCCACCAGCGCCGGCGCGTACAGCCCCACCGTCACGACGCCGCACAACGGCACGCCCACCGCGAGACCCCGCACCAGTCCCCGCCGCCGTTCACTCCTCCGCGGCGCCCCAATCGCCCCCAGAACCAGCACCACGCACAGGCCCGCGAACGGGTAGAGCATGATCGGCATCGTGTACGCACCCAACGCCCCCACCAGCGCCCACGCAAGCCACCAGCGCCACCGCTGCGGCAACTCCAAAAGCTTCAACGTGCACAGCGTCTGCAGCAGCACGAACAGCGTGAGCATCAGGTAACCGCGCGAGTTCGCGGAGTACTCCACCATGTGCGAGCACGCCGCCACCATCACCGCCGTCAACAACGCCGTACGCCGATCGCCCATGAGCCGCCACGCCGTCCACGCCGACAGCGGAATTAGCAGAATCCCCACCACCAGCGTCGGCACACGCAGGGCCGCCGGCGACGTCCCCAGCCAGTGGCTCGCGAACCGCACGCACAGCGTGTGCAGCACGTGGTTGTTCGGCGCATAGTGCGTGACAATGTACGTCGGCGCACGCGAACTGAACTGCAGGAAATTCCACGCCTCGTCGTAACGCATGGGATGGCTCAGAAACGCGACGCGAACAGCCGCGCCCGCCAGCGTCACCAGCAGAACAGCCGTCACCACCCAGCTCGCCCGCTGAGTCGTCGCCTGCCCCACCCGCACACTATTCCCACCGCTCGACACGTCACCCCCTGTTTCCAGATCCCCACCGGCACCGCCAGCGACCCACCCGAACCGCACGCCGGCAGGGCCCATCCATCATTCATCATTCAGCATTCCGTTTCCCCCCCAGCCCCCTCGTCTTATCGGTCGAACCCCCGCCGCGATTCAGCCCGCCGCCCCTGCCCCGACGCCATCCGCATGGGCATCCTCCGCACCGAACTCAACCCGCCAGACCACGCCGCGAACGAATCCCATGCGGCGTATGGCGTGGGGGCACGCTGATTCCCGCAGTGGCCTCCCCCTCCATCTGGCTGATAACTGATAGCTGACAGCTGACAGCTTCGTCCCCCCAGCTCCGATAACCGCGCGCCCGTCGCATCCCCAACTGCGCCCCAACTCCACCATGGGCGCCCACCCGCCGCGCGCGGTACAATGCCCCCTCAGGTGTACTTGTCTGACAGGAAGCCCGCTTCCCGGACACTTCGCCTCATGTCTGCCCACGTCACCAGCGCTGTACGCTCACCCGGGCCATACTCGTTTACCCAACTCTGCCTGCACGGAGAACGACACCATGCGCGCACCGCAACCCACGTGCTCTTGGTACACGCTGCCGATCGTCTGCACCCTGACCGCCGTCTGCCTCCTCGCCGCCGCGCCCGCACACGCCATTGACCCGCGGCCCGCAGGCACCTTCGCCCTCTGGTCCGGCGAGGTCTGGGGCGAACTGCAGGTCACCCCCGCCATCACCAAGTCCGTCAACAGCGTGACCGCCCGCGCCATCGTCCGCGGCGGACCAGCCGGCAACCCCTCCTGGCACTGCAGCCAGTACAGCGGCTGGGTCGCCGCCGGAACCGGCACCATCGCCATCGTCGTCCCGGAAGATTGGTCGTTCACCAGCGGCCCAGGCTACGTGCGCTCCATCGGCGGCCGCGCCATGATCCAGGAGTCGTCAGCCGGCGACCCGCCGCCCTACGGCTGGGACGATCGTGTCTCCGATACCTGCTACTGCTCCGTCGGCAGTTGGGGCGCCAGCGGCGGCTGCGCAACCCGCGAGATCACGCCCACCTTTGCGACCGCGATGCAGGAGGAGATCGTCGCGCCGGGTGCGTCCGGCCAGTGGGTGCGCATCTCCGCCGAGTTCTACGGGTGGAACGGCGTCGCCTGGAACGACTCCGCCACCGCCTACGTCTACGTCATCGACGAGACCGCCGAGCTGCTCGACACCGACGACGACGGCATCGGCGACGATTGGGAGATCGCCTACTTCGGCGACCTCACCACCGCGACCGCAACCTCCAGCTACCCCGACGGCGACGGCCTCGACGACCTCACCGAGTTCCAGTACTGGAAAAACGACAGCCGCGACGGCGACGGCAGCCAGTACGACCCCACCGCCAAGAACGCCACGGGCAGCGGCTCCACCCCCGTCGGCGCCGTCGGCTGCGGCGCCGCCGGCCCCGCCACCCTCCTCCTCGCCCCCCTCAGCCTCACCCTCCTGGCCGCAGCCACCCGCCGCCGCCGCAGGTAGCCAAGGTGTGCCACTGCTCTTGAGCAGTGCCGGAAACCCCAACCGCTTCGTGTGCCACTGCTCTCGAGCAGTGCCGGAAACCTCAACCGCCTGGTGTGCCACTGCTCTCGAGCAGTGCCGCATATCCCCAACCCGAACCGACGCAGACCAACAACGCGCCCACACCGCAAGGCAGCACCACGCACGCGCGAACCCGCCCGGAGGGCGCCAGATGTCAGCCAGCGGGCGCCAGCCCCTGGACCCTGGACCCCGTTTACCCTTCCCCCCAATGCCCCCGGCGTCCGGAGGACGCACGAACGCCCTCCACGCCCCCACGCCCCAAATCAATTGCGCCGAAGGCGTTGCGCCGCAGAGCCCAGGGTCGCCGCGCAGCAGCCACCCCAGGTAATCCCGTCCATTACGAGAACCTACTCCAACGGAGTTGCGGCGCCGTTCCCCCTCCCAGAAGCGCGGCATGCGTCCGCAACATACTATTATACCATCTTATTTTTCCCATCCATTCCTTTCTTTTTGACCATTGCTCACCCAGTCTTTCAGTACCCTTACATGGTGGCATATAGGAGAAACACTCAGCACGCGGGGTGTTGTTGTAGTTCCTTTCTTCCTCACATAGGTAGTCGAGAATCAACGTCAGTGAACTGCGAATGTTGTTGGGTATTCGCTTCCGCACTACCCATCGGGGCGCGACGCGCTTCAACCAGTTTTTCATAAACCTTCCTTTCGTGTTTTGGTTTCTTTCTCCCTGCGCGATGCAAAGGGTACCCTTAGCGCGAAGGTGCCCCATGCATCGCGGTGGAGGAGTATTCAGGTATTCATGGGGTATTCAGGTATCCGTATTCGCCACGACGGTTTATACACAGCACGTCGATTGGATTTCAAGGCGTACCGCTGGATTCTTGTATCACACTGCCACATCATGGGTTACACGCGGCAAAATGAACAAGGTCAGAATTAGGGCAGTCCCGCATCTGCAACGCGCGTGACCACTCGGCATGGGCACCCCACTTGCCGTGGCCTGCCTTCGCCCACCGAGCAACTAGTTGCTTCAATACTCGCGGAGCGATTTCTGTAAAGGGCTGACTCTGCTGGGTTTACTGCGCTAGAGATGAACTAACTTTTTGCGCTGCCGTCCCTTAACTGCTTGATCAAGTGATCTGCGGCTTCCGCTCTTTCGACATCGTCTCTTCTTATATATCTCGCACGTCGTCTTACGAGTGATCGTTCAAGCTTTTTCTTGAAGTATTGAGATTCCGACTTAGGGAGCAAAAGGACGCCGATGATTCCAGACCCGAACCATGCAAACGCCAATCCAATCAATGCTACATACCAAGTGAAATGGATTAGTCCTAAGATGATTATTGCAGGGAACAAAAGAAAACAGAGGATATTGCGGAGGTTTTGCACACGAGGGGTGATGGCATCCTGCATGCCCTTGGGTAGTAAAGGGTTACCAAGAGCTAGCCATTTACCCCAATATAAGGTTGCCTCCTGAAACTGCATCGTATACGCGAATAATACCGCAGTTGCGCATACAAGTGCTATGTAGAGACTCCAATGCATGCTATCTTGAAGCCTTATGAATCAACGGCAAACCCCCGTGACATAGTGCCTCACGCTAGAAGAGGTTAGTCGCTTTCGCCAACATCCCTTTTCGGCGAAGACTTGCAATGACGTTATCAAGAGCGTCGTGGAGGCTACAATCCTCTTCTCCCCATTGACTAATATCATGTGTAATGACGCGGTGCTCCATGAATCTAGCGTCTTTCGTTACATGCCGTTCGAATATGATTTTTCCGCCGCGCTTTCCGCGGTGGTCGCCTTCGATGATGATGATGGGGGGCTGTTTCGATTCGGCAATGATCCG
>ERZ795053.7046-NODE-7046-length-10938-cov-20.246072_pt1 | contig 10938 bp, 7 predicted proteins | sample MGYA00375137_ERZ795053 | MGnify/ENA primary metagenome ERZ795053 (study PRJEB30182, sample SAMN05720284) | activated sludge metagenome | isolation source: Anaerobic digester | place: Hong Kong | collected 2014-12-17 ... | reverse complement strand
CTTGAGCTGTTCTTCGCTCATTCCCAGGGCGCTTTGTACGGTTATGGTTCCTTCCAGGATCTGTTGCCTTGCTTGCTGCAACGCGCGCTCCACCTCGGGGTGACTTCCCAGGAATGCGCGGAAGAAGGGGTTGTCCGCCAGCCCCACCACGCCTTCCGAAAGGCCCATGGATTGGTTTTGGCCAAACGCCAGCGTGCCTTGCTCCAGGCGTTGGGCTACCAGGAACAACGATTGCCCGATGTCTTTGACCATCGAACCCAGCACGTGTTCCACGATTCCCATGTCTTTTTCCGCGTACAGCATCTGCACGTCCGAATCCACGCCAATCGCACAGGCACCGGCTTCCTTGGCAGCGGCGTACACACCGTTCCCGGTTTGCCCCGCCACGGCGAACACTACGTCCACTCCCCCGCGGTACATCGCCAGCGCGAATTCTTTGCCCTTCGCCGGGTCGTTGTAGGCTCCCGCGTACGTGGAAACAACCTCTAAACCCGGGCTCACCCAACGCGCGCCCTGCACGTAACCCACCAGGAAATCGTTCACCACCGGCATGTCCATTCCGCCAAGGAATCCAAGGTGGTCGGAGGTCATGGCAGCTAGGACCCCTGCCAGGAAGGAACCTTCGTTCTGGCGGTAGGTGAGGGAAAATACGTTGGGGTATGCCCCCGTGGAAAAGTCGAGCGAGGCATCGTAGAGCACGAAACGCTGGTCGGGGTAGAGCGGGGCGATGCGCGAAAGGATGTCCACCATGCGGGAGGTTCCCACGATCACCAGGTCGTAGATGCCTTGCTCGCATACCTGGTCGAGCGCGGGTTCCCATTCGGCGGGGTTGTAGTTCATCTCGATGATTTTCACCGTGGCGCCCAGCTGGTCGCGCATCTTCTCCATGCCCGCCGCCGCCGAATCGAAAAAGGAGCGGTCGCCCAGGTTTCCGTTCACTAACAGCACCACGTTGATTCTTCCAAGCAAAAAAACCGTGCCCACAACCAGCAGCACGGCAACGATGAGTATCTTCTTCAATGGATTAACTCCCTTCAAAGCATTTTTGGATCCACTCGTTTTTCTCGATCATTTCCTCGGTGCGTGGACCGTAGGAGATGTGCGATACGTTGACCCCTGTCTTCTCTTCCACGAACAGCATGAACTTGAGGAAGTTCAGGTGTTCCGTGGAAGGCCAGCCCTCGAGCGTTTCGTACACCGGGCGCGCTACGAAGAAATCGTGCGACGTGGAGGGCACTTCCTTCACCACGCCGTCCACCTCGTAGCCCACGCACACCTTCACGCTGTCCAGCCCGTTGAGCACATCCGCCTTGGTGAGAATGAAGCGCGTGAGGCCCGAACGGATCTTGGCGTACCGCAACGCGGGAATGTCCAGCCATCCCACGCGCCGCGGCCGGCCCGTGGTTGCCCCGAACTCGTTGCCGCGCTCCTGGATCTGGCGCGTCACCTCCGAGTCTTCGAATGTGGGGAAGGGCCCCTCGCCCACGCGCGTGGTGTAGGCCTTGAGCACGCCGATCACGTCGTCGAGTTCGAAGGTGGAAAAGCCCACCGAGGAAACCCCGTGCGCCATGCACGAACCCGAGGTCACGAAGGGGTAGGTGCCGAAATCCAGGTCGAGCAGCACCCCTTGCGCCCCCTCGAAGAGCACCGACGTGCCCTTGAACACGTTGTGCAGGTCGATGGCACCGGTGAAGTGTACCTTGAGCATCTCCAGGTGCTGGCGCAGCGACACCAGGTAGTTGAACATCTGCTCGGGGTTGTATTGCAGCTTGTCGCCGAATTGCTGCTTTTTAATGGAATACGCCTGTTCCAACCGGTCGACAAGCATGGCCTCGTCGAACAGGTGGTAGAACTTAATCCCCTCGCGGGAAACCTTGTCGGCGTACGCGGGGCCAACACCCTTGCGCGTGGTTCCCAGCGGCTTGTTGCGCCAGGCTTCCATGATTTGGTCCTGCGTCTTGTGCCAGGGAAGCACCAGGAAGGCTTCCGGATCGACGTGCACCCGGTTGGAAAACCCCGGCACTTCCTTTTCCAGCAGGTCGATCTCCCCGATGAGTTGCTCGAGGTCGATGACCATGCCCGCCCCCAGGAAGGCCTTGCTCTCTCCCTCCGGGGAAATGGAAGGCAACAGGTGGTTGACGATCTTTTTGTCCCCGGCGTAAATGGTATGCCCGGCGTTCGCGCCACCGGAAAAGCGCGCCACCCACTGGAAGTCCGGGGCAAAGTAGTTCACCACCTTGCCTTTTCCCTCGTCCCCCCACTGGGCTCCAACGATCACGACTTTTTTCATGCTATTCCCCCCTTTGTTGTTAAAAGGCTCCGCCGCCTCCGCCACCGGACCCGCCACCGGCACCTCCGGCTCCGCCGCCGAAACCGCCTCCACCGGAGGAGGAACTACTCACCGTGGACATCGCCGTGGTGTGCAAGCTGTTGAACGCGCTGCCCACGGCAAAGGTGTAGGGCGTGTAGAGGTAGGGATGGGTGCTTCCCTGTTCCCACATCTCGCGCGGAACCAGCTTGCGCAACGATTTTTCCACCTCGTCCGCGATGCCCAGCGCGGTGGCATACACCAGGTACGATTCCCACACCACGATGGACTCGGGCGGGTACTGCGAAAGCAACGAGAATTCCTTCAGGAATTGCCCAAAGTTACTCCACTTGCGGTAGAACGTCAAGCCCTCCACGCTCCAGCGACCAAACACGTCCTTGGGTAGAATCACCGCCACGCTACCGGAAAACCAGATGATCGCGGAAAGAAAGGTGGCGAGCGGCAACAGGTCGGGCGTTGCCCCACCGCTCATGAAGTTGCACAACCCCACGCTCATGACCATCATCACGATGCCGAAGAAGCTCGCCAGGTAGTATCCAAACGTGCGCAGGTACTTGCGCCCCCGAACGGTGCGCCGTACGATTTCGGTGTATTGCTTGAACTGGCGGTTGAACTTGCGTGCAGCGGATTCGGACTTTTTCAGTTTCTTCTTTAGTTCGGAGAAATCGAACACCCCTTCCGGCGTGGCGTAGGAATGGATGAAGTGGAAAAATTCGATTTCCGAGGGGCGCAACCCTTTGTTGCCCGACAGGTCGATGGAAGGGGAGGCTTGCTTGAACCGGATCACCGGGTCCAGCTTTTTGCTCTCCTCGAAGGTGATGATGTCCTTGCGGTACAGCTCCATCATCACCGCCTGGATCCCGTTGTTGTCCACGCCCCCTGCCATGTTGGCCACCACCGCGTTTACCACGTCCGGCGCGTCGTCGGTGGGGAGCTCGCGCTCGTAGATCCCCTGGTAGGAAATGTGGGGTTCGCGGCCAAAGAAGAAGAACACCAAGAACAGCAACAGCACCATCATCACGAAGAACAGCACGCTGGTGGTGATCTTGGAACGCCGATCGTTCACGTACGCCTCTTCCTCGTCCGCGATGCCTGCAAGGGTAAGGCTGGGGTTTTGCACACCCGATGGCAGCTGCAACGGCTGGTCAAACACGAAACGCACCTCACCGAAAGCACCCGGTGGGACGTTTTTCATCGAAAAGGTGAAGGCGTTGCCCGATTGTTCCACGTTCATGTCTGGGTGGGTGTAGTAGGAATCGGGAAAATAGCCGCCCTCGAAACGGAACACTCCTTCGATACTTTTTGCCGGCGCATCCCATCCCGAACCCCAGAACTGCCGCAACACCTGCGATACACGTGAGCCGCTTTCCACGATTCCATTCGCCACGTACTGGATGTGCAGCGTGAGCCGCGGGTTTTGCTTGGGGCTCAGTTCACGGCTACTCTGGAACGGCACCATCCAGATCCGCACGCTAAACGAGTTGCTGCGTTTCCACTCGTACTCCAGGTATTCCACCGGGCGCTCGTCCACCCAGATCTTCACGTCCTCCATCGTGGCGTAGCGCGCTTGGGGGATTTCCCTCCACAGCCCGCGGAAATTCTTGCGCATGGAGTACTCGATGGTCTCGTGCACGAGTACGCTGCCATCCTCCTGGAACACCTGTTCGATGTGCGCGTTCTCGATGCTGTACTTCGACTCGATGAACCATTTCACGTAGCCGTTTTCCACCACAAGCAGGATCACCGGGAACAGCCCCACCACGAGCAATGCCTTGATCAAGATACCAAGCGTTCGTTTTTTCATCCGAACCTCCCCTCCTGTTTCTCCCCTGGAAATCCTCTCTGGGAAAATATCCCAGGACTTTTCGACGCACCCTCGTCGAAAACGCCGTCGAAAAAACCCCTTTTTCGACGAAATCCGCTCGTTTTCGACGGGAACTTTCCATCCCTTTGCGATTCCTGCACGCATCCAAACAACTCTAAACGCTGCAGCGCTCAATGCGAGCCCCGTTGCACCTTTCGACGAATCGACGGGCACTTTACATCCCATGAACACAGGCTTCATTCACTATCCGTCGAAAAAAGTTCGTTTTCCTACTTGTTTTCGACGGACGGTGTGTTTCTCTTTTGCAAGGGGACTCCAACGTTTTCGACGGTTTTTCGACCAACCTATATCTTCTACGATCTTTTTCTCTTATATAATACAGAATAGGGCTTACGGATTTTCCCCGGAACCCGAAACGGCTTTTCGCAAGATGGGCATTGTCATGCAGCGGCAACCACCACCGCCACGTGCCAGTTCCGCTCCCTCGATTGTCACCACGAAACGGGGGAAATGGAGCGGGTCCACGTGCCCCCGAACCACATCACGTGCCCGGATGACCTCGTAGCCGTAGCGGTTAAGCTCTTGAATGGTGTACACGTTGCGCGCGTAACCCAGCACCCCACCCTCGCGCACCGCGAAAAAGTTGGCTCCAGAATGCCATTGCTCCCGCTGCTGCACCCAGGGATCGCGGGTTCCACCGCAAAAGATGGGTTCCAGAACCATGCCCAACTTTTTCAGCGCTTCCAAAACGTTTTTCTCCTCTCGGATGGATACCACCTTGCCGTTGTCCACCTGGATGTGCACGGTTTGGAATTTCTTGGACGTCAGGATCACCGGTTCGTAGACCATGCAGTGCTCCACGTCCAACAGGGTAAACACCATGTCCAAGTGAATGAAAGATTCGGGCGAATCCGGCAATTCCTGGATGATCACGTGGCTGTTGCGCTTGGCTTGCTTGAGATGTTCCAGAAGGAAATCCACTCCCTGTGAAGTGGTTCGGGTACCCACCCCGATCACCAACACATCCTCGCGCGCCACCAGCACATCGCCCCCTTCGATGGTGCTTTTCGGGTCAAAACCGGGTTGAACCATGGGGTTGAACGTGTGCGTTTGGAAGTAGGAACTGTGGTTGAAGATGGCTTCCATGATGATGGCCTCGCGTTCGCGCACCCGGCTGGCCATGCGCGTGATGAGCACGCAGTCCCGGATGGACACCGAAGCGTCGCGCGTGAAAAAGAAGTTGTGCAAGGGGCGAAGCGCGTAGCGTTCCTTGCTCAAGAAAGCGGTGAGGGTGTCGCGTTTGAGCAGCACGCCTTCCAACAACTGCCGGGCGAGCTCATTGGGAGACAGCGAAACCAGGTCGGGTTCCACGTGTTCCACGCCTTCGTGCTTGCAGATGCGGTGCACGAGGTTGGTCTTCACTTCCTCGCTTTGCAGCACGTCGATGAGCAGGTCCTTGACCTCGAAGGTCTTTGCCAGCTTGCTCAACACACCGCGCAGCTGCTCGTATTCGCGCCCGGCCACTTGCAGGTTCAGGATATCGCTGTACAACGCGCGTTCGGCGTTCTTGGGTGTCATGTTTTCCACTTCCGGCCCGGGAGTGTGCAGGATCACGGCTTGCAGCGCGCCGATTTCCGAATCCACGCGGGTTTGGAAGGGGAATGGGATGGGTTGCACCATGGAACTTCCTCCTCGATATTGGGTTCAAGTGATTATAGCATTATTTGTGGTATGATTTTAGGGAAAGAGACGGGAGGAGCGAATGCTCGTGCAAAAAGAAGGCGAACCCGTGGCGCTCGTACTTTCGGGTGGAGGTGCCAAGGGAGCTGCCCACGTGGGCGTGCTGCTGGAGCTGGAAAAGATGGGCTGGCACTTCGAGTTGGTGACCGGTGCCAGTATCGGCGCACTCGTGGGAGCGGGATATTCCCTCCTGGGGCAAGCCAAGCCGCTGTTGTATTACGCACACGTGATGCAGCGCTGGGTTCCCGGAAAGGTTTCCGCTACCGGGAAAAACAGGCGCGGCTTGGGAAAAAAAGGCAGGAATCCGGAGAGGAAACAGCGCTGGATGTGCGTGTTCTCCGCGGTTCTACCAGGCATTTTCCCCTACTGGTTGTACGCGAGTGGGCTTCGCTTCTTCCTGCGGGGCAAACGTTTCGAGGACGGTGCGATTCCCTTTTGTTGCACCGTGGTTGATTGGAAACAGGGAAAGGTGCTGGTTTTCCGCTCCGGCAAACTTCTTCCCGCGTTGCTTTCCAGCATGGCCATCCCCGGGGTGTTTCGTCCACAGCGTGTGAAGACCCGACGGCTGGTGGACGGAGGAACGCTGGACAACTTGCCGGTGGAAGTTGCGCTCCAGCTGGGCGCGAAACGGGTACTGGCGGTTCACCTTAACGACCACCAGGTGGATTCCCCCGACACCGACGAGCTGTTCGACAATCCCCCGGAACTGCAGCACGCCAACCAAGCATTCAAGCGGGTCAGCGATATCCGCTTCTTCCACCTTTCGCGGCTGTCTGCGCAACGCGCCGACGTGGTGATCGACGTGGACACCCGGGGCTTTCGCAACCTGGATTTCACCCGTACCGACGAGCTGATCGAGCGGGGACGCCAAGCGGTTCGCGAGCAGCGAGAGGTTTTGGAAAACGCGCTGGGTGGAAATTGGCCAAGCGCAGGTCCCCCGTACCAGGAACCGGAACAGCATAATCCGGTTCAGCTGGTAGCAGGAGGATACGGCTGGGAGTGCGTGGATCGGTTGGAAGAACCCGTGTTCTCCGGCGTACACAAACGCTTCCCCAGCGGGCAGTGGCTGGTCAACGGTTTTTCCGCCATTCCCGTTGCCCGTGCACTCAATCCAGGGATTCCTGGGTTCCCGTCTTTCCTACAGAAGATGCGAAAGTTGTGGAACGACCGGGAGAGCGACCGCTTTGGACCCAACGTTTCCCGCTGTCGCCAAGATTTCTCCGGGCTAGCCGTGTTCGACGAGCAAGACTTCCCAGGAAAAGATATTCCCTTGAAGCATCCGGTGCGATGCGAGTGGGTGTGCGTGAAGGACGGAAAGGTGTTGCTCTCGGAGATTTCCAACCTGCACCAGTTATTGCTGTACGCCTTTTGTACCCCGGGATACCTGGCTCCCATCGAAGGATGCTACAACTCCTCCATCCTGGTCCCGTTTCCGGGACTATCGCTGGAAGGCCAGCGGGGTCAAACCTTTGTGCTGTTGTTTCCCCCCTGGCAGGCCCCCGTCGAACCTCCCGGGCACCCACGCACCATCGCACGAAGCCTGAAACGTTCGCAGCTGCTGTCCTCGCGTTTCCTGTGCAAGAAGAACTGGAAGCTGTTGGCGAAACAAAACCGGGTCCTGGAATTCCAACTCGCCCCCCATGGGAACAGTAAGGAGATTGAAATTGATACACCAGTCGCATGCGATCCTGAAGAATACGTTTGGCTTTGACTCGTTCAAGGAGGGCCAAAAAGAGGTCATCGAAAGCATCCTGCAGGGAATCGACACCTTCACCATTATGCCCACGGGTGGGGGGAAATCGCTGTGCTACCAAATTCCCGCCCTGCAACTTCCCGGCATCACGCTGGTGATTTCGCCACTGATCTCGCTCATGAAAGACCAGGTGGACGCGCTGGTGAACATCGACATCGACGCAGCGTTCCTCAACAGCTCGTTGTCGATGGGAGAAGTGGTGGACACCATCCGCCAGGCCCGGGTGGGAGGACTCAAGATGCTCTACGTGGCGCCCGAACGGTTGGAAGTCCCTTCGTTCGCGCAACTGGTGCAACAACTCGAGGTACCGCTCATCGTGGTGGACGAGGCGCATTGCGTGTCACAGTGGGGGCACGATTTCCGGCCCTCCTACCTGGCCATCGCCCCCTTCCTCCAAACCCTTTCTCCCCGTCCCGTGGTCGCGGCGTTCACGGCTACCGCCACCGAATCGGTCCAAAACGACATACGTCAACTGCTGGGATTGCACAAGCCCCGTGTGTTCAACACCGGTTTCGATCGTCCCAACCTCTTTTTCAACGTGGTACGTCACGCCAACAAGAAGAAGTACCTACTCGAATATCTCAAGGCCCATAAGAACGAAGCGGGCATCGTGTACGCGGGAACCCGGCAGGAAGTGGACAACCTCACCAAGCTACTGGTGCAGCAACGCGTTCGTGCAGGGGGATACCACGCGGGGATGGGTGCGGGCGACCGCAAGCAGGCGCAGGAAGACTTCCTGTACGACCGGCTGTCGGTGATGGTAGCCACCAACGCCTTTGGCTTGGGCATCGACAAGTCCAACGTGCGCTACGTCATCCACTACAAGCTGCCCAAGGATCTGGAAAGCTACTACCAGGAGGCTGGGCGAGCGGGGCGCGACGGCGAACCTTCCGAGTGCATTTTGCTGTACCAGAAAGGCGACGAGATGCTGCCCCGATTCCTGATCCAGAACGACCAGACGCCGGAACGCATCCAGAAACACCGCTACGCCAAGCTGCAGCGCATGGTGGACTACTGTTACACCACCGGTTGCCTGCGCAACTACATCCTTCGGTACTTTGGCGAAGAACCCCCGTCCCCCAGCTGCGATCACTGCGGAAACTGCCACGGGGATTGGGAAGAGAAAGACGTGACCATCGAGGCACAGAAGATCCTGTCGTGCGTGTACCGTCTTCGTGGAAACTTCGGCAGCACCATGGTGGCGCAAGTGCTCAAGGGTTCCGAATCGCAGAAGATCAAGAGCTACGGGTTGCAGCGCATCAAGACCTACGGGCAGCTTTCCGATCTCACGCTGCCCAAGATCCGCGATCTCATCAACCTGTTGGTGGTGGAAGGGCTTTTACAGAAGACCGACGACGCCTACCCAGTGCTCAAGCTTACCAACGCTTCGTGGGGCGTGTTGAAGGCCAAGCAAAAGGTGATGCAGCGCGTGCCAGAAGTGCAGCAGAAAGTGGAAGAACCCGCACAAGGATTGTTCGAAAGGTTGCGTGCGCTTCGCCGGGATATCGCCTCGGAAGAACGGATCCCACCGTACATCGTGTTCCCCGACAGCACGCTGCACGAGATGTGCCGCCACCTGCCCCAGACCTCCGAACAGTTCCTAAAGATCAAGGGAGTGGGGGTGAAGAAGGCAGAAAAGTACGCCGAGCCGTTCCTCAAAGAAATCGCTGCCTTCTTGAAGGGAGAACCTGCGAAAGTTTAACCCTGCTCTTCCTTTTTCAGCGTGCGGCGAACCGCCTTGCGTAGCATGTGGTACTCGTCCCACACGTACTCCCAGTCCGCGCTTTCCATCAGGCGTTCCACCGCCTGAACCAACTCCGACTTGAAACGGTTGAGCAACACCTGCTCGTTGTACCGCAACCCGATGAGGTTCTTGAACGAATCGCACACCACGGAGAGAGGACCGCTCTTTTCGGTGAGCACGCTGTCCCAATCGGTCATGGACTCCACCAACCCGTACAAGTCTTCCTCCACCCGGGTCTGGATGTCTTCATCGCTTTCGTTGCAACAATCCTCGAACTGCTGCATGCTTTGCAGCGTACCTTCCTTCTTGGTCTTCAACCTCTTCTGGATACGCTTGGCCATCTCGCGGATGCGTTCCTTCTCTTCCAGCTGCTGGTAGCGCATCTCCGCGTACTTGGACTTGAAACCCAGCCGCTGGTATAGAATGCGCGCAGGGTTGTCGTATTCCACGTGCAGTGCAATGTTCCCCGAGCACAACTCCACGGTTTTTTGAATCAATCGACGACCAATACCCTGCCCACGGAAATCGCGGTGCACCGCAATGTACACAAGGATGTGGCTGGGTATGTACCCTTCCATGGCGGTGTCGTTGATCACCACCACGCCCACAAGCTTACCTTCCTGTTCACCGGTAAGGATGAACCCTCCCTTTCCTTCCGCCGGGTCCAGCGCGTAGTCGATTGCCTTTTCAATCTGGTCAGGCTCGTCGCCGTACTCGTCCAGGTGGTCAAACAAGAAATCCACCACCGCTTTCCGGTCCATCTCGTAATCGTGGTAAAACACGCGAATATCCAAACTGTTCCCTCCTTACATTTTTTTCCTGGGATCACCGCATACGGGTGCGGCTTCTCTCCAATTTACCACGATTTTCAACTTTTGTCAAAAAAAATCCGTATGTTCCCCACCAAAAGCGGAAAAGGATTTGGTGGTTATACATAAGCTAAAAACTTGATTTGGTTCGAATAAGATAAAGCCCCTCGGGTGAAATAAAATAAAATACCTTGCGTCTATTGGTATGAAACCAACGAGGGGGACTAATGATTCCCCCATTCAGATGAAAACGAGGGAGGAATGAAAATGAGTTTACTGATTCGCAAGGCAAGGGAAGATGATTTCTACAAGACGTTCGTGGACATGCAGCGTGAGATTGACAACGTGTTCAGCGGATTCCTGGGAGGAAACGTGGCAACCGGAAAGCGATGCCGGATGCCGAGCGTAGATGTATACGAGACCGAGAAAGACTATTCCTTCGAGTTCGAGCTTCCCGGCATGAAGAAAGACGACATCGAAGTCAACGTGGAAAACGACGTGCTCACGGTGCAGAGCAAGGTGAAGGAAGAGAAAGAGGAAGACCGCGAAGTGGAAGGCCGCAAGTACCACGTGGTGGAGCGCAAGATGGGAACGTTCAAGCGGCAGTTCATGGTCCCTGAAAACGCCAGCCCGGAAGGCATCAAGGCCAAGTTCGAGAACGGTATCCTGGTGCTCACGCTCCCCAAGAAAGAAGAAGCCCTTCCCAAAAGCATCTCCGTGGATATCGAGTAATAGACC
>ERZ795053.7044-NODE-7044-length-10939-cov-9.321114_pt1 | contig 10939 bp, 5 predicted proteins | sample MGYA00375137_ERZ795053 | MGnify/ENA primary metagenome ERZ795053 (study PRJEB30182, sample SAMN05720284) | activated sludge metagenome | isolation source: Anaerobic digester | place: Hong Kong | collected 2014-12-17 ... | reverse complement strand
ATCAGGTGACCTTCATGGAAGAGCTCGTTCAGCCTGAGCGGCTGCGCGCCCGGATTCAGCTCTGGGCCGAGGAGGAGATCCGCATTGGCACGCTGCCGCCCAAATCGGGCGCCGTGCTGGATGCGGTGCTGTATCGCGGTGAACTCCCACGCGGCGAGGTCCAGAGCCTGCTTGATACAAGCGAGCGTAACGCGCGGCGCGTCACATCGGCCCTGATCGAGAAGGGTGTGGTGACATCCGATAGCACGCGCGCGCCTCTGAGGCTGGCTTTTCCGGCGGCGTTTGCGTCCCGCTGGATGCCCGGCCTGTTTCCGGAAAAACGTGGCGAGTAGGTGTCTCACACCGTCACATGGGATGCGTCACGCCCCTCAACGCGCCGATGCGATAATTTATGTTATGAATATTGAAGGGGATCGATTCGAAATTTTCTATTTTACGTTTGAATCATTCAGGTTGAGACTCTATCGTCAATAAAAACAAGAGAGTACCGGGCTATATAGATGACCTCCACTGCGCCGTTCTTTGAGAATCCGATCCTAAATTCACCCTATGCGGAACCCACGCATCACCATGCGCTTGACCAAGACGGCCAGCCCCTCAACGAGCCACCGAGAGACGGGCGTCGTCGCTCCGAACTAATCACGCCGGTCCCGAAGCCACGCAAGAAAAAGCAAAAGGCGGCCACTAAGGATCAGGGCAATCTCGATCTCTCCGGAGATGATGGCGTTTCAACAGAAGATCAGGAATACAATCCGACGCCGATCATCAACGAAATCCGGTCACATGTTGCAGACTGGCGAAAAAGCACCAAAGCGAGCTGGGGGGTAACACCGACAACAGCCCGCCTGCTCGAACACTGGCGCAACTACCCCTATCAGGGCATCCGGCCTTTCTTCTGTCAGATCGAAGCGGTCGAGACGATAATCTGGCTGACAGAAGTTGCTCAACGCAATCGCCAGTATCGCCACATCTGGGAACATGTGCTTGGTGCGAACGAGCAGGCCAATCCGGAACTGCTCCGGCTCGCCATGAAGATGGCAACGGGCGCCGGCAAGACCACAGTGATGGCCATGCTTATTGCCTGGCAGACCGCAAATGCCGTGCGAGCGCCGACAAGTAGTCTTTTCTCTCGCGGCTTTCTTATCATCGCGCCCGGCATCACCATCAAGGATCGCCTGCGCGTCCTGTTTCCAAGCGATCTCGACAGCTACTATCGCACACGAGAACTCGTGCCGTCAGACATGCTGGATGACATCGCCAAGGCAAAGATTGTCATTACCAACTACCATGCGATGCAGCTGAAGGAGACGCTGGAAGTCAACAAGGTCGGCCGCTCGCTTCTTCAAGGCAGACATGAAGCGATCGCCACCAAGGAAACCGAAGGCCAGATGGTCCGCAGGGTTGCCGAGGAACTCATGGGCCTCAAAAACATCGTCGTCATCAACGATGAAGCGCACCACTGTTATCGCGAAAAGCCCGACAATGACGATCTCGATGATCTCAAGGGGGACGACAAGAAAGAAGCCCAGAAGGAAAATGAAGCCGCGCGGCTCTGGATCAGTGGGATCGAAATGTTCAAGCGAAAGCTTGGCGTGCGCGCGGTTTACGACCTCTCCGCAACACCTTTTTTCCTGCGCGGTTCGGGCTATGCCGAAGGCACGCTGTTTCCTTGGACCATCAGCGATTTCTCGCTGATGGACGCTATCGAATGTGGAATTGTAAAATTGCCCCGCGTCCCTGTTGCAGATAATTATATTTCGGATGAAGAGTCGCCCGTCTTCCGTGAATTGTGGGAACACATTCGCGATGACATGCCGAAAAAAGGTCGCGGCAAAGGGAAGGATGATCTCGATCCGGAGTCCCTCCCCCCAAAACTTCAGACCGCGCTCGTAGCACTTTACAATCACTATCAAGAAACCTTTGAAAGCTGGCGCAAGTCTGGCATCGAAACGCCGCCCGTTTTCATTGTTGTGTGCAACAACACGTCGACATCAAAACTTGTGCATGAATGGATTTCTGGCTGGCAGCGTCCAGTGTCAGACGGTTCAGAAGAACTGAGAACCGTTCATCATGGACACCTTCCCCTGTTCAGCAATTTTGATGAGCACGGCAATCGTCTGGCTCGCCCCTACACCCTGCTGATCGATTCCAAGCAATTGGAATCCGGTGAAGCGCTCGACGATGATTTTCGACGTGCCGCCGCTCTGGAAATCGAACAGTACAAACGCGAGATCGCGCAGCGCTCAGGTTCAGGCGAAGTCGGCGAACTATCTGATTCGGACCTTCTCCGGGAAGTGATGAACACCGTCGGCAAGAAAGGACGCCTTGGAGAGCAGGTGCGCTGTGTCGTTTCTGTTTCCATGCTGACGGAAGGCTGGGACACAAACACTGTCACGCACATTCTTGGTGTGCGTGCTTTCGGGACTCAGCTTTTGTGTGAACAGGTCGTTGGACGCGGTCTGCGTCGCTATTCATATGATCTGAACGACCAGGGCCTCTTCAATGTCGAATATGCGGACATTATGGGCATCCCTTTTGACTTCACAGCGAAGCCGACCGTTGCGCCGGTAAAGCCACCGAAGAAGATGACCCGCGTCGCCGCCATGCGCGATCGCGAAGCGCTCGAAATCGTGTTTCCACGCGTCGTCGGCTACCGCATCGATTTGCCTGAAGAAAAGCTCGAAGCATCCTTTACCGAAGATTCCCGTCTCGTGCTCACCCCCGAACTGGTCGGCCCCGGTCAGACCTTGCTCGAAGGAATTGTCGGCGAAGGTGTCACCATGACAGCCGCTGAGATGAAGGATATGCGTCCGAGCACCGTCTCCTTCGAACTCGCGAAATATATGCTCTATGCCTATTTCAGGGATGGTGATGGCGAGCCCAAGCTGAACCTGTTCTACCAGATTCAGCGGATCGTCCGAAGGTGGGTCGATGAAGGCTATCTCGTCTGCAAGGGCGATACCGGGCCCTGGATGCTGCAAATCAAATCCATCGCTGCTCAGGCGTCCGAACGCATCTATAATGCCATTGCAGCCGCAATTAGCGATGAAGAGCGCATTCGCGCAGTACTGGATCCCTACAATCCGAAAGGCTCAAGCCGGCACGTCGGCTTCATGACTTCGAAGGACCTCTATGAAACAGATCCCGAAAAATGTCATGTGAACTATGTTGTCTCTGATAGTGGCTGGGAGGCAGAATTCGCGCGTGCGGCTGAAGCGCATCCGCGCGTTGTATCCTACGTGAAAAACCAAGGTCTGAACCTCGAAGTTCCATATCGCGATGGGGATGTCGCCCGCAAATATATCCCGGATTTTGTTGTCCGTATCGATGACGGCCACGGTCCGGACGATCTCCTAAACCTCATTGTTGAGATCAAGGGCTATCGCGCTGAAAACGTGAAACTGAAGTCCGAGACCATTCGACAAAAGTGGATCAGGGGCGTCAACAATCTTGGCACATTCGGGCGGTGGGCCTTTGTCGAATTCAACGACGTCTATGAAATCCAGAAGGAATTTTCCGCGCTGATCGATCAGTCACTCTCAGCGCAGACAGAAACCATTCTAACGAAAGAGAGCATGTAGTGGCGCGGGGCAAGAAAACAGCAGCGACCAAGCAGGTCGAAACCCTCAAACACCAACAAGCGAAGCGGAAGAACATTCCGACAGCGGAATTGCAGTCCGCAGCACAGCGCGCCGAAGAGCTGCAGCCCGTCGAGCCTGTCATCTATAAACGCCGCTATCCCCTCGCCTCCGGCGAGGAACGTCCACGTGACAAGGATTTGGACCCGCAACTCGTCTGGAAAGGCGCGCGCATCCGACTGACTGAAGAACAGATACGGGAGGCTGCCGCGAACGGCTATGTCGATATCTCTGACACCCAGCTCACCTGGCGCGGCAAAGACAGCCAAGACTGGTCCGACCTCGTGGTCCATGCGCCGCCGCTCTACATTCAGGAGAAGGTGCATCCCAAGGCGATCATCGACGACCTGACTCGCCAGACAAGGGAAAAGCGTGAAACGGACGAAGGCACATTCGACCTGTTCCACGACTTCAACGGCATCGACCCAGAAGCCAAGACCGAATTCTACGCGCACGACCAGAACTGGTCGAACCGATTCATCCTGGGCGACAGTTTGCAGGTGATGGCGAGCCTCGCCGAGCGCGAAGGCCTGCGCGGACAGGTGCAGTGCATCTATTTCGACCCGCCCTATGGCATCAAGTTCAATTCGAACTGGCAGGTCTCGACGCGCTCACGTGACGTGAAAGACGGCAAGGTCGAGGAAATCACGCGCGAGCCAGAACAGGTTCGTGCGTTCCGCGACACATGGAAGGACGGCATCCACTCCTATCTCACCTACCTGCGCGACCGTCTTACTGCGATGCGAGACCTGCTGACTGAGAGCGGAAGCATTTTTGTTCAGATTGGCGATGAAAATGTGCACCGCGTTCGCGCTCTGATGGACGAAGTGTTTGGAGAAGACAACTTTGTAGTTCTGATACCGTTCAAAAAGACTAGTAGCGTTGGCTCCAAGTACATTGATGCTCTCAATGACTACATTATCTGGTATGCAAAATCTAAGCCCGACATGAAGTATCGGCAGCTTTACAGCGTACCGGGTCGCGATCCGTATGCTTTCCCGATGATTGAGCTTGAATCGGGTGATTCTCGCCGCCTTACATCTAAGGAAAGGACACCCGAAACTGCGCCAGAGGGACGCCTCTATCGTACAGCCAACATCACTTCACAAAGTGGAGGTCCATCAACTCACTTTCCAGTTGAGCTTGAGGGCAAGACAGCCGTGCCATCGAAAAACGCGTACTGGAAGACAAACTTGCGGGGCATGGAGACACTAAAGAAAGCGGGGCGCTTAGAAATAGTAGGAAACACACTGACCTTCCGTCGATACCAAGACGACTTCCCGATACGCGCTGTGACAAATTGGTGGGATGATACTGTCCAAAGCACGTTTTCTACAGAGAACATTTATGTTGTTCAAACTTACACAAAGGTCGTTGAGCGTTGCATCTTGATGGTTACCGACCCTGGTGATCTCGTAATTGACCCCACGTGTGGCTCCGGCACAACGGCAACGGTCGCCGAACAATGGGGTAGACGATGGATTACCGTCGACACATCTCGCGTTGCACTCGCACTTGCTCGCGCGCGAGTGATGGGTGCGAAATACCCTTACTACCTGTTGGCAGACAGTAATGACGGCCGTCTAAAAGAAGGTGAGTTGACAGGCAAGCCACCAATCGACGGACCGACGCACGGTGACATTCGTCAGGGTTTTGTCTATGAACGGGCGCCGCATATTATGCTTAGCTCAATTACTCGCAACGCTGAGATAGATGTCATCTGGGAAGAATATCAGGAGAAGCTTGAACCCATTCGCCGCGACCTGAATTCCGCGCTCGGCAAAGCTTGGGAGGAGTGGGAAATCCCGCGTGAAGCTTCGCCTTCTTGGTCAGAGAATATCAAGGATCTGCATAATGCTTGGTGGGATTTGCGCATTGCGCGCCAGAGGGCGATCGATGACTCCATCGCGAAGAAGGCTGATGTTGAACTGCTCTATGATCGTCCCTACGAGGACAAGTCTCGCGTGCGCGTAGCAGGGCCATTCACGGTCGAAAGCCTGTCGCCACACCGCGTCGTCCCCTCCAGCGAGATGGAGTTGATCGACGAGATCGACGCCGCCGAGAGCAAGCGCAAGCCGAAACTGCCCAAGGGCACCGAGGAGCTGAACGACTTCACGGACATGATCTTGGAGCACCTCAAGACCTCTGGTGTGCAGCAAGCGAAAAAGGATGATCGCATTACGTTCGAATCCGTCACCGGCTGGCCGGGAACATGGATCGCTGCCGACGGCCGTTTCATGGAAGGCGAGACCGAGAAGCGCGCCGCCATCTTCATCGGCCCGGAATTCGGCACGGTGAGCCGTGCCGACCTGACCGCCGCTGCGCGCGAAGCGTTGGATGCACGGTTCGATGTGCTGATCGCCTGCGGCTTCGCATTTGAAGCGCATACATCCGAACTCGACAAACTGGGGCCCTTGCCAATTCTCAAGGCGAAGATGAATCCCGAATTGCACATGTCGGACGAGTTGAAGAACACTGGTGCAGGCAACCTCTTCGTCGTGTTCGGGGAGCCAGACATCAAGTGGGACTTCAATGAAAATGGCGACATAGTTGTCGAGGTGCTTGGCGTTGACGTGTTCGACCCCAAAACCGGCGAGGTACGAGCCAGCGGCAAGGACGACATCGCCGCCTGGTTCATTGACACGGACTACAACGAGGAAAGTTTCTTCGTCCGTCACGCTTACTTCATGGGTGCAAATGATCCGTATAAGTCTCTGAAGACCGCACTTAAGGCGGACATCGATGCTGAGGCTTGGGAGACACTTTATCGAGATACATCACGCCCCTTCCCCCGCCCCGACACTGGCCGATTTGCAGTGAAGGTCATCAATCACTTCGGCGACGAAGTGATGAAGGTGTTTGCGGTGTAGAGGCACGTATGATGACAACAGGCAAATGCGCAATTTGGGGAACAGATGCGACGCTCCTCCCAACAGCTCGGGACGGTGTCGATGTAGATTCTCCGCGAGCAGGCGGTCGCTACTTTATGTCCCGCTCCGCACAGGCGGTCCTTTTGCATCGTGATGAAACATCAAAGCGCAAATTGACTTCGTGGCTTGTTGAGCAACGCAGGCTTGGAGTTTCTTGTCCCGAGATATCTACCCGCACACTGGAGGAAGTCGAAACCCGCCGCCCTCTGAACGTATTTGATCGGGCCGATGCCCTTTTGCGTTACATGTCATCTAAAAGCGAATACATCGGCACGGTGGTGAAGTTCTACGCGCTCGATAATTCGAAAAACCCCAAGGCTTCGGAAGAGCTTCTCGCTTGGACATCGTCCCGCCGAATATCGGAGATTATCACGCTTGCTGAATTCTGCGCCGCAGAGGGGTGGATTGGGCACCGCATCACCGAGCGGACAAGCCGCTCTGGAAATAACGTCCATGAACTCATGCTCAGGCCGCCGGGCTTTAAGCGACTATCAGAATTAGACGGGACAAACGCTTCATCCGAGCAGGCCTTTGTCGCCATGTGGTTCGACGATTCAATGACTGATGCGTATGAGAACGGCATTGCCCCAGCTGTCCGCGATGCCGGCTACGAACCTCTCCGCATCGACAACAAGGAGCACAACAACAAAATTGATGATGAAATCATCTCTGAAATCCGAAGGTCTAGATTTCTGATTGCAGATTTCACACAAGGCGAAACAGGAGCACGAGGAGGCGTCTACTACGAAGCTGGTTTCGCACACGGGCATAATATCCCCGTGATCTTCACCTGCCGTGCCGACGTTCTGAAAAACGTTCACTTCGACACCCGCCAATACAATCATATCACTTGGGAAAATCCTGAGGAGCTCCGCTCACGGCTCGCTCAACGAATCTCTGCAACAATTGGCGATGGCCTGTTGAGAAAGTCGGCATAACACCATGCAGTTTAGGATCGCTGACAGTTTTGCCAAAGCCCTCGCCAAACTCCCTGCGCAGGATCAAAAGGCGGTGAAGACTACGGTCTTCGACCTTCAGATGGACCCGGCGCATCCTGCCCTCCAGTTTCATAGAATCGATAAGTCCAAAGATCAGAACTTCTGGTCTGTGCGCGTGAGTCGGGACATTCGGCTCATCATCCATAAGACCGAAGAAAGTTTCCTAATCTGCTATGTCGATCACCATGACGATGCTTATGCCTGGGCGGAACGTCGTCGGATCGAAACACACCCGAGAACAGGTGCAGCGCAGATCGTCGAAGTACGTGAGCGAATAGAAGACGTTCTGATTCATCGGCCTGTCGAAGTCGAAGCACAACCGGCAGAGCCGGTTCCTTCCCTCCTGTTCGACAATCTCGATGACGATGATCTTCTCGCTTACGGCGTGCCTCCTGACTGGCTAGCTGACGTTAAAGCTGCCACCGAGGACTCGCTATTCGATATCGTTGACCACCTTCCCGCTGAAGCAGCCGAAGCCCTTCTCGATCTTGCAGTAGGGGAGCAGCCAGAGCGCCCACTTGTCGTCACGATCGATGGAGCTGATCCGTTCGCACACCCGGACGCACAACGCCGTTTTCGCGTCATGGACAATGTCGAAGAGCTCAAGAAGGCGCTCGACTACCCATGGGATCAGTGGACGGTATTCCTGCATCCTTCGCAGAGGGAGGTGGTACAACAAGCCTTCAACGGCCCTGCGCGTGTCTCGGGCTCAGCCGGTACGGGGAAAACTGTTGTTGCGCTTCATCGCGCCGCCAACATCCTGCGACAGCACCCAAACACCAAGCTGCTTCTGACCACCTTTTCTCTGCCACTCGCGAATGCACTTGAACGCAAGCTGACAATCCTGACAGGCGAGTCCGCCGATATCGTTCCACGCGTGACTGTTCTACCCTTTCAAGGTGTAGCGAATGATTTGTTTACGCTCGCCTTTGGCCACCACCCCCGAGCCGCAAGCACCGATCAGGTAATGGGCGCCCTGAAGAAAGCGGCTGAAGACTTGGGTTTGAAGAGCTTTACGCTTCGCTTCCTGATGTCGGAGTGGTTGAACGTCGTCGATGCATGGCAGGTAGAAGACTCAGAAACTTACCAGTCAGTCCCTCGCCTCGGGCGAAAAAATCGGCTCGGCGTCAAACAACGCGCAGCCCTATGGCCGGTGTTCGAAGCCGCACGTGAGCTGCTTGAAGCACAGGGCCTGATGACCTGGCCATCAATCTTCGGAAAGGTGACGCGCTATTTCAGAGAGCGAGTCGAGAAGCCTTTTTCGCATGTTATCGTTGACGAGGCACAAGACCTTGGCGTGCCCGAATTACGTATGCTTCGTGCGATCGCACCTGATCAGCCTGACGCCCTCTTTTTTGCCGGCGATCTCGGCCAACAGATTTTTCAAGAGCCGTTTTCATGGCTTGCGCTCGGTGTTGATATCAGAGGTCGCTCCCGGACTCTCAAGGTCAACTATCGAACTTCGCACCAAATTCGTCGCGCTGCAGACCAACTACTCCCACAACTCATCCGTGACGTGGATGGCATTGAACAAGATCGCCGTGGAACAGTCTCCGTGTTCAACGGCCCAGAGCCACGTGTTGCTAAGTTCCCGGATCAAGACGCCGAAATTGCCGGCGTCGCGGCCTGGATCTCGGAACTCACTGGGGATGGAGTCGCGCCCGCTGAAATCGGCATTTTCGTTCGCTCACGCCCACAGTTGACGCGTGCTCGGTCTGCCGTAAAGGCGGCAGGGCATGTTCAGCTCGAACTCTCCGAGCGCTCGGAAGACCCCAAAGGGCGCATTGCTATTGGCACGATGCATCTCGCCAAAGGTTTGGAATACAAAGCCATTGCTGTGATGGCCTGTGATGACGATGTACTGCCATTGCAAGAACGGGTTGAGACGATTGCCGACCCTGCCGAATTGGATGACGTCTACGAGACAGAACGCCAGTTGTTCTATGTCGCATGCACACGCGCGCGGGATCACTTATTCGTCACAGCAATTGCGCCGGGTTCTGAATTCCTGTCGGACCTTTCGACACGATAACATCGACGGCGGAAATGACTTTCTTACGCCGGCCCAACCGGCTCTTCATCTTGAATGATCGGCGCGTCCTTATCGAAGCGAGGATCGAGCGGTGAGGCATGGTCAAAGCTTGCCATCACCTTCTCATATGCTTCGGGATCATGCTTGAACGCCAGTCCGGCGAGATGGTGCAGGCGCAGAGACTGATGATGTCCGGTTTCCAATAGCCTCGGTTCAAGCACCTGCCAGAGCTGTTTTGTATCCTCTTCCGAGCGACATTGTATGTAGAAGCCTTCCGGCGTCACACCATCCCGTCTGACCTCGATGCCGGTTTCTTTGCTGACCTCGCGCAAGTTCAAACCAAAATCCAATAGGTCGCGAAAATGCGGCGCGCGCACGATCATGCCACTGCCTTGAAACTCTGCTGCGATTTCTACAAATCCCTTCTTTGCCATATTTGTTCAGTATACTTACTTTATAGTTTTATGGCAAGTTTTTCGGAAATGAAGATCTCTTTCCGCTGCCCCTGAACCAGTCCGCTATAGACTGGCCGGAGGCGCCCGCCGGTCAACGGCCTGCCCGCACCGGTGCTGCGCACACCGTGTTGGCCGTGTCCCGTTCCGGTGACCGGCGGGGCTGACCCCTCCGCCCCTTCTCCCTCGCGTCCTCAGGGACCACAGCGAAAGGAGAGTATCATGACCAAGGAAAACCACCGCCCGGACATCTATAGCCGGATCACCAACCAGATCATCGCCAGCCTCGAATCCGGTATCAAACCCTGGACCCAGCCCTGGACCGCCGGACACGGCGCCGGACCCGTCTCCCGGCCGCTTCGCCACACGGGCGAGCGTTATTCCGGGATCAATGTCCTCGTCCTCTGGGCCACCGCCACCGAGCGCGGTTATGGCGCCCCGCTCTGGATGACCTTCAAACAGGCGCTCGCCCTCGGGGGCTGCGTGCGCAAGGGCGAGAAAGGCGCTCCCGTCGTCTACGCCTCCGCCATCAACCGGACCGAAACCGATGAACGGACCGGCGAGGATGTCGAACGTAATATCCCCTTTCTGAAGAGCTACACTGTCTTCAACATCGACCAGATCGATGGCCTGCCCGCGCATTATTATGCGCAGGTCTCTGCCGCGCCCAATCCCGATCAGCGCCTTGCAGAGGCGGATGCCTTCTTCGAAGCCACCGGCGCCATGGTGCGCCATGGCGGCACTCAGGCCTTCTACATGCCGGGCCCGGATATCATTCAGCTGCCCGACTATGAGGCTTTCCGCAGTGCGCAGGACTATTACGCCACGCGCGGTCATGAGACCGTGCACTGGACCCGCCATGCCACGCGGCTCGATCGTGATCTCGGCC
>ERZ795053.7043-NODE-7043-length-10941-cov-4.409884_pt1 | contig 10941 bp, 21 predicted proteins | sample MGYA00375137_ERZ795053 | MGnify/ENA primary metagenome ERZ795053 (study PRJEB30182, sample SAMN05720284) | activated sludge metagenome | isolation source: Anaerobic digester | place: Hong Kong | collected 2014-12-17 ... | reverse complement strand
ATAACTTGTATAGTTTCTATAACTGGTAAATTGAATTCATCTGCTAATTCAATAATATAATCAGGTATTCTGTAAAAGTTTTGATCGTTATTCATTTTTAATTCCTGTAATACTAATATCTATTTTAATTTTTTCAAACCAGTTATTATTGCAATGATCACATAAAAAAATAATATCTGTGTATGTTCCAATAATCGGATTATATAAAAAGTTAATATTTAAATCTATTATAGCTTCTTTATTACATTTTGTACATTTACTTTTTAATATAAATGGAACATGAATTGCATATAAATCAGCATAATACGATTTCTTTTTTCTTATAATTCCAAGATTCATTTTTTTCTAATTCTTTTATAATTAAATCAGCTAATTCGTACGCACAATCAATGTCGTATAATCCACTATCTATTTGAAATGGAACAATACTTTTTAAATCCTCCGCTCCCATTTTGAAACTATTTTTTGGAGAATAGAAAATAACCATATCTTCGTCAATAAATGTTACTGCTAATCTTTTTGCATAGAAATTTCTTTTATTTTTAATATCATATGCCATTTCAATAAGTTCTTCTTTAGAACCTTCAACACAGGCATCTGAAATATTAGCAGAACTAAAAAATGATTGTACGCCACTATTTAATTCATACCAGCCACATATTCCTTCATGTTTTTCTTTTTCTATCGCGTAGTAATCATCATCAATTTTTCTTAAAATTAATTTATTCTTTTTCATATTTTATCTCATAATCATCTAAATCTTCTAATCGCACTTCTTCTATTATTCTATCCAAATCAATATACATTCCTTCAGAATTTTCTTCCCAATACATTCCAGAAGATTCTTGTTTATCATGAAACAATAAATCTATATTTTCATAATTTGGATATTTATCTTCTTCAATTATTATTTCAATATTAAATTTTTTACCTAATTTTCCAATAAATTCATCTCTATAAAATTTATCATATTCTTCTTCTTGTAATTCTACTTCAATTTCAAAGTGTAACATATCATCGATAACTGGATAATTTTCTAATCCAGAAATCATTTCTTCAATATCTCCATTCTCAAAATCTGATCTTATCAATAAGCCAACAGATCCATATCCTCCATAAATAGTATGAAAATATTTTCCTTCTGTATCTAAATTATTATCATTTACAAATTCTTCAATAGCTTTTATATTAGCCATTGCTATAGATTTGCTATTAGATCCATAATCAGAATAAGAATCTACTAAAAGATATAAATCTTTAGCCTCACAATTTTTTAAATCATATTCTGATGCAGAATTTATATGTTCAAATTTATCAGGATAATCATAATGATTTTGAAAATAAGTTGAAAATAGATATCCATTAGTTGGGGTTATTAACTCTTTTATCATAATTAATTAATAGTTTGCTTAGTTTTATTTTTTCTTTGCAATTTGGTATTAAAATAAAGTTTTCTTTAATTTCTAATCCTAAATCAATATTATATCGTAAATATCTTAATACTGAAAATTGGAACCATTCTCCTATTTCTTTAGAAATATTATAATATGTTTTTAATTTATTTAATTTTTTAACTAAATATTTACAATATTCCAATTTAAATTTTGGAGTATATTTCCCATTTGAATCAGAAATAGGCTCTATAATTTTCATTCTAGCAGCCCTTAAATCAGCATTATCCATCATTTCATTTGGAAAAATAATATCAAATTGGTCTTCTGGTAAGATTTCTAATTTATAAATTATTCCACTATGTTTATTTAACAAACTTGGTTTAGAAGTTGCATTTATTCCATATGAACATCCTTTTAATCTATCGTAATCTAAATTTTCTTCTATAAAAGATCCGTTTTCTATTTTCCAATTTTTATTTTTTGGATAGAATAAATCAAAAATTTTATAACAAACTAAATTACCATTTTTTAATCTTTGAAATTGTTTTGCATAGTATTTTTGATCTCTCATATTAAAGCAACTAGTAAAATTACATTTTTCTATCTTCCAGAAAAATTTTGAATTTTCAAAATTTATTCTTGAAAATAAGGTTTTTGTAAAATTAGATCTAATATCGCAATATCCTAAATATGATGAATCAAACTTTGAATTTTCTATTTTTGAATTTTCTGAAAAATATGAATTAGAAAATAAACATGAGTAAAGATCTACAACATAAAAATCTGTATCTATAAATTCAGAATTTAGAAAATTTGAAAATTTAATTTCTGAATTAATTATTTTTGATGTATTAAATTGAATACACTGCGCTTTTAAGTCATGTATTTTTACTGCATTAATTTTAGAATTTATGAAATTAGAATATGAAAAATCTGAAGATTCTATTTTTGTTTCTATAAAAACGCAATTTATAAAATTACATTTACTAAAATTACAATTTGATATTTTTGTATTTGAAAAATCAAAATTTTCAAATACAATTTCTGAAAAATTCATTTCATTTAGATTTAATTCTTTTAAATCTCCATTCTTTTTATTTAATATTTTAAATATTGTTTCTAATTTTTCTTCGTTATTCATGACGATAAGTATACTCCTATACTATAAAACAAATTCGCTATTTTATAAAGAATATAAAAAATAGCAAAAATCATTATTAGCTCTATAATAATTTTCATTTTACTTTTTTAAGTAATTTTAATTTACCTACACGAAATTTTCCATCTGAATTATATGGAACTACTATTGTAGGAGTAGCATCATTTGGTATTAAGCATTTCCATATATCTAGTTTTTTATATAATAAACCATCTACATGTGATGTTCTAGCAAAATATTTAACCCATTTTTTAGTAGCTACATTAATTCCGCATCCACAATTATTCCATCGATCAAAATCTACTTCTTCTTCTATTATAGAATTTTCTTCAATTTTCCAATTTTGATTCGATTTATATGAACAATTAAATGTTTTATAGCAAATAATTCCATCATTTGTTTTTTTGAATTTATTCAAAAATTTTGATTGTTTTAATAAACCAAAGGTATTTGATAAATTTATTCCGAATGTATTTGAATCATATATGCTAAATTGATCAAATTTAGATCCAGTAAAATTAATTTTTCTTAAATTACAATTATTAAAACTACTCCATTTAAAAATACAATTTTGAAAATTTGAAGCAATTAGTGTACAATTTGAAAATGCTATATTTTTAAATTCACAATTTTTAAATATAATATTATTTGACCTTATTGTAGTAAATCTACAATGTTTAAATTTTATATTTTCAAATTTTATATTTGAAGTAATGCTAGCATCTTCTATTATTGCTTCTTCTATTATTTTTTCATTTTCAACTAATTTAACTAATTCAGTTATATTTAATCTTTTCATCAACTAACCTCCTCTGGATCAACATATTCATCATTCATTTTGGAAATGTCTTCTAGTTCGCAAAACCAGTACCCTTTATATTTATATGCCAAGCCATCATTTTTCTTAACACATACACCTTCTCGTATATGATTTTTGCCTATTGTAGAACTACCTTGCGAATAATGTTCAATTTTTAGTAAAAACTGTTCTCTGTTTTCAATTTTAAAAACATCTATTACAGGAACGCATTTTTCATTTAATTCTATGCATCTATTTAATACTTCTTCAAAAGATAAGTCTTTTTCGTTTTGTGTTATTCTATAAATGTATAAATCACATTCTCCGATTTTACATCCATAAGAATATTCCATTTCTTCGCCATAGAGTTTTTGAAGTTTTTTAATATCTTTATCCTTTATTTTATTATACTTATGATTTGGCATAATTGGTTTATTATTTTCCATATAACCAACTATTTCATAGTATAATATTTCACCATCTTTGCATTTGTTAATTAATTTATTATGGATCTGAACACGATATTTTCGTGATCTTTCACCATTTGCATTAGAATTGACAATACAATTTCTCGTTCCAGAAATTTCCAGAATTTTTTCATTTGGCTTGAGAAATGATTTAAATAACCATTTATACCAAGGATAGTATTTGACTTTTACTTTTCCAGTCCTTCCTGAAGTTCCATGTAATTTTTCAGTTACATATACAGTATCTCCAGTCTTAAATTCTTCAAGATTATATCTTAGTTGTTTTGTATCATAGTGCTTTGGAAATTCAATAATTTCTTTTCTTTGTTTGTTTTTAGTCTGATTTTTTTCTCCAGATCTTCTTGTTTTTGGAGTGAAATATTTTTCACAAATTTTAATTCCATCTAATTCTGTAAACTTCATTCCTTCATAAAATAATGAAGTTGAAATATTATCAAAATTAAAATAACTTAATGGACACCAAAATCCTTCTGATTTTTCTCCTCTAAATCTTTGAATTCTAACTCTTCCGTTAGTATCAAAAAATCCTTTTGGTTTTAGAAGATTATTTACTTCAAGAAACCTATTTGAGAGTTTTCCATCGCTTGGAAAAAATACTCCTAATTCATTATCTTTAGTATTTAGGTCAACTATAACTTGGTATCCTAAACAATTACCAAGTTGAATTTTATCTGCGTTGGGATGTGGAGAAGTTTTTATTCTTGTTACTATTGCTTCGTATGTCATTTTGAATTACACCATTTTATTTAAAATATAAAAAAATAATTCTATTAAATTATCTTTTTCTTCAGTTAATGAACATGAATGTTTTAACAAATCAGCTATAGAACATTTTATTTGACTTTCATAAAAATTTTTAAAATAATTTTTTATTTCATTTTCTTTAATTGATTTTAAGTCTTTTAAAAATTCTATGGTAGTTTCATCACAGTCATCATATTCATATTCATTGATTTTTGAACATAGAGATAAATAATAATTTACTTTTGATTGTAATGTCTTCATTTTTTCACCTATTCAACAAAAACACTAATTCATTTTTCTTAAGTTTTTTAATTTTAGATTCTAATTTATCTTTTAAAATATTAATTTTTTCAACTAATAAATTTTCAAGTTCATCTTTTAATTTTAAGATTTTATCATCATTAAAATTAATTAAACTTATTTCTTCTATTTTATAGAAATCTTCTTGTAATCTTTCTGTTTTCCCTATTATTTCTAAGCATTCTGATACTAGTGTGTTATTGTTGTACATATTAATATCCAGTATTTTCAAGCATTAAAACTAAATCTTCTTTTTTAAGTTTTCTTAAATTTTTCTTAAATTCAATATCAATTTCTTCTTGTAAATCCGATAAACTTCTAAATAATTTTGTTCTTAATTCTTTAGCTTCATCAAATTTTGAATTAAATTTTGGATGTTGTGTTAATTTTCTTATTTCAATATCTGATATTTGAAGAAGATTTTTTTCTATTTGATAAAAACCTTCTAGTAAATTTTGTTTTTCTAATCTGTTATGCATTTTAATTTTAACCTTCTTTCAAAAATTCAATAGCATCTTCTTTTGGATAAGAAATTAAATTACTTTCAATTTTACTTTTTAAACTATTTAATTCTTTATTCAAAAATCTAGCTCTATCATTTAAAACTTCTTCAGTATTAAGGAATTTAGATCCATATTTATTTGGTTTTTCATTTTTATATGTATTATAAGAAATGAAATATTCTAGATCTAATATTGATGTACAAAGATGTTTACAGATCTTTTTCAATAAAAAATATTTTTGAATATCGTTTAATAACTCTTTCATAATAAAAATGTTCCTATTATATAAATTAGTTTTTCTTGTGGTAATTCTTTTAATTTTTTTGTTAATTCTTTTTTTAATTTGATAATATTTTCTTTTAATTCAATATCGAAACAATCCGCTTGATTATATATTTCATCGCAAGATATTTTTTCTAAACTATTTAAAACAATATTAAATTTTTCAATTCTTGAAATCAATGAAAAACATTTATCCAAAATTTGATTTTCTTTATTTTTAAATTTTTGAAGAACTTCTTCTTTTTGCTTCATTTTAGTATATCCTTAAAACAAGGTCAACTAATTCTGATTTCTTTAATTTTTTAATTTTATCTTGAAGTTCTCTATTTAATTTATTATATTCTTTATTGATTTCTTTAATATCATTGTCCAGTTTTCCAAGATCCGAAATTTTATCATGGTAATAATATTCATCTTGAATTTCACATAATTTTTCTGTTGTATTGATGCAGCTTATTTTTTTATATATAATCTTTTTACATTCTTCAATTTTATCCATATTAATCTCTCTTATCAAAAATAGGAGCGGTGAGATTTGAACTCACGATTACCGGAACCAAAATCCGGCGACTTTGACCACTTGTCGACGCTCCAGTTTGTTTTACATTACAAATCCAGTATGAATAACTTTTACATCATTTTCTATGAAAATTGGTTTTGTTCTATCTACTTTATATTTAAACCATTTAGTTGCTAGTTCACTATTAAGAACATCATCCCATTCTTTTGTATCACTAAGAGCTTCTAATAGAATTGATAATTTTTCATCAAGATTAGCATCGATTGCTTCACAAGTATTTAAAAAATATCCAGCACAACAATCAAATTCACTAGTATCAATATCATCTGGAATTAAATAAATATTTGTTTCTTCTGGTATCATTTCCCAAATTATCAGTGTTTTCATTTTATAAACTTCTTATTTTCTTTAGTAAACTTTTAGTATTTAAATGTAGCGTTCTTTTTCCTAAATTATATAATTTATAATGATCAAAATTTACATCAATTCCTACATCTTCGTATTGTCCAAATTCTATAAAAAGATTTGATCCAAAATTTTCAATATATATAAAACCCATTGAATAATTCAAATCATTTTGAATATAATCTAATATATAATATAATTTATTTCTTATAATAATATTTATTGGAAGATTATTTAATTCTGTATCTATTTTATTTGTCTTAGAATTATTAAATTTATTACAAATTATCTTTCCAATAGAATTTTTTAAATTTTCCTTTTTTGGTATATTATTTGGATATATACTATTGAACTTATTTTTAATAATTTTTAAATTTTCTTCTATTCCTCCAATTCCTAATTCTAAACATAATTTAGAATTATACATATCATAAAATTTAAGATATAAATCTTCTAATTCTTGGGGATTCATTTCAAAACTCTTATATTGTCTTCTTTTTCTATTTCTCTTTTACTATCTTCCCAATCAAAGCTATATATTAACCCCTTTCCACTTATTCTATTTTCTTGTTCTTCTATTTCCAATGAAGAACACCATGTTTCCCAATAATCAAAATCAATTACTAATTCCTCTGGATATCCATCTGTTGAATATTTTACATAATTATTCTTTTTATTTACATCCAATATTATTAAATGTGATGTTGGAGTTGAAATAATATCACCTTTTTTTGGATCTTTTTTTGCAGATCTTTTATTTAGATCTTTATTTACGTGAAGTTTTTCTTTCATTTTTTATTTTTATTACTCAAAGTTAGGATAAAATATATTATTGGACCTATTATAAATAATCCTATTATATATGATTTAAAATAATCATTCATTTCATTTTAAAAAAAAATAGCCGTTAAATTAATAACGGCTATTTTTGAAAATGACCTATCTGTTAGTTGAAACTAGACCGCAAAATAGCGAGTTTTTGATCTAAGACCATCGCCATTTTTACGGATTTTACCTGAAGCGATAAGCTCTCCAACTAGTTCTCTTACTTGTGCTGATTCAAGACCAGTTGCTTCTGCGAATTCGGAAGATTTAATTCCTTCTTTATTAGAAGAAGCCTTAGCAAAAGTAACTAGTTTTTTAAGCATTTCTTTACGAACTGCTTCATCTTTAAGATTATGGGCAGCGCCTTCACCGCGTGGTTTTCTAGTTCTTGGTACCGAACTAGCAAGATCCGCTACAGTGAGAGCCATAAATGCATCAAGCATTGTTTTATCTTGAGCGCCAACCTGATCAATGAAGTCTCTTACAGTAGCAGTTGGGTACTTTTTTACAACATTAAGAATGATGTCTTTCTGAGTTAATTTAGTTTCAGTTAAATCAATTTTTGTGTTTTCCATATTTTTCCTTTTATTGTTTCTTTCTTATATCGTTTATTGTTTGTTCTGTTTTTGTTTTTACCTGATCTGATACCTCAGATCTTTTTTCTTTGGCTATATATCCCTTCAATGTCGTTAATGACTTATGTCGAGTAGCCTCAGAAACTTTTTCTAAATTATAATCATGTGCTTTAGCTGCAATAGTTGCAAAAGTATGTCGCAGTCTGTGCGGATGGAGGTTAATTCCTATCTGATTTCCGATATTTGATAATATACGCGAGACAGAGGTAGATGTCAACCCATTTTTTGGATTTTTTTTGCACGGATCTGCACTCTGCCACACAGGCAAGTTAACATCGTTAAGTTCGATTAATTTTAAATAATCTAAAAAAGCATCCCAAGCCGTATCCGGTATAAAAATCCATTCTGTAGCCGTTCCTGCGCCTTTTCCGATAATATTTATAGACTGATTATCGAAAGAAATATCGGAAATTTTTATATTTACTAATTCAGATCTTCTTAATCCTGCATACAAAAGAATGTAAACTAAAGCTTTATTTCTTTTCCCGATAAAATCAGATCTTGAATTATCAATATAATCTAAAAGTTTTATTAATTCATTTTCAGTTAAAGCTGTTACTTTACTTTCACGTTCTCTTGAAGATATTTTTATATTTCTAGCAGTTATTTTCCAGGATATTAATCCTGTTGATTCTACGGTTGCGACTGCTTCCTTTAAGGCTGATTGATATAGTTCAATTGTTTTTTTACTTAATTTTTTATCATTTAAAAGCCAATGAGAAAACTGTCTGAATATATTATTTGAGTGTACGTTGCTTTTACCTTCATCATTACCACCAAATATAAAAAAATATAAAGCTGAATTATAGTCTTTAAAATTCAGGAATTTTGAAAGATGCTTATAAGCTATTTTATAATTTTTTATTGTGTTTTGTGATAATGATAATTCATCTATATAAGATATATTTTGAGACGCTAAAACTAAATTATCTTGTTTAGATGAGAACTTTGAGATTAATGTCATAATTTATTATGTTATCATTATCAAACTCTGGATAATAAATAAAATTTGAAAAAATACCAACTCCCCATGTTTCTTTTAGTTTATTTTGATTTTTATTCCTAGCTCTTTTTATTTTTTGATTTTTTAAAACTTCTAATTCTTTATCTGTTTTATAAATATTTGGAAATTCCAAATTAATTTGCTTTTGTTTATTTATTGGTTTAAAGCATTCATTTGCAATTGCTAACCATTTTTTTGGTAAATTTGTTTCTAGCATTTTAAAAAATTGGATTACTTTGTAAATATTTTCTTATTTCATCAATTGAATTTTCGTTACAATTAAAATTATTTTTATCAATCAATTGAAAATTATCTGGATTTTCTTTTCTTAATTTCTCAATTGTAGATCTTGAAAAATAATCATCTTCACAATCTAAAATTGAAAGATCATTTTCAATTTCATCTATTTCGTTTTCTGAATAAAATTCTGGAATATAACAGAGAGTATGAACAAAAATCATTTTTTCTTGAGAACATATAAAAGTATTTAAATTATCATCAAAAAAACCACTTAAATATATTTTCCCTCCGCATTTTTTTAATAGATCGGAAGTAAAATACTGACTAATATCTATTTTGCAAGCAATATAACTTGCTGTAATTTTAGATTTTTGCACTTTTGTTCCAGAATTTCATTTTAAATGATTGATTAAATACATACTACAAAAATAACAAATTGTAGAAAGAAAAGAAAACAATCCTATCTTTCCAACTAAATCATCATTAGGTTCTTTAAAAAACGAAATAAATAAAAATAAAGATGTTGTAAATGATGATATTACAAGAAATAATATTATAAAAGATATAAATGTTAGTTCAATCATATTTCAAAAATTTTACTCATAAACTTTAAACCAAGAATTTCCAGTATTTTTATCTTGCATTAATTTTTCTAATTCAGAAAAATATTTAGCTAATTCTTTTATGTCTTCTTTTGTTATAGGAAAAACTAGAGAATTAATAATTGCTTGATTATGATGTGTAATTTCTAAGTTGCAATATGAATTACCATCTGCTACTAAATCTTCATTTGCTGATATGAAAATACTAGATCCAGCACCAGCATTTAATAATATTGATCTTATATTTTTATTAGTGTTTTTTGTCATATAAATTTTTCTTTTAAACAAGCATTAAAAAATTCTAAATCTTCTTTATATCGTTTTTTTAATTCTTCTAATTCATTAAGAAGATATTTTACATATTTATGTTGACCACTAATTATAGAATATGAATATTCATATATTGTTTTTTCTTTAAATTCTAATTTTTTATCTTTTTCAGGATTATAAAATTCCAATGTATCATTAATAGTAGAAATCATACATTTTTTTAATGCTTTTAATTTATCATTTGAATTCCAATTATTTATTTTATTTTTTAGTGTATCTAATAAATTAAAACATTCTAAATATTTCTCCGAAGTTTTTTTATTTTCCTCTTCATAAGACAATTTGTTTTTTTCATATTCTGATTTCCATTTTTTATCAGACCATTTTTGGTATTTTCTTAATTTTTTGGTATTTTCTGAAATTCTTCTTCTTAGATTAGAAATTTCTTTTTTATGTTCATTTTTTAAAAAATCTATTTCTTCTTGTGTTATTCTTCCTTTATTTTTATTAAAAATTTCATATCTTGAAAGATTTAATCTTAAAGTATGCCAAAAATAATCTTCTACTGAAGATATTTTATTTGTTATTACTGGTTCTGTGTATGTTGAACAAATCATAGCGTTTAAGTTGGAAAATATCTTGTTTTTGATCTTTCGCCAATTTTTTTTATTTTTCCCGATTTCATTAAATTTTCCATTAATTCTCTAATATGAACTGCCTCATATGATGTAATATTATGTATATAAGTCGAGCCACATCCTTCATTTTTATT
>ERZ795053.7040-NODE-7040-length-10947-cov-5.778920_pt1 | contig 10947 bp, 7 predicted proteins | sample MGYA00375137_ERZ795053 | MGnify/ENA primary metagenome ERZ795053 (study PRJEB30182, sample SAMN05720284) | activated sludge metagenome | isolation source: Anaerobic digester | place: Hong Kong | collected 2014-12-17 ... | reverse complement strand
GCTCTTTTAATTATTTCGAACTGTCCCTCTCTCAGACTCTCGTATCCCCAAAGCCGATTCAAAATGTAAGTGATGTTTCGTTCCTTAACTTCCTTAAACACTGTTTTGCTTTTGTCCGAATCCGAATACTTATTAACCGTTCTAGTTTCCGGAGTGACCGATATCCTATATAAATCCTCCGCTGTTTTCACAATCTCAATATTCTCTAGTGTTACTAAATCCCCAAATTTGAAGTACCCAAAATCGTGACCATTGCCTATTAGGTGCCCACGGTTCGTTTTGCCATCACATATCAGGTACCGGTTATTACCCACCCGGTTGCTTACTATATTCACTTGAACTGCGTGGGCTGATTCAATATAAGCCTGGGCCAAATCAGTACACTGATCAACGGAAGCGCTTCTGGACAAAATACAGTAGTTCCATTTCAACCGGTTGTTGTAAAAATCATCAGTATAGTGGCTTGGGTGTCTACTCTGATAAAGTTCATCGACATACCCAACCAATTCACATTCGGAAATGTCGCAGGTTTGGAAGACCCAGCATTGCCTACATTTTTCGCATGGCCCGCATGGACCTAGGCAGGTTAGTTTTGAGACAGCGGCAATTTCGGACTTGAGGCGATTAAGTCCTATAGCAGCCCCTTTGCTGGCCGGTTCGATTATTATCATGTCACCATGGGAGTTGAGGTTGCATTGGAGGCGGAGTATCAAATCCTTCCTGGATTCATAGGGAATTTCGTTCAGCATATTCGACACAATAATCAGGTCATAATTCCCGTCAACTCGATAATCCGTGATATCAGCCTGTGTAGTTGAACTAACTTCAATCTTATCTGCATTGTAAATCTTGCCTAGCTCTTCTTTGAATGCAGCAACGTTTTTATTGAATACATCAATATTATCAGCGGCAGCCTCAATCGTGTCTATACCTACCCACTGAAATATGGCATTTTCCCCATATAATCCGCACAGGTTATCCAGCAACGCAACCAAATCAATTAAAGCAATCGCAGACGTACCGACCCCACTACCTACATCCAAAACCTTCAAATGGGGTGGAAGCCTCTTCCTCTTGAGCAGTTGCAACAATACCAACTGGATCTTGGGGATATTTAATAACATGTAATACATTGAATAGAGATACGGGATATCTCCTGAATAGGATTCCTTTCGGAAGGATTTTCTTAGCGATTCATAACAATCACAGAACAGTGATTCTTGTTCTTTCCAGTTTGGTCCGTACTTGTTTTCCAAGACCCTTTTGACGGCAGCCTCGATCATCTTTGAGACCGTAAATCTGCTGCCTGGAATAAGTATATTGGTGGCTGTGTCCAGTACTTTTGAATATTGCTCCATTTAAGCATCCTCAGAAACTCTCTACATCAGTTTAGTTGTTAGTAGCTCCGCCATACCTTCCATGGCCCCTGAGTATCACACCATCTCTCGGAGATTATCAGAATCTGGTAACACGGCTCACGAGCATTATGTCCGACCAGTTCTATGTCCTATATAGGGGTCGAGATATTGTTCGCCATCAGTAATGAGAACACGATTATGACCACAGGCGGGGCAATTGTCGTAAATTACGTAAGGGGTAAGAGGAATCAAATCCAAGTCATCTGTCAAAATGTAGACCTGGTTCACCACTGGCAATTCTTTAAGATCTTCCGGTCTGAGATTTAGCTTTTCCTCCAAAAAATCCGGATGGTTTCCCATTAGATATTGGACTGTTATTTCGAACCTATCACTTGCAGTTCTGGCATAGCTTATTATGTATATGCATTTCAACCTAACCAAGATAGGGGTTAAGGTCTTTTCTACTGAATTCAAGACCACTGTAAACCGTTCAGCCAAGTCTCGATAGGCGCTGTCTTGGAGACTGCAGTAACCATGACCTCGGTATTCGTTTCTTGCTCTCACAATATTATCTTTTTCGGATAACCTTACTACTTCCATTAAGCTTTGGTTTAAATCAGGCAAACAAATATCTGTGGCTACGTTTATGCGCCCCAATTTCCCCAGGGCCTTCACCCAATGGCCAAGTGATGGGCGACTATGCAACTCCTGCTCTCTAAAGAACACAGGAAACCCATCTTTAAGTATTATAGTTCCGACCATAATAACAGTGGTTCTAATAATAGAATCGAAGTGATCGACCAGAAAAAGGAATCTCCTAAACGGCTCATTGGCTCCCCGGAATTTTCGTTTGGTAATACCAATGGTAAAAGGCAGTGCAGCATCACCATCTTTTTCTGAATGGAATTGGCTGATATAAAGAATATGTGGCCTCACACTCTCTAATATATCTATCATCTGTCTGATAAGTTTGAAATCAATTTGTTTTTCTTCAATGATCCTTTGGCAATCAACACAAATGTCTGCCGTTCTCAACTTATACATAACATCGGGTTTCCACGAACACATGTCATTGATGCAGCCAATCGGTGGATCATGAGCTATTTTCGCTGTTTCGTATAAATCATCGAACATCATATACTGCAAAATGTTCTCAATAATCTGAAAGGCAACCGGATATATATATTTACAGTTAACGAAATTGGTCCAACAAGATGTATGGATAAATATGTTTCTGCTCTTATGTTCGGGATCAAAAGCGCTAAACCAGTTTCCCCAATTATCTTTTGACGTGATTAGCACTATGAATTCCTCGTCAGAAATGCTGTTGTTGGCTCTATATAGATTACACTGTAGGAAAATCTCCTCCCACTCAAGTACGTCGTTCTCAAACTTAATTGAGTTATCCAATGTCTTAAAAATCATTGGCCCAGAATGCACTGATAACAAACCGGCTATCTCTACTAAAGCTTCTCTTTTTAATTCACGGGATCTAATTAAATTAACTATCATAGCTCTTAACCCCCCGTGGATATCTACTCAGGTAAAAAATTCAGCAAGAAATCAGTAACATCCTTGTGGATATCAGACACCCAGTTAGCCTCGGTGATGACCTTTAACTCCTCCTCGAGATGTAACCAGCTTTTGACCTCAGCCAATCGCACATCCAGAGGCAATCTTTTGTTGGCACTAGGCCTGCCGAGTCTACCCTCTAATCTGTCGATATCAGACGCCATCTCTATTTCAAGCATCCCTGATCCAGTCTTAATCGAACTAAATAGGTTTTCACTAACCAGATAAGAAATTTCGATGAACCACTCATTGCACTTAACGGTTCCATCAGACATATCAATGTGGGGTAACAACATCTCTATCACCGCTCGACGCTGTCCACCACCAAAGTGAAATACGTAGCTTCTACCTTTATGAACCACTACTGGCCAATCGGCATCCATAATGCCCAGCCATCGCTTGACCGCCACCGCTTGACCGGCTCCCATCACCCAACGCCTGCTAGAATAGCTCCATTGACCTTCATCTATCTTGTCATGACCGCCCCGGGCCTCAATTATATTACCGCGGCTCCTACGCACTTCGAGCTTTTGACCTCCGATTGTGAGGGCTTTACCGCCACGATATACTACTCCCTTCGCATATTCTTTTCCAGTAAACTCATCAACTACCTGCGCACCTAATTCTTCTGGTATATTGGAATGAATAGCACCAGTTCGCGTTTTATTCAGCCATTCATCACCTAACCGAATCCCGTCTCGGTCTTCAACTACTTCTCCGTTTGAGATTAGATGATTCATTATTGATTCCCCCACTGATGCGGGAATACAGCTGTTGACAAGGTTCTGGATCGTCCGTCTGGACCGAGCCCGTACTGGGGCCTGAAATACATAAGAGGCTATCTGCTGAATAGTGACTGCGTACTGGTTTCCTACACCAAGACTCCCCATGAAGCCATCACTGGCAGCAGATGTCATCGCTATTTGAATCAGATTATGTATACGGTTAGAGGAGCACAACATTACTCGAGTTTTGCTACTTCTCCGATTTCCCCGTCCTATTCGTTGTAAAAGCGCGGAAACATCGGGTGCGGGACCATCTAGAACAACTAAATCGATATCCCCGATATCTACACCTATCTCAAGAGTGGAAGTAGCACATATCACAAATCTTTTTTCTTTTCTGCTGGCTTCCTCGGCCTCTTCGCGGCTTCGTTTGCTCAAACTCCCATGGTGCGCCTTCACCACATAATTGATGTCCTTAAGATTGTTACCTAACGTATGTGCCAATTCATCCACACGGCGCCTGGTATTCGAAAAGACCAACACTTTTTCGGACCTATTTATCCTCCTCAGATAAGGCTCAAGAGCTTTTTCAATCGGCAGATAGTCTTTCGTCTCCCCAACGATCTCAATTTCCCGCTGTCCCCGGACAGCTATGATCTCTCCACCCGGCATAAAACTTGTAACAACCATCTCCGGGTTCTCTATGGTAGCGCTAAGGGCTACAATCTGAATTTTATCGCTAGATGCCCACCCTTCCGCAACAGCTTGTCCCCTTAGCCTGCGCAGTCTCTGCAATAACCACCGAACCTGTTCCCCACGAGGGGTGCCGCCTAGCAGATGAACCTCATCTAGAACCACCGCCGTAACATTGGCCAAGGAATGCCCTGTTCCCCGAGGCAGTTTCCCCCGGCACATCAGACTGTCAAATGATTCAGGCGTAGTCAATAGAACCTTGGACATGTCTTGACTAAAATCACGATGGTCTCCAGTCCTGCGAACCAAGGTAACTCCCATGCGGTCCAAAGGTGATTCCAATCGGTAATACAGGTCATTTACCAACGCCCTGGTAGGGCATACATACAATATTGTCCAGTCGCTGTTGTCTCTTATGTTTCGTTCAACTAGGGGAGCACATACGGCCTCGGTCTTTCCAGAAGCCGTCGGTGAACAGATCAATACATCCATGCCTTCATGTATTAAAGGTATTGCTTGCCGTTGTATATCCGTTAATCGACCGAAGGTTTGGAAAAAGGCAGGCCAGGCTAAGCGAAGGGTTTGGGCGATGGAGCGATCCTGGTCCAATTCACTAGCTGCCATATAACCGGTCTCCCGATGGCCCAAATTGGCTATCCAGTAATGCGATGTACCTCTTTATGAAGGAGCGGATAATACCGCTGTCGTTAGCACCGATTATTCCCACCTGCTCTTCCACCTCATCAGTTGTTCGGGCATCGTAAGAGTCAGTCAGCTCGTATGCTTTCGTATAAAGCTCATGCATCCTGCTAGCTAATTCCGATCTCTCATCAGCACCTATTTCCGGAATCTCATACCAACCTCCATTTGCAGATTCAATTAGGGAATCCACATATTTGTCACCTCGATTCCCTTCTTGACCGACGGTAGCAAAGAATATGCTGACTGGATATTCATTGTGGGAAAGTTGTCCTTGGAAATAAAGTGCTAAAACCCTTAGTAAGTCACTTACTCTATCGATGTTTTTACTATTCATTACCTCCACTTCAAATTCGTCGATAGTGACCACCAGCCCATCATATCCTGCTAATTCTGCTATATGAGCATTTCCTACTAAAGCCTCTACAAAGTCGTATGGGCGTTCCGCTACCCTCCGTCCAATCATCCTCTTTACCGATGCTTCCAAGCCGTTGATATTGGGCTCTTTCCATATCATGGTTGCAACTTCATTAGCCGTATATTCATCGCTGCTCGATATGAGTGCATCGAGCGGATCACTATACTTATCGATATGGCCTCTATCCTTGACCAGTTTAATGGTTGAATAGTTTTCCCTTATCCTGTCGATACCTACTGGGGCGATATTAGGAGGAGCATGCCCATTATCAATCGCTTTAATATTTAAATCCAATAAAGGTGTTGGAGATTCGAAACCGTTTGCATCCAGGCTGCTCCACAAACTACATAGCAACTTTTCAGGGTCAGACAAGCTTATGTTTTGACCGTCAACCTCCACCCGCACAGTGGCATAGTTTTCTCTCCTGGCGATATTCCGGATAACGCTCATAGTATGACTTTTTCCGCTGCCAAATGGCCCCCATATCTCAGAAACTTGAGGAGCCCCATTATGACAACCGGGCAACCTATCCAATACCCATTTTTCCAGTTCACCAAAACCTATAGTCAAACTTTCAATAAAATCCTCGGGTACTAAGCCGAAGCGTAAGGCGTCTATTGCCTTGCGGTAGCGAAATGTATCCGCTCCCAATGTCCGTGCTTTTCTTCGCCTAAGCGGAATCTGTGCCGTTGGCTGACAAGGCTTAGCAAGAGAAGAATTACCAGAATTATTTGGCCCAACCTTGGTGAGATCGTCATCGGGAGAACCATTCTCATATGTTTGAGGTTCTACGTTGGATATCTCAAGGAGTACCTCTTTTGCCTTATACCCATCCAGTCGAACGCGCAGCAGGGCAGAGGATTGCAAGCCTATGATCTCGCCTGGTCCCAATATGGCATGGCGAACACGCATACCGACCTTGGGTTTCCACATTGCCGTTCTACACCTCCTTTTCGATCACGTCTAGCTTTTGCTCGTCTGTAATTTCAAGAACGCCATTTTCATAGAGATTAATTAGCAGAGCGGCTGTCCGTTTGGCCATATTACGCCTATTGCCGCTAGTCGAATCATTATCGTAAACATCCCGAGCAATCGTCTCTACGAAGTCGTAGGCATCGCCCCGAGGCACTATCAACCTGTCCCCATTAGCATCGTATAACATGTCTACAAATTTGCACCCCATCCTCTTCAATCCTTCATAAGGATCTTCACGCCATTTTAAATCTATTTTCGGGGACAGAGTGGACCCAGCAAAGAAGTCCTTACCAGGAATAGGATCTGCAAGCCGTTGTTGAAGCGCTGCAAAGCTATCAAATTTCTCCGATATATCAGGCGTAAGTCCATAGATAATTAAGGCTGAACCATTTTGCAGGTCGGCAAAAGCGTTAACCCCCGATTGTAACATTGATAATATTTTTTCTCGTTGTTTCCCATCCTTAGCCAATCCTTGTTCCGATTCATCGAAAACGACAACTGTTCCCACGAATCCAGCATACCTAACAAATTGACACAATGAGAGCAGCATCCTTCTTCCGAATCCCGCTCTCTCGGCCCTGCGAATGGGGCTAATAGAAAGTTGCTTAGCTAAGAATGCGTCATCAGCTTCTCCCGATAACCATCTACAGGCCGCTTCAAATATAGGTTCTTCACCATTCCGGTAGGCTTCAAGTGCCATACCAGCTATCCGAGCGAACTTGGTTTCTTTAAAGTCAGCCAAAGGAAGGCCCTTAATCCAGCTATTGATTAATACCTCCCCGATCTCTATGTCGCCAGCTTCTTGTGCCATTCGCTCCACGCTCTCCAGCAACAACGCCCGGATACCGTGCTCAATTCTCCCCGGAATCCTTAACTCCCTCGCTACCTCACAATAAACCGATAGATTATCCGTAAAATCTATATCCTTGTTCAACATGACCTCGGCGGTCACGCATTGTTCATCTCGGGCTATCTCCATGAATTGCCTCATAAAATGGCTCTTGCCTGACCCAAAAGGGCCGATAACGAATTTCTCATTGGATATGCCCGCTGAAAACTGTTCCTTAATGTATTCCCTCTTAAGTCTATCGAAGGCTTCATCATAATTGGCTCCGAATAATCTGCACCCTTCCTTCGGAGCGTGACCATATTGAGCAACTGTTTTAAGGATTCTAATCTGATCCAACATCGGCTCACCCCCTGATTTTTTCCATGGACATGGCTGCTAGGAGTTTTACCATGCTTCTGCGATAGCCGGAACTGGCATCCTTTTCTAAAATCTCTGTACTGCGACTAATCATCAGGTCATATAATCCATCCGTCTTACCGCCATAGTATTTAACCAGTTCAACAAATTTGGAACAAATCGCATGCATAAATTCATCTTGGTTTCTTACCGAGGATATATTGTCAATGGTCAATACCGGCTGGCGCCAAGCCCCTGGCTCCGACTCTGAACCGACTGTTTCCAATCGTTGCCCCAGTGCCGGATAGGCTCTACCACATGCTTCTATGAAACCCGGCAAAATGGCAAAAAGCACAACCGTGCCCACCAACGTACCGGACGCTGAACCATCGATCAGCCGACGCATTAAATTGGCTGAGACCCTAATTTTCTGGGACGCCCGATTGGACCTGAATCCTTGCTCAGTCTCATCGAACAATAAAGCCGTTCCATTGAGCCCCAAATAGAATAAGCCACCCAACACGGTTTTCAAAACCTGTTCTGCATTGCGATGTGATAGTGGTCCTTTAACACCCTTTACACCCACTCGTGAAAGCTCGCCAGCTCCAGTCCGTTCGCCTCTCAGAAATTCGGCTAACTTAAAACGTGCATGAGTATTGTTTTGGGTTTCGTGGTAAATGAGCATGGCCCTCTTTATGCCGGCATGCGGTAGCGGATGCTCTTTTAATCTCTTATAGTCTGCCGTTCCAAACCTTTCGAGCAGGTCCAGTATATCCGGTAAAGACCTCGCCTTTTCCCCATTAATCCTTACTTCCAAACTGTTCAGGACATGTTTGGTAATCTGCGACCAATTATCCAGTTTAAGATCATGGTCTAATTGGGTTACCGCAATAGCCATGTTATTCTTTAGAGCAGACGCCTCTATTAATTCCAGTAAATGAGTTTTACCTGAACCAAATGGTCCCTCTATGAAGCGAACTGCAGCGCCGCCCAGGAATACCATCGAATGAAGGACCTCATCCTCAAAGTAACTCAAGAAAGCTTCCGAACCAACATCGTATTCTGTGGAAGCATCTATCCTGGGCACTCCATATTGCGCAACCACATTGAGGCCGGCACAAAATTGAGCCTTGCTAAGCATCGAACTAACTCCCTGATGACATTACGTAACAGATTGTCTTATAATCCTGCCGGCTATCTATACCATTCACGGTCATGCCCATCCCCCTTGCGACCTCAACTTGGCTTCCGGTCTGAAAACCTAAACGCTGATTAGTCATCATTTCTCTAACAGCGCGGTAACGATCCAAGTTATATAGAAAAGCCCAAGTAGGCATTTCCGTATAAGCCAGTTTCGAACCAGGTCTCTTTCCCTGTAATTGTGCCCTTACCAACTGAGCCCTTAACTCACGATAAAATTCACCTATAGGTACTAGTTCAGCATTGCTCACCTTTGATTTTTGCCGCTGCTCTTTAACATACTGATAGGCATTCCAAAATGCATAAGACATGAGGTCCTCAGGCAATTTAGCTTTTTCCAACATCGACAATGCGCTCGCCTCAAGTTTATCTATGTCTTCCTTGGAATTTACCGACTTCCAAGGGAGAACGACCTCCCGATTATATAAAAACCGCACCCGTGAATTTTCCTTCTGCACTTCAATCTCCAAGGGACCGATCCGCCATCCACTTGCCTGTTCTCGGATAGGCTTTCCCTTTTCCCGTGCAGTGCGGATGAACTCAGCCTCAATCCTTCCAAACGACTCCCTCCTGGATTGCTGCGTCTTTTTAATATATTCAGTTATCTTGATACGGAATTCCTCAATGGCACTCCCATAGCTTTCCCCAGCCGGTAGCGCTCCGACAGCTCGATGGAGTCTATCCAACATTTCCGTATCATTCGTCTTGATCTTGCTTATGTTGGTGAAAGCCGCGGCCAGCCTTACAGCTTCTCTCTGTAGGGTCTTGAGTTCGGCTTTCTCGTCAAATTCACTCAATATATGCACCCCCCTATTTTATAGAATCTCTACTAATCTCAATGTTCGCCCAATTTTGGCAAATACCTCCTCTATCGCGTTGCTGTTTCGTCTCATTTACTGTTACCTTCATAGTAATCTCTTCCTATATCACTTATTTCCCAAATACCTCGCGGAGAATCATTTCTTAATAGTCCTTCATCAACCATAGCCTGCCGCGACCATTGGGCTGTATTTTTCCATCGAATAGTATCAGGATCTGAAGGAAGACCTTCATAATCTATGCTCTTTAGGACACCTTTCATACGATTCTCCAGTTGCGCTAGGACAGTCTTCATGGAAGCACCCCCTCCCTGGTCAATTAATACTCCAAGTATTGGAATCCGAAATTCTATTTCTCTCGTTCTCATTCCACGCCGTATTTTCCCATTCTTCTGGACACCTTTCTTCTGCGACATAGCATCCTCACTAATGTCGTTCTGTTGGTGTGGAAATGATTTTTCCCACTTCTTTTGGAGTTGATGAACTTCTTCCCGGAACGCAGTAACATCCTCTGCCATCTTCAGTAGTTCACCGGCTTTCTTAAAGTCCCGCTCATACCAAGCTCGTGAATTGTTTTTGTCCAGCAGAGATATGCGCGTCTCAATTTCCTCCATTACAATTTCAAGTGCCGCAGCCACATTGTCGAAATCTTTCATTCAATCAGCTCCCTATTTCATACTAGCATCAGCAAAATCTCATGGCTCGATAAACACGCCACCCTTTTTGGCACTTCAGACCGATATCAAAAAATTCGTTATTGGTTCAGGCAATTCGACGAATTACCAATCAGTTCCTTTAAATCCATATCATTCATTAATACGCTTTCGGAACTATAAAAAAGCCACAAACCAATTTGACGCACGACTTGGCCACTCCCTAAGCTGGATTCTGCTTCTCCCTCGCCTGTCTCTCCAAGGTAGTGAACGAGGCCAAGAATACCATATATTCAGGGGTCAGGAATCGCTCGCCCGCCAGTAGATAGCCAAGATACTCCTCAGTGGGGTATAGACCATCCCGCTGCTGTTTGGGATTTGCTATGTAAACTACCGCTTTACAGGTTTCCCCCTTCGTCCCGACCACTACATCCAGCATCACCTTCAAGTAGTGATTAGGATATCCTTCGTATCCATCCAGGGACTTAATGCCGGCTTCATCCGTCCGGTACAGGATGCCCTCGACGGTGCCATTGGGAGTGGGGATGATGTTGGCGTATCCCTTCCCCTCGACCGGACCCGACGCCTTCTTGTTGAAACACAATTCCCATCCGCTTAACACTGCACTGCATGCGCCGTAGATGGGTGCC
>ERZ795053.7039-NODE-7039-length-10948-cov-4.235289_pt1 | contig 10948 bp, 12 predicted proteins | sample MGYA00375137_ERZ795053 | MGnify/ENA primary metagenome ERZ795053 (study PRJEB30182, sample SAMN05720284) | activated sludge metagenome | isolation source: Anaerobic digester | place: Hong Kong | collected 2014-12-17 ... | reverse complement strand
CGCCGCGGATGGGCATCGCGGGATCGGGGCTGGCGACGACGCTGTCGAGCGGCTTCATGTTCGCCGGCATGACCGCGGTCGTCACGCTGGAGCGGCGGTTCCGCCGCTACCATGTGTTCGGCCGCTTCTGGCGCGCCGACTGGCCGCGCCTGCTGTTCATTTCCACCGTCGGTCTCATCGGCTACAATCTCGGCTCCGCCTTCGGCTTCGGCCTGATCTCGGCGGGGATCGGCAGCCTGATCATCGGCACGCAACCTCTGCTGATCGCGCTGATGGGCACGGTGATCGGCCGCGAGCGCTTGACCCCGACCGCTGTTTTCGGGCTCATTCTCGGCTTTTGCGGCGCGGTGCTGCTGGTGTGGAAGGACATCGCCATCAAGGCGGAGCCGATGGACTTCCTGATGGGCTCGTCCTTCATCTTCCTGAGCGGGCTCGCCTGGTCGATTTACGTGGTGGTGAGCAAGCCGCTGATCCGCAAATACGGCTCGGTCAGCATCACCTCCATGACGCTGCTGATCTGCTCGGTGCTGATGGTGCCGATGCTGGCCAGGCCCACGACGCTGGAGACGCTGGCCAACATGACGGCCGCAAGCTGGCTCGACATGGGCTTCATTGCCGTGCTCTCCACCATGGTGGCGACGATCAGCTGGAACTTCGGCGCGGCCCGCGTCACTGCGGCGGCCGCCGGTGCCTTCCTCTACCTCGTGCCGATCATCGGCGTGGCGGCAGGCGCCCTTATGCTGGGAGAAACGGTCACGTCCGGCATGGTGCTGGGCGGAGCCCTCATCATGGCGGGCGTGGCGATTGCCCAGTTCGGCCACCGCCTGCGGCTGGAGGGGAGGATCGCTGCCCTTGCCGCCGTCATCTTCGCCGTCACCATGTGGGGTTTGATTCCAGTTGCAATGCGCTTCCTGGTGCTGGAACTCTCGCCCGCCACCGCCATGGTGCTCAGGCTCTATCCGGCGGGACTGCTCGCGGTCGTCGTGGTGCTGTTTGTCGGCGTGAAGCCGGTGGCCTGGCGCGATTGGCTGCGCATCACCGTTGCCGCCATGGCCGGCAATGTCGGCTATCAGATCCTCGCGGCCTATGGCATGGAGACCGTCCCGGCAAGTTGGACCGGGCTGCTGTTCGGGCTGGAGCCGGTGTTCATCGCCCTCTTCGCCGTCCTCCTGGCGGGCGACAAGCTCACGGTGTGGCTGGTGGCCGGCATGTCCGTTGCCCTCCTCGGCACCGCTGCCCTGATGCTCGGCAGCACGCTGACGCCCGAAGGCGACGTCAGCCTGTTCGGCGTCATTCTCGTCACCCTCAGCACCATGGGCTGGGGCATCTACACGGTGGTGATCCGCCCGGCATCGCGCAAATATGGCGCCTTGCAGGTGGCTTGCCTCGCCATGGCGATCTCGGCGCTGCCCATGCCGCTGTTCACCGGCAGCGAATTCCCCGCCACGGTGGCCGGCATGGGTGCTGCATCCTGGATCGCCGTCGGCTTCGTGGTGGTGTTCGGCACATTCCTCGCCACCTCGGCGTGGAACTATGCCCTGGGCCACATGGAAAGCGCGATTGCCGGCATCTTTCTCTATGTGCAGCCGGTGGTGGCGGCCATCGGCGGCATCGCCCTGCTGGACGAGCGCCTGACTTGGCCCCTGCTGCTCGGCGGGGCGCTGATCATCCTCGGCGTGGCCATCGCCCAGTTCGGCCCCCTCATGCAGAAAAGGCGATTTGCCGAAAGCCGTAACTGACGTAGTGACGAGAAATGACAACCTCCGCTGCCCCTACCCGCTGGTACTACACCCCAGCTGTCCTCATCGTCGCCGGCTGCCTCGTCGCCATCGTCAATTTTGGCGTCCGGTCCAGCTTCGGCTTCTTCACGGCGCCGATTTCCGAGGCCCATGGCTGGCCGCGGGAGATCTTCTCCTTCGCCATGGCCATGCAGAGCCTGATCTGGGGAATCGCCACACCGCTGGCCGGCATGCTGGCGGACCGCTATGGCGCAGCCCGCGTTCTGATCCTCGGCGCGCTGCTCTATTGCGCCGGCACGGTCATGATGGCGTGGACGGCAACACCGTTCCTGTTCAACGTCGCCGGCGGCATCATTGTTGGTGCCGGCGTCGCCCTGTCGAGCTTCAGCATCGTGATGGCCGCTCTCGGCCGCATCGTGCCCCCGCACAGGCGAAGCTGGGCCTTTGGGGTCGCCACCGCCTCCGGCTCGCTCGGCCAATTCATCTTTGCGCCGATGGGAGCCGCATTCGTCTCTGCCTATGGCTGGCAGACGGCGCTGGAACTGCTCGGCGCGTCGACGCTGCTGATCATTTTCTTTGCCCTGCCCTTCATGGTGCAGAACACCGCTGCCGCCCCTAAGCCGGCAGACGAGGCGGACCTGAGCCTCAGCCAAGCCATTGGCAAGGCGTTCCGGCACCGGTCCTACCTGCTCCTGGTTGCCGGTTTCTTCGTGTGCGGTTTCCAGCTTTCGTTCATCACCGTGCATTTGCCGCCCTATCTCGCAGAGCACGGCATCTCGAAGGAATTCGCGGGCCTCGCTCTCGGCTTCATCGGCCTCTTCAATGTCGTGGGATCATACGTCTCGGGCATCATCGGCGGGCGCGGCCGCAAGCGGATACCCTTGAGCGTCATTTACCTGCTGCGCTCAGGCATCGTCGCCGTCTTCGTGCTGATGCCCGTGACGCCGCTCAGCACCATGATCTTCACCATAACGATGGGCTTGCTCTGGCTCTCCACGGTGCCGTTGACCATGGGGCTGGTGACGGTGATGTTCGGTACCCGCTACATGGCGACGCTATATGGCTTCGTCTTCCTCAACCACCAGATCGGCTCGTTCCTCGGCGTGTGGCTGGGCGGCAAGCTGTATGACATCTACGGCACTTATGATCCGGTGTGGTGGATGGGCGTGGCACTGGGCCTCTTCGCTGCACTGATCCATCTGCCGATCCGTGAGCAGCGCGACGCGCAGTTTGCCGCGGCCTGACATGGCAAATCCGGACACCGGCTGGCCTGGCCACCGGCTGGCGCTCGGCCTGTTTATCGGTGTGCTGGCAATCTGGCTTGCGGTCATGGCCGTGGTGATGCGCGATGCGGCACTTCCGCCGGAGGCCTCCGGGCCGATGCTCGCCGTGTTTGAGCCGGGGACGCCGGACGATGCCATCTTCGCCAGCATCACCCGTGCGGGTGCCCGCCCGGTGCGCCCCAGCGCATTCGGTTTCATCTGGATCGTGGCCGGCGACGAAGCGGGCCTTGCTGGGCGCTTGAAGGCCGAGGGCGCGCTCGGCGCCTACCGCGACCTGCCGATCAGCCCCACCATCGCCGGCTGCTTCGCCTTCGCCGACGCCAAGGTGGCAAGCGCCTTCCCCTGAGGCTTACGCCAATTGGTCCTCGATCCAGCGCAGGATCGGCGCGCGGGTGTCCAGCATGCCTGAATAGCGGAGCCTGTCTTCGGCATAGTCCGACAACAGTGCGTGGATTGCCGAAAGGCTGTCGCGGTCACCTGCCAGCAGGTGAAATGGATGGGAATAGGTGTGGATGCCGAAGGCCAGTGCGCCGGTCGATGGCAGCCGCACGAAGGTCTGGCGCTCCACCCGAAGCCACAGGAGATCGCCGGCTTGCCGATGGTCGGCGTCAAGTGCTGCGCGTGCCGGGGCCGTCGCGGCGAGATAGTGCTCCTCGGACCGCACCGGATAGAGCCGGTCGCCGATGGCGGTGACGAACCAGTTGAAGCGCACGACGGGCGCGTCCACGCGGATATTGGCCATCACCCGGTCGATTCGCGATCCGAGCTGGTCATTGAGGCCCGGCACCGGTCCGTGGGCGAAACTCATGCCGTGACCGACCGTCGAGGCAATACGCCCAGAGCTCGAATAGGCGTTCGACGTCGCCGTCACGATGTCCCGCCCATCCCGCTTTTCGAAGATGACGAAATCCTCTTCGGTGAGGTCGGCAATGGCTTCGAGCGGCTCGCGCGCGGGGTCGCGGAGATCATGCACCGTGCCGTCGAGAAGGTCGGTCATACGGTCGCCGCATCGGGCGAAGGTGTCGGCATGGTGCGCCGCCAGATGCGCAGCGACCACGTCTCGCAATTCGTCCTGGGCGGCGCGCGACTCGGGCAGTGAACCGTAATACAGCGGTGGCCGCCCCTTCAGTCGGCTGCGCTTGGCCGCCATGAAGTCCACATGGTCCGGCCCGACATCCAGCCACTCCGCCATGGTCATCGGCTTGAGACCGATCTGGAACGCCGCGGCGGCCCGGCGATAGGGGCGATGTTTCGGCGCTGAAGGATCGGGCAGCATGTGCTGACATTCTCGCCGTCCGCCCGGATTTTGTCCAGCTCCCGGCACCGGTTGGCAGCACTCTCCAAGGAAGGCTGCTAATATATTGTTTTTGTTCGTTAATTCTTCATTCATCGGCTTGACGTGACAATCAAGGCCTTGGCAACATCTGGAGGTCCGCTCACGGGATCAGGAGAAATGACATGGGTGACAGAGACTTTGAACGTCAGTTGCGTGGCTGGAGTCTGACAACCGCGGAGATCATGTACCGCATGCCCGATTTCCGCGATATCCTGCAAACCTTCATCTGGCAGGACTACGATCTCGCGCCGAAATTTCCGAAACTCCTGAAGTTCCTGGATTTCTGGTCTCACAATCTGGATGGCCCGCTGGCCCAGGTGCGCGTCGCACATGCCGGCATCGTCAGCCCGGTGGAATTGCGCCACGTCGGCAGCGAGTGGCAATTGCACTGACCTCACGTTCCAAATGAAAACGGCAGGGTTTCCCCTGCCGTCCAAACCTTCGGTGTGGCCGCGCAGTTTTTACCGCGAGTAGTATTCCACCACGAAGTGGGGTTCCATCTGCACCGGATAGGGAACGTCGCCCAGTGCCGGCACACGGACCAGCGTGGCGCTCATACCCTTGTGGTCGGCCTCGATGTAATCCGGCACGTCGCGCTCGGCGAGCTGCACGGCTTCCAGCACCACGGCCAGACCCTTGGCCTTGTCGGTAAGCTCGATCACGTCGCCGGCCTTGAGGCGGATCGACGGGATGGTCACCCGGCGGCCGTTGACCTTGACGTGGCCATGGCTGACGAACTGGCGGGCGGCGAACACGGTCGGCACGAACTTGGCGCGGTAGACGACCGAGTCGAGGCGGCGCTCGAGAAGGCCGATGAGGTTTTCCGAGGAGTCACCCGTGAGCCGCACGGCTTCTTCGTAGGCCGCGCGGAACTGGCGCTCCGACATGTTGGCATAATAGCCCTTGAGCTTCTGCTTGGCCTTCAACTGGATGCCGTAGTCCGACATCTTGCCCTTGCGGCGCTGGCCATGCTGGCCGGGGCCATATTCGCGCTTGTTGACAGGGCTCTTGGGGCGGCCCCAGATGTTCTCGCCCATGCGGCGGTCGATCTTGTATTTGGCGTTGGCACGCTTCGTCATTTACGGTCTCCTTCAAGACGATTACAGAGAACCCACCCTTCCTGGACACCGGTCTCCCGGTCGACAGCCTCGCTTCACGAGGCACGGGCAAGCAAACACGGGGCTTTTGGCCCCGCGCTGGAGGGGCCTATAGGCGAAAGGCGGCGGCCTGTCAAATCGGTTGCCACGCTTGCATGTCTTCACCTGCTGTGGCCAAAGGGCCGCCGATGAACCCCAGCCTGTCCCACCGCCTGCTGCGCGATGCCACTGCCGTCGCCGTCGTGGCGATCTTCATGTTTCCGCTGTTCTGGTGGGGCCTCACCTCGTTCAAGCCGCTGAACGCCGTGTTCAACGTCGAGAGCGTTGTGTGGTTCGACTTTGTGCCGACGCTCTCGAACTATGCCGTGGTGCTGGGCGGCTACGGGCCGGAGTTCTTCAATTCGCAATCCGCCATCAGGGATTCGCTGGCCGTGGCCAGCGGCGCAACGGCCCTGACGCTCCTCGCCGCCCTGCCGGGGGCCTATGCGATTTCGTTTTACGGCTTCCCGCTGAAGCGCGCCCTGTTCGGCTGGGTGATCTTCCAGCGCATCGTGCCGCCCATCGCCGTCATCGTGCCGCTGGTCTACATCTATCACGGCGTGGGGCTGCACAACACGCGGCCCGGCGTGATCTTCGCCCATGCCACGGTGAACCTGCCCTTCGCGCTGCTGCTGCTGAAGTCGTTCTTCGATGACGTGCCGCGCTCGGTGGGCGAAGCGGCGATGATCGACGGAGCGACGCCAGCACAGACCTTCTGGCGGATCTATCTGCCGATGGTGCGGAGCGGGATCGCCGCCACGGCGGTGCTGTGCTTCATCTTTTCCTGGACGGAATTCCTGATGGCGCTGTTCCTCACCACGACCATCCGGCTGCTGCCGGTGCAGTTGAGCCTCGTGTCCACCGCCACCTGGGGCTTCAACTCGGCCCTCGGCACGGCTTCCATCATCCCGGCCTTCCTGTTCATCCTGCTGGTGCAGAAGCACCTCGTCCGTGGACTGACGATGGGGCTGGAGAAGGGCTGACAGTCTAAACTGCCATCTCCAGGAAATCCGGCAGCGGAAAGCCCATGGCGGCATAGGCAGCAAGCGAATCCGCCGCCTGCCCCCTGGCCGAGGTGAGTAGCACCGTACCGTGCTGGGGCAGCGGCTTGGTCGCGTCGGCGAGCGGCGTCTCGTCCAGCACATCTGCCACGCGCCGCGCGATGGCGGGTGCGGGGTCGATGTAGGAGACCTCCCACGGCGCCACTTTCACCATGTCGTCCACCAATAGCGGATAATGGGTGCAGCCCAGCACCACCACGTCGGTACGCTTGCCGTCGCGCTTGCGGAACACTGGCGCGATCTCCTTGCGGAGGTCTTCCGGGTCGACCGCCCTGCCCTTGAGCTTGGCTTCGGCAATTTCCGCCAGCCGCGGCGCACCGTGCAGGAACACCTTGCAGTGATAGGCGAACGTGTGGATGAGGGCGTGAGTATATTCGCGGCTCACCGTGCCAGGTGTCGCCAGCACGCCGACGATGCCGGACTTGGTCTGCGCCGCCGCCGGCTTGATGGCCGGCACCGTGCCGACGAACGGTAGCTTGTAAGTCTCGCGCAGTTGCGCCAGCGCGATGGTGGACGCCGTATTGCAGGCGATGACGACGATATGCGGCTCGACCTGTTCGATCAGCGCACCGATCACCCGGACGATACGCTTCACCAGCGCGTCCTCCTTCCATGCGCCATAGGGAAAGGCGGCGTTGTCGGCGGAATAGACGAGATGGGCCTCCGGCATCTGGCGGGCCACGGCGCGTGCAACGGTGAGGCCACCCATGCCGGAATCGAACAGCAGGATGCGGGGGGGCGTCATCCCCGCCCTTCCCGGCGTCGTTCATGAACGCGGGTGAGCGACGAGACGATGCCGCGCAGCGTGCGGACCTCCTGCTCCGTGAGGTTCATGCGGGCAAAAAGGTTGCGGATGTTGCGGAGCATGCCGGGCTTCTTGTCCCCGGTCTTGAAGAATCCTGCCACATCGAGTTCGCGTTCCAGGTGTTCAAGGAAACCGTAGAGTTCCTCCTTGGTGGCGAGACGCGTGTCCGGCGTCTGCAGGCCGGGACCGTCGAGGGCGGGAAGCTCAGGCGTCTGCTGGCCGAGGCTCTCGGCCTGTTCCTTGAACCACTCGTAGCCCATGAGCAGCACGGCCTGGGCGATGTTGATCGAGGCGAAGGCCGGATTGACCGGCGCGGTGACGATGACGTCGGCCAGCGACACCTCGTCATTGTTGAGCCCCCAGCGCTCGCGCCCGAACAGGATCGCCAGCTTCTCGCCGCGTGCGATTCGTGCCCGCATGTCGTCGCCCGCCTGCTCCGGCGTAATCACTTCCTTGATCATGCCGCGCGGCCTCGCCGTCGTCGCATAGACGTAATTAACATCCTTCAGGGCGTCGGCGAGGGTTTCGTGGACGCTGGCACCCTCGATGATCCAGTTGGCACCCGACGACGAGGTTAAAGCCTTCTCGTTCGGCCAGCCGTCGCGCGGATCCACAAGCCGGAGCTCATGCAGGCCGAAATTGGCCATGGCGCGGGCCGCCGTGCCGATGTTTTCGCCCAACTGCGGGTTCACCAGCACCGCGATGGGTGCCGGTCCCAGAACCTGATTTCGTGTCTTGTCGGTGCCTGCCATAGGCCGGGCCATTAGCCCCTTCAGAGCCCATCCGGAAGCCCCTTCCATACATTCAGCGGCAGCATTTTCAGACGTCAGTGGTTTGGAATTATTCTTATAATCATTCTAAAGTTATGATTTGGATGGATTTTTTTGCTTTTCGGCTTGACGCGGATCAATTCGGCCATTATCCGACTGTGTTAGTCGGTTAATCCATATCGTTGAAAGGAATGGAAGTGATGACTTTGAAGCTGGTACTCGCGGCGGGCTGCCTTGCCATGATCTCCCTGGTCCCCGCCCGGGCCGATGAAATTGCGACCTATGATCTCACCCTCGAAGGTACGACGTTCAAGCCGGCGGAATTGCGCGTCAAGGCCGATGAGCCTTTCGTCATCAACTTCAATAATATGAACGCAGCTCCGGCAGAGCTCGAAGCGATCGACCTCAAGATCGAGAAGATCGCGCCGGCCAAGAGCACGATTTCCGTCCGCGTTCTCCCCGCCGACGCCGGCACCTACACATTCGTCGACGAATTTCAGGAAGATGTTGCCAAGGGCACGATTATTGCTGAATAGTCAGGCAGGATAGACAGACAGAAATGATTGGCGCACTCATCATCGTCTTTCGCGAGGTCATCGAGGCCGGATTGATCATCGGCATCGTGCTCGCCGCGACTCGCAACACACCCGGCAGCCGCATGTGGGTGAGTGGCGGCGTGCTGGCCGGTATTGCAGGCAGCGCCATCGTCGCCTTCAGCATGACCAGCATCGCCGGAGCCTTCGGCGGCTATGGTCAGGAAGTGTTCAATGCCGCCATCCTCGGCACCGCGGTGATCATGCTGGTGTGGCACAATGTGTGGATGGCGGGCCATGGCCGCGCCATGGCCAACGATCTGTTCGCGGCCGGGCGTGACGTGCTGGAGGGCAAGCGTCCTCTGGCCGCACTCGCCATCGTCGTCGGCGCCGCCGTGCTGCGCGAAGGCGCCGAGGTGGTGCTGTTCCTCTATGGCGTGGCTGTTTCAGATGGCAGCACCGTCGGACAGATGTTCGCCGGCGGCCTCGCGGGTGTCGTCTTGGGTGGCGCTCTCTCGGCGCTCACCTATTTCGGCCTCGTGCGCATCCCGCCGCGCCATCTGTTCCTCGTCACCGGAATCCTGATCGCCTTCCTCGCCGCCGGCATGGCGGCACAGGCTGCCGCCCAGCTGCAGCAGGCCGGTATTGTCGAATCGCTCACCGCCACAGCCTGGAACACCAAGCATATCCTCAGTGAGCGGAGCCTGACCGGCCAGATCCTGCACACGCTGATCGGCTACAGCGAGCGTCCCACCGTCCTGCAGGTGGTCGCCTATGTCGGAACCCTGATCGCCATGTACGGGCTGACCCGGTGGGCCAGAAGCCATCCGGCAACGGCCCACACCACCCAGGGCGCACCGGCGGAGTAATGGCGGCGGGCGGGTGTCAGCCCCGCCCGTCGAGCCGCCGCGCGGTCCGGAGTTCCGGGAACCAGCGCGACCAGAAGAAGGCGACGCCCATGGTGCCGACGCCGCCCAGGGTGACCGCCGCAACGGCACCGATCCATGCCGCCACCACGCCGGCGCGGAATTCGCCCAGCTCGTTCGACGCGCCGATGAAGACGCGATTGACCGCATTGACCCGGCCACGCACCTCGTCCGGCGTCCACAGTTGCAACAGCGTCTCGCGGATATAGACGCTGATCATGTCGCACGCCCCATCAGGATCAGCGCGCCGATCGACAGCGGCAGCCAGATGGAAAGGCCGAACACGACGGTGAAGAAGCCGAAGGCTGCCACGAACAGGAACAGGATGACGCCGGCCCGGTCCTTGATGCCGAATTTGGAGAGATAGAGTGCCATGGCCACCGCACCGATGCCCGGCGCGGCGCGCAGCAGGCCGAGGCCCCAGGAATCGACCTGCAGGATATCGCGCGCATAAACCGGCATCAGCGCCACGGCACCGCCCAGCAGCACGGCGAACAGATCGAGCGAGATCGCGCCCAGCACCACCTTCTCCTTGCGGATGAAGCTGAAGCCGGCAAACAGGGTGGACAGCGTAGTCTGTTCGGCATGGTTGGGCTGCGGCACCCGGCCGATCAAGACGACCATGACGACGGCGAGCCCGATCAGCCCGAGGGCCGTGCCGTAGGCGGCCTCACCGGAGATCCCAAACAGCAGACCGCCAGCCACCGGCCCCAGGATGTTGGCGATCTGCCAGCTCATGGAGTTGAGCGAGATGCCATGGGCGATCGCCTGCCTGGGCAACAGGTTGGGAGCCAGAGCATCGGCCGCCGGGTTGAGGAAGGCGCGCGCCGTGCCCAGCACCGCGAGAATGCCGAATACCGGCCACACCGCCGTTGGATGCGACAGCGTGAAGGCCACGAGCCCCAGTGCGCAGACCGCTTCGACAGCCAGACACAGTCCCATGATGCCGCGCCGGTTGAACTTGTCGGCGGCGAGCCCCGTTACCAGCACCAGCAACAGCGGCGGCATGAACTGCACCAGCCCGATGAGGCCGAGATCGAGTGGATCGCGGGTGATGTCGTAGACCTGCCAGCCCACCGAGACCGACATGATCTGTACCGCGAACCCTGCCGCCCAGAGCGACAGCCAATAAAAGACGAAGGATGGATGACGAAGGGCGTTGGAGGACGGCGAGTCTGGTGCGGACATGGCGCCAAGCCGTGCCACGCCGCCCGGACCATGTCAAAGGCTCCGTGAGGCGCGTTTCGCAAGCCAGGCCGACGTGATAGAGTTCCAGCCATGGTGTGCAAGCGTCGCAGCGTCCTGTGTCTGGCAGCCCTCGCCTGGCTGACAGGCATGAGCGTAGCAGAGGCCAAACCG
>ERZ795053.7037-NODE-7037-length-10951-cov-8.994769_pt1 | contig 10951 bp, 7 predicted proteins | sample MGYA00375137_ERZ795053 | MGnify/ENA primary metagenome ERZ795053 (study PRJEB30182, sample SAMN05720284) | activated sludge metagenome | isolation source: Anaerobic digester | place: Hong Kong | collected 2014-12-17 ... | reverse complement strand
ACCCCTGTTCTTCCTCGACCGCCCCACCGCAAAATGAGGGCAGCGCCCGGCCCGGCGGGTGCGAAGCGCCCGCGTCGTGCCGGAGGCACGCCTTCGGCGTGACGGGGCGGGGCGGGCGCTGCCCGGCGGTGCCCGCCGGGCGGGATGGTGAAGCTACCCTGCTCGGAATGCACCCAAAGGGTAAAGATCAGAATATCGAATAAAACTCAACATGTTACAAGATGTCCCCATGGGGACATCATCGAACACCATCCCGCCGACCGGAAGCTGCCCTACCCCACCGCGTCGCGAGGCGCGCCGATGCGGGCGCGATGCGGCGCGAAAAGACAGGCGAGCCCGAGCAGGATGCCCGCCACCGTGGCGATCATGCCCGCCGCACTGACCGCGTTCTCCCCCCCGAGCCAGAGCGGGCCGTATCCGGCGAGCACATAGCCGAGCAGCGCGGAAAGGACCGCGAAGGCGACCGACCAGAGCATCTGGATTTCGAGCCGGTTGGTCATCAGCCGGGCGGCGGCCGGCGGGCAGATGAACATGGCGATCACGATGATCGAGCCGACCGCGTCGAAGGCCGCCACCGCCGCCACCGCCGCGGCGATCACGAGGCCGATTCCCAGCGTCACGGTCGGGATCCCCAGGGTATTGGCGAAACCCTCGTCGAAGGTCGCGAGCTTCAGCGGCCGCCAGAAGACCAGCGTCAGCAGCACCATCAGCAGCGCGACGGCGCCCATGCGGCCAAGCTCGGGCGGCAGCTCCGCCAGCGCGACCGGATCGAGCAGCGAGCCCCAGCCCTCCGCGGAAAGCCAGATCAGGCTCTCGAGGTTGCCGTAGAGCGCGTGCTCGACATCAAGATGCACCGAGCTCGTGTCGCTCTGCTCCAGGAGCAGCACGCCGAAGGCGAAGAGCGAGGTGAAGGTCACCCCCATCGCGGCCCCCGGCTCGATCCGCCCCAGCCGCTTGATCGCCTCGATCAGCACCACCGCCACCACCGCGGCCCCCGCGGCACCGATCATCATCGGCCAGGTCGTCACCGCGCCGGTCACGAGGAACGCCACCACGATGCCGGGCAGGACCACATGGCTGATCGCGTCGCCGATCAGCGCCTGACGCCGCAGGATCAGGAAATTGCCCGGAAGCGCGCAGGCGATGGCCGCGAACATGCCGATCAGGATCGGCGGCAGGCTGAGCGCGACGAAGGCCTCGTCCATCACGCGCCCCCCGCGACCAGCGCCGGACCGCCGATCCGCGCGTCGATCGCCGCGATCTGGTCGCGGGTCAGCACGGTTTCGATCGCGGTCAGCACGTCGTAGCGCCCCGAGATCGCCTCGTCCTGGTAGATCGTCCGCGCCACCTGCCAGCGCCGCTCGTCGCGCAATGCCTTGGCAGCCAGCGCCCGGCCCTCCTCCGTGGCCACGCCGTCTTCGCGGATCAGCCCCTCGCGGCGCAGCACCGCCAGCGTCAGCTGGTCGAGGATCGGCTCGCCATGGGCCAGCGCCAGGAGCCCCTGCCGGCGATGCACCCGCAGCTTGAACCGCCGGCGGCGCAGCGCCGAAGCGAGCACGCCCCGGCCGGGCGCGAAGAGCAGCGACACGAGGAAGGCCGCGAAGGCGACGACGACGATGATCGGCCCGGTCGGCAGGTTCGGCGCCGAAGCCGACAGGGCCGCCCCGACATAGGCCGCGACGCCGCCGAGCGCGCCGGCGGCCAGCACCACCCGGTCGGTCCGGTCGGTCCAGAACCGCGCGGTCACCGCCGGGATGATCAGCATGGCGACGATCAGGATCAGCCCCACGAGCTTCAGCCCGATGACGGTCACGCCCATGACCAGCCCCATCATCGCGAGATCGACCCGGCGCACGGGGATGCCCGAGGCCAGGGCAAAGTCCGGATCGAAGGCCACGAGGGTCATCGGCCGGCGCAGCAGCACCACCGCCGCCACCGCCAGCGCCCCGCCCGCCGCGACGACGACCGCGTCCTGCATCAGCATCCCGGCGGTCGACCCGAGGAGGAAGCTCTCGAGCCCCGCCTGCTGGCCGCGCGACATGGTCTGGATCACCGTCAGCAGGACGATGCCAAAGCCGAAGAAGACCGAGAGCACCGCGCCGATCGCCGCATCCTCGGCGAGCCGCGTGCGCCGGGAGATCCAGTCCACGAGCAGGAGCCCCAGCCCCGCGGAGACCGCCGAGCCGACCATCAGGCCGAAGAGATTGCGCCCGTCGCCCCCCAGAAGCACCATGACGATGAAGGCGATGCCGATGCCCGGCAGCGTGGCATGGGCGACCGCGTCGCTCACCAGCGCGCGCTTGCGCAGGAAGAGGAAGGCGCCGGCGCTCCCCGCCGCGATGCCGAGCAGGGCCGCGCCCACCGCGACGAGCGCGGCGTTGTAGCCGGCATTCAGGGTAAGCGCGAGCAGGAAGGTCGCCGGCATCGCGCCCTCTCAGGCCACCGGCAGCTTCAGCTGGTCGATATGCGCGGTGGCCAGCCGCCCGCCGTAGGTCGCCTGGAGGTTGGCGCCGTTGAAGACGCGGGCCACCGGCCCCTCGGCCACCTTGCGCACGTTGATCAGCAGGACATGGTCGAAATATTCCGCGACGGTGGCAAGGTCGTGATGAACGCAGACCACCGCCCTGCCTTCCGCCTTCAGCGCCTTCAGCACGTCGATGATCGCCTTCTCGGTGGCGGCATCGACCCCGGCGAAGGGCTCGTCGAGCAGGTAGAGATCGGCGCCCTGCGCCAGCGCGCGGGCGAGAAACACCCGCTGCTGCTGGCCGCCCGAGAGCTGGCCGATCTGGCGATCGGCGAAATCCGCCATGCCGACCCGCTCCAGACAGACCTGCACCTGCGCCCGATGCCGCGGACGCATCAGCCCGAGAAGGCCGAGCTCGCGGTAGAGCCCCATCGCCACGACGTCGCGCACGCGGGTCGGGAAATCCCAGTCGACCGAAGCCCGCTGCGGCACATAGGCGATGCGGCGGCGCATCTCGGCCAGCGGCGCACCGAAGACGGTCACTTGCCCCGAAAGCCGCGGCACGATGCCGAGCGCCGCCTTCAGCAGCGTCGACTTGCCCGCGCCGTTGGGCCCGACGATCGCGGACATCGCCGCTGAGGGAAAGGTCGCATCCACCGAGAAGACCGCCGGCTTCTGGCCGTAGGACACGGTCATGCCGCGCAGCGCCAGCGGCGCGTCCGCGGCCAGATCCGACCGGATGACCTTCCCGGCTTCCGATGCGAGTTCAACGGATTGCATTGTCATCTTCAAGCTCTCTCTCACGTCCCGGCCGCCAGGAGGCCCTGCATGCCCCGCTCCGGCGCGTCGCCGCCGAGCGCGCGGGCGATAAGGGTGGCGTTGTGATCGATCATGCCGAGATAGGTGCCCTCGTAGCTACCCTCCGGCCCCATGGCGTCCGAATAGAGCTGCCCGCCGATGCTCACCTCGTGGCCGCGCGCCGCCGCGCCCTCGATCAGGGCGCGCACGTTGCGGTCCGACACCGAGGATTCGACGAAGACCGCGCCGATGTCGCGCTCCACGAGCACGTCGACCAGTTCCGCGATCCGGCTCAGGCCCGCCTCGCTCTCGGTGGAGATCCCCTGGATGCCCATCACCTCGAAATCGTTGGCCGCCCCGAAATACTTGAAGGCATCATGCGCCGTCACCAGCACCCGCCGGTCCGGAGCGATGCTCGCGGTGATCGTCGCGACGTATTCGTCGAGCGCCGCGACCTCGGCGAGATGCGCCTCCGCATTCGCGCCGAAGAAATCCGCCGATTCCGGCCGCAGATCGACGAGCGCATCGCGCACCGCGGCCACGACCCCCGACCAGAGGCCGGGATCCATCCAGACATGCGGATCGAACTTGTCGGCATAGCTGTCGTGATGGATCAACGCTTCCCGCGGAAGTTGTTCTGCCACGGCCACCACGCGGCGCTTGCCCCCGAGCTCGGTCAGGAACGCCTCCATCTGCGCCTCGAGATAGAGCCCGTGCCAGAGCACGATGTCGGCGCGCGTCATCGCGAGAATGTCGGTGCGGGTCTGGCGATAGGAATGCGGATCGACCCCCGGCCCCATCAATGCGCGGACCTCGACCCGATCGCCGCCGATCTGGCGCGCGGCATCGGCGATCATGCCCGTGGTCGCCACGACGCCGACCGACGCCTCGGCCGCCAGCGCCGGGCGGAAGCGCCCGCTCGCCGCGGCAGACGCGGCGGCCAGACCCGTTGCCAGCAGGGAACGCCTGGTGATCGGCAATTGTAACTCCGGACTTGTCGCTCGGCGCATCCCCGCGCCTTGCAAGAGGAATAGGCATGGGCGGCGCGGTTGTCAATGTTTTTGCGAACCATTTGCAAAAACCCGCGCAATCAACCCCTGGCCCTGGCCTCCACGACAAAATGCAGGGTCGCCACGCCGTGGCCGCCGCTCGGCTCGCCGAGCGAGATCGCGCCCTCGCCGCTGAGCACCATCGTCCGGCGGCACAATTCGTATTCTCGCCCGTCGCCGGCCACCACATAACTGCCGGTCGAGCTGTGGTCGGTGAATTCCACGAGGCCGCGCGCCACCGCCACCGTCGCATGCCGCCGCGACACGAAGGGCTCGGTCACCACCAGATCGCAGGCGAGCGCCCGCCCGACCGAGAGCGTCTCGCCCTCGCCGATCCGCCAGTCCACGCCGCCGAAGCGCAGGAGCACGGAATGCGCCCAGCGCCCCGCATCGCGCGCCGGCACCGCCTCGACCTCGGTCAGCTGGCTCGCATCCGCCGCCAGATAGGAATAGACCTCCGAGGGCGCGGCCTTGCCCTTGAGATGGATGGCGCCGATCGCCGTCAGCCGGCCGCGCTCCACCGGGCTGAGGCGCGCGAAGACGGTATCGCCGAGCAGGAGTTCCCCGGGCTTGGCGAGTGCGGCGAGCCGCGCCGCCGTATAGACGGGCTTGCCGTAGACATTCCCCCCCAGCCGCACCAGTTCGCCCCAGTAGAGGCCCGCATGGATCGACAGAATTTGCGACGGCCCCTCCACCAGCATCCGGCGAGCAGCAAGAAACGCCAGGTCCGGATCGTCGAAAAGGCAGAGTACATCGTCCCCCTTCGAGCTGACGTACTCGCCACCCTCACGATGAATGACGGCTTGCAATCGATTGAGGCATTGGTCAATCTCGTGCAGGGCGCGTTCGTTCCCGTCGCGCTCGTAGAGGGGTGTGCTGCCCGATATGTCCGCGATCAGCACGGCTGCGGTCGTCATGGCGTAGGCATCTCCGGCCGGCCCCGACGAGGGCCATGAGCCGAACCTAGCAGATTCGGTGCGGCGGCCGACCTGGAAATCGACCGGAATGCGGCATCCGCCGAACCGGCGCGCGAAGATGGGGTTCCTACCATGCAAGACTTCTTTCACGGATCGGCGCTGCTTTCAGCAACGGTGACGGCGCTCGCCCTCGCCGCACCCGTGCAGGCGCAGGAATCCAACGCCTGCCCGGTCGACGGCTGCGAGGTCGCGATCGCCTCGGCCGCGGCGGATGGCAGCGAACTCGGCCTCGTCTTCGAGGCCAATTTCCTGCCCGACATGTCCAAGAACCACATCCATGTCTGGTGGGGCGAGAACTTCACCGTCCGCCAGGTCAGCAACAATGCCGAGCCGACCTATGGCGTCGAGCAGGGCGACTGGCACCCGACCGCCGATTATCCGAACTACGTCACCACCGGCGCGGCATCGACCGAATTGCGCGGCGAGGCGGTGACGCTCTGCGTCTCCGCGGCCGACCGCAACCACGACATTCTCGACCCGGAGAAGGTCGCCTGCTACGATGCCGCGTCGCTCCTCCAGCAATGAGCGCAGATGGCCGTTCCCGACTATGTTGGGCGCTATGTGGTGCGGCGGGAGATCGCTCGCGGCGCCTTCGCGACGGTCACTCTCGCCTGGGATGAGGAACTCGAGTCCCAGGTCGCCATAAAGATCCTCGATTGCGGCGCGGACGACCGTGGCGCGGATTTTCAGGCGCGCTTCATCGAGGAGGCGCGCCTCCTGCGCCGGATCCGGTCGCATAGCGTCATCGGCGTGCACGACGTCGGGCGCCTGCCGGACGGGCGCCCCTATATCGTCATGGATTTCGCCGATCTCGGCACACTGACCCGCAAGGTCGCCGAGGCCGCCGTGCAGGGGAGCGACGGGCCGATGCGCGGGCTCGACCTCGACTGCACCATGGCGCTCGTGGACGCCATGGCCGACGGGCTGGCGGCGATCCACCGCGCGGGCGTGGTGCACCGCGACATCAAGCCCGACAACATCCTCTTCCAGAGCATGGGCAACCCGAGCCCGCGGTCCGGCGGCCACCCCGGCTGCGGGCCGTCGGACGCGCGCGCCGAGCGCATCATGATCGCCGATCTCGGCATCGCCAAGGATCTCGCCAAGCGCGGCGATACCATGACGCTGATCGGCGGGACGCCCGCCTTCCGCGCCCCCGAACAGCTCAACCTCGAGGCCCAGGTCACGCCGGCGGCGGATGTATTCGCCGCCGCGGCGGTGCTCTGGTACGCGGTCGCGGGCGAGCCACCCCCGCCGCCGGGCGAGACCGAAGCGGCGCTCGACCGGCTTCCCGAGGCCTGGCGGCCGCTCATGCGCGAGGCGCTGGCGCCGGTGCCGCAGGATCGCATCGAGACCATCGACTCGTTCCGCGCCGCGGCGCATGACGCCATGGCCCGGCTCGCCGCCTCCCGGCCGACGGAAGTGCTCGGGACCGAGGCCGCCCGCTCGGGCTCGGGCTCGGGCGCGAACGACGCCGCCTGCCCCTATCTCGGCCTCGGGGCCTTCCAGCCCGAAGACAGCGGCAAGTTCTTCGGCCGCGAGACCATGGTCGAGAGCCTGCTCCAGCGCATGCGCGCACAGCGCGTGCTCGTCATTGGCGGGCCCTCGGGCAGCGGCAAGTCCTCGCTGATCCGCGCCGGCCTCGTCGCTTCCCTGCGCGACGGCGCCATCCCCGGCAGCGAGCACTGGCGGATCGACGTCTTCACGCCGGGACGCGACGCCCTGTCGGAGCTCTTCTTCCGGCTGCGCGGCGGCTCCACGGAAGCCGGCGCCGCAAGCATCGGCCTCGACGACTTCCTCGCCCGCCCGACGCTCGCCCGCCAGGTCGCGGCGGAATGCGGCCGCGCGGCCGGCCGCGTGCTCGTGGTCGACCAGTTCGAGGAGCTCTTCACCCTCAACGGCCCCGGCCAGCGGCAGGGCTTCATCGATGCCCTGGCGGCGATCACCGATCCGTCCGACAGCGTCTTCCGCATCGTGCTCGCGATCCGCGCCGATTTCTATGCCGCCTGCGCCGCCCTGCCCTGGCTCGCCGAAGCCATCACCCACAACCAGGTCCTCGTGGGACCGATGAGCGCCCCCGAACTCCGCCGGGCGATCGTCGAGCCGGCGCGGGCCGCGGGCTATTACCTCGAACGCAACCTCGTCGATGCCATCGTCGACGACGCCGGCGGCGAGGCGGGCTCGCTGCCGCTGATCTCCCATGCGCTCGTCGAGACCTGGGCGCGCCGCAAGGGCTCGACGCTCACCCTCGAAGGCTACCGCGGCACCGGCGGCGTCGCCGGCGCGATCCGCCAGACCGCCGACAGGGTCTTCGACGAGCGCTTCGACGACACCGAGCGCGCCACCGCCCGGCGGCTCCTGCTCAACCTCGTCACGCCCGGCGAGGGGACCTCCGATTCGCGACGCATCCTCGACCGCGCCGAGCTCGATCGCGCCCAGGACGCCGACACCCTGCGCCGGGTGATCGAGCGGCTGACCGAAGCCCGGCTCCTGACCGTGGACGACCGCCGGGTGCAGATCGCCCACGAGGCGCTCCTGCGCTCCTGGCCGCGGCTGCGGGAATGGATCGACGAATCCCGCGCGGACCTGCGCGTGCGCGTGCGCCTCGTCCAGCTCGCCGAGGACTGGATCGCCGGCGATCGCGACCCCGACCTCCTGCTCCGCGGCGGCCGCCTGGTCTTCGCGCTCGAATGGCTGGAGAAGAACGCCGAGACCGCCGGGGCGCTTGAACGCGACTTCCTCGACGCCTCGGTGGAGGCCCGCGACCGGGCCGAGGCCGCCGCCGCCGCGGGCGAGGCGCGCGCCCGCCGCCGCCGCGCGGTGGCGATCGGCGCCCTCAGCCTGCTCGCCGCCGGCGCCACCGCCGCCTCCATCGTCGCCTTCACCGAATCCCGCCGCGCCCGGCTGAACGAAGGCATCGCGCAGGACGCGACCGCGGTCGCCACCGAGCGTTTCGCCAGCGCGCTCGGCGCGGTCTCGCTGGGGCTCGTGACCGAAGATCCGCTGCTGGCGCTCGAACTCGCGGCGCAATCCATGGGCCAGGCCGCCTCGCCCGCCGCCACCTTCGACGCGCGCGCCGCCCTGGTCGCCGCGCGCCGCGTGCTCGCCGCCGGATCGCCGGTCCCCCTGGGCAGCGCCGTCGCCGCGGGCGATGCCCATTCGCTGGCCCTGAGCGCGGACGGCGCCTTCGCGGCGCTGGGCCGGCGCGACGGCACCGTGGCCATGCTCGACGCCCGCAGCCGCCAGCCCGTCGGCGACCAGGTCGAGGCCGGCATCGGCGGCATCGAGGATCTCGTCTTCACCCCCGACGGGACCTCGCTGGTGGCCGTCGGCACGTCCGGCCAGCTGGTCCGCTGGCCGGTCGCGGAGGGGTCGCTGGGAACGCCCATGCCGATCGGCACGGCGGCGGACGTGCTCTGGGGCGCGGCCATCGACCCCGGCGGCGACGTGGTCGCCTCGGTCGGGGAGGAAGGCGCGATCCGGCTCTGGGACCTGCAGGGCGGCGAGACGGCGCAGAGCCCGCTGGCCCACCGCAGCGGCGACTTCACCAGCGTCGCCTTCAGCCCCGACGGCGAGGCGATCCTGGCCGGCGCCGGGTCGGGCGAGATCTTCGCCTGGCACTATCCCGCCGGCGGCCCGGTCTTCCCACCCATCACCGAGGCGCATTCCAGCGACGTCTGGCAGCTCGCGTTCAGCCCGGAGGGCGATCTCTTCGCCACCGCCAGCAGCGACGGAACCTCGGCGCTGGCGAGCTTCCCCGGGGGCGAGCTGCTCGGAACCGCCTTCGAGCCCGGCGATCACGTCGCCGCACTCGCCTTCGCCCCGGGCGGCGGCACGCTCTACGGCGGGACCTCCGGCGGCCGCCTCGCGGTCTGGGACGTCGCGGCGGGCAGGGCCGCCGGCGCCTCGCCGCCCGGCCACCAGGGCGCCGTGCTCGACCTCGCGGCTTCATCCGACGGGCGGGGCGCGGCGAGCCTCGGTGCCGACCAGCTCGTGCGCTTCTGGCGGCTCGACAGCGCCCCGCCGCTGGCGATCACGCACCGGGTCCCGGGTGCGCGCGCCAAGAGCGTCGCGCTCGGCGCGGACCTCGTCGCCACCGGCGACGACAGCGGCGCGGTCACGCTGCGGGATGCCGCTGGCACGGCGCCGCCGCGGGTCTTCCACGGCCACGAGGACGCGGTCTGGGCGGTCGCGCTCTCGCCCGACGGATCGCTGCTCGCCAGCGCCGACCGGAGCGGGCAGGTGCGGCTGCGCGAGACCGCCTCCGGCGCTGAGGTCGCCCATCTCGCCGCCGCCCCCGACGCGATCTGGTCGCTCGCCTTCCTCCCCGACGGCAAGGGGCTGCTGAGCGCCAGCGACACCACGCTGCGGCTCTGGGATCTCGACACCGGCGCGGAACGGCGCAGCTTCGGCCCCTTCGCCGGCGCGATCACCCGCGCGGCGGTCTCCTCGGACGCCAGCCGCATCGCCGCGGCCCTCACCTCCGGACAGGTCGCGATCTGGGACACCGCCACCGAATCCGCGCCCATGCGGCTCATGGTGGACGATGACGTGATCTGGACCGTCGCCTTCAGCCCGAACGGCCGCTACCTCGTCGCCGGCTCGAGCGACGAGGTCGTCTCGGTCTGGGCGACCGACACCGGCGCAAGGATGTCCGAATTCGCAGGCCATGCCGGCGGCGTCACCGACGCGATCGTGCTCGATGACAACGTCACCATCGTCGCCGCCGACCGACGCGGCGGGCTGCATGTCTGGGATCTGCAATCGGGGCGGCGCATCGCGGATCTGCCGGGCGCCCACGGCGCCACGATCTGGCGGCTGGCCCGGCACCCCGACGGCACGCGCTTCGCCTCGGCCGGGGACGACGGCGCGGTGCGGCTATGGGACATCCTCAGTGTGCCGCGGGCCTGCGCGCTCGCCCGCGGAAGCTTCGACGCCGCGAGGCGGACCCGCTATCTCGGCGAGTCGGACGCGCCGGATGTGTGTGATACCATCGCCAAATGATTGCCTCGGACAGGTGCCGGTTCCGCCGTGACGGCGGAGCATTCTCTTCGCGGATTTTGCCTCAGACAAATCCGCGCGCGCCTGGCTGCCCCCGGCAGGCGCGACAAGCGCGCCCGCCAGTCAGGCGCGCGCGGATTACCCACCGACGGTGAAACCCCACCCCCCATCGGCCACCGCGCTCGCGCGCTCCAGCCGACGAACCGGCGCGAGGCAGGGCCTTGCTACTGCCGGTTCGAAGTGTCCCTTGGCCGATCGGTTCGCCCGGATGCCTGCGACGCGATGCCGGCCCCTGAACGCACGAATGCGGCCACAAGGACCGCATTCATCACAACGGAACCGGGTACAATCACCTTCACGCACACACTCAACCCGTATCGGCAAACCTCAGGAATCGATCAGGAAATCGCTGCAGAGCGAGCGAGACGTCGGCGTCCGGCAGCAGGTTCCGCATTTCCCGCACGATCGACCGGACATCGCCGAAGGGCGCGACGAGGTCGACGATCCAGAGATCCGGACCGCTGCGCCAGCCGTCCCGTTCGACCCGGCCGTCCCGCGCCAGCCCCGCCGCCCCGGCATCGAGCCAGGCCCAGGTCGCGAATCCGACCGGCATGCCGCGGCGGTGAAACACCCGCGCCTGCCCCATCGACAGCGGGTGCAGCAGG
>ERZ795053.7036-NODE-7036-length-10952-cov-5.592181_pt1 | contig 10952 bp, 7 predicted proteins | sample MGYA00375137_ERZ795053 | MGnify/ENA primary metagenome ERZ795053 (study PRJEB30182, sample SAMN05720284) | activated sludge metagenome | isolation source: Anaerobic digester | place: Hong Kong | collected 2014-12-17 ... | reverse complement strand
CAGCCGGGTCGTAGCCCTTCTCCACCGAGATGCGCCGCAGAGCAGCCGCCATGTGCTCGTTGGCTATGCGGATCAACCCCGCGGCGAGCGCAGCGGCGCTCAGATGCTGTCCCGTCCCAGCCGCAGCCTCGCGCCCCAACTCCGCCAGCCGCGCCGCCACGGCTTCCGTATCGAGCGGAAATGGAAAACGCGGCGCATACAAGCGGCCCAGCGCCAGGTTGGCGTCTGTGACCGTCAGCGGCCCGCCGGCACCGTAGCACGCCGGCCCCGGCGCCGCCCCGGCGCTGTGCGGCCCCACCGTGAACTTTTGTCCGTCGAACGCGGCGATGCTGCCGCCGCCCGCCGCCACGGTCTCGACCGCGAGCATGGGCGCGACGACGCGTACGCCTCCCTTCGTCGTCTCGAACTGGTATTCAAACGCGCCGCTCCACCGCGAGACGTCCGTGCTGGTTCCGCCCATGTCGAAGCCGATGACCCGCTCCAGGCCGGCGCGGCGAGCCACCTCGACGCAACCGACGACGCCACCGGCTGGCCCGCTCAGCAGCGTGTCCTTCGCCGCCACGCGCGCTCCGTCCACGAGTCCGCCCGCACTGGTCATGACCCGGACCTGGCCTTCCGGCAGCGCCGCCTTGATCGATGCCACATAGTCGCGGATGACCGGCCCCAGGTAGGCGTCCACCACCGTCGTGTCGCCCCGGGCGACGATGCGCGGCAGCGGCGCGGTGCGCGACGACACCGATACCTGGAGAAAACCCAGTTCGGCGGCGATGCCGGCGGTGAGCTCCTCGTGCACACTGTTCGTGTGGGCGTGCAGCAGGCAGATGGCCAGGGCGCAGTTCTCCCGATCGGGGATGGCCTGCAGCGCCGCGCGCACGGCGTCCGGGTCCAACGTGCGCAGCACGGTCCCGTCCGCGGCGAGGCGTTCGTCCAGCTCGATCACCTGCGCCGCAAGTTGCTCCGGCTTGATGATTTCCAGGTCAAAGAGACGCGGCCGGTCCTGGTTCGCGATGCGCAGAATGTCGGCGAAGCCCCGCGTCGTGACGAACACGGTGCGCGCCCCCTTGCGTTCGAGAAGCGCGTTGGTCGCGCGCGTCGTCCCCAGCCGCAGGTCCACTTCGCCCAGGGGCGCTTCGAGCCCGCGCCCCAGGAGGTAGCGGACCGCGAGGATCGGCGCCGGCTCCGAGCTGTGCAAGACGTAGCGCTGACCGACGACCGGGGCTTGCGGAGCGGCAGGTGCGAAACGCAGCGTCCCAGTCGCCGCGTCGAACGCGACCACCGCGGCTGAGTGCACCGCCGTCCCGGCAGCGCCGTGCAGGTCGAGGCGATACCCGCGCCAGAAGTCCGGCGGATCGTGGCGGCGCTGCGGATCAACCAGGGCGGAAGCCGAGGAGCCCGCGCCGGTGGACCCGATGCACCGCCCCGAGCTGAGCAGCTTATGGACGCGGACCACCCCCTCGGGACTGCGCGCCAGCACGTCGGTGAACGTACCGCCGACGTCGATTGCGAATTGCCAGCCCATCGATCATCCGCCCACAACACGCGCATACGCAGGACTGCGGCGCCGGCGGCGCACGCATATACCCCGGCGGACGCAGTGTAGTGGCCCCGATGGGTGCGAGCCAACCGCGGACCGCGGCCGGCATCGGTCAGAACTGGAAGTAAATGAAGGCCTTGGCGCCAGGATTGAGCAGGATCAGCATCCACATGCACACGCCCGCGAGCGAGCCCTGCACGAACGCCGGCAGCCGCACGAAACGCTCGCCGAGCCGACGGGCTGCGGGCAGCACGTGGGCCGCCGCGCACAGCGCCACGATCAGCACGATGCGCCGCCCGCGGATCTCGCCACTGCTGAAATCTACGAGCCGCGTGAGCATGAGCTGCACCGTCGCCCAGTCCTGCGCGCGAAACAGCAACCACCCCAGGCAGGTGAGGTGGAACATCCCGATCACCTTCAGCGCACGCAGCGGGAACGGATCCTCCGGCGCGTTCTGCGGCCGGCGACCGCCGTGGATCAGCCGCTCGACCGCGAGCAGCGTGCCGTGATAGACACCCCACGCCACGAACGTCCACGCCGCACCATGCCACAGTCCGCCCAGCGCCATCGTCAAAAAGAGGTTCCGCATCGTCTTGCGCCGGCCGTGACGCGATCCGCCGAGCGGAATGTAGAGGTAGTCCCGCAGCCACGTGGAAAGCGTGATGTGCCAACGGTGCCAGAACTCGGAGGGCGACTTCGCCAGGTACGGCAGGTTGAAGTTCTCCGTCATGCGCAGGCCGAGCATCCACCCGGCGCCGATCGCGACATCCGTGTAACCCGAGAAATCCATGTAGATCTGGAACGCGTACGCGTACAGCGCGATCCAGCACGACACGCCGGAAAAACTGCCCGGATCGGCGAAAACCATGTCCACGAAAATGGACAGCGAGTCGGCGATCACGATCTTCTTGAACAGGCCGCGGAAGATCCGGAACATGCCGGTCGAGAAGTCCGCGTCGGCGAGCTTCTGCTCCTTGTGGAGCTGCGGCAGCAGGTCCTCGGCGCGCATGATCGGGCCGGCGACGAGCTGCGGAAAGCACGTCACGTAGGTGGCGAACGCGATGAAGCTGCGCTCCGCGCGCATCCCCCGGTACACGTCGATCGTGTACGACATCGACTGGAACGTGTAGAAGGAAATCCCCATGGGCAGCACGACGTCGAGCGTGGGCAGATGGTGCGTGATGCCGAAGAGGGCCAGCAGCGCCGCGGTCGAATCGCGGAAGAAGTTGAAGTACTTGAAGCTGGCCAGCACGCCGAGATTGACGATCACACTGAGCGCAACGAGCCCCTTGCGCCGCCGCTCGGCTGTCTGACGGGTGAGCGCAAGACCGCAGAAATAGTCAACCGCCGTGCTGAAAACGAGCAGCCCGGTGAAGCGCCAGTCCCACCACGAGTAGAACAGGTAGCTGCCCGCGAGCAGCGCCCACTGCCGTGACCGGCCGCGCAGACTCCAGTAGACCAGCAGCATGACCGGCAGGAATATCGCAAACGCGGGACTGTTGAAGAGCATGAACGCCTCCGTGCCTGCTCAGTCGAGCTTCGAGACCACCACGTCGTCGCCAAAGCAGCGGGCCACGTCGGCTGCAATCGCCCGGGAGACTTTCTCTGCGCCGGAAGGCAGCAGATGGTCCGCGTCGAAATAGTCGCTGTCGTCAACGAGCCCGGAGGGGCAGCGCCACAGGGCGGAGCATCCGCCCGCCCGCAGTTTCGCCAGGGCTTCGGCGTATCCGCTGCGGACGTCGTCGCGCAGCACCTGCTGCCACGCAGTGGACATGGGCATCTCGAAGTAGCGCACCTCGATGCCGTGGGCCGCCGCCATCCGCTCGAGACGAAACACCGCCTCGAGGGCGAAGTCGTCCACGACGTAATTCCCCCAGTAGTGATCCCGGTCTTCGATCTTCCGCGACACGCGTATGTCGCGATCCGCGGCTCCGGCGGTCCAGGTCATGTAACCGGACGCAGCCCGCGCGAACTTTGGCCGGAAGATCGGCGCTCCCTCGCGCATGCACTCGACGATCTTGTGAATCGTGTTCCACTGGTGATAACCCGCCAGAGTCTGCGAAAGCACGGCGATGGCCCGATCGTTCGGACTGAGCCGCCAGAGCAGCGCCGCCTCGCGCCAACCGCCGATCTGCCCCACGGCATAACGCAGCGACGGCACCCGCCGGTTCAGCATCGCGGGGCTCAGTTCGTAATAAATCACCTTGGGCAGATGGTCGGATTCGAGCAACAGCTCGACCAGACGCGTATTCGCCACAGTCAGCGCACCGCCATAACCCAGGTTGAAACTGCGGATCGCCACGCCGCGACGCTGCGCCTCCGCGTCCACGACATCGGGATTGATGCCGAACGCGGTGTACGAACAGCCGAGAAAAACGACGTCGGCGGTGCCGGGCTGGTGCTCGTAGTCCGCCAGCGCCCGCGCCGGTGACTGCGTGTTGTAGATCGTGTCGGGGAACTGCACGCGCGCGATCAGGCGATCGACGAGGATGAACGTGGCCAGGAAACCAACGACCATCCAGACCAGGCACCTGTGGACAGTCCGCGACGTCCGGCAGTCATGTTCATCTGCGAACATACCCAACCCACCTCCGCTCCGGGGTGAAGAACCAATGCTGACTTATCGGTCGAACCGACGGCGGGTTGAAGAACCACGCGACTTGACATGCACGCAAAGCGCTCGCCCGACGGCGCTCCGGAAAGCCGCATCGGCAGATTCTGCGCATGGCACGCTCGAAGCGCCCGCAGCACCGGCCATCCGCTGTGTCCGATATTCACTGTGGAGCATGACCCTGCCCGCAGAAGGAGCGCGATGTCCGGCCCGGAAGTCTCCGTCATCATTCCCGCGTACAACGCAGCGCAGTTCCTGCGCCGCGCGGTGGAGTCCGTGCGCGCTCAGACGTACACCGCTTGGGAGGTCCTCGTCGTCGACGACGCCTCCAGCGACGATACGGGCGCCGTTGCCGAGGCCCTGCAGGCCGAACTAGGCGACCGTATGCGCTATCTTCGCCAGGCCCGTGGCGGCGCCAGCGTCGCCCGCAACGCGGGGATCGCGGCTGCCCGGGGACGCTTCTTGGCGTTTCTGGATGCCGACGACGCGTTCCTACCCGACAAGCTCGCCCGGCAGCTCGAGCTGTTCGAGCGTCAGCCGCAACTGGGCCTGGTCTTCAGCGATTTCACGACCGTGGATCTCGCCGGCCGGCGCCAGCGCTGCTTCGCCGACCCGAACCTGCGGGCGCTCGCCGCTCCCCACGAGGAAGTAGCCCCCAATCTGCGGGTGCTCACCGGCGATTTCTTCGGCTTCCTGCTGCGCCAGCACTTCATCTCGCCCATTACGGCGATGGTGCGCCGATCCGTGCTGGGCGACACGATCCGTTTCCCGGTTGGCCTGGACTACTGGGAGGAACGCGTGTTCTTCCTGTCGGTCGCCCAGGTGACCCCGGCTGGCTACGTCAATGAGCCGCTGGCGATCAACCACTTCGTGTCCGGCAGCCTCTCGCGCACCGACGTGATGCAGAACCTGGCACACCGCGTCCGCGCCGTTGAGGAGATCGCCCGCCGCTTCGACGCCGTCGGCCCGGAGGTCCGCACGACCATCCGCCAGGAGCTGCGCACGTGCGTCCGCGCCCTGGCGCTGGCCCGCTACAAGCGTGGCGATTTCACAGCGGCTGCGGGCCTGTTCGCCCGCTGCCTGCGGCTCCAGCCATCGCTGCGCGGCATGGTGCACTGGTGCCAAGCCGCCGTTCGCGCCGCACGCACGCCGGGAGGCGATTCCGCTGCGGATAGCCTGCGCCCGATCCGATAAAACCCCCGGCGGCAGCGCGCCGCGTTCGATCCGCTGGAACGGAGCCGGCCCCCGATGCGCATTACGTTCGTGACCCATCGCTACTGGCCGGCGGTCGGAGGCGTGGAACGCTACGTGGGCCGGCTCGGTGTCGCGCTGCGGGACATGGGACACACGGTCCGCGTGATCGCCGGAGCGCACGAAGACGACCTGCCCCTCCAGGAGGTCCACGACGGCATCCAGATCCTGCGCTTCCCCGCCCGGCGGTCACCGACGCGCTGCTGGTGGCGCTGGCGGCAGTTGCGGCCGGTGCTCCTCGCGTCCGACGTCATCCAGGTCAGCGACACCGCCATGTTGGAATACTACTACCGCATGGCCGCCTGGATGCTGCCGCGCCGGCCGCTCTACCTGACGCGGCACGGCATGTCGTTCCGCTTCCCCGTACCGCAGGAGGAGATCCAGCGGGCGCAACGGACGCTCAGCCTCGTGGACGGCGTCGTCCACGACGGTAACTTCATCGAGAAGTGGCTCGGCGTACCGGCGGACAAGGTGCCGCCGCAGGGCCTCGCGCCCGAGGCGGATGAGCTTCCACGCATTCCCGCGCCGCCGCCCGAATCGGCGGTCTTCGTCGGGCGCCTCGAACCCGACAGCGGAATCACCACGTACCTCGAGGCCATCGGATTGCTGCGCGACCAGTACCGTCTGCCCATGCGCCTGGACGTCTACGGTGACGGCTCGCTGCGGGAAACGCTCAAAGCACAGGTAGCCCGAGAGAATCTTCCCGTTCGCTTCCATGGCGCAGTGCCCGACGCGCAGGACCGTCTTGCCGACGGATGCTTCGCGTTCGTCACCGGACGCATGGCCATCCAGGAGGCCATGGCGCGGCGCCGCGTCGTCGTGGCGACCTACAGCCACGCGCTGAAGCGCGACTATCTGTGCGGCGAGCACTTCAGCCCGTACCTGCTCGCGGGCGGCGATGCAGCCTCGGTCGCAGCGCTCACCGCCGAGTGCGTCAGAAACGCCGCGAGCCGGCAGCGATTGATCGACGACGCCTTTGAATACGCCCGCACGCTGAGTTGGCGCTGCACCGCGGGTGAATTTCTCGACCTATGGAACACCGCGCCGCGGCGAAACGTGCGCCGGCAGACGTTGAGCGCCCGTGCGGCGCTCGCCTTGACACTGCGGCGAGAAGCACAGGGGACTCCGATCCCTGCGGGAGTGAGATGATGTCGCTTCTAGGCAAATGCTACTACCGGATTGCAGGCACCCGCGTGGGTCACCGGGCCGCGTGCGAAGGCCTCCGTGTCGCCCGCCATTTCGGCGCGTTCCGCGAGTTCCATACGCCGCTGGCCGGCACGGAAATGCCCTACCGGGCGGCGCGCGAGCTGATGCGGCTGTGGCAGCGCGTGCACTGGTCCAGTGGCGACGGCATGATGACGCCCGAGGAGCGCCTGGCCATTTTCAACCTCGCCTGCTCGTGCAGCGCTTCCGGCGATATCGCCGAGCTGGGCTGCTGGAAAGGCCTCACGACCTGCTACCTGGCCGCCGCCTGCCGGGCCCGCGGACGCGGACGTGTCTTCGCCGTCGATACCTTCGCGGGCACCCGCGAGCACGACACCCAGTACGCCTCGATCGACCGTCACGGCGGCTCGACGCTCCCGGCTTTCCGCAACTTCATGGAACGCGGCGGATTCGAGGACATCGTCACCGCCTGCGTTGGCCTGACGACGGAGGTCGCGCCGCGGCACCGCACCCGCTCGTTCGCGTTCGTGCTCATCGACGCCGATCACTCGTACGACGGCGTGCGCGACGATTTCGAAGCCTGGTCCCCCATGGTGGCGCCCGGCGGTCTTGTGGTCTTCCACGACTACGCCATGCCCGACGCCGGTGTCCGCGACTACGTGCAGCGGGAGGTGATCACCCGCCCCGACTTTGAGGCGGCGCCCGGGGAAATCCTGCCCAACGTGTTTGCGGTGACCCGCCGGCAATAACCGCCGACAGTACCGCTTCACCCGTCGCCCGCATCGACCGATAACCCAGGTAGTTGTGCGCCGCGCCTGGACCGCGCGCGGAAAGGTACCGTACACCTTGAACGACTCCCCGAGAATCTCGGTCATCGCCACCGTGCGCAACGACCTCGCGGGCACGCGCAGCATGCTGGAGGCCCTGGTCGGTCAGACGCGTGCGCCCGACGAGATCGTGATCGTGGATGCGGGCTCCACCGACGGCACGCAGGAGTTCCTCGCGAGCTTTGACGCGGAGGGCGTCGCGTTCCGGTGGATTGAGGACAACGGGCTGAACATCGCGGCGGGCCGCAACCGCGCGATCGCCGCGGCCCGCCACGACGTGATCGCCTGCACGGACGCGGGTTGTGTGCCCGATGCGACGTGGCTCGAGGAGCTCACCGCCCCCTTCACCGATGCGGACGTGATGGTGGTCGGCGGCGGGTACCGCGTCAGCGCGCGCGCGGCCCTGGAACGCGTCGTCGGCCTGCTGACCATGCCGGGCGAGTTGAAACCGCTCGATCCGTTGCGTTTCAATCCAAGCGCCCGGTCGCTGGCGTTCCGCCGCGCTGCCTGGGAGCGGGCTGGCAGATTTCCCGACTGGCTCTACACGGCTGAAGATACCCTCTTCGCCTGCAAACTCCGCCGCAACCGCGAACGCTACCTCCTTGCGGAGCACGCCGTCGTACGCTGGCAGCCGCGGACAAACTGGCTGGCGGTCTGGCGACAGTTCCGCAACTACGCTCGCGGTGAAGCCCACATCGGGCGCGGCGCCGACGCTACCCGTTTCTGGAAACGGCGCTACGCCGTAGCCGGCGCCGGCCTGCTCGCATCGATCGTCGGCGCCGCGCTCGGCCTGAAGTGCCTGCCGACCCTCGGCCTGCTCGCGGCAGCCGGCGGCCTTGTCGGCCCGGTTCACCGGCGCGCCCGGGCAGTCGCCAGGCGCACACACCGCTCGGGTGACTACGTCCACGCGCTCGCCCTGAGCCACTGGATCGCCTTGGCCAGCCTGCGTGGACATCGCATGGGTACGCGGGATATCCAGGGCGCGCCCCACACATATCTGACGCGCCTTCGCGAGTACTGGGGCGCAGCCCCGGTCTCCGATTGCCCACCCTGGAATATCCTCCATCCGCCGATACCGCGCACGCTCGTCGTCACGTGGCATTGGCCGCCGACGCGGCGGGCATCAACGCAGGTGCTGGCCAACCTTTTCGCCGCCGCGGACGCCGGCGCATTCCGCATACTCACACGCGGGCTGGAAACGAACGAGCGCGACCCGCTCGAGCCGCCGGCGATCACCGCGCAGCGCCTGCCCTGGACCCGTCCGAACGATCGGGACGGCACGCTGGGCAACTGGTTTGCGTCGATCGCGATGACGGTGTGGATGGTGACAACCGCGCGGAGGCTCCACCAGGACACGCCGTTTCAGCGCATCCTCGGCGTTTACCCCCACCGCTACAGCCTGCTCGCAGCCTGGCTGACGTCGCGATGGCTTGGCGTGCCGCTCGTCGCCTACATGCACGATCTCTGCGCGGAAACGCTGATCACCCAGAACCGCTTGAAGCGCGGATTCTGGACATTTGTCGATCGCCACGCCCTGCGCTCGGCCTTTCTCGTGGCCGTGCCGACGCGCGAATTCGCCCTGCACTATCGCAGCCGCGGCGTGCTCGAGACGTGGGTGCTGCCGCACTGCAACCCGGAGGGCGTGATGGCGCGCATACCGGAGCCCCCTCGGCCTACGCCGACGCTCCGCGTGCTCTATGCCGGCAACCTCTACCAGGCCCACGAGGACGCGGTCCGCGCGCTGCTACATGCAGCCGATGCGCTGGACAACGTCGAACTGGAGTTCCTCTGTCCGCCGAATCGCGTCGTGCCGGCGGAACGGACGCGCTGGGTTGACCGCGCCGAGGCACAAGAGTCGATCCGGGCGGCGGACGTGGTCGTCGTCGCACTGAGCGGCAACACGCCCTACCCGCGCGAGGTCATGGGCTGCTTTCCCTCGAAAATCGTCGACTTTCTGGCTGCAGGCCGGCCGATTCTCGCGATCGCGCCGGCGCACAGCTTCGTCGACCGCTTCGTCCGCACGACGGGCTGCGGCGTTTCCGTCACCAGCCAGTCGCCGGGCGACATCGCCCGCGTTCTCCTGCAACTCGCCGATGCTTCGGCCCGACAGGAAATGAGTGCAGCCGCCCTGCGCGTCAGCGCCGAACTCGAGGCCGAGAAATGGATGCACCACTTCAGCATCCGCCTCGGCCTCGGAGCGCCGGTGGACCCGTCTTCGCCGCCATTTCCCGATGAGAATGCGGCAACGCGGTCGGAACCGCCGGTCGCGGCAACCGCCGATCGTTCCGCCTGACGCCGGTCGCAAAATGCCGAGGACGATCACTCCCCGGGACGATGCAACACGCCGGTCGCGATGAGGTTTGACACGGCCTCGCCCACCCGGGCGGTGAGTCGTTCGGCTCCCGTGCGGTTGACGTGCACGAGGCTGACGAACGAGGAACCCGGGTCGGCTGCACACGCCGCGTCAGCGCAGAGACTCTCCGCGGTGTAACGCAGCAACGGCACGTGGTTGTCCCGGCAGTACTGAGCAAGCTGCTTATGAAACTGCTCGTCCTGCGTTTCCATCGGCGTGCCGCGCATGGCCTGCACGAGTTGCGGATGCTCCGGTGAATCCAGCAGTACGACCTGGGCGCCTGCGTCCCGCAGGGCCTGCACGCTCTGGCGGAACAGGCGCCAGCGCACCCCCTGAAACTGCGGATCGTTGAACCACGACTCGTTGAGGTAGTTGACGTCGTGCTCGAGAAGTTGCGGCGGATACCGGCGCCGCGTGCGCTGGCCGCGATAGCCCTGCTCGGAAACCACCATGGGCTTGTGCGTGTCGAGGAGAAAAGGCTCCACGAGCATCCGGCTGAGCAGCTCACGTTCCGGCAAGAACAGCGAAGTCAGGGCTCGCTTGGGCGTGGCCAGTCGCAACCGCTCGAGCGGCCCCAGCGACCACAGCGTCTCGTCGCCGATGAGACGATGGGCCGCGCGATCGTTGAATTCCACGAGGGAAACGCTGACGATCAGGATCGGATGCGGGTCGAACCGGTTGGCGAACGCGCGGTAACCGGCCAGTACGCCCGGCAGGTCGCACGCCGGCGAGCCCATGTTGATCGCCCGGTTCGCGGGAATGCCGACCTGCCCGGCCAGCGTCGCGGGAAGAATACCGCACTCGGCGCGCGAATCGCCGGCGACAATCAACTGCGCGGGCGCCCTACCCGTCAGCGCCGCCAGCTTGCGGCGCAGGTCGCGCCGCGGCATCGGCTCCGGATAGATCGCCAGCGACACGATCAGGTGCGTGATGATCACGACGCACAGGGCCACGAGCGCCCCGTAAGGCCGCCGCGACGCCGGCCCCATGCGCAGAATCCGCGCCAACCGTCCGACGCGCGGCGCCGCCGGCAGCGCAGCCGCCGGGGCGGTCGCTGGACGCGGTGGAGCGCTAGAACTGGAAGTAGATAAAAGGCTTGTCAAAACCTTCTCCGAACAGCACGAGCCCGTAGAACATCGCGGCGTACACCGGACCGCGCACCAGCACCGGCCAGCGCAAGAGCGCGTCAAGATCGTCGCGGAAGTACTGCAG
>ERZ795053.7033-NODE-7033-length-10955-cov-3.858349_pt1 | contig 10955 bp, 6 predicted proteins | sample MGYA00375137_ERZ795053 | MGnify/ENA primary metagenome ERZ795053 (study PRJEB30182, sample SAMN05720284) | activated sludge metagenome | isolation source: Anaerobic digester | place: Hong Kong | collected 2014-12-17 ... | reverse complement strand
CCGTTGCCGCTGACGCAGTTGTTGTTCTCATCCGTCACTTCGCAGTCTGCGCCTGCCATAAAGGTGCGGTCCAGGCCATAAGCAAAGGGATAAAGCGTGTCCACGTAGAGGGGCGCATCGCCCGTCTCGACCGGATCTTCATAGATGATGGCCATATTGGTGCCCTGCTCTTCGCTGACCTCCATGCCAGTCAGATACCATTCCTCGTCATAGCTATGGATAACCTGTACATCGTTGTACTCGCTGTAGGTGTCGCAGATACCATTCTCATAGGTTTCGCAGACGTCCACCAGAGCCTGCACCAGCCAAACCAGCCGCACCGTCTGAGCATTGCCCCAGCTACTTGCTGCCTGGTAGTACATGGTCCCGTGAAAGGCTACATTTCTATTGCCGGTTTCATCCGTAACCAGACTCACCGGCACATAAGCCGTGGTCGTGTTGCTGTCGGTTTCGTGGGTGGTAATGCCAAATTGATCCAGAACATACTGGTCGGGCAAATTGTTGGGTGTGCCGGTCATTTCAATTTCCAGCATGGGTACCAGCCGCACATCGCCCAGATCATTGGGGAAGGGATCGATCGTGTTATCGAGATCATAAAAGGTAAGGCCGTCGGCGTCTTGCATCTGTCCTTGTTTGTCATTGTCGGCCCAGTCCAGGACGTTGTTGGTATACCAGAGATGGTCTGGGTTGGTGGGTGCTAGCTGGATCTCAACTTTCGTCAGCAAGCCCACGCCCAAGTCGTCGACGATTAACTGCATGGGATTGTTGCCGTCAAAGACGTTGGTGTCCTGAGTCGTGCTGTAGGGCGACAGGTCCAGATCGTCGGGCACCCCGTCGCCGTCATTATCATCGTCCCACAAGTCTGGTATGCCATCGAGGTCTGTGTCATCGGGCTTTCCGTCGTTGTCGGCATCCATGTACCACTCCGTACCGTCCCCGAGCCCGTCGCGATTGGTGTCTGGATAGAGAGGGTTTGTATACCAGGTGACGCCATCATTGTCGTCGTAAACAAAACCTTTGACTTCCAGGTCATCGTTTACGCCATCCTGATCTGTGTCCACAGCCCCTGGCAGCGTGCCAATGAGGCACTCTTCCAGATTGGTCAGACCATCGCCGTCATTGTCGCTGCCCGGATCAGTCTCACAAGCGCTGTCAAAGTACGTGCTGCTGTCGCTGGTGGTGGAGATTATGCCACTGGCGGAGATACGATTGCTGCCTGCCTGAACGGCCTGGAATGTGTTTTGACGTGTTTGGGCTAAATCAAATGGGCTGGCATGCGGATCAAAATTAGGATTGGACAGGGCTTCCTGCCAGGCTTCCGCATCGTCTGCTTCCGCCTGCCGGGCTTCAGAGGCTGCCTTTTTTTCCATTTGCCGCTGGTTGTAAGCTTCCACGGTGCTGCTGGTAAGTATAGGAGAGGCCAGCATCGAGATCGAAACAATCAGAACGACCAAGGTATATACACGCCGGGAACGGCTGTGGAAAACGACCACGACGACCAGCAACATGGTGACTATGGTGGCCATGATGGCGGCAACTACATCCCCGCTGTGTTGCAGCGCCTGGTTGAAGGGCAGTGGCAGCGTTAGGGAGGGCATAAAGGCTGTTGCACTTGGATTCTCACTTGCAGGCTTGCTGCCGAAGCTAGTGAAGTTTATCTCTGCCTGTACGGTGGATGGGTTTGGCCCACGGCCGTTTTGACCCTTGGGAAACGTTAACTCGAACTGCTGGCGCAGCGGCAGGCCATCTGCGCCCAGCCAAAGTTCACCCCGGCCGGTCATTTGTTCATACACGTCAGGGATCTCAAGCTGGATGCCGGGCGGCAGTTCGCCACGGCTGCTCATTTGCTTTGTGAGGAGGCTGCGGATGTATTCGGCATAGCGACGGCCGTTTACATCAAAAGTGAATCGCGTGATGGTCTGTTCCCCTAGCAGGGTCTCCCTCGTTTCTGGGGCATAACGCACCACATTGTCCATCGCCGACAGGATACCCAAAAAATCTCCGCCAGGAGCCATGGTGTTAGAAAAATCATCGATCTCCTGCCAGCGTCCCGCGCCGCGCCGCGCCTCGGCTACGCCGTCCATAATCTTGATCTGCAGTCCCGTTTCCGGAAGGGCAATGCTTCCCCCGCGGTTCCACAGGGTCATATTGAGGAATCCGGTTGTTAAATCGGTCTCGCCTTCCATGTGCATGCGCGTTTTTTGGCTGGACGGTCCGATCTTAATGGAAGCAGGGGGAGCCTGGGTAGTTTGAGTCATGTCAGCGCTAAACTCATAGCTGCCGGCCTGCTGCACACGTGCCCATATCGCGCGCAAATCCTCTGCTGCCGGTTCTTCCGCCTGGACCATACGGGGCAAAACGGCCAAAAACAGGCAAAAACCGATCAATAAAACCAGAGATGCTGCGGGAAGACGCCTTTTCATTGTACTAACCTCCTGAGTCAATGGTGCAGGCTGCCAGAGCCAAAATATGGGTTTTTGTGTAACCCTCGTGATAACCTGAAACTATCTTTGTTGAGGATGATGATAGTGGGAGCGAGCTTTATATGCCGGCCAGCAAGTGGCCGCGCTCAACAGCCATGGATACACAAGCCACCAGGTCGATTCTGCCGTTTTTCAGTAAGCGCCGTTGGTTAACGGCCGTAACGACCAAGTCTGAACTTGCACGTGATCAATTTTTCTGAACCAGCACAGGAATTTAATTTAACTGCTACAAACAAGAGATACGGGCGAGGACGATAACATTACAATACCAGCAAAACGTCAAAAAAAATCTTAACCGATCGAAGGAGGGTGTAAAGGGGCCATGCGGAGACCCGGTAAAAGTGCCTTCTGATTCATACCTGGTTCCTTATTTTAAAGAGTAAACGTGACGCAAACGTGACTTGGCGCATGAGGACCAGATGGGAAGCTTGTTGTGGGGCGAAAAAGGGCTTTGCGAATCAAACTCAAATCGAAGAGGACACGGCTGCCAGGCAGCTGATAAGGCAAGAGCCGGCCTGGAAAACCATCCGGCTCCCGATCGTTTTTCATGGCTTCTTGGCTGTTGGGCGGCAGGACTGGCGCTGGCAGAAGGCGGCTGTTCCGCGATTGACGCGTAAAATTGGGTGTGTTACACTGGATTTTGTTAACGTTAACGGAAGGAATTTCTCTATGCGCGCACATCACCATGGGCCAAGAATCAAAGAGGCAGCAGGCAGGCGGCACGGCCGTTAACCCCTTCAGGCTCCGGCCAACACGGTGCTGAAGAACGGCCGTCTTATTGGCTCCAAAACTGATTGTGCGCGACAATAGAAAGCCGAGAAGAGAGAGAATTATCCAGACAACCGATCAAGCCCTTGCTCGACTGGATAACAGGAGAGGTGCAATGTCGTACAAAGTTTTCCTTGTCGAAGATGAGATCGTGGCCAGAGAAGGCATACGCGACAATGTAGACTGGAAAGCGGCGGGCTTTGAGTTCTGCGGCGAAGCCCCGGATGGCGAAATTGCACTGCCCCTCATCGAGAAAGTCCAACCCGATGTGATCATCACCGATATAAAAATGCCTTTTATGGATGGCTTGCAGTTGAGCAAAGTCATCCGGGAACAAATGCCCTGGGTGAAGATCATTATTCTCAGCGGCCACGATGAGTTCGAATATGCCCAGGCAGCAATCAAACTTGGCGTGACGGAATACCTGCTCAAACCCATCAATTCCGCCGAAATTCGCAACGTGCTGCAAGCCGTGGCCGTCGCCCTGGATCAGGAAAGCGAAGAAAGAGAAACCCTCAAACAGTTACAAACCCAGATCAAAGACATTCTCAGTTTGCAAAGGGAACGACTGCTGCTGCAGCTTGTGGTTGGCGGCGTTTCTTCCAGCGAGGCGATTGAGCAGTGCCGCCAGATTGGGCTGGACATTATTGCCCAGCACTACCTGGTAATTCTGATAAAAGTGCATTTGTATGAGGAGAGCGGGCGCGTTGACGTTGCCCAATATCACGAGGTCCAGCAGCTAGTGGCCAATCTGGTCAACATGCATTCTGGCGCTTTTTTTACGCAGAAGAGCGTGGAAGAGCTGCTGGTGGTTATGAACGGCGAAGATCCGGAAGAGCTAAGGCAGGATGGGCAGTTCCTGGCCAATCTGATCCAGCAAGACATTGAAGCAGGTATGGGTTGTGCGGTGTCGGTAGGTGTGGGCAGCGTGCAGCAGCGGCTGACGGATATTTTTCTTTCGTTTGCAGCCGCGTTAACGGCCGTCAACAAATCCCACCCCGCTATACGAGACGCAGAACTTTCTCCCCACAATCTGGCCAATATGTTGGAGTTGGATCAAACGGCCGTGGAACAATATCTCAAAAGCGGCTTGATGTCCGAGTTCGACTCATTCTTTGAAGAGCAGCTGCAGCCCGTCAGCGAAGCGTCGCTGCACTCCAATTTGATTAAGCATTACTTTTTTGTGGATGTGATTTTAACGGCCGTGCAGTTTATCACCGATTTAGGCGGTGAGCCGCGCGATGTCATCCCGGCGATGGACAACATTGAAGGATTCCTGGTCAACATCCAAACCATCGCGCAAATAAAACAATCACTCTATGATCTGTTCGCGGCCACTCTCACTTTTAGAAACAACCAGGCGCAGTACGAGAAGACCAAACTCATCTTCCAGGCCAAAGACTTTATCGATGCGCACTACACCGATCCCAACCTGCTGCTTAACGAAGTAGCGGCCACCGTCAATCTAAGCCCCAGTCATTTTAGCGTGGTCTTTGGGCGTGAAACGGGCGAATCCTTCAAAGATTACCTCACCCGCATCCGGATTGAAAGAGCCAAAGAACTTCTCCGTACAACCAACATGAAATGTTCCGAGGTGGCTTATCAGAGCGGATATAATGATCCTCACTATTTCAGCTATGTTTTCCGCAAAAACACCGGTCTTCCCCCTCAACAGTTCCGCCAACTGCCCCAAACATAAGGGACTTCTGGACTCTTTGTCATTTCTGCACCGGCAGAAAGGCCAAGGGCTGGATTCCCACCTCCGTGGGCGACACACTGACTGCCGGGTTGCCTGTCTTCACAACCCGGCAAGTAAAAATCAAGAGAGGCAGCCATGATGAATGCCGAGATAGTTGCCAGCGAACCGACACCCCGTTACATGGCCAAGTTTATTACACTCTTTGCCCGTATCCGTTTCTCGCTGTGCACCAAAATATTGCTCTCATTTTTCACCGTGATTTTGCTGTTGTCTGCCATGAATGTCATGCTGATTTGGGAGGTCTTGCGCTTTAACCGCCAATACGACGCCATCATCACCAACATCACCACGGCCAACAGCATCAACGGCTACGTCAAGCCTGCAATTGACGCCGAAATGTGGAACATTGTCTCTGGCAAGACAGAATTTACGGACGGGAATCAATACGAAATAATCGAGCAGGTCAACACGCAAATCGAATCCATGATGGCCAATGCGGAATCGGATAAGTCGAAAATCAAACTGGAAGTGATTTACCGAACGATGAATACGCTGACCCATTACGTGGATAAAATGGGCGAGCAAATTGGGGCCGGCAGCCGCGTGGCGGAAAACGAACAGGTGCTGGATGATATTCGCGGCGTATCGGCCGTTGTAGAAGAAAGCGTGCAAGACTATATGCTGTTTGAGGTCAACCAGGCGGAACAACAGTATAAAGCCAATCAGGAGCGTTTTACGCAGCTTTCTATCCTGTACATGATTTTGCTGCCAGGTGTGATACTGTTTTCGGTTTTGGCCGCCTGGATTATTTCCGCCAGCATTTATATTCCTATCAAAAAGCTGCACGATGTCACCGCTACCATCACCGGAGAAGATCTACAGGCGTTGGTGACGACCCACAATGTGGATGAGATTACGGAACTGGGCATTAGCTTTAATATCATGATCGGCCGTATTCGGGAATTGTTGAACGCCAAAATCCGGGAGCAGGAAAACTTAAAGAAAGCCGAGTTAAAAGCCCTGCAAGCTCAGATCAATCCCCACTTTTTGTACAACACGCTGGATACGATTGTCTGGATGGCTGAGTCGAACAACACCGATCAGGTGATTGAGATTGTACGCGCCCTCTCCAGCTTTTTCCGGATTGCCTTGAGCAAGGGCAAGGACTGGATTTCCTTGCAGCAGGAAATTGAACACGTGCGCAGTTACCTCACCATCCAAAAAATGCGCTATCGGGATATCCTGGATTTTAAGATTGAGGTGGAAGAGGAACTGCTCGACAGCACCGTTTTGAAGTTAACGCTGCAGCCCCTGGTAGAAAATGCGTTGTATCATGGCATTAAAAGCAAGCGAAATGGAGGCACCATTGTGGTACGCGCCCACGCGGCGGAAAATGACAATGTGCTGCTGGAAGTGCAGGATGACGGCGTGGGGTTTACTCCCTATAAACTGGCGCAAATCCAGGATCTGCTGGTACAAGATTTGGGTGAAGTGACACTGAGCGAAGAAGGCGGCTTTGGCCTGGAAAATGTCCACAAACGGATTCAGCTCTATTACGGTCAGGGGTATGGGCTTGCCATAGAAAGCCATTATCGGAGCGGCACACGGGTTGCGGTGAAGATACCATACCGCTGCAACGGAACATAACAGGAGTATCATGAGAGCGATCATGAAAGGGATGAGCTTGTTTTTTATCGTCTTGATTTTGATGCTGCCAGGGTGTCAGGCGAAACTGGAGGGGGGTACGGCCGTTTCCACTCCCCCGACCGCAGAAGAAAGTACCATCACCTATGAGGAACTCGTTGTCGGCTATTCGCAGATTGGGGCCGAGAGCGAATGGCGTACCGGCAACACCGCCTCCATCAAAGAAGCAGCCGAAAGCCTCGGTGTCGAACTAATCTTTTCCGACGGCCAGCAAAAACAGGAAAATCAAATCAAGGCCATTCGCACCTTCATTGCTCAGCAGGTAGATTTAATTGGTGTTTCTCCGGTTGTCGAAACAGGCTGGGATTCCGTATTTCAGGAGGCAAAAGAAGCTGGCATTCCAATCATACTGGTTGATCGTCGGGCAGCCGTAGACGAGAACCTGTATACCAGCTATCTAGGTTCCGATTTCACGGAAGAAGGGCGTAACGCTGCCCGAGTGATGGTTGATTTGCTTGATGGAGAAGGGAAGATCGTCGAACTGGTGGGGACAGTGGGATCGGCCCCGGCCATTGATCGTTATGCCGGATTCCGGGAAGTGATCAAGGAGTATCCCGACCTGGAAATCATCGCCTCGGAATCGGGTGATTTTACACGCGCCAAAGGCGAAGAGGTGATGGGCGATTTTTTGCAGCTCTATGGCGATAAGATCGATGCTGTCTATGCCCATAATGATGACATGGCCATCGGCGCGATTAAGGCGATTGAAGCGTATGGCTTAAAACCGGGTGAAGATATCAAGATTGTGTCTATTGATGCCATTCGGGATGCTTTTCAAGCCATGATTGACGGCAAATTAAACGCCACAATTGAATGCAACCCTTTGTTAGGGCCGCAATTTTTTGATCTGGCCTTAAAGGTGGCCAACGGCGAATCTGTGCCTAAATGGATCCCCTCGGAAGAAAAAATATATTTCCCGGATGATGCCGCAGAGGTGCTGCCTTCGCGGAAGTATTAGGGGCGGGATACGGCCGTTTCCAAAAAAATCTAAATCTCATCAAAAAAAATCCAACCTTCCCAAAAGGAAGGTTGGATTTTTTACGAACAACACCATTCCATTGTGTAAAAAGTGCCTAAAAAAACCAATGGCTGTTTGGCCACTTTCGCTTGTATCATAACTTTATTCGTTTCATTTTATCCCGGGCGAAATGAAACCCTTAACCAATTTCCCTATATCCAAAGAGAAGGAGATGAATTAGATGAGAAAGTTAAGCCTACTCGTTATTGTCATGGCCGCATTTTTGGCACTGGTGGCATGCAGCAGCGCCACCTCAACCACAGAAGAAACAGCTTCAAACACATCAACCGAAGCCAAGACCATGGAAAACTTGACCGTCGGTTATGCGCAAATTGGGGCCGAAAGCGAATGGCGTACTGCCAATACTGCTTCCATCAAAGAAACGGCCGAAAAACTTGGTGTTGACCTCAAGTTCTCCGATGCCCAACAAAAACAAGAGAACCAGATTGCCGCTATTCGTTCCTACATCGCCGAAGGTGTGGATGTCATCGGCTTTTCGCCCGTCGTCGAGACCGGCTGGGAAACCGTTTTGCAAGAAGCCAAAGATGCGGGCATCCCCGTCATCATGGTAGACCGCCGTGCCGATGTGCCGCGTGAACTCTATGCCACCTACCTCGGTTCCGACTTCGTAGAAGAAGGTCGCAAAGCCGGCGAAGAAATGAACCGCCTCCTGCCTGATGGCGGTAAGATCGTCGAATTGGTTGGCACAGTTGGCTCCGCACCGGCCAATGACCGCTACACCGGTTTCCGCGATTCAATGGCCGAAAATATCGAAATTATCGATTCCCAGTCTGGTGACTTTACCCGTGCCAAGGGCAAAGAGGTCATGGAAGCCTTCCTCAAGAATTATGGCGACGAAATTGTTGGTTTGTACGCCCACAACGATGACATGGCTATCGGCGCCATTCAAGCCATTGAAGAATATGGCCTGAAGCCCGGCGAAGATATCAAAATCGTCTCCATCGATGCTGTCCGTGGCGCCTTCGAAGCGATGATTGACGGCAAATTGAATGTAACCGTTGAATGTAATCCCCTGCTTGGCCCGCAGTTCTATGACCTGGCCCTGCGTGCCGTCAACGGCGAAGAACTCCCCGAGTGGGTTCCTTCAGAAGAAAGTGTATACTATCCTGACAAAGCAGAAGAACTGCTGCCCGAACGTCAGTATTAGGCCGACAATTTTCAGCAACTAGCCTGATGGGCTAACGAACATGAGGAGCGGCGATAAAGCTATCACCGCTCCTCATCCTCATGATCAGAAGGGGAAATCAGATGCCAGATTCAAACACAAGTCTTCTGTCGATGAAGGGCATATACAAGGCGTTTCCTGGTGTGCAGGCCCTGGAAAACGTCGATTTTGAGTTACAAAAGGGGGAAATTCATGCCATCGTTGGCGAGAACGGCGCCGGGAAGTCCACTCTGGTCAAAATTATTACCGGTGTTGAGCGGCCGGATAACGGCCGTATCGAACTAGACGGCGTCCCTATTCAGGCCAAGTCCCCCCAACACGCTCAGGAATTAGGCATCAGCACCGTCTATCAAGAAATTAACTTGTGCGAAAATCTCTCTGTTGCCGAAAACATCCTTCTCGGTCGTGAACCACGCAAGTTCGGCCGCATCGATTGGCGCGCGATGCAAGCTCAGGCCATCCAAATTCTACGCCATTTAGAAATTGACATTGATGCCACCAAAGACCTGGGCGATTACTCCATAGCCATCCAACAAATGATCGCCATCGCCCGCGCCCTGGAAATCTCTTCTGCCAAGGTTCTTATTCTCGACGAGCCAACCTCCAGCCTGGATACACACGAGACAGAAAAACTCTTTCAAGTCATGCGCAAGCTAAAAAGCGAAGGGCTGGGAATCATTTTTATCACCCACTTCATAGACCAGATATACGAAGTTACAGATAGAATCACCATCCTCCGCAACGGCAAACTGGTGGGAACATACGAGACGGCCGTCCTCCCCCGCCTTGAGCTGATTGCCAAAATGATCGGACGAGTCATGGGCGACTTCAACGACATGGTGCAAATCAAACTCAAAAGCGACAAACAGCGTGCCGGGGAGCCTCTCCTTCGTGCCCGGAGCCTGGGCCATTCCGGTTCTATTGCCCCATTCGACCTCGATTTATATACCGGAGAAGTGGTTGGTCTGGCTGGTCTTTTAGGCTCGGGGCGCACCGAAACTGCCCAGCTAATATTTGGCATAGACAAACCAGACAGCGGCAGACTCACCATGGCCGGAGAAGAGATCAAACATTTCTCGCCGGCTGATTCCATTGCCAAAGGCATTGCCTTTTGTCCCGAAGATCGTAAAGCAGACGGCATCGTGGATGATTTAACCATCAGAGAAAACATTGTCCTCGCTGTGCAGTCAAACAAAGGCTGGGCAAAACGCCTGAACAAAAATCAACAATATGAATTGGCCGAAAAATTCATCAAAATGTTAGACATCAGCACGCCTTCTGCTGACCAAAAAGTTAAAAACCTGAGCGGCGGAAATCAGCAAAAGGTGATTTTGGCGCGCTGGCTGGCCACAAACCCACAGTTACTCATTTTGGATGAGCCTACACGCGGCATTGATATTGGCGCCAAAGCAGAAATCCAGAAACTCGTGTTAGAGTTGGCTGAAGAAGGCAAAGCGTGCCTCTTTATTTCCTCCGAACTGGAAGAAGTGCTTAGAACCAGCCATCGAATCAATGTGCTCCGCGACCAACATTTTGTCGCCGAATTTTCTGATGAGGTGGATGAGCACACCATTATGCAAACAATGGCAGGGGGTGAAAAATGACCCGGTCTAGATTTTCATGGCATCAACTAAGAGATAGTCAGCTCTTTTGGCCGCTTCTGGCCCTGGCCCTGATTTTGCTCTTCAACCTGTTTTTCACGCCCGGTTTTTATAACGTGGAAATTAAAGACGGTCACTTATCCGGGTTCCTGATTGACATTTTGAATCGGGGTTCCATCTTGATGCTCCTGGCGACTGGCATGACGATGGTGATTGCGACCGGCGGTGTCGATCTTTCCGTGGGCGCAGTTGTGGCGATTTCGGCAGCGACGGCAACGGTTCTCATCAACCCCGCCCTGGCTACGGAGCTGATTAGTTCTGAGGAACTGATCAAGGATGTGACAAGCACGCCGCTGTGGATGTGTATTACGGCCGCTTTGCTGATTGCGACACTGTGTGGTTTATGGAATGGCCTGCTCGTTTCCAGAGGGAAAATTCAGCCGATGGTGGCCACCCTGGTTCTCATGGTGGCCGGTCGGGGCATTGCACAGTTAAT
>ERZ795053.7032-NODE-7032-length-10955-cov-5.164679_pt1 | contig 10955 bp, 5 predicted proteins | sample MGYA00375137_ERZ795053 | MGnify/ENA primary metagenome ERZ795053 (study PRJEB30182, sample SAMN05720284) | activated sludge metagenome | isolation source: Anaerobic digester | place: Hong Kong | collected 2014-12-17 ... | reverse complement strand
TACGGGCCGCTGGCCAAGGCCAATCCGTGGAACGCGACGGGCCTGGAGTGGCAGACGACGTCGCCGCCGCCGGAGCACAATTTCGAGAGTATTCCGACCGTGGACCAGGAAGCCTACGCCTACCACCTGATGGAGGTGCCGGATGCGCGTTAAGAACACCGCCATCGAATGGGAGACCGGACTGGCCCAGCAGTTCGACGATCTGCCGCAGCAACACGAGGCCGCGACGCTGGGGATGTGGGTTTTTCTGGCCACGGAGATCCTGATGTTCGGGGGTCTGTTCACGGCCTTCACCGCGTACCGCGCGACGTATCCGCACGCATTCGAGGTGGGCAGCGAACATCTCTACCGGTGGATCGGGGTGGGCAACACGGCTGTTCTGCTGCTCAGCTCGCTGTTCGTGGCGCTGGCGGTGCACGCGATCAAGCACGGGGACAACCGGGCGTGCACGCGCGACCTGGTCGTCGCTGCGGCGCTCGGGGTGGTCTTTCTCGGCCTCAAGAGCATCGAGTACACGCTGGATATCCGCGAAGGGCTGCTGCCCTGGTACCACTTTCACCCGGAGGGGGCGAACGATGCAGCCACCAAGCTGTTCCTGGTGTTCTATTGGTTCATGACGGGGCTGCACGCGGTGCACGTGACGATCGGCATCGTGCTGCTCCTCTTCTTCGCGGCGCTGTGCCGCCGGGGGGAATACGATACGGAGTGGCACAACCCGATCGAGATGGTGGGGTTGTACTGGCACTTCGTGGATATCGTGTGGATTTTCCTGCTGCCCACGCTCTACCTGATCAAGCCGGGATAACGAGATGAACGCGGTAAGTGCACAATCCGGGCGGCGGTCGCTGCTGCTGATCTTCTGGGCGTTGATGGCGCTATTGGCGCTGACGACGGGGCTGGCGTACGTCCCGATGGGCGGCTACGAGGTGATCCCCGCGTACCTGATCGCGGTGGTGAAGGCCGCGCTGGTGGTGCTGTTCTTCATGGAGGTGAAGGCGGCGTCGCGGTTGACGTGGGTGTTTGTGGGTGCGGGCTTCGTGTGGCTGGCGATGCTCATGCTGTTGACGGTCGGGGACTACCTGACGCGCGGGTGGACGCCGAGTGCGGAGGAGCTGACCCAGCACAACGCACCGCGCATGGCCGCGCCCGCGCCCGAGGAGCACTGAGCGCGCAGCCCAGCCAGCCACCCATTCCACGTCCATCGGGGGAAGAATTCAAACCTTATCCACGCGTTCTGCCGGCGGTTGCTAGACGGCCTCAGCCACCTGGCGCAGCTCGCGGGACTTCGAGTAGAACTCGGGCAGGTCCATCTCGCGGAGGTAGACGATGCCGCGGCAGGCACGCATGCCGTGGTCCTCGTTGTTCACGAAGAAGTCCTCGCCGAGGAAGGTCTTGACCTGCTCGAACTGCTTGACCTGGATCTTGCGGGCCAGGTGCGAGAAGGGGCCGTCCAGCTCGTAGCTCGGGAAGGACGCCGTCTTCTGCGTGTTGAAGCAGGTGTCGAAGGTGCTGTCCATGTCGGCCAGGTGCGTGGACGACGTGGGCACGAAGAGGTTGGCCTCCGACGGGTGGAACTTGAACCACACGTTGCGGTAACCGATCACCTTGACGTCGTGGCGGTTCGATTCCTGCTCGTAGGCCTTGAGCGCTTCGGAGACCGCCTGGAGCACCTTGTAGTGCGTGTCGGGACCGCTGCCCTCGGGATCGAAGGCGACGGTGACGATGTCGGGCGCGACCTCGGAGAGGAGCTGGAGGATGGGCGGCACGTCGCGATCGACGCGGGGCACCTCGGTGAAGAGGTCGCCCTTGTAGAAGCCGAGGCGCAGGTGGCGCACCGACTCGCCGATGAACCCGTAGGACGCCCACTTCAGTTCCGACTCGAACTCGCGGACGCGGCCCTTGAGCTGCTGGACGAGGCCCATGTCCTTCTTGCCGGGGTACTGCGTGCTGAAGTAGTTGACGAGTTCGTGGCAGCGCTGCTTGAGGTTCTCGACGTTGTCCTCCTCGTAGAGTTCGAACATGTTGCGGAGCAGGCGGCGGGAGATGGCCGCGAGCATCTTGTCCTCGTGGCGGCGTTCCGCGCCCTCGTGGTAGAAGGAGACGTCGATGCGGCGGGCGAGCGCGTTGTACGGATCGAAGTAGCCGCGGGCGAGGAGTTCGTCGAACTCGCCGTGCTCGAGGCGGGCGAGCAGGTCGCGCACGGCCCCGTGCATGTAGCTGTTGGTGACCGCGTTGAATCCGCTGGTCATGTAGGAGAAGCAGTGGCGCGTGCTGCTGCGCCGCACCAAGTTGGTCACGTAGGGCAGGTAGGCAAGGATGATGTCGTCGTGGTGCGGGGCGGTGTGCAGGAACGCCTTGTTTTCGATGCGCTGGTTGCCGCGTTTGAGATTATCCAGGACCGCCTCGTGGGTCTGGTCCTTGAGGGCCTGGTAGGACGCCTTGGTTTTTTTCATCAGCTCGGCGGCGAAGCGGTTGTTCTGGAAGTCCTCCTTGGAGAGCTGCTGGATCGGCTTGTCCGCGGCGAGCGAGAGGTCCATGACGATGCGGTGGATCTGCTCGGGGGCGACCTCTTCGCGGCGGGTGAAGTCGACGAAGACGCGTTCGGTGAGGCGGTTGGCGGCTCCGCGGGTGACGTAGAAGCGGGCGTTGGGCAGCACGCCGAGGGCCGAGCCGGGGTAGGCGTTGCGGGGCCGGGAGTGGATGGTCCGGGCCACCATGTTCGCCTTGGCCTCGCCGGCGGCGATGATGATCGCGACGCAGTTGGGGTTGTGGGTGATGGTGCGCAGGCCGATGGTGATGACCAGCTTGTTGCGGGCCACTTCCATGCCGCCGAGGTCGGTGGCGGCGGCTGCACGCGTCTCGTAGTTGGGCTCGATCAGGCGGGTGGTGGAGTAGAAGTCGGAGCCCTTGATGTTGAAGGCGATGTGGCCGTCGGGTCCGATGCCGCCGAGGAAGAAGCCGATGCCGCCCATTTCGCGGATGCGATGTTCGTACTCGGTGCAGAACTGGTCGACCTCTTCGAGCACGGCCTGCTGGCGTTTTTCCTGAAGCGAGCGGGCCTTGCGGATGCGCAGCGAGAGGTCGACGGTCATGTCGGGGAACATGTCTTCGAGGCTGACGCCGGCGGGCAGGCCGATGCGACAGGGATCGATGAGCATGGCCCGCTTGGGATCGAGTCCGAAACCCTTGAGGTAGAACTTCTTGACGTAGTAGTGGAAGCTGTTGTGCTGGCGCGTGTCGATGGGATAGAAATCATCGATCTGCACGAAGCGCAGCCCGGCGAGCGACGGCTTGCGTTCCAGCTTGAGGCCGTGCTGTTCGAGTTCGGCGCGCACGTCCTTGCGGTTCCAGTTCTGCAGGTAGTGGGTGACGTACTTGATGAAGTACTCCGGCGTCTTGCCGGTGGGCAGCGAGATCACGCCTTCGGGGTTGGTGTTCACCCATTCGAGAAAGCGCAACGCGGTCAGGCGGCCGAGGTTGGGGAAGTTGTCGACGACGATTGCGGGGATCTTCTCGCGCGGGCCATAGATGAGTTCGTAGCCGCTGGCGGCGACCGCCACCTGTTCGACCGCGCTGATGCCCGGCGCCGGGGTGAGTGCGGATGCCGCCTTCTTGGTTTTTACCGATTTTGCCGCCTCGGCCATGATCGTGTCGCCTCGTGTTCGTTGGAGGCCTGCCGGCGTCCTGGACTCTGCGGGACGCCGCTGCGCAGTGCGTTTACTGATGCATCGTCCGGACACGGAAGTTGCCGACAGCGATTCTGCCGGCTGCGGGGTGGAACGACGCCGCAACTCGAATCGGCCAGCATAGCAGCGCTGGCGGTGAAATCATAGTGTCCTCACCTGCCGGCGTCCCGTCCGCGGGACGACGCGTGGGCGTAGTCCCCGCCGGATGCCGGAGAGTTCCCTAGCTCCGCGCGGCAACCCGCAGCCGCGTTGCCGGATTACCCGGATCGCGACGCGTCAGACCTCGCGTTCGGCGGCGACGAGATCGTCGTAGGTTTCGCGGCGGCGGATGAGGCGGGCCTCGTCGCGGTGGACGAGGACTTCCGCGGCGCGGGGGCGCGAGTTGTACTGGCTGGCCATGACGAAGCCGTAGGCGCCCGCGGAGAAAACCGCAAGGAGGTCGTCGGGGGCGAGGGGTGGCAGGCAGCGCTGCTTGGCGAGGAAGTCGCTGCTTTCGCAGACGGGTCCGACGACGTCCACGGCTTCCAATCCCGGCATGTCCAGATCTGCGCGGCGGCTGGCGGGCGTGAAGGCGGCGCCCGGGCTGACGGGCCAGAGGAAGTGGTACGCGTCGTAGAGCGCCGGGCGGATGAGGTCGGTCATGGCGGTATCGACGATGACGAAGCGGCGCGAGCGGCTCGCCTTGCGGTAGACGACGCGGGCGAGGAGCACGCCGGCGTCGGCGGCGATGGAGCGGCCCGGTTCGAAGTGCACGTCGAGGTTGCGCCCGGCGAGCAGTGGCACGATTGCGTCGGCGTAGGCCTCGATGGGCGGCGCATCGTCGTCCTGGTAGCAGGCCCCCCACCCGCCGCCGAGGTTGAGCAGGTCGATCGCTACCCTCTGGGCAGCCAGTTCGTCGATGAGCTGCAGCGCCCGCCCCACCGTCTCGACGTAGGGTTCCACGGTGTTGACCGGCGAACCGATGTGCAGGTGGATGCCGGTGAGGCGCACGTGCGTGTCCTGGCGATGGGCTGCGAAGAGGTCACGGGCGGCGGCGAGGTTGATGCCGAACTTGTTCTCGTCCTTGCCGGTCGTCGTGTAGGGGTGGGTGTGCGCGTCGACGTCGGGGTTGACGCGCAGCGCCGCGCGCACGGTGAGGCCGGCCTGCGCGGCGGCGGCGCGCAGGGCGGCGAGTTCCTCGGCGGACTCGACGTTGAAGCAGCCGACGCCGAGCTGGAGGGCCGTATCGATCTCCGCTCTGGTTTTCCCAACGCCGGCGAAGACGATATCCGCCGCGGGTGCGCCCGCCTCGATCGCCCGGCGCACCTCGCCGATGCTCACCGCGTCGAACGCGGCGCCGCGCTGGCGGAGCAGGCGCAGGACGTGCAGGTTGCTGCAGCTCTTGATGGAGAAGCAGATCTTGGGCGACAGCGCCGCGAAGGCCGCGGCCATGCGGTCGAAGGACTGCTCCAGCGCGCCGCGCGCGTAGACATAGAGCGGCGTGCCGAAGCGCTGGGCCAGCGACGCGGCGGACATATCCTCGCAGTACAACTCACCGTTGCGGTAGCCGAATGAAGCCATGAGGCGTATGCATCCAGATTGCTTCGAAGCCAGGCAAGTGCGGCTGCACGCGACGAGCCGCCCAACGGTCCCACTGTAACCGCCTGCGCCCGGGGGAGGAAACCTCAGGGCGGCGCCGACGCTTGAATTGCGTGGCAGGGGAACGCTACGATAGAGCATCGGAGGGGGGTACATACCCTATTGGCACCGTGAACACGACGGCAACCATGCTCGAATCCCTGCGCACGTTCAAGCGGTTCAGTCGTCGCCTGCGCGCGTGGGTGTGCGCCCTCGCGATCGTGGTGCCGGCAGGTGCCGCGCGCGGCGTGGACGACTGGAGTCACGATTTTGTCGTCGAGCCGGCGTTCGGCGGCTACGTGTTCAACGGGGCATCGGCTGTGCGCTTCGCGAACAACGGCAAGGTATTCGTGGCCGAGCGCAGCGGGATCATCAAGGTTTTCGACGGCGTGGATGATCCCACGCCCACGGTCTTCGCGGATCTGCGGCAGGAGGTGTACGCCTTTGCCGATCGCGGTCTGCTGGGGCTGGCGGTGCACCCGAACTTCAGCAACGTGCCGTATGTCTATGCCCTGTACACCCGGGACGCGGAAGTCGGCGGGACGGTGCCGCTCTGGGGTGACACCTGCCCGACGCCGCCGGGAGCATTGATCGACGGGTGCGTCGCGAGCAGCCGGCTCGTCCGCCTGACCGCCTCCGGCGACACGATGACCGGCACGCCGGTGGTGTTGATCGACGACTGGTGCCAGCAGTATCCCAGTCATTCTGCGGGCGATCTGCGCTTCGGGCCCGACGGCGCGCTGTACGTGAGTCACGGGGAGGGCGCCAATTTCCAGCAGCCGGACTACGGCCAGCTTGGCGGCAACCCTTGCGGGGATCCGCCGAACGAGGGCGGGTCGCTGCGGGCACAAGACATTCGCACGGCGGGAGATCCGGTGTCGTTCCACGGCGCCATTCTCCGGATCAACGCGCTGACGGGTACGGCGCTGCCCAACAATCCGCTGTACGGCGGCGCGGAGAGCGGGGACGACCGCATCATCGCACACGGGTTGCGCAATCCGTTCCGGTTCGTGTTCCGGCCCGGCACGAGCGAGATCTGGATCGGCGATGTCGGATGGAACACCTACGAAGAGATCGACCGTCTGGTCGACCCGGTGGGCGGCCCGGTCGAGAATTTTGGCTGGCCGTGCTACGAGGGGCCGTCGCGGCAACCGAGTTGGGAGGCGCTCGAGCTGCCGATCTGCGAGGGCCTGTACGCTGAAGGCACGGCGATCCCGCCCTACTGGTCGTACGAGCACATCGGCAACGGCGGGTACGCCATCTCCGGCGTGGCGTTTTACCAGGGTGGTGATTATCCCAGCGCGTTTGACGGAGCGCTGTTCTTCAGCGACTGGAACGAGGCGTACATTCGCGTGATGTTTGCGGGTTCGAACGGGTTGCCCGATCCCGGGAGCATCCGGGACTTTGTGACCCAGGTCACGCCGGTCGATCTGCAGATCGGGCCGGGCGGCGACCTGTTTTTCGTGAACTTCACACGGCAGGGGCCGGCGACGGTTCAACGGGTCGTTTATTCCCCGCCGGACCGTTCGCCCGCCGCGCTGGCGACGTGCCTGAGCGGGCCCGAAGCCGCGCCGATGCCCGATCCGCCGTTGACGCCGGCGGAATGCCTGCGGGCGTTTGATTGCGACGACGACGGGGACGTCGATCTGCGCGACCTCGTGGCATACCAGCAGCGCTTCACGGGCGCGCCTGTCCTGCTGGGATCGCTGAGCGAACTTGGTGATTGCCTCGCGGGACCGGCGGTTGTCCCGGCGCCCCAGTTGCCGCACCTCTCGCCCGCAAGCTGCCTCGAGATGTTCGATCTCGACGGGCACGACGCGGACGTCGATCTGCACGACTTTGCCGCCTTCGTGCGGGCGATCGGGATGCGTTAGGTCACGGCGTTTCTTGGTCGATTCAACCCTGGCGCGCTAGGCTCTGCACGTCACCGCGGCCCATCCGCGAGCCGGGGGCTTGCCCGACCGGCGCCCGAAGTGACAATTCTCTGCGGCTGATGCGGGCGACGGCCGGACAGCCGATTCAGCGAGCGGTGTGCTGTTGCCGGAGTACCACCGATGACGACCCCCGAAAGACCGCAGTCCGACGTTCCTACGCCCCAGCATGAGCCTGCACCGTCCGCGCCGCGTCCCCGGCGACGCTGGGGGCGGCGGATGGTGATCCTTGCGCTGGTCCTGGTCGCAGGTCTGGCGGCGCTGACGGCCCTGGCACCGACCATCGCGTCGGCGGACTGGGCGCGGCGTTACGTGCTGGGCAAGGTCAATGCGAACCTGCGCGGGTCGGTCGCGGTGGACGACTGGGCGTTGTCCTGGTTTGGCAATTGCCAACTGCGCGGCGTGCGCGTGCGCGACGCGCAGGAGCGGGACGTGCTCGCGGTGAAGGCCGTCACGCTCCAGTCGGGGCTGTGGCACGCGCTCACTTCGCGGGAGGCGCCGGGCGCGATCGCGATCGAAGCGCCGCAGGCGACCCTCATCGTCACCGACGACGGGAGCGTATCGCTGGCGGGCGCGTTTGCGGCGCGCACGCCGGCGCCCAGCGCGCCGGGCGGCCCGCTGTCCCTGCGCACGACGATCGATGTGCAGGACGGAGCGGTGGAGATCGTCTCCGCCGACGGCAGCCGCACGCGCGTCCAGAACGTCGACGCGCACGCCGACGTCGCGACGATGGGGAAACTCAAGGGCGACGTCGTGGCGACGCTGGCCGACGGCGGGCTGGTGCGCGCCGAGGTCGACCTTGCGGACTGGATGAAGGACGGCGCTTTCAATGCGGCGGGGGCTGCCGGCACCGCGCGGGTGGTGACCGAGGGGCCGGTGGACCTCGCGGTGGTGGACCGGCTCGCGGCGCTGCAGGCCGGGCTGCAGGGCGCCGCCACGCTCACGCTGGACGGCACGCTCGCGCCGGGGCGCGTGGACGGGAAGTTCGCACTGGCTGCGACGAAGGTGACGGCGGCGGGTGCGGCCCGGGACCTGGCGGAGCCGGTCGATATCGATGCGACGGGAAGCGTGCAGCTCGCCGGCGACGCGCTCAGCACCGACGTGACCGTACGCGGCGGATGGGGGAATATCCATACGCAGCTCGCAGGACCGCTGGACGGGTTGGCGCAGGCGCACATCGATCCCGAGCTGGTGCCGCGCTGGCTCGCCGGGGAGAAGCGGGCGCTGACGCTGCCCGACGTGACGGGCACGGCGCGCGGCACGCTCGACCTGGCGGCGCTGGGTCAGGCGGTGCCGGCGCTGTTGCGGGTCCGGCCGGGCACGCGCATCACGTCGGGAACGCTGACGCTCGAGGAGGCGCGCGTGAACGGCGGTGCCGAACCGAGCGTGACCTTGAAGGCCGAGTTGTCGGAGCTTGCGGCGCAGGATGGGGATCGCGAAATCCGCTGCGCGCCGATCGCGACGCAGGTGTCGGCTGCTTCCACGGCGGCGGACGGACTGGTGATTCAGAACGCCACCGTCACGAGCGGGTTCGGCACGCTCACCGCGCGCGGAACGCCGGGCGAGGTCACAGCCAGGCTGGACACGGATCTCGCTGAGCTGCGCGCGCAGCTCGGCGGCATTTTCGAGCTGCCGGTCGAGGAACTCGCCGGCAAGCTGAACGCGACGCTCGCCGTCGAGCGCGGCGCCAGCGACACCATCAACTACAAGGTCGATGCCACGGCGGATGCCGTGCGCTATGCAGCCGGGGGCACGCGCGTGGCGATCGCCGAGGGCCGGACCACGCAGCAGGGGACGCTGCAACTGCCCACGGGCGGCGAACGGATCGACCATGTCGATGGCACGTTCACCCTCGCGCTGACGCGCGTCGAGGCGGCGACACCCGCGCAGACGCTGGTCAACCCCGTGGACATTGCGCTGGACGGGAAGGCCACGCTGGCGGGTGAGGATCTCGAAAGCGACCTCACGGCGCAGGGCGATTGGGGAAATTTTAAGGTGCGCTTCGCCGGGCCGCTGGATGCCCTGCAGCGGATTTCGATTGACGACGACATTGTCCCCGGACTGCTGGCGGGCGAGCGGCGCACGGTGCACCTGCCCGAAGGGCAGGCGGATCTGGCGGGCGAGATCGATCTCGCCGTCCTCAGCCGGGCGGTTCCGGCGCTGCTGGCTCCGCAGCGGGGCACGGAGATCACCGGCGGCCGGCTAAAGCTGAGCAGCCTCGCGGTGCGCGGCGGGTCCGAGCCGACGCTGCAACTGAACGCCGAGCTGCGCGGTCTGGCGGCGCAGACGCCGGAGCGCATGGTGCGCTGCGAACCGATCACGGCCGCGGTTGACGCCGCATCGTCGCCGAAGGCGGGCGTGGAGGTCCGCCGGGCGGAGATCACCACGGGTTTCGCAACGGCGAGCGCCCACGGCTCGCCCGGGAACGTCAACGGCACGCTGAAAGCCGACCTGGGTCGTCTGAAGGAACAGTTGGCGGGAATCGTCGCGTTGCCCGCGGAGGACATGGCGGGCGTGATCACCGCCTCGGTGGCGGCGCAACGCGGCAGCGGCGATGACATCGCCGTCAAGGTCGAGGCGGACGGCTCGAATCTGCGCTATGCCCATGGCGCGCAGACCTTTGCAGCCAGCCGGGCGCGCGTGCTGCAGTCGGGCACCGTGCGCGTTCAGGACGGTGCCGTGGCGCGCATCGATTCCAGCGAGACCGCACTGACGCTCGATGACGGCGTGCAGGTGCAGGCGAAGGGCTGGCTCGCGCCGCAGGACGGAACGTTCTCCGCGGACGTCTCCGTCAGGCAGGCGGATCTCGCATACGCGACGCGGATGCTGGCGGCAGCCGGTACTGAAAATACCAAGGCGATGACCGGCTCGGCCCGCGGCGATTTCAAGGTATCCCGGCAGGATGCCGGCGGCCCGGTCCAGTCCGCAGGCGCGCTCACCGCGGAACAACTCACGGTTGACGGCCTGCCGGTGGTCAGCACCGGCAAGTGTCGCTGGCAGAACGTCGCGTTCGCGCCCGCCGCGGGGAGCCTGCGCGCCGGGCAGGTGGAAGTGACGAGCGAACCGCTGCGCCTGACCGCGACGAACCTGGACGCGCGCCTGGGCGACCAGCCGGAGGCCAGCGGCGAGGTGAAACTCTCCAGCGACCTGCACCTGCTGACCACGCTGCTGGCTGGCTTGGGCGTGCTGGACACGAACCCGGGAATCACCGGCACGCTGACCGCGGACGGCCAGATGCGCACGGGCGGCGGCGCGATCGACGTTTCCGGCCAGGCGGACGTGGTGAACTTCACGGTGCCGGATGCGCCGTCGGAGGCTCCGCGCAGCGCGAAGTTCGCGTACGCGGCGCGGGTCGACACGGAGCGGCAGAGCGTGGGGCTGCAGACGTTCAAGCTCGATTCGACCCTGGCGAACCTGAATCTGAAGGGATCGATCGGTTACGGTGCGCGGGCCCGCACGGTGGCGTTGACCGGCGATTACCGGCTGGTGTGGGCGGACGTGTTGCCGGTGATCTACGCGCTGGCGCCGGAGCTGCGCGACCAGATTGCGCTGACGGGCACGAGCGCCGACAAAGTGCAGATCAGCGGGTCGCTGCCGGAGGGTGAGACGGAGTCGGTGCTGTCGGGTCTGGTCGCGCGTACGGGGGTGGGCTGGGAGACGGCGCAGGTGCTCGGGGTGGACCTGGGGCGAACGGACCTGGCGCCGACGCTGCGCAAGGGGG
>ERZ795053.7031-NODE-7031-length-10957-cov-5.054027_pt1 | contig 10957 bp, 5 predicted proteins | sample MGYA00375137_ERZ795053 | MGnify/ENA primary metagenome ERZ795053 (study PRJEB30182, sample SAMN05720284) | activated sludge metagenome | isolation source: Anaerobic digester | place: Hong Kong | collected 2014-12-17 ... | reverse complement strand
TATTGTGTTTTTCATACTTGATTCTACAGCTGAAGTTGGCTCGTCAAGAAGCAGAACCGGTCTTTTAAGCATAAATGCAATAATCAGTCCGGTTCTTTGCCTTTCACCACCCGATAGCTCTGATGTGGGTTTTGTGAGAATATCTGTTGGCAACTGGAAATCTTTCGCCATAGAGTTAAAAAGATCAAAGTCGGGTGAAATTTTACGGTTGGTTTTAAGCATAAAAATAGAATCAATTACCTTTTTAACCGTGTCGTCGGGAAGGTCAACATCCTGGCTTACATAGGCGCATTGTGACCGTACCAAGGCTATGGTTTCTGGTGACAGGGGGATCCCGTTAAAGTATATATTCCCTCTGTATTCGGTTTGAAAACCCAGAATCATTCGAAGAAGTGTGCTTTTACCTTTTCCGGAATTACCGTGTATAAGTGTTTTTGAGCCTTCATTAAACTTATAGTTGAAATTCTCGAAAAGTATATTCTCGTCAAAGTTTAGAGATATGGATTCAAAAGTTATCATGATTGTTCCTGTTTATTTGAAAGAGGGTATCTTTTAGTTTCAATACTTTTCAAATGTATTTAAGTGTCTTATATTTTTTTTCTTTTAATCTTATGCAACCGTTTTTTCTTTAAAAGCAATATTCTTTAATTAAAAGTTTTGAATGTCTTTATTCAAACAAGAGAAATAGTTTAAATAATTTTGAAAAATTTGGTTTAGAAATTCATATTATTATAGGCTAGTAATTTACTCTTGACACTAGTCTCTATTAAATAAAATTTATTGCATCTTTTGATTTTTCCTCGGAGGTTTTGATGAGCCGTATTTCATCGTTTCTATTAACTATTATTGAACGCTTTACAAAAACACAGCATTCGGTAATAATAGTTGCCGCAATTATTACGGGTATTATCGCCGGTTTCGCGGCCGTTGGCATGCGGCTTATGATACATCTGATTTCGGATACGGTTTTTGCTGGGAATGGAAGTTTTCTTGAAGCTGTCAGTCGTGCTCCCTGGTATCTTGTTCTTTTTATTCCAGCTCTGGGAGGGGCGCTTGTTGGGCCGATAACATATATCTTTGCACGAGAAGCAAAGGGGCATGGAGTTCCCGAGGTTATGCAGTCTTTGATAGTTAAAGGAGGCATTATACGGGCGCGGGTGGCTGTAGTTAAGGCCTTGACTTCATCTATAACAATCGGAACTGGAGGTTCTGTGGGGCGTGAAGGCCCGATTATTCAGGTCGGCGCGAGTGTCGGTTCGGCGGTAGGACAGTTTTTTAGAATGTCAAACCGCAGATTAAAAACTCTTGTCGGGTGTGGTGCAGCTGCGGGTATTGCAGCGGCATTTAATACACCTGTCGCGGGAGCCCTGTTCGCTGCCGAGATAATATTGCGGAATTTTTCGTTTTATCAACTCTCTCCTATCGTAATAGCTTCGGTAACAGCAACAGTTGTTTCACATACAATCATGGGTAATTACCCGGAATTTGAAGTGCCACAGTTTGCTATGGCAAGCTATTATGAGCTATTTCTTTATTTTGGCTTGGCTCTTCTTTGTGCTGTTGTTGCATATCTTTTTATTAAGATACTCTACTTTTCAGAAGATTTTTTCGATGAAAAAATAAAGATTCCTATCTATTTAAAACCAGTACTTGGTGGTCTGATTATCGGTGCAATTGGACTTGTTTTTCCTCGTATACTGGGAGCCGGTTACGAATCGATTGACCAGGCTCTTCATGGTGATATTTTTTGGAAACTGGCACTTGTTTTGTTGGCGTTAAAACTTGTTGCAACTCCTTTGACTTTGGGCTCTGGAGGGTCCGGTGGTATTTTTGCGCCATCACTTTTTCTAGGTGCTATGGCAGGGGCTTTTTTTGGCGGTATTGTTAATATAATTTTTCCCGGAATGGTCTCGCCTGCAAGTGCCTATGCTCTTGTTGCCATGGGTGGAGTTGTTGCCGCAACGACACATGCTCCTATAACGGCTATCATTATAGTGTTCGAGCTTACACACGATTATAAGATTATCTTGCCAATAATGATAACCTGTATGGTGAGTGTATTAATAGTAACAAAATTTCAAAGAGAGTCTATCTACACTCTTCGTCTTGTACGACGAGGCATAAAGCTTAAAGAGGGCACTGATCACAATGTGCTCCGTTCGGTTCTGGTTCGTTCGGTTTACAAAAGCCGGTTTATAAGTTTGTGTGTGTACGACAAATTTCAAGACATAATTGATATTTTTATCGAAGCAAATCAGCCTATTATACCTGTGTTAAGTGATGGTCGTTTAAAAGGTATAATAAGTATTAATGATATAAAAAGTCATTTCAATAAGGTTCAGAATCTTGCCGGGGTAATGGTTGCCGATGATATTGCAGATAGAGATTACAAAACGGTAACTCTTGATGACAACTGTGATACAGTTGTCGAAATTATGCGGAAAGAGAAGGTTGAGGGGGTTGCTGTTGTATCTGCTGATGACTCCTCGAAGCTTTTAGGAATGATATGGCGTGAAGATATTCTGGATGTTTACAATACCGAGGTTCGCAGTCTGGAAATGACGGGAACGATTGCGGACATTATGACTTCGAATAATGAAGAAGAGATGCAGGTCATGGAAAAGTATTCCATTGCTCAGATACATGTTCCATTAGAGTTTGTCGGTAAAACCATACGTGAATTGAATGTGCAGCAAAACTATGGAATAATAGTCTTGCTGGTTTTTAAGTCTGATAGCCATAAAAAGCGCAGAATGCCCGAGGCTGATTACTGCTTTAGTAAAGATGATATGGCGATAATTGCGGGAGACAGTGAGTTTATAAAACGGGTTCGTGACCTTTAAAAAAATTTGATAAGATGAGCTAATTATTAGAGGATCCCAAATGCTATTGAATAAATAAAAGGTGACCCAACTGGATCACCTTTTATTATTAATCAGTCAGTGGAAATATAGAGGCTTATTTGCCTATGTTAAAATCCAGACTGCTGTATTTTCTGTTTAGGGCTACAGTTATTGGTATTTGACGTGATACCGGTCCCCAAAGCTGGCGCGGTCCTGGAGAAGAAAACAGGTCTTCGCTTGCCCATGCTTCGCGTCTTGAAGTAAAAAATTCCATTGCTGGTGATTTGGTGTCGGCAAGAGCTTTCTCGATAACAAACTCATCTTTACCTTGACGGCGTTCAATGTTTAAAAGGCCAGGAAGAGGAATACCAAGTGGCTCTCCACCACCGTTTAGATCAGCAATACTTGCCATGTATCCGGTTTTACCAGACAGTATAAGCGAGCCTGCGGTTAGTCCAAGGTTATAACAGTAAGCTGCGTCAAAAAGAGTTGGAGCACCGCAACGACCCTCATAACCGAAAAAGTGGTTTAGAGTAGCGAATGGAGCCGACTGATCAAGCTCGCTTACACGCACCTTGACCATATCAATCAAAAGACGCTCTGTTGGTATAAGTGAAACCTGAAGGTTTCCATGACTGTCGCGATCCGCAAGCAGCATGTCTTCGATATAATCCGGAAGAGATGCCATAAGCTGAGCGTGTTCTGGAGTAAGCTTGGCGTACATGAAGTTACGCTTCTCTTCATTATTTTTTGCAGATAACTCTGAATGAAACATAGCAACTTTATCGTTAAGCTCGGCGATAAGTGCGTTCATTTCCGGAATGAACTCGATGATGCCCTCAGGAATAAGAACAACTCCGTGATTAATGCCTTTATTTGAGCGGTTTACAACCGCTTTTGCTATCTGATCAACAATGGCAGAAAGTGGTATCGATTTTTCGGCAACCTCTTCTGAAATCAGGGCGATCGCGGGTTTAGTTTGCAAGGCAACCTCAAGGGCAACATGCGAAGCGGATCTTCCCATAACCTTTATAAAGTGCCAATATTTGCGAGAAGATGGAGTGTCCTGAAGAATGTTTCCTACCATTTCGGCATAGATCTTTGTGGCAGTATCAAAACCGAAAGAAATTGGAAGTATGTCGCCGATTTGAAGGTCTCCGTCGATTGTTTTGGGAACACCAATTACCTGTACTCCCGAGCCGTCACTTTTTACGTCCTTTGACAAAAACTCTGCAAGAATAGCTGCATTTGTGTTCGAATCATCACCGCCAACAACAACAATGGCGTCAAGGTTGTTGTCTATACAGGTTTTTTTTACACTTTGAAACTGCTCATCGCTTTTGATCTTTGTGCGGTCGCTACCAAGAAAGTCAAAACCGCCAGTATTTATTACAGGCGCAATATTCTGATCGGTTATTTCGAAAAGGTCACCCTGAATAAGACCCTTGGGGCCAGCTTTTACTCCGAGAAGAGTATTGTTCACACCCAAGATTTTTTTTAGTCCATAAACAACGTTGTGGCCGCCGGCTGCAGGTCCACCGGAAAAGAGAACCGCTACACGCTTGTTTGAGAGCGGAGAAGGGTTTTTTCCCGAAGATTTTAGAACAGCCTGCTCGAATGAATTTTGGAAAGCCTGTTTTACTTTATCACTATCTTTTGATTCGAGTTTTTCACCAGACGGTGTGAAGCTTATTGGTTGAGGATTTTCGGATGATCCAAAATCCGAACATGTCGGAATGGAAAGATTGCGAATTTCGTTTTCGAAGATCGATTTATGCTTTTCCATGCCGATAAGAAGATCTGTTAATGTGCTCATTATTGTCTCCATCGTTAACTGTTTTTTACCGGGACAAGACCGTATTGAAGAGATTGAGTGTTAAAAATGTACGGTATCCCGTTTTTTTGAATTGAAAAGCGGCTAAGGTTAGTGTCAAGATAAATTTGGAGCCGGAAGGCAATAAAAAGGCAATGAAGGGCTTGACCGTTAAGCTCTTCATTGGTGTAGTGGTTATAAAGCTTAAGGGCTCGAATTTTAATAAAAAACAGGTAATATATGCTTCAGGTAACAGATGTTTCTTTGGCGTTTAACAAATCGCCTCTATTTAAAAATGTAAATTTAAAGTTTACTCCAGGATTTTGCTATGGTCTAATTGGAGCCAATGGCGCGGGCAAGTCAACTTTTTTAAAAATATTATCCGGTGAAATCAAACCGGATAGCGGTTCTATTTCGCATGGGCCGGATGAGCGAATAGCGATTTTAAAGCAGGATCAGTTTGCGTTTGAAGAGCATACAGTATTGGATACTGTTTTTATGGGGTATACCAAGCTGTACGAAATTGTTAAAGAACGTGAGACTCTTTATGCCAAGGGTGAATTCAGTGAGGAAGATGGAATAAGAGCTGCCGAACTGGAAGAGATATTTGGAGAGATGGACGGTTATGAAGCCGAATCTAATGCCGCGATTCTGCTGTCGGGGCTTGGCATTATGGATGAGCTTCACACCAAAAAGATGAAAGAGCTTGAAGGTGGTGAAAAGGTTCGTGTGCTTTTGGCTCAAGCGCTTTTTGGAAACCCGGATATTCTTCTTCTTGATGAGCCCACAAACAACCTGGATCTTGAATCTATTACATGGCTTGAGAACTTTTTGTATAACTTTGACAATACGGTTATTGTCGTTTCTCACGATCGTCACTTTATGAACCGTGTTTGTACTCATATTGCTGATATAGATTTCCAGAAGATACAGCTGTATGCAGGTAACTATGATTTTTGGGCCGAGGTTAGCCAGCTTGCAATGCGTCAGAAGAAAGACGAGAATAAAAAGAAAGAAGATAAGATCAAAGAACTTCAGGCTTTTGTAGAAAGGTTCAGCTCTAATGCTTCAAAGGCCAAACAGGCAACATCACGAAAAAAAATTCTCGATAGTTTAACTCTGGAAGATATTCCAGCCACATCGCGGCGGTTTCCCTGGGTGGCATTTAAACCGGAGCGTGAGTGTGGAAAGGTTATTCTTGAGGTAGAAGGGCTTTGCAAGAGTATTGACGGTGTAGAGGTGATAAAGGATTTTGATCTTGTAGTTAATCAGAAAGACAAGATTGCCTTTGTCGGGCCGAACAATATAGCAAAATCAGTTCTTTTTGACATGCTTTGCGGTAATATGGTTCCTGATGCCGGTACAATAAAATGGGGCGAAACAATAACGACATCCTATTTTCCTAAGGAGAGCGCGTCGTATTTTGATGTTGACTACGATCTTATAAACTGGTTACGTCAATATTCGAAAGAAAAAGATGAGAATTTTGTTCGTGGTTTTCTGGGGCGCATGCTTTTTACTGGTGAGGACGCTTTAAAAAAAGTATCGGTTTTGTCGGGGGGAGAGAAGGTGCGCTGCATGCTCTCTAAAATGATGTTAAGTGGGGCAAATGCTTTGGTGCTTGATGAGCCTACCAACCACTTGGACCTTGAGGCCATAACAGCGTTAAACAATGGATTAATCGCTTTTACAGAGGTTATTCTTTTTTCATCTCATGACCATCAATTTATTGATTCTATAGCAAACAGAATAATTGAGTTAACTCCTAATGGATATATAGACAGGATGATGCGTTTCGATGACTATATTGAAAACGAAGATGTGCGTAAGCTGCGTGATTCTCTTTATAATGGTCATGATAGAATAATCATATAATTCATATTTTCGGTTTTTACGGGGGCATAAATGAAAAGGATAATTTGCCTTGTTTTATATCTTATATTTTCAACAGGACTATTTGCCGAATCTGCTGGGGTGATACTGGTTTTGTCTTCACTGTCTTCGACTGGGTTGACTGCTGTTTCGGCGCTTTCTGATATGGTAGGCAAAAGAAGCGCGCGTTTAGAGAGGATGCGTGAGTTTGTAGATAAAAACGGACTCTATCTCGCGTCAGACGTAGCCGGAAGCGGAAATGAGTATCTTGGTTGTGTTGCCGATATTGCCGGTGTGAAACCGGATAAAAGAATAATATTTTTCAGAGTTGTTCGTGAAAATTATGTTACTGTTTTTCCCGACGAGAATGTTGATAGCAACTATTCGGCCGGTGTTCTTATCGATATAGCAGAGAAGCTATAAGTTTTATTTGCACAAAGAAATATTTCGCAATTATCCTGTTAAAAAATAATAAATTGCAGTTCTTATGGCTCGCATGCTGATTAGTAAAAATTATTAATGCAAATTGTCGCCTGTATTTATTTCAAATAGCTCTAGAAGCTGAGACAGTTTGTTTTTTATATTGTCTGAATCGGGTGAAACCGGTCCGATGCATCCGGGACAGCCGTTATCGCAGGAGCATTTTTGCAACGACTCGTTTGCAGCCTGTGCTATCAGTGGAAGTATCTCGAAAACTCGATGTGAAATACCTGATCCCCCCGGTAGTGTGTCGTAAATAAATACTGACGGTTTGCCGCTGTGGTTAGAACGAGCCATCTGAAAAGTATGTATATCCCGGATATCGCAAAACGTAAAAATTGGAGCGATATTGTTAAAAAGATAGGCAAGAGAGTGAAGAAGATGCCCTGCTGTTTCTTTGCCGCCGAAGGTGTAAAGAAACTCCTCATCAAAATCTATCCAGCAACTTGAAGTGTGCATCTCTTGCTCTGGTAAATCAATTTTGCCCCAGCCAAGATTTTCGTGAGTTTTGAATCTTATTTTTTTAAACATCATGGCTTTTTCCCTGACGTTCAGCTCTCCTTTTGAAAGAACCGCCTTGCCATAGTCAGAGGTTTCGAATTGACCGATTACGTGTATATCAACTTTAACATTTGCATCGGTATAGTATTCGGAGTCCGTTTCGTGACAGAAGGCTGTTCGCCGCTCCCAGTCCAGTTTGTCGATATAAAATTGTTTGCCTTGATGTATGTAAATTGCGTCATCATGTATCAGAGACGGAGCAGAGTTGTAATCGACCTCTCCGATTACCCGGTTTTTTGCGGTAGTATCGACAATAACAAAATTTTCTTGAGCAGCGCTACGCAGGCTCACCTCGTTTGCCGGGTATATCTGATTCATCCAGTGGTAGGTGTTATCGACCTGTTTAAGTATTCCTTCGTCTTCGAGATATTTTAACATTTCGCGGGTTGTTCCAAGATGCTCGGCAAATATTTCATTAGCTTTGAAAGGAAGTTCAAATGCGGCGCATTTTATATGGTCCATTAATATTAAAAGATTATCGGGATTAATAACCGCGTTTTCCGGATTTGAGCTGATTAAAAAATAGGGATTAGATGCAAAGTACTGATCCAGCGGAGAGGATGTTGCAACCATTATTGCAAGAGAAGGTTTGTCGCGACGACCGGCTCTTCCAAATTGCTGGTGAAGCGATGAAATGGAACCCGGATAACCGGTTGTAATAACCGCATCGAGCATGCCAATATCGATGCCAAGCTCAAGTGCGTTAGTCGAAACAACACCGTCAATGGAACCTTCGCGAAGGCCTTTTTCGATTGCACGCCTTTCGTTAGGAAGATAACCGCCGCGATACCCTTTTATTGTTACACCACGGCAGCGTTCTTTCAGGTATGTCGAGATTATTTCGACACGCATGCGGCTCCGGGCAAAGATTATCAGAGGTATCTTGTTTTTAAGTATTTGCGCGCCGATTTTAGCGGCCTCGTTTACCGATGACGAGCGGATGCCAAGCTGTTTATTAACTACCGGCGGATTATAAACTACATAGTGGCGTTCACTTTGCGGTGCGCCGTTGTCATCGATAAGAGTAACTGGTCGCTCGAGCAGCTTTTCGGCATGTTCTTTGGGATTGTTGATTGTTGCCGAACAGAGTATAAATTGCGGATGACAGTTGTAAAAAGCGCATATTCTTCTGAGGCGACGTAAAAGGTTTGCCAGGTGGCTTCCAAAAACACCGCGGTAGGTGTGCAGTTCATCGATTACTATGTATTTCAGATTTTCAAAAAGCTTGATCCACATTGTATGGTGAGGCAAAATACCAGCATGAAGCATATCCGGATTTGTTACTACAATGTTTCCGGCTTCGCGTACAGCCTTTCGTGCGGTGCCGGGGGTGTCTCCATCAAAGGTATAGGTTTTAATCGGTGCTTCCAGAGCTTCGCAAATATTCATTACTTCGTTCATCTGGTCTTGAGCGAGAGCCTTTGTGGGGAAGAGATACAGGGCACGGGCTTCAGGATTATCGAGCATATGATTTATAACCGGAAGATTATAACAGAGTGTTTTACCAGAAGCAGTAGGGGTAACAACAACGACATCTTCTCCCTTTTGAACGGCATCACAAGCAAGGCGCTGATGGGTGTACAGCTCTTTAATGCCTTTATTAATATAATAGCCGGTAAGCCTGTCTGAAAGAAAATCGGGATATTTTAGATATTTACCGGGTTTAGCATCATTACGGACCCACATGGTTACGTTTTGCATAAAATCGGGCTGTTCTTTAAGATAGTCTACGAGTTGGGAGATATTCATTGTTTGCACCATAATTGCTAAATATTTGTGTAGTAGTTTGAAAGCAGTATTTAATTAAGGCAACCTTAAAAAATTAATTTTTCAGCAAAGGAACTTGCGAAAAATTTCTTTAGAGTAGGCACTTAAACCATATCACCTTCTTGAACATTGTAATTTTTAGAAGTTTCCTTAATCAAATCATTTTTTGTTTGATTATTAGTAATCACGCTAATATTATAAATAAACTTTGATCATGCCTATAGTGGAGATAATAATGAAAACAATTGTAAATCCTGTTTTGCCCGGTTTTAATCCTGATCCGTCAATAATTAGAGTCGGAAAGGACTTTTATATCGCGACTTCTACATTTGAGTGGTATCCTGGGGTTCAGATTCACCATTCTCGTGATCTTGTAAACTGGAATCTTGTAACAAGGCCACTTCGAAGGGATTCTCAGTTAAATATGATGGGTGAAGGTTATTCTATGGGGGTGTGGGCTCCCTGTTTGAGTTATGATGACGGGCTTTTTTATCTCTGTTATACCGATGTTAAGGAGCCTGGAACAATGCATAATTACCTTGTTACGTCGGATTCTATCGAAGGTGATTGGTCGGATCCTGTTTATCTTGATAGTCGTGGGTTTGATCCCTCTATGTTTCATGATGATGACGGCCGAAAATGGTATACGGTAATGTATCTTGATATGGTCGCCTGGAATAATATGATGAATTTAAACTGGGGTATGCAGGATACTGTGTCGGCTAAGCGGATTCTTGAAAGTTACGACAAGTACCAGAAGGAGTTTCCGTTTTTTAAAGGAATACTTCTTCAAGAATATGATCATAGCAAGAAGAGCCTTGTTGGACCAGTTAAGAAAATTTTTGACAAGGCAATAGGTGTTACCGAAGGGCCTCATCTATATAAAAGAAACGGCTACTATTATCTTGTAACAGCCGAAGGTGGAACTAGTTATGAACACGCGGTTACCATGGCTCGTTCTAAGTCTATTGCTGGCCCCTACGAGATACATCCGCAAAATCCCGTAATTACTTCCAAGGGTACAGACGCGTTAGTGCAAAAGGCTGGTCATGGCGATATAGTCGAGTGTGAAAACGGCGATGTTTATCTTGTGCATCTTGGAAGCAGACCTGTTGAAGAGAAAAAACGTTGTATTCTTGGACGAGAGACGAGCATACAGAAAATGATGTGGGGTGATGACGATTGGCTGAGACTTGAGGCCGGTGGCAATACGCCTTTGGCCGAAGTGACTGTGCCGGATTATGGTGATACGAAAAAAATTATTTATCCGGACAGGGATGATTTTGATTCAGACAAATTGAATATTAATTTTCAGTGGCTAAGAGGTGATGTCTTTGGAAAAATGGCATCTTTAACAGAACGGCCTGGGTTTCTTAGATTAAAAGGTAGGGAGGCCGTTTATTCAAAATATACGCAGGCTCTTGTAGCAAGACGCCAACAGTCATTTAAGTACAGTGCACAGACGGCGATGGAGTTTGCACCAAATGAAGAAAACCAGATGGCGGGATTAGTTGTCTATTATTGTAATGAGCTTTTTTACTATTTGTATATGGGGTACGATTATTCGATTGGAACTTATATTTCTGTTATGTCAAATAATCTTGGTGATCTTGACCTTTTT
>ERZ795053.7030-NODE-7030-length-10958-cov-4.451711_pt1 | contig 10958 bp, 3 predicted proteins | sample MGYA00375137_ERZ795053 | MGnify/ENA primary metagenome ERZ795053 (study PRJEB30182, sample SAMN05720284) | activated sludge metagenome | isolation source: Anaerobic digester | place: Hong Kong | collected 2014-12-17 ... | reverse complement strand
GTTCTGGAGCCCGACCATCTTGCAAGGATTCGGGAGCGCGGATATGGTGTTTCATTCGCCCGGCGGAGGCTCAAGGCCCCCGCCGGGCGCGAATGGTGAATGTAGCTCAGTTGGTTAGAGCACCAGGTTGTGGTCCTGGGGGTCGCGGGTTCGAATCCCGTCATTCACCCGTCAGCACGCGGGCTCTTTCCGCGCCTACCCGGGGGTCCCGGAGCAGGCGCCGCCACGTTCCTCTTGTACCCCACACCCTACTGCACCTGCTCGAATTCGCTGCCGCTGCCATCGTTGGGATTCGGCGATGGCCCGTTGATGTGCCCTTGCAGATCTCCGCTGCGCTGAATCTCGGTCTTGATCAGCGCAGCCGGCATCGTGTCAAACTGGTAGCCCAGCCCGCGCTGCAGGATGCACCGATTGGTGGCGGCGATCACGCCCGAAGAGTATTCAACAAGCCCATGCCCCTTGACCTTCAGCCAGGCGGCGTGTCCGTCGCAGAACGTCATGTTGAAGTGCCAGTCCTTACTGTGGTAGCCGTGAGCGACCAGCTTGCCGTTCGGGTACGGCCAGAAGCAGTCCGTTTGGTTGTAGTCGCCGCCGTTGGCCTTGGCGTTGTCGGCATAGACGGCGTAGCGCGCCGCGTTCTCCATGAACAGCACCGTGTTGGACGGAACCGGTATCTGCGAGAGCGGTCGGTAAAACGGCGAGTTGGACGACAGCGTTTCGTTGGGCAGCGACACCATGTAGCAATTCGCGGCGTACGAAGTGCCGAAGTAATCGTAGGAGTTGTAGCCCTTTTCCTGGTTCGCGAACTTGTAGCCCTTCATGTGGAACCCGGGGAACTGCTTGTCGCCGGGGCACTCGAACGCGCCCAGGTCCAGGTTCGCGTCCCGCTCCAACTCCGCCTGACCAAAACCAACATCGGGGATCTGCGGGATGCCCGTCTTGTACAGGATCTCGTTGAGCGGGCGACGCGACGCGTTCATCAGCTTGCCAACGCCCCAGACACTCTGGCTGTAGTCCTGGGGAAGAAGGTTGCCTTTGCCGGAGCGCCCCCCCCACCCGTAGAACGCCGTGTAGGCCTGCTTGTACAGGTAAGACAGGCCGATCGGAATGATGAACTCCTTCGGATCCGTGGCCGCGTACGTATTCCCCGCCTGGGCCAGGCTCCGCGCAGTCGCCAAGCACTTGAGTCGTTTGGCCGAATCGCGTGCGCGCCGCAGCGACGGCAGCAGAATGGCGATCAGCAGCGCGATGATGGAGATGACCACGAGCAACTCCACCAGGGTGAAACCACCCGCAAACTTCCTGCGTCGGTCAATTCGCGTCTTGCAACCCATTGCACACAGCTCCCCGGCGAGCGCAAGACTCGCCGCAAATGCTCCCTGGCACGGGAAATACAGGCCCCCGCACCGACACGGATCGGCTCCAACTCTTCAACGACTTGGTCTCAAGCTGGTGACCGGCTGACGAACCACACACACCCTCAATCGTCACCAAACAGCCTGCGCATGTCAAGCAGAATGCAGCTTGACGACCCCAGAATCGCCTTCGGGCACGCCCCACGAGCGTTCACCTCGACCGCCCCCGTCGCACTTTGGACACAAGACGGCCGCCAGCCGCTGCGGGCCCGAGCCGCACGCAATGTGGGCCCTTACAGGTCCTGGAGGTAGTCCACGAGCAGGCGGACGCCGAACCCCGTCGCCCCTTTCGGACAGTACGGCGTGTCCTTCTCGACGTCCGCGGTGCCGGCGATATCCAGGTGCGCCCAGGGGATCTTCGGGTCCACGAACTGCTTGAGAAATACCGCGCCCTGGATGGCGTGCGCCTCGCGGCCGGCGGAGTTCTTGAAGTCGCTGTCGTCGCCCTTGAGCAGGTCGAAGTACTCGTCCCACATGGGCAGCGGCCAGAGGCGTTCGTGGGTGCGCTTGCCGGCCTCGATCAGATCCTTCTCGAGCGTCGCGTCGTTGGCGAAGATGCCGGCTGCCGAGTTCCCGAGCGCGATCACGACGCCGCCGGTGAGCGTGGCGAGGTCGATGATGCAGCGCGGCTTGTACTTCTGCTGGGCGTAGGTGATGCCGTCGCAGAGGACCATGCGGCCCTCGGCGTCGGCGGAGACGATCTGCACGGTCTTGCCGCTGAGCGTGGTGATGATGTCGTCGGGGCGGTAGGCGTTGCCCGCGATCATGTTCTCGGCGGCTGCGATGACGCCTACGACCGGCGTCTTGAGCTTGAGGGCGGCAGCGGCCTGGAGGACGCCGATCACCGCCATACCCCCGCACTTGTCGTACTTCATGCCCAGGATGCCGTCCTTGGGCTTGATGGAGTAGCCGCCCGTGTCGAAGGTGATGGCCTTCCCGACGAGGACGACGGGCTTGCCCTTGGCCCCCGGCGGCGTGTGTTCCAGGATGATCAGCCGCGGCGGCGTCGCACTGCCCTGCCCCACCGCGATGATGCCCCCCGCCTTCATCGTCGCCAGACGCCGCTCGTCCAGCACCGTACACTTGAGCCCGCTCTTCCTGGCCAGCGCCTGCACCCGCCGCGCCAGCGTGACGGGATTCAGTACGTTCGGCGGCTCGTGCGCGATGTCCCGGGCCGCCGTCACCGCAGCGCTGATCTGCTCGAGTTCGCGGAGCACCCGGCCAGCCGAAGCCGACGGCTTGGCCGTCAGCAGCGTCACGCTCAGCGCGGGACGCTTCTCCGCCGCGGACTTGTACCGGTCAAACGCGTAATCACGCAGCAGTAGGCCCTCCGCAATCGCGCGGAGCACCTCGTCGGCAGTCAGCCCTTCCAGCCGTGGCAGATCGAGGCCGAGCGCGGTCACTTTCTGCTCACGCATCCATCCGACGATACCCCCGGCTGCGCAACGCAGCGTGTCCGCCGTCATCCGCTCCGCGGGCCCGAGCGACACGACGAATTGCGTGTCGCCCTGCAGGTCACGCGTCGCGGTGACTACGCGTCCCACCCCCGCCGGAAGCACGACGTCCCCGAGGCCCTTGGCGTCGCAGGCGCGCAGTTCGCCGCGCACGCCGCCTTTCCAGCTCGATGCGTTGGACAGCTTGAGTTTCACCCTGTTCTCCTGGTTGGCATCATGATCGTTGCGGATTCTGCAGTCGGTCGGCGATCGTATCGAGGGTACGGGGGGCTCGCAACGACGAATGGGCTGTGCGGAATCGCGCAAACCGTAAAAACAGAGCCGGCCCCCACCTGCACAGGGCACAGGCGGGGGCCGGCGTATTGCGCGTTCATCGCGCGCTAAGGTGCCATCGCGCCCTGCAGCGCCGCGAAGTCCACGAGATCCACGCGACCGTCGTCATCGAAGTCAAAGACGGCGAGGCAGTCGGTGGCAGCCGGCGGTGGCCCGACGGCCGGCGGCGGCGTCATCGGCCCGCCGAGGCAGTCCGTGAAGACGAGCAGGTCCGCGCCGTCCACGTCGCCGTCCATGTCGAAATCGCCGGGAATCGAACGGATCAGCAGCGGCAGCGCCGCTTCGTCCGTGCGGTTGAGACTGTCGGTTACGCGAACGATCGGGAGATACTCACCCGCCACGAGGGGCGTTCCGGAGATCGCTCCGCCCGCGTCGAGCGCCAGTCCGTCGGCGAGCTGCGCCGGCTTCTCGAAACGCACGCTGTTGACCCCGGCCAGGTTGGTGGCGTCGTTGTAGCCACTGAGGGTGTAGCGCGTCCCGTCGCCATCCGATACACCGATCGTCGGCGTCACGGACGCGTTGTCCGGGCCGTAGTGGAAATCGATGGCACCCGATTCGTGGAGCGTTACCGCCACGCTGACGGGATGAGCGCCTGCGTACGTGTGGGCGTGCCAACGGATGGTCACCGTGCCGGGCACGGTATCATCAATGAAGATGTCGTCGCCCGCTCCGGTCGTGACCAGGTCGTCCCAGAGCGGCGCAATGCGCCGATTCTCGAGCAGGACGGTGTTGCTGTTGTTGTGGCTGTTGCCTTGGTGCGGCACGACGAAATCGATCATGCCGTTGGACCAGACGTACGCCTCCGCGTAGGACGCGTTGTAGAACGGGAAGGAGAACGGCAGGTTGTAGGCCCAGCGCTGGTCGTCGCTTTGCCAGCCCTGAGCGACACCGACCTCGGCGAAGGCGTTGGTGCCCAGGTCCGTCTCCAGGTACGGCACGTCGGCCACGATCTGCCACGAGAGGGGCGGCTGGCCGCCCGAGACGGCGATCTGCTCCGGTCCATAGGCTGCGCCGATTTGCCCGTCGGGCAGCGCCGTCGAAAGGATCTGCGGTGCGTCGGCCTTGACGAGAATGTCGACGGCAGCCGCGTTGGACTGGCCGCCGTCCGGCGGGACGCCGCCATCATCGGCGCGGTAGACAAAACCAACATGGCCGACGAACGCGGCGGGCGGCGTGTAGTCCACCTGCGACCCGTTGTTGAGCAGCGTGTAGGGCGCGGTGTTGATGACGCCGCCCTGCGGATCGCTCAGCGTGCCGCTGGCGGGCAGGGACGCGATGATGTAGTCGAGCGGATCGAAGTCGACGTCCGATGCGTCAAGCTGAACGGTGATGGGCGTGTCGATCGGCGTCTCGACCGCGACGTCCTCCGCAACCGGCGGCAGCGGGCCCAGGTTCACGTCGCCCGAGGCGACCAGGGCGTAGCCCTGCGTACCCTGGTTGACCGCCGTCGCCTTGACGTGCGCCGTCCACAAACCGGTCGGCGGGTTGGCAATGATGATCTGCTCGACGTTGTTGATCGGGTCGGCGGCGCCGCCCGGTGACGAGAGGCCGCCGCTGATATTGTTGCCCTTGTAGGTCTGGGCGCCGTTCGGCGTGACCAGCTCGAGGTCCAGGTTGTTCACCACCGGGTTCGACGACCCGCTCGCCCCCGGAGCGTCGGTAAACACGAGCGTCAGCCGCAGCGTCTCGCCGGCCGACGCCACGCTGAACTGGTAGTCGGCGGTCTGGCCCGTGCTAAGCCCGTTGGCGTTGAAGATGTCATCCAGCACGATCGCGTTGCGGGTGTCCCCGGGAAAGTACACCGCGTTGTCCGCAAGCACCCGGCCCCACCCCTCCTGATTGCTCGGATAGCCGCTGATGCCGTCCATGTCGACGGCGCTGTTGAGCAGCGTGGCCTTGACCAGGGCTCCCGATGGGGTGAAGGCATCGCTGCCAACCGGCGCGCCGGTCGGGTAGTAGCCGTCCACGTAGTACTGGCGGACGAGCAGAGCCGCCCCTGCGATCGCCGGCGTGGCCATGGATGTGCCCGTCTTGGCGGTCGTGCCGCAGGCGGAGAACGCATCGGCTGAGTTGGTGCCGCAGCCCGGAGCGAAAATCTCCGGCTTGCGCCGACCATCGGCGGTGGGCCCGGTGCCACCGGAGCAGAAGTTCCCCTGGTTGGGAGCGTCCTGCGAGGCGCCCACCGCCAGCAGGTTCTTGGCGTTCTCGGGGTTCTTCAGACTGCTCTGGTTGGTCACCGCGAGACATACCATGCTTTCCTCGTGGTTGTAGAGGAATACGTCGAAGCCGCGGGCCAGGCCGTTGTACTGCGTGGTCCCGTCATCGCCCCAACTGTTGGTGTGAATGCGCGCGCCCTGGTTGTGGTGCGTCGTGAGGGTCGTGTCGATCGCCGTCTCCGTGAACGACGGAATGTCGTTGAAAACGAACTTGGCGAGGTAGGCGACGCCGCGCGTGTCGTCGTTGACGCCGTTGTCCCCGCAGGCGGTGCCGGCCACGTGCGTGCCGTGGGAGTCGGAGCCGAGCGACGTGTTGTAGGCGAGGATCTTGCGGTGCGTCGGGCCGATGGGATTGGAATCGCTGAACGAACAATGGTTCACGTTAACCTTGCCGTCGACGATACCGACGATCTGCCCCTCGCCGTGGATGCCCGCGTCGTAAAACGGCGTGACGTTCAGCACGTTGCTCTGGACGATCCAGCGGTCGCTGCTGTTGCGCAGCGTGATTTCCGCAGACTCCTCGATGTACTGCACGAACGGCAGCGTGCCGAGTTCGCCGAGGCGATCCTGGTCGATGGTGACGCCGACCAGGGGGATGCCGCCCACCTCGTGCTCCACAGCCACGGTGGCGCCGTGGGCCTGCAGTTCCGTGATGCTCTTGTCCACGTCCGCCCAGGGCAGCAGCGTGACGGCCAATTGGTATTTTCCTTCGGCCTGCAGCGCGATTCGCTCGGGCGACACGAAGGGCGCGAGCCGCGCACCGATCGTGGGGTCGAGCTTCCACGCGTTCTGGTAATCCCCAAGCCAGTTCACATAGGGCAGGCTCACCAGCACGTCAGGATCCGCCGCCCGCGCATCGACGATGTAGGCGTGATCCGGAAGGTAGTCCCCCATCGTCACTCCAGCCGCCAGAAGCTCCGCCCGCTGGGCGGGCGTGATCGGGCCCTTGAGCTGCAGCACCTGGGCCGAACTGGCCCGCAGCGCTTCCGTGCGGTCGGCGGACAACAGCAGGTTGTTCTGATCGGACGTGGCCACGGTTTCGGCCTCCAGGCGCAATACGCTCGGAACCGTAGCCTGCTGGGCCAAGGCCAGGGGTGCCACGCATAGCAGGGCGCACACCCAAATCCATGACGCTGATCGGCGCCGCGAAGGGACCATACCAGACTCCTCTTTTTCAGTATTCTTGCGAAGTATCAACTGCGCAGGTTTGCGACCGTCAACGCGGATTTCGAGATGAAATGCGCAGACGCCGCCCCGAATCCTGCCACACGCGCGCCAGTGTACCATCGAGTGAAGGTCCGTTGACCAATACATCCAAGATGTGTCAAAACGGAGAGGCTGCGCGGCAGATACGGTGACCGGTGCGCGGCGCATGAATTGGCAATCCTCGCCGGAAATACCACCCGGAGCGGAGAGCAGCCGGTCCGAACCGGAGCTGACCACCCCTCAACAACAGGGATGAGGCGGATTCCGGGCGCGAGGCCCGTAACCTCATTCTGCAGAGCAGGTTAATGGCGTTAGGTAGAGTCCCGCGCAAACGCCCGGGAACTCCTGGAGTGAAAATTCAACCAGTGATTGACTTCGCCGAACCGCTTCAGTTAAGCTAGGCACCCGGAGGGTCGGCGACAGCGCGTCGGCGTTTCGTCCACCAGAAAGGACGAATCAATGCATCGGACGTGGCGGTTGCCGCACAAGGTACGTGAGGGGTGATGAGAGTTGATGTCCGCGGAACGTGCGCGGGCAGCGGCTCTTTTTTTTGTGGTTCTACCGGGCCAAAACAAGGGGAAAGGGACAATCAAGCAACCGGTAAGTTATTCGTTGGGTGGACCCGCGGCGGCCTTGCAGTACGCCGCGGTTGGTGTGCGTCCCCACATCGGGGGCGCCGAGCCCCCATGCGCACGCCAGTGCCGCCCAGTTGGGAACGCGTTTATGGTCAACATTTCCAGAGGAGGCGCACGATGAGTTGGAAGCGTTGGATTTTCAGCACAGGGGTAACGCTCCTGTGCGCGGGAACCTTGTTTGGGGCGGATGCGGACAAGAGTCCGGCGAACGCCTCGGGAGCCGACCGGCTCCATTTTGCACCGGTGGCGAAGCCCGTCGCCGGGCAGATGGTGTATGTCGCACCTACCCAGGCAGATCTCGAAGCCCTCAAGAGCCAGATCGACAAGGCTCGCGAGCGCGGTGACGAAGTGACGGTCGACCGCCTGAGTGCTCGGCTCGTCCATCAGCAGGCCGCGATGTCGGGTGCTGTGCAGCGCGGGCCCGCGACGTGCGGCGACTGCTCCTCGGCGGATTCCGACGCGAATCTCGATCCGCTTCCCACGACCGTGTGGGGCGGCAGCGCTTCCGGCGACTGCGGCGTCAACGGTCACTGGATGGCCGAGTTCACCGCGAACTTCGCGGGTGAGCGCATCCACTTCGACCTGTGCAACGTCGTGGGTTCCGGCGCGGTGTCGACCTTCGACGCCGATATCAAGATCCTCGACAACGGCTGCACGATTCTGGGCGGTGTCGATGGTGCTTCGTCCTGCTCGGCCGGTGGCAATCCGAGCTGGAATCCCAGCGATTTCCAGTTTGTCGCCCCGGCGGCCGGTACGTACTACGCGGTGATCGCGCCGTACGACTCGTCGGATTCCGCGACCTGTGACGGCACGTCCGCGGATACCTTCACGGTCAAGTACTACAGCGAAGGCCAGCCGGCGGCGGGCCCCGCCAATGACGATTGCGGCGGCGCCGAGATCATCACCAACGGCGTCCCGGCTGTGACGGCCGACAACTGCAACGCGGGTGCGGACCTCGTCGAGGCGAGCTGCCAGTCGAACTCGAACCTCGACATGTGGTACGAGTACACCGCGGACTGCACCGGCACCGTGACGATCGATACCGAAGGCAGCGCGCAGAGCGACACGGTTCTGACCGTGTTCGATAGCTGCGGCGGCAGCGAGATCGCGTGCGACGATGACGGTGGGACCGGAACGCTGTCCAACCTGTCGTTCGAGACGCTTCCGGGCGAGACCTACCTGATCCGCGTCGCGTCGTACAACACCGGTTGCGGTGGTTTCGATCTGAACGTGAGCTGCACCGAGGCTCCGCAGGGCGCCTGCTGTGACAACGGTGTCTGCTCGGTTGATTACGAGCTGAACTGTGCCGGCAAGTACCTCGGCGATGGCACGAACTGCGACGGCAACCCCTGTGCCCAGGGCGCTTGCTGCTTCAACGATGGCGGTTGCCGCGAGCTGGTCGAAGTCGACTGCATCACGTCGAACGGCACCTACCAGACCGACGGTTCGACCTGTACGCCGAACGAGTGCCCCCAGCCGTGCAGTTGTGACGCCACCACCGGTGGCTTCTGCACCGCGTTTGGCGACGACGTCGCCGGGGACTTCGGTCTCTGGACACAGTCCACCGCCGACGATCGCGACTGGACGCTGCTCCAGGGCGCCACGACTTCCTCGGGCACCGGCCCGACGGGTGACCACACCACGGGCAGCGGTTTCTACGCCTACTTCGAGACGTCGAGCCCGGTCGTGACCGGCGACGTGGCCATTCTGGACGGTCCGTGCGTCGACCTGTCGACGCTGATCGATCCGGCCATGACGTTCTGGTACCACATGCTCGGTGCCGGCCAGGGTACGCTCGACGTGCAGGTGTCGGCTGACAACTGCCTCACGTGGGACACCGCGTTCAGCGTGGGCGGCAACCAGGGCGACCAGTGGAACTTCGCGCAGATCGACCTGGCGGTGTACGCCGGCCAGACGATCCACGTCCGTTTCGTGGGCACCTGCGGTCCGATCCAGGGCGCGTCGGGTGACAGCTTCACGAGCGACATGGCCATCGACGATGTCTGCTTCGAGGAGTACCAGGTGCTGGACGGTGCCTGCTGCGACGTGGATACCGGCGCCTGCCTCGGCAACATGTCCGAAGGCGACTGCGCCAATGCCGGCAACACGAGCTGGCACATCCTGCAGGACTGCGTCAACGGACCGTTCTCTTGCCCGCCGTCGCCGGTCGGCGACGACTGCAGCAATGCGATCCAGGTGACGCTGCCCGCCGACATGGCTCCGGTGTACACCAACAACAACACCACGTGCGGCCGTGGCAACGACTTCGAGGACACCTCGGATACTGCCACCTGCATGGGCTTCTACACCAGTGGTGAGGACATCTTCTACGAACTGACGGTCACGGCGCCGGTGTGCATCAACGCGACGCTCGCGACGGACACGACGTACTCGGGCATCTCGATTGATGCGGCCTGCCCGCCGAGCGACGAGTGCAACGGCGTGTCGACGAGCAGCGCCACGGACGAGTCGATCGAGAACGTGCTGCTGTTCCCGGGCACCTACTCGATCATGATCGACACGTTCGCGACCCCCGCGTGCATCAACAGCCTGGGCCTGACGCTCAGTCCGTGTGCCACGGGTGCGTGCTGCAGCAACGGCGTGTGCAGCATCACGACGCAGCCGGAATGCCTCCTGGCCGGCGGCAACTACGTCGGTGACGGCACGGACTGCAGCAACGATCCCTGCTCGCAGGGCGCCTGCTGTGCCCCGGACGGCACCTGCTCGCTGACGACCTCGGCGGACTGTGCGTTGGCCGGCGGTTCCTATCGCGGCGACGGCACGACCTGCGATTCGCTGGTCTGCAACGACGACTGCGCCGATGCGATCGTCGCCACCAACGGCATGCCTGCCGCGGTCGGCGACAACTGCAACGCCAGTGACATCGACGATGCGGAGGCGAGCTGCCAGAGCAACTCCGGCAAGGATGTCTGGTACAGCTACGTCGCCGAGTGCACGGGTACCGTCACGGTCGACACCGAAGGCAGCGACCAGCCGGATACGGTCCTCACCGCGTTCGATGGTTGTGGTGGCGCTGAGATCGCCTGCGACGACGACGGCGGCACGGGCAACCTGTCCGTGATGACGTTCGATGCCATCGCCGGCAACGAGTACCTGATCCGGCTCGCATCCTTCAGTGACGGTTGCGGGACGTTCGGCCTCAACATCGCTTGCGACGAGGCGGCGCAAGGTGCCTGCTGCACCACCAATGGCGTCTGCTCGATCGAATACCAGGCGGTCTGCGAGGCCAATGGCGGCTCGTACGGTGGTGACAACACCATGTGTGCGTTCAATGACTGCGATGCCAGCGGCATTGACGACGCGTGTGACGTGATCGCCGGTTCGGCAGCCGACTGCAACGGCAACCTCATTCCGGACGAATGCGACGTGAATGGCGGCGGCAGCAACGACTGCAACGTCAACGGCATTCCGGACGAGTGCGAGACCGACTGCAACACCAATGGAATCGCCGACGAGTGCGACATCGCGGGCGGCACGAGCTCGGACTGCCAGCCGGACGGCATCCCCGACGACTGCCAGCTCACGGTGACCGCGGTTGAGGAAGGCTTCGAGAACGACATCCCGGGTTGGACCCAGGTCGTTTTCGGATTCAGTGGCTGGTTCCAGTCGAGTGCCATCGCGCACACCGGGACCAGATCGGAAGAGCGTCGTGTAGGGAAAGAGTGTGTTCGGTTGTGT
>ERZ795053.7029-NODE-7029-length-10960-cov-7.273636_pt1 | contig 10960 bp, 15 predicted proteins | sample MGYA00375137_ERZ795053 | MGnify/ENA primary metagenome ERZ795053 (study PRJEB30182, sample SAMN05720284) | activated sludge metagenome | isolation source: Anaerobic digester | place: Hong Kong | collected 2014-12-17 ... | reverse complement strand
GCGTGAGAATGGTCACCCTGGAGGAGGCGGTGACGGCCAGGCTCAAGACCCACGGCACGGTCTTCGAGGTTCTGGTGGACCCTGAAGGTGCTCTTTCCTATCGTCAGGGCGACGAGGTGGACGTCGAGAAGATTCTGGCTGCCGAGGACATATTCGAGAACGCCAGCCGCGGCGATCGAAGCTCCGAAGAGGATCTGGTCCGGGCATTCGAGACGACCGACGTCTTCACGATAGCCGCCAAGATAATCAAGAAGGGCGACCTCCAGCTCACCTCAGAGCAGAGAAAGAGGATCATCGAGAACAAGAGACTGCAGGTCGTCAACCTCATAGCTCGGAACGCCATCAACCCCCAGACCGGGACTCCTCACCCCCCTGCCAGGATCGAGCGGGCCATGGAAGAGGCTCGCGTCAACATCGACCCCACCAAGTCCGTCGAAGAGATGGTCACCGTCACCATGAAGGCTATAAGGCCTCTAATCCCGATAAGGTTCGATGAGGTGGACGTGGCCGTCAAGATACCGCCGTCCTACGCCCCAAAAGCTTACGGCGAGATCGCCACCTTCGGAAAGCTCCAGAAAGAGCAGTGGCAGAACGACGGGTCGTGGATCGGCGTGGTCCGGTTTCCGGCCGGGCTTCAGAACGAGTTTTACAGCCTCGTAAACCGGCTCTCGAAGGGCGAGGCAGAGACGAAGCTTTTGAAACGATGACGATTTGATCGAGGATTTTAGAATGGATCATAAGGACCGCAACGTGGTTGTGCCCGGAGACCAGCTCTCCGACGACCCCAAGAAAGCGGGAGAGGGCACTTACGTAAAGGACGGACGGGTCCGCTCGCTCCTCTACGGAATGGCCAGCAGCTACAAGGATAAGGTGCGAGTTATACCCCTCGCAGGAAAGTACGTCCCCTCACCGGGCGACACTGTGATAGGCACCGTCCAAGACATCGTCTTTTCAAACTGGATCATAAACATAAATTCGCCTTACGAGGGTCTTCTCCATATATCCGAGCTGCCGAGAAAGATTGAGATGAACGAGATGTCCAAGTACCTGAGGATAGGCAGCTCTGTGATGGCCAGGGTCAAGGACGTCGACTCCACAATGAAAGTCGAGCTGACCATAAACGATCGGCGGCTTGGCATCCTGACGAGAGGACGGGTGGCTGAGATAAGCCCCACCAGGGTTCCTAGATTGATCGGGAAAGGCGGCTCCATGATTAACATGCTCAAAAAGGAGCTGAACTGTAACCTTTTCGTTGGGCAGAATGGCAGGATCTGGGTCGACGGCAACGATGACGATATGGACCTGGCCCTGAAGACGATCCTCATCATAGAGAAAGAGGCTCATACTACGGGGCTCACCGACAGGATAATGGAGTTTCTGAGATCTGAGAAAGAGGCCAGAAGTTGATCGGCATGGAAGATAAGGTATCATTTTTCAAAGATGGATTGAGGCTCGACGGGAGGAGGCCCGACGAGCTTCGCCCCATCAAGATGGAGGTGGGCGTCCTGGCTCGAGCCGACGGTTCCTGCTACATGGAGATGGGCGACAACAGGGTTATAGCGGCCGTCTACGGCCCTCGGGAGGTTCATCCCCGGCATCTCCAGGAGGCCACCCGGGCGATAGTCCGGTATCGGTACAACATGGCATCCTTCTCCGTCGAGGAGAGAAAAAGGCCCGGTCCCGACCGGCGGAGCTACGAGGTCTCGAAGGTGAGCCGAGAAGCTCTCGAGCCGGTCATACTGACATCCTACTTCCCAAAGTCGGTGGTGGACATCTTCGTCGAGGTCCTCCAGGCCGACGCCGGCACTAGGACCGCCGGCATCAACGCGGCCTCGGTCGCCCTGGCGGACGCCGGAATCCCCATGAAGAGCCTAATCTCCTCCTGCGCTGCGGGAAAGGTCGACGGCGAGATCGTCCTCGACCCCATGAAGATCGAGGACAACCTGGGGGAGGCGGACGTTCCCATCGCCATGACCCCCGGCGGGGATATCACCCTTCTGCAGATGGACGGACGGCTCACCCCCGAGGAGTTCAGACGCGCCCTGGAGCTGGCCAAGACCGGATGCCAGCAGATTTACGAGATCCAGAGGAAGGTTCTGATCGACAGGTACAGCTCCATAAGTGGGTCCGAGTGCTCTGATGAGGCTTCTGCCCTGGCGGAGGAAGAGATATGAGTGACGTCGTGATGGCGGAGATCAGGAAGGACTATCTGTACCACCTGGTTCTGAAAGGTGAGAGGGCCGACGGCAGGGTCTTCGACGAGTACAGAGATATCGATGTCGAGACCGGTCCGATCAGGAAGGCCGACGGCAGCGCTCGCGTCAGGCTTGGAAAGACCCAGGTGATGGTGGGCGTTAAGATCCAGCCGGGAGAGCCCTTCTCGGACACTCCCAACAAGGGCGTTATCATCACCAACGCCGAGCTCGTCCCCCTCGCCTCCCCCAACTTCGAGCCAGGACCACCCAACGAATTTGGGATCGAGCTCGCCCGGGTCGTCGATCGGGGCGTCAGGGAGTCTGGGGCCATCGACCTTGAGGCCCTCTGCATAACCCCTGGTGAGAAGGTCTGGATAGTATTCATAGACGTTCACATCCTCGACGACTGCGGGAACCTCATGGACGCCTCAAGCCTCGGCGCGATCGCGGCCCTGATGACGGCAAAGGTCCCCGCGGCCCAGTACAACCTCGGCGAAGATTACCCTCTGCCGGTGAAGGACGTCCCCGTAGCCACGACGGCCGTCGAGTTCGGCGGCGCCACAATCTTTGATCCCGACACCGACGAGGAGTCGGTGGCGGACACGAAGCTGACGGTTATAACCACCGCCGACGGGTCGGTGTGCGGAATGCAGAAGAGCGGCCCCGGATTTATCAGCCAGGATCACATCTACCGCATCGTTGATATAGCATGTGAGAGGGCTAGGGAGATCCGGGAGAAGTTTCTGGAAGTATAAATCATGGTCAAGAAGTTCAAGAAGGGAAGGAAGACCAGGTCCGCCGGAAGGTTTGGGCCGAGGTACGGAAGGAAGATCCGAAAGCTGGTCGCAGATATCGAGGAGAGGAGCAAGAAGAGGTACGACTGTCCCGTCTGCGGCCGGCTCCGGGTGAAGAGAGAGGGAACCGGCATCTGGAGGTGTACCAAGTGCGGTCACACCTTCGCCGGAGGAACCTACATACCCGTGACCTCCGTCGGCCAGTCCGTGGCCCGGTCCGTCAAGAGGGCTGTGGAGGCTGAATAAGTTGGCCTACAGGTGCACCAGATGCAAGAAGACCGTGGAGGTCGACTACGAGTACAGCGGCATCAGGTGTCCCTACTGCGGCCATCGGATCCTCATGAAGGAGAGGCCCACCACCGTCAAGAAGATGAAAGCGGTCTGATGCGGTTTTCCACATCGAGGAAGCCCTCGCCCCGGTCGAGGAGGCTTGCCCGAACCCTGGCAGGCTTCTTCGGCGCCGAGTACATGACCCGCGGCAAGGCCGGTCTCGACGACGGGGACATCTGGATGGTGGTCGTCGAGGAAGACGGAAACCCCGCCGGCCTCGCCAAAAGGTCCGGAGGCGACGAGAGGGTCCTTCGTTTCACCGTCGCCATCGAGGGCGGGTCGAGGAGACTGAAGATGGGCCGACCCGTGGTGGTGGGCGCCGGAAAGGACGCCCGCGATGTGGCGGAGTTCTTCGGCCTCGACCTTTCGGCCGAAGGCGAGGCGGGAAGGAAGATCAGGGTATCAGGCCGCGAGATCGAGTTTCTCGACGGCAGAGAGCTGGTCCTCAGGCTGAACAGGACGGGCTGAACAGGACGGGCTGAACAGATCAGGCCGAGCAGGAAAGGCTGAGGGCCGGGATGAATAAATGAAGGGCGAAGCTGAGATCGTCTTCGAGGTGGAACAGCCCGCTGGGGTCCTCGCGGCCCTGGTCCCCGAGGCCGAGGACCGGATATCGAGGAGCGAGGTTCTCCTTGCGGCCTGCGAGGAGGGGATCCGCCTCAAGATCGAGAGCGAGGACGTGGTGTCCCTCAGGGCCGCCCTGAACACGTGGATCAGATTGGTCGATATAGCAATCAAGATGGTGAATGTATGAGCACCGAATTGCCACCCCAGGTACAAAACCAGATAGCACAGCTTCAGCAGCTTCAGCAGCAGGCACAGGCGCTGCTGGGCCAGAAAAACCAGATAGAGATGATGATCCGGGAGAATGAGTCCGCGGTAAAGGAGCTTGAGGCGAGCGACGAGGGCGCGGTTATTTATAAGAGCGTCGGCGAGGTACTCTTCAAGGCCGATCGGACGAAGCTGATCGAGGAGTTCAAGGACAAAAAGGAGGTCTTAGACCTTCGGCTCAAGACCCTCGAAAAGCAGGAGGAGCGGATCCAGAAGAGGTTCACCCAGCTCCAGGATCAGCTGAAGGTGTCACTGGGCCAGAAGGTGCCAGAGGCGGCCTGAAATTAATTCGATTCGATTTGGATTCGATTTCGGCTATGTAGCGGGCCCGTGGCTTAGCCAGGATATAGCACCGGGCTTCTAACCCGGGGGTCGTGGGTTCGAATCCCACCGGGTCCGCCTGCTACTTAAATTTGTTTAAAAAGCATTTTTAGAGGGATCTATCATGTGCGAGCTATCAGTTTACATGAAGGGCGAGAAAGAGTGCCTGATGGAGGGGGTCGTAGTCCTCGTCACCAGAGGCGACAAGGTCCAGATGGAGGACATCCTGGGCAGGACGAAGGAGGCAAAGGGCAGGATCGTCGAGGTGAACATCACGAGCCAGAAGGCTTTCCTGGAGCCGGCCTAGTTTCCGTCTGTACTTTTTTCTGATCGATATCATCGCCTTAATTGCGGGCGATGAAATCGCTGTCATCTGATTATAAAAAAATGGCTCTTTTTGTCAGGGATCATAATCGTCGCCCATTCAGCAAAGCCTTTATCAGCCAAAAGCCGGTCTCTTGCTCTCATGAACCTTAAGTACGCGGTTTGCATGCTGCTCATCGCCGGGGCGGTTATGGCCGCCGGCTGCTTAAGCAAAGAGAGAGCTGGAGCCGAAGAGGCCGGGGTGCCCACCGAGAACCTTCCCGAGGGGTTCTCGCTCATCGCCGTCATCGACGACTCGACCCAGGGCATCGACATGGAAGATGAGATCGCCGATTTCAGGGGAGACGAGGATATCGGCACCGTCGAAGCCACAGTGGGCAAGTACCGCTGGGGCGAGATGGGCAAAGACTACGACGCGAGAATTACAGTGATCGACTGTGAGAGCGAATCGAAGGCAGAGGCCGCCGTAGCAAACTACAAGGCCCAGCCCAAATTCGAGAACCCTCCCTTCGTGGGAGTTGATAGGTTCAGCACCGCCGTCGTCAACGGCCGCCAGGTCACCGAGATCAGGGACAAGGTCGGAAAAGAGCTGAAGTACGTATACATCTGGAATGACGGCAGCCGGGTGGTGCTGGTGGAGGGGAACGGCGACCGCGCCGAGAGCCTCCAGCTCGCCAGCGCGACGGGGCTCTGAGGGCCCCTTCACTCGCCCTCATCTCCTCGTTTTATCGTCCTATTTTTATTGCCAATATTTTATCATATTTCCTCGTAGACGAGGGAGAGCTCCTCCCCCTCCCAGGAGTAACGGGGCGGCGTTCTCCGCCGGGTACCGCTCTCGTCCAGGGCGTGGACGGCGATAGGAAGAGCGATCGTCGCGTCGACGAAGACCTGGATCATCCTCGCCTCCTTCGATATCTTCCCCCAGGAGACCCCCTCGCTGAAGGTGCAGCCGGAGAGGCCGCCGAAGTGGGGGGAGTCGATGGTGTACTGGATGGCGTAGTTGTGGCCTCCGCGGTACCTGCCGCAGAGGTCTGCGACGACCTTCGTCTGCTGGATGAAGTTCTTGGGGACGCCTCCCCCGACGAAGACGACCCCTGTCTGAGAGGACTTCTCGGTGATCTGACTGATCTCGTCGACGTCTTTGATCTGGTCGACGACGATCCGGTGCCCCTCCCTCCAGGCGAGGACCATCCCGATCCCGATGGAGCTGTCTGAGAGGGCGGGAACGAATATGGGAACCCCCGCCCGGCTGGCGCTGCCGAGGATGGTATCCTCCGGCATCCTTCTGCCGATCATCTCCATCAGCTCTCGCGAGGAGTAGCTTTTGCCGAGGTCCAGGGTCTTGACGAACTCGGCGATGTACCGGTCCCCCCTCTGGAGACCCGCCTCGGAGACGTAGACGTCGTATATCCGATCGATCCCCTCCTCTCTGAGGGTTGCGTCGTCGGCGTGAGGATCGCCCCGATAGTGGACGACACCGAGCCCCTCGCAGAGGTCGTGAAAGAGGTTTGCTCCCGTGCTCACCACGCAGTCGACCATCCTCTTCGATATCATGGTGGCTATGAGCTTTCGGAGACCCGCCGGGACCATCGCCCCCGCAAGGCCCAGAAATATGGTGATCTCCTCCTCGGCGAGCATCCTCTCCCAGGCCTCCACCGAACGGCCGAGCTGGCCTGCCTGAAACCCGAGCTTGGCCATATCTCGCGCAAGCTCGCGGACGCTCCGATCCTCCATCCCCATGGTGGTGGCGAGCTCCTCGATCTCCTCTGAACGATCGTCGTGTTCTTTTGCCGTCATTTTCATCCCGCTCGGCGAAGGTCGTCCCCAGGACTATTAAACGTTGTCACCCTCGGGCGATTTTTATAAAAAAGGTCGACATCGAAGTTTTATATATAGCGATGGCCCTCAATGCCAGGCTCAAGTTCGATTGAAGCTCCGAATCACAAACTCGGACGCGGGATCTCAGGGGTTGACGATCTTATGACGAAATTATGCGGTTATTGCTGGTCAAAGATGGAAGACGATATCAGAAGGATGCAGCTCGGTCTGGTCGGGATCTGCAGGAGGAGGATGGATGTGGACGGTTGACGACTCGGTCAGCCTTTACGGCGTCGACGGCTGGGGCAACGGGTACTTCACCATAACCGAGGGGGGAAACCTCGCGGTATCGCCCCGGAAAGAGGCGGGGGGGACCGTCGACATCATGGAGATCGTCGATGAGATCAACAGGTCGGGGAACGTCCAGTTTCCCATCCTCTTCCGGTTCCCCCAGATCCTCGAAGACCGGCTCCAGGAGATAAACGGCGCTTTTCTCGCCTCCATGAGGGAATTGGATTATCGGGGCGGGTACAGGCTCGTCTTCCCCATGAAGGTGAACCAGAAAAAGGAGGTAGTGGAGTACATCGTCAGCGGCGGACGGGAGCTGAACGTCGGCCTGGAGGTGGGAACTAAGGCGGAGCTTCTCGCGGCCCTCTCCCTGGGCCTCGGCCCCGAGGCCCTGATCATCTGCAACGGCTACAAGGACCAGGATTACCTCAAGCTCGCCCTCAAGTTCGGCGAGACGAACAGGATCGTCATCGTCATCGACGTATTCGAGGAGATATTCGACCTTCTCCGGTGTTCAAAAGAGCTTGGCGCAAAGCCGATCCTGGGCCTGCGGACGAAGCTATTCTCTCGGGGAAGCGGCCGGTGGGAGGAGTCTGGCGGCGAGCTATCCAAGTTCGGCCTCTCCACCGCTGAGATCCTGGAGTCGATCCGGATCCTCTCGGAGAACGGGATGATCGACCGGCTGAAGATGCTCCACTTTCACATAGGCTCTCAGATAACGGACATCCGGAAGATCAAGATCGCCATGAACGAGGCGGCAAGGATCTACGCCAAGGTGAGAAAGGTGGCCGAGGTGGAGTACTTCAACGTCGGCGGAGGCCTCTCCGTCGACTACGACGGAACCCAGACCGCGACTCCGGCCAGCGCCAACTACACCCTCCAGGAGTACTCCAACGACGTCGTCTACACCCTCCAGAGGACCTGCGACGAGGAGGAGGTCCCCTGTCCCACCATAGTCTCCGAGAGCGGTCGGGCCATCGCCGCCTACCATTCATTCCTCGCCTTCAAGGTGATCGGAAAGAAGAACTCGAAGGAGGGGCTGGAAGTCACGCCCGCCGAGGACGACCCCGTCCAGATAGAGGATATGCGCCAGGCCCTGGATAATATGGACCTGGAGAACTACCCCGAGTTCTATCACGACGCCCTCCACTACCGGGAGGAGCTCTTCGACGCCTTCAACCTGGGGAACATCGGGCTTGAGGAGAGGTCGAAGGGCGACCTCCTCTTCTGGAAGGTCTGCCAGAAGGTGGCCTCCTTCGCCGAGGCAGACGAGAACGACTCCGAGGAGTTTGAGAGCTTGAAGAAGCTTCTGAGCAAGAAGTACATCGGAAACTTCTCCCTCTTCCAGTCGGTCCCGGACATGTGGGGGGTCCAGCAGATCTTCCCCATCATGCCGCTTCACAGGCTCGGCGAGGAGCCGAGGGTCCGGGGGACGATCGCCGACATCACCTGCGACTCTGACGGCGAGATCAGGTCCTTTGCTGGAGAGAACGCCGACTTCATAGCCCTCCACGATCTGAGGGCCGACGAGGACTACCACCTCGGAACATTCCTTCTGGGGGCGTACCAGGACACCCTGGGAGACTTCCACAACCTTCTCGGCTGCGTCAACGAGGTCCACGTCACCGTGGAGGACGAGGACGACGGCTGGAGGATATCGAAGGTCGTTCGGGGGGACGTCTGCGATAAGCTCCTCCGGTTCTTCAACTATGAGCCAGAAGAGCTCCTGGGCGAGGTGGCGTCGCGTTGCTGCGGAGAAAAGGCGGAAGGGGAGAGGGCGAGGGAGACTATCCGAAAGGCCCTCGGCGAGTACTCCTACTTCAAGAACAGGTACATCAGATCTTAGACTTCGAGCCCGGGCCAGAAACCTCCTTCTGGCCCATTTTTACTACTAAGATAACGCGACATTTTCGGCTAATGGGCTACAACTTGTCTATTCAATTTTATAAATATTTATTTAGTATAGAAAATATATATTTTGAGCTGGTTAAAATAGCTAATGTTATAATTACATAAAAAATATAAGCTAAATAAAAATGCTCTGCATTCAAGTGATAGCTATTAAACGTGGCTTTAACATATAGGTTGCATGAAATGAAGTAGCCAGTGGCCGCCAAAAAGATGAATATTATACATACAACCCATGCTATTTGTTTCAAATTATAATTTGTATAATCTTTTATTTGAAATTTATTTAAAAATCTAGGTAAAAATGATGATAGCAAAAGAAATACGGCTGTAGATAAATAAAGCATCTTAACTTCTTCATATGAGAAAAAATGCTCAACTCCGGTGACCAAAAAAAGCAAGCAAGCTCCGACAAAAAAATCTTCCGAAACCGATTCAAAGAATTCATTATTATTCATGTTCGTTTCACCTTGCGTATTCTGAGTCGCTTTGTGATATAAACACAATAAATTATTAATCCATTTTGGTCAAGACGATTCGAGGAATCGAAGACCTTGATCGAAGATCTCAGCGCTCCACTGCCCTCGCATAGTTGAATCATTGCTGCAGGCAATCCATACCCTCCCCATCTGCTCCGAGGGTCACCCGCCCAGCTCCTCAGCCACATGGAAATCGCTCCATGCCTCCGATGCCACCAGATCCAGCATATAAAGCAGAACGCTGCCTTCAAGTCTCTCAGCCGGTAAGGTCTTGTATCTTAGGGCCAACCCACCCCTCAGATGTTCTTCGGCCGGAAGAGGGGCGGCGAGGGCGAGATCAAGGCCTTCGTCTCCATAAACTATGGAAGTGACAGAATCAGGCACCAGGCAGTGAAGCTCGCCTCCGGGGCCTCCGTCCTCGACGCCCTGAGGGCTTCGGCCGAGGTCGTCATCACCCCGGACGAGAGCGCCACCGGCCACCGGGGATCGATGGTGACGGCCATCGACGGTGTTTCCAACGACATCGACCACGCCTGGCTCTACTACGTCTTCGAGCGAGGCGATGCTGGCTGGAGGATCCCAATGGAGATGCCCGATAGCCTCGCCGTCTCAGACGGCATGAAGATCGGCTGGAGGCTCTACAACTTCGGGGAAGGGGGGCCGGTCCCAACGGATGGACCCCTCTGGTCGAGCCGCTGCGCCAGCAAGACCAGGACCTGCGCCCGCCAGTTCCCTTGAAGGAAAGGCCGCAAACCGCTGAGACCTGCCACCGAGGGATCGCCCTGATTTCTTCATCCCAATTATGGGAAGAAGACTAGGCGTTTCGGACAATGCCCGATAGAACTAAGTACGTTACAGCCTTACTTAATTGCTGGAGGAATCCGGCATATGACTGATTATTGGGCAAGGTGGTGCGAGAAACTTCAGCAGATCGCGAAGCCCTACGAACCTCTCGATGTGGAGATGGCTCCTCCAATACTTACCAGAGAGAGCCTTCTCGAGTACTACCGGTGCCTTGAGAGCCTGATGAGACCCCTCGACCTCCTCCAGGAGAACAGGGAATCCCCCGATGACCGCCTGATCGAGAACTACGAAGCTCTGGAGGAACGGCTCGAGGGGCTCTCTGCAGCCCATCCGTGGTTCTCAGAGGACGAGTCCACCCAGGAGCTGATCAAGCTTCTGGAAGTCCTCACCGCCAATCGGAGCGTCGATTGGGAGCTATTTGATGAGAAGATCAAGATCCTGAAGAGGAGGATAGAGGAGCTGGAGACGAAATCTGGCTCCTGATGCCCGACAATTGAAGATGCTGAGATGGGGGATGCTCATAAGGACGGCGCATAAAAGAGTCGAGGATGCCCGGCCCCACCGAGGGACCTGGGCACCTCCTCTGCCATCAAGGCAGCGGTGATGTCGTGCGTCTCACCGCATGATGGCGGGCTTGGTTGCGGTTCTTCTGTGGATAGATGGAAACGTTTTACACGACAAATGGAAATCATATCATTTAGTAATAAACTTTTCGATTGAACTGCTACGAAAGTCGAACGTCCCTGACCTTCGAGGCAGAAGATGGGATCAGAAGAGAAGGGCGCAAGTTTCGATGCTTGCGCCCCCATTCAGCGCCCGGACCGGGAGTCGAACCCGGGTCGAAGCCTCGACAGGGCTTCATGATAGG
>ERZ795053.7026-NODE-7026-length-10964-cov-5.647539_pt1 | contig 10964 bp, 8 predicted proteins | sample MGYA00375137_ERZ795053 | MGnify/ENA primary metagenome ERZ795053 (study PRJEB30182, sample SAMN05720284) | activated sludge metagenome | isolation source: Anaerobic digester | place: Hong Kong | collected 2014-12-17 ... | reverse complement strand
AAGCAGGTGGGCCCGGCGAACCGCGTCTCGGTGACCCGGTGGTCGTAGGGCATGCGGTGGCAGACGAGGTGGTCGCCGGGGCGGATGCGGGGCCCGAAGAACCACCAGTCGTCGCCGCCGAAGATGAGGTGCGACCCCGGGATCTTGCCCACCTGGGCCGGCGAGCAGCCGTGGCTGGTGTCGCAGGCGACGGTGAACGACTGCGGGGCCACGAGCTCCCCGAAGCGGCTGGCGGCGGCCCAGCGCTCGTCGTAGTGCAGGGGGTTCGGGTAGTGCATCGCCTGGACCCACCGACGGATGTCGTTGGTGGCCACCGGCTCCTTCGGCAGGCCGGGCTCCATGGGCACGCCCATGTACCGGTCGAGGTCGCTGACGTCCAGCTCGGCTTCGTCGCTCATCGGGCTCCTGGGGCGGTGGTGGCGGTCGGTTCGGCGGGCGCGAGGCGCTGGTGGACCAGGTCCAGCAGCGCGTCGTCGCGGACCTTGGTGGCGCTCGAGGTCATCGGCACCTCGTCGGCGGCGAAGAACAGGACGCGCTTGGGGACCTTGTAGGCGGCGACCCGCCCACGCAGGAAGCGCTGGATGTCGGCCTCGGTCGCGGTCTCGCCGTCCCGGCAGACGATGCACGCCACCACGATCTGGTCGAGGCGCCGGTCGTCGACGCCGACCACCCGGCTCAGCTTCACCGGGGGGCACGCTCGCAGCGCCACCTCGATCTCGGCGGGCGACACGTTGGCCCCGCCGGTCTTGATCATCTCGGTCCGCCGCCCGGTCCAGTGGACGATGCCCTCGGCGTCGACGTGGCCGGCGTCGCCGGTGCGGAAGAACCCGTCGGCGTCGAAGCACTCCTCTGCGGGCCGACCGAGGTAGCCGAGCATCCGGGTCGCCCCGGCGACGGCCAGCTCCCCCGCCTGGTCGACGCCGAGGACGGCCCCAGAGTCGGGATCGATCACGCGCAGCGACGTGCCGGGGAGCAGCCGGCCGTTGCCCACCTTCATCTGCTCCCTCGACTCGCGGCACCCGTAGCCCGAGACGAACGAGCACGTCTCCGAGAGGCCGTAGCCGACCGGCATGATCCAGCACGGATCGGGGTCGACCGTGGGGTGGCGGGCGTAGGCGCCCTTTCCGTAGGCGCACCGGATCGACGAGAGGTCGGTGCCGGCCCAGCCGGGGTGGTCGGCGAGGGCGGCCGTCTGGTGCGGGAGCGTGTAGGGCTCGGTGACCCGCTCTCGCTCGAGGAGCCGGAGGGCCTCGCCGGCGTCGAAGACCTCCTGCGCGATCCACGTGCCGCCCGCGGCCAGCGTCGAGCCCACGGCGGTGTTGAGCCCGGCGGTCCAGAAGATCGGCAGCGGCGTGTACAGGCGCGTCCGCTCGTCGCGGCCGAACAGGCCCGCCTGGAGCCAGAACTGCAGGCACGGCGACCGGTGGCCGTGGAGCATGCCCTTGGGCTCGCTGGTGGTCCCCGAGCTGAAGATCGCCAGCGCCGGGTCATCGGGTGCCACCGCCGCCATCCGGGCGTCGAGCTCCTCGGCCGCGACCGCCTCCCCGGCGGCGAGCAGCTCGTCCCACGACGCCTCGCCGAGGACGGCGACCGACCGGACGTGGTCGAGCCGGTGGCGAACCGCGGCGACGTCGTCGCCGAAGCGCCGACCCCGCAGCTCGGCCTGGGTCAGCACCGCGACGGCACCCCCGATGCGCAGCAGGTCGCCGAGCTCGGGCCGCGGCGAGAAGGTCGAGGTCGGCGCGGCCACCGCGCCCACCATGGCGGCGCCGAAGAGGGCGGCCAGCGCTTCGGGGCGGTTGGCCATCACGATCGCCACGGCCTCGCCGGGCTCGACACCCGCGGCCACCAGGGCCGCGGCCACCCGCCGGGCCTCGCGCCCCAGGTCGTCGTAGGTCCACCGCACGGTCTCGCCGTCGCGCAGGGCGTCGTCGAAGACGACCGCCTCGTTGGGCCCGAAGCGATCGACGACCTCGGCGAGGAACCCACCCATGGTCAGCGCGCCGATGCCCTCGACCTCGTCGAGCGCCGGGCCGGCGAAGGTGGTCATCGGGCGGCCCCGATCGCGGCGCCACCGTGGTCGAAGAGCCCCACGAACCCGTCCGCGGCGATCGCCTCGGCCAGCTCGGCGGCCGTGCGATCGACCCCGGCCGGCAGGCGCAGCGCCGGCTGGACCATCCGCACGAGCACCGAGACGTCGTACTCGTCGCAGACGCCTGCCGCCCCGTGGAGCTGCTGGCCGGTGCGCAGCACGGCGCGAGCGGTCTCGAGCGCGTGCAGCCGCAGGGCGAGCACGTCGGCCCGGGACTGCTCGCCCGCCTGGTCGAGGCGCCAGAGGGTGAAGCCCGCCAGCTCCCGCAGGCCGGCCACCGCCACCGCGGCATCGGCCAGCTGGAACTGGACCGCCTGGAACGCGGCGATCGGCTTGCCGAACTGGACGCGGCCGCTGACGTGCTCGACGGTGAGCGCGACCGCTCGGTCGAGCGTCCCGAGCACCGTCCAGGCCACCAGCACCTGGTGGAGCAGCAGGTCGACGAGCGGCGGGCGGCCATCGCCCTCCATCGTCAGGTCGCCGACGAAGGGCCCCAGCCGGGTGCCGAGCCCGCGCGCCGCCGCCGTGGCGATGCCGCCGGCCGTCCCGTCGAGGGTCCCCACTCGCCAGCCGTCGATCAGGTCGGCGTGGTCGACCCGAGGCACCTCGGCCGGCACCGCGGCGGTCGGGCGACCGTCGTCGTCGCGCACCAGGTCGGCGGCGAGCGGGTGCGGCAGGGCGACGCGCCCGGCTGCCTCGCACAGCGCGGCGGCCGCCGCCAGCGAGACCGGATCGCGGCGGGGATCGAGGTCATCGACGCCGAGCGCCGCCAGCACCGGGACCACCTCGGCTCGCCGCACGCCCGCGTCGGCCTCGGCCCGTCGTGCCAGATCGACGCCCCCGAGCGCGGCGAACGCCTTCCCCGCGGCCTCGGCCAGCTCGACCGCCTCGTCGGGGAGGACCGGATCCACCTACACCGGCTCCCCGCGCAGGAGGGCCTTGGCCACGATCATCCGCTGCACCTCGATCGTGCCGCTCGCCACGGTGGCAGCCTGCGCGTAGCGCCAGTGGTCCTCGACGGCGCCGTGGACCGGGGCCTCCGCCTTCGCCTCGAGCGCCCGGTGCTCGACCGCCGAGAACAGCACCTCGGCCACCGACTGGTCGCACTGGGTCACGGCGATGCGGGCCGCGGAGGCGATGACGTCGGGGACGCCCCCGGTCTCCTGGGCGTGCACCGTGCGGTAGGCGAGCAGCCGCGCCACCCGCACCTGCACCAGCGCCCGAGCCCAGGCGGCGTGGAGGGGCGCAGGCAGATCGTCCCAGTGCGGCGCCAGCTCGGCCCCGAGGGCGGACAGCAGCCGCTCGCACCGGGCATAGCGGGCGATGCCGACGCGCTCGTGGGCCAGGGCCGTCTTGATGACCGACCAGCCACCGCCCAGCTCACCCAGCACCGCCTCCGGGCCGGCGGGCACGTCGTCGAAGAACACCTCGTTGAGGTGGTGGGGCCCGAGCATCGAGCGGATGGGCCGCACCTCGATGCCGGGCGAGTCCATCGGGACGAGGAACATGGTGATGCCCTCGTGGCGCTCGCCCCCGCCGACGCGCGCGGCGAGGATGCACCACTGGGCCATCCCGGCGTAGGACGTCCAGATCTTCTGGCCGCTGATCCGCCACCCATCGGCACCGGAGGGGTCGCCCACGGGCTCGGCCCGAGTGCGGAGCGAGGCGAGGTCCGAGCCGGCCTCCGGCTCGCTGAACCCCTGGCACCAGATCACCTCGCCCGCCGCGATCGGCGGCAGGTGACGGGCCTTCTGCTCGTCGGTCCCATACGCCATCAGCGCCGGACCCACCCAGTTGAGGCCCATGTACTGCGCGCCCCGCGGCTCGTGGTGCGCCCACATCTCCTCGCGGACCACGGTCTGGTCCCAGAGCGAGCCGCCGCCCCCGCCGTGGTCCACGGGCCACGCCAGCGTGAGCAGTCCCTCGGCCGCGAGCAGGCGGCAGAACGCCTGGGTGGCCGCGAGGTCGGCGGGATCATCGGTGAACGCGCCGAGGAAGCCCTCGTCGAAGTGGGCCGAGACGAGGGCGCGCAGCCGGGCTCGCAGCGCGGTCGCCTCTGCCCCCAGATCGAAGTCCATCCCTGCTCCCCCGAAAGTTGACACGGATGTTAGTCAAGATCCGTGACGAGCGTTCCCGGCGCGGCAGCGCCCATCGATTCGGTGGCTCGCGTCCTCGACGATGCCCTCGCGAGCAACCCCCACCACGAGGCCCTCGTCACCCGCTCGGCCCGCCTGTCCTACGCCGAGCTCGACCGCCTCGCCCACCGCGCGGCGTTCGCCTTGCGGTCGCTCGGGGTCGCCGCCGGCGACCGCATCGGCGCATCGCTGCCCAACGAGGCCGACGTGGTGGTCGCCTTCCACGGCGCCATGCGGCTCGGCGCCATCTGGGTCGGGGTGAACCGCGCCCTCGCTGCACCCGAGAAGCGCTTCCTGCTCGCCGACTGCGGTGCGACCCTCCTCCTGAGCGACGACGACGTGGACGATGTCGGGGTGCGGGTCGTCGACCTGGCCACCTGGCGCGCCGCCGTCGACGCCGCTCCCGATGGCGCGTGGACGGGCCCCGACGTGGACCCGGATGCACCCGCCGGCATCGCCTACACGAGCGGGACCACCGGTCACCCGAAGGGCGCAGTGCACAGCCAGCGCAACCTGCTGCTGCCCGGGGCGGTGCTGGTGGAGAGCCGGGGCTACGGCCCCGAGCTCCGCAAGGGCGACTGCTTCCCGTTCACCATCCTCAACATGGCGGTGCTCACCACGCTGCTCGTGTCACAGGCCGGCGGCACGTCGATCGTGATGGATCGGATCGACGCCGAGGGTGTGGCCGAGTGGATCCGCGCCGAGCGGATCACCACCTGGAACGGTCCCCCCGCCCTCCTGCACAGCCTGACCTCGATGGGCTCGATCGCCGCCGCGGACCTGGCTTCCCTCGACGAGGTGTGGACCGGCGGGGCCGACTGCCCCGAGGCCATCCGCGCCGGGTTCCGGGCCAAGTTCGGCCTGCCCGTGCTCGCCACCTACGGCTTGTCGGAGGCGCCCACCGTCGTCGCCATCGATCACCGGTCCGGCACCGACCACCGCCCGGGAGCCTCGGGCCGACCGCTCCCCCACCTGCGCGTCCGGGTCGCGGGCGAGGGTGGCGAGACCTTGCCCACCGGCGAGACCGGCCAGCTCTGCATCTCGGCGGCAGACGGGCGCTACACGCCGATGCTCGGCTACTGGGGGCGGCCCGAGGCGACCGCGGAGGCGCTGGTGGACGGCGAGCTGCGCACCGGCGACGTCGGCCTGCTCGACGAGGACGGCTTCCTGCACGTCCGCGATCGGCTCTCCCTGCTGATCATCCGCGGCGGCGCCAACGTGTACCCCGCTGAGGTGGAGCGGGTGTTCGCCGAGATCGACGGCGTGGCGGCCAGCGCGGTGGTCGGCGTGCCCGACGAGCGCCTCGGCGAGCGGGTGGTCGCCCTGGTCGAGCCCGAAGGCGACGTGGACCTCGACCTCGACGACGTGCGAGCGCACCTCGCCGCGAACCTGGCGAAGTACAAGGTGCCCGAGCGCATCGTCCTGGTCGATGCCTTCCCCCGCAACGCCATGGGCAAGGTCGTCCGCAAGGACCTCCCCGCCCTGCTCGGGTGATCTCAGGCGGCGAGCGGGAGGGCGAGCTCGCCGGGGACCGTTGCGGCGGCCCTCCGCTCGCGACGGCGGCATCGGGGCGCGATCACGCCCTCGGCGCTGGCGGTGGCGTGGGCCCAGGTGATGGTGAGCCCGATGGCCACCGCGGTGATCGCCCATCCGCTCACCTGCTTGGCCGCCACGAAGTGCGCGAGCGGCAGGGTCTTCAGCAGCACGAACGTGGTGGCGGCGGTGGCGAGGTTCACGCTCCCCCACAGCACCGTGAGCCGGCGCATCAGCCGCCGCACGCTGGGGAGGTCGGCCTGCTCGGGCGTGATCTCCCAGAAGTCGTGGGCGATGCGCCCGATGAGGGGGCGCCCGGTGAGCAGCGACCCGAAGAAGACCAGGCCGGCGAGCGTCGTGCCGATCACCGGCTGGGCGAAGTACACGAAGGTGCTGCCGCTGCCCACGGCGATCGCCGTGCGGACGGTGAGGCCGAGCGACGCGAGCAGCAGGACCCCGGTGACCTCCTGGCGGCGCAGCACCCGGCGGAGCACGCAGCCGTAGGTCCAGGCGATGGCCACCGCGTAGGCGACGCCGATGCTCGTGGTGGCCAGCGCCACCCAGAAGAGCGCGGTGGGGAGGAAGGACGCTTCGACGAGGCGGGGGCCGCCGCGCCGGGCGACCGACGCCACGATCGAGCGACGGGAGAGCTCCGGCAGCGCCGGCGGTCCGTCCAGGTCCGATCGCGGGGTCACGGACGTCCCGATCGGCCGGGCGGGCGCCGCGTGAAGGGCGACGCCCGAGAATGGGTCAGGTGGCCCGGAGGGTGCCCCCGTCGACCTCGAGGGTCGCGCCGGTGACCCAGCTCGCCGCGTCGCTGGCGAGGAAGGCGACGGCGCTCGCCACCTCGGCCGGCTCGCCGAAGCGACCGGCGGCGACGCGGTGGCGGGCGAGCTGCTTGGCCATCACGTCCTCCACGCTCGCGCCGGCGCGTGCGGCAGAGGCCGAGGCGTTCTCGGCGATCAGCTCGGTGAGGGTGATGCCGGGCACGACGCACGAGCTGAGGACCCCATCGGCGGCATGGGCCTGCGACAGCGCCGTCGACCAGTTCAGCAGGGCCGCCTTGGCCGCCGAGTAGGGCGCGAAGAGCACGTCGGGCTCGCGGCCGCTCACCGAGGCCACGTGCACGAGCCGCCCCCAGCCGGCGTCGACCATCGTCGGGACGCACGCCCGGGCCAGGCGGACCGCGGCGTGGAAGTTGAGCTCGAAGGCGCGGTGCCAGTGCTCGTCGGTGAGGTCGTCGAAGCGGACCGGCTCGGCGCCGCCGGCGTTGTTCACGAGCACGTCGAGCCGCTCGAACCGGTCGAGGCACGCCGCGACGATCGCGCCAGCGGCTGCGGGGTCGGTGACGTCGGCCGCGAACGGCACGCCCGGGCCGTCGCTCCCCGAGCGGGACACCGCGAGCACCGAGGCGCCCTCGTCGGCCAGCCGCGCCGCGATGGCCCGACCGATCCCGCGGCTGGCGCCGGTGACGATCGCGGCTCGGCCGTCCAGCCCCAGGTCCATCGATCTGACAGTAGCGTCAGGTTCCGTGGAGGCGAGCGAGTTCCAGGGGCGCATCGGCAGGTACCACCACGAGAGCGAGGCCTGGTGGCCGCCCGACCCCCGACCACCGCAGGGCGCGCCGAACGTGCTGGTGATCGTCCTCGACGACGTCGGCTACGCCCAGCTCGGCTGCTTCGGCTCCGACATCGACACGCCGACCTTCGACCGCCTCGCCGCAGGAGGCCTCCGCTACGCCAACTTCCACACCACCGCCCTCTGCTCGCCCACCCGGGCGTGCGTGCTCACCGGTCGCAACCACCACCGCGTCGGGATGGGTCGCATCGTCGACCTCGCCACGGGCTTCCCCGGCTACGACGCCCGCATCGCCGACTCGTGCGCCATGGCGCCGGCGATGCTCACGCCGCACGGCTACGCGGCGTGGGCGGTCGGCAAGTGGCACCTCACCCCGGAGGACGAGGAGCACCTCGGCGCCACGCGGGCGCGCTGGCCGCTCGGCAAGGGCTTCGAGCGCTGGTACGGCTTCTTCCCCGGCGAGACCCACCAGTTCGTGCCGGCCCTCCACCACGACAACCACGCGGTCGACCCGCCGGGCACCTACGAGGACGGCTACCACCTGACCACCGACCTGGTCGACCGATCGATCGAGTACGTGGAGGACCTGCGCAACGTCGACGTCGACAAGCCCTGGTTCCTCTACCTCGCGCCGGGCGCCTGCCACTCGCCGCACCAGACGCCGCCGGGCTGGATCGAGCGCTACGCCGGCCGCTTCGATCAGGGGTGGGACGAGTGGCGGACCGCGGCGCTGGCGAAGCAGAAGGCCGAGGGGTTGCTGCCCGAGCACGCCGAACTGTCGCCCCGCCCGGACTGGGTGCCGGCCTGGGCCGACCTCTCCGACCAGGAGCGCCGGGTGTACGCCCGCTACATGGAGGCCTTCGCCGCGTTCCTCACCCACACGGACCACGAGGTGGGCCGGCTCATCGACCGCCTGGCGGCCCTGGGCGAGCTCGACGACACCCTCGTCGTGCTGCTCTCCGACAACGGGGCGTCGTCCGAGGGCGGTCCCACCGGCTCGCTCAACGACGCCCGGGTGTGGAACGCCCTGCCGCGGACCGCGGAGGAGGCCGACGAGCGGCTCGACGAGATCGGCGGGCCCCGGATCCACAACAACTACCCGTGGGGGTGGACCGTGGCCGGCAACACCCCGTTCCGCCGGTGGAAGCGCGAGACCCACGAGGGCGGGGTGGCCGACCCGCTGATCGTCCACTGGCCCAACGGCATCCCCACCTCGGCCCGGGGCACGGTGCGCCACCAGTACGTCCACGCCATCGACGTGCTGCCCACGCTCCTCGACGCGATCGGCCTCGACGCGCCCGAGGCCGTGGGCGGCGTGGCCCAGGTCCCGCTCGACGGCGTGTCGTTCGCCTCGACGTTCGCCTCCGACGACGCGCCCGAGGTCCACACCGTGCAGTACTCCGAGATGCTCGGGTGCCGGGCGATGTACCGCGACGGGATGAAGGCCGTGACCTACCACGAGGTGCAGGTCGACGAGCCCGGCCTGGAGCACGCGCCGTGGGAGCTCTACGACCTGCGGGCCGACCCGTCCGAGTGCCACGACCTCGCCGGCGAGCGGCCCGACGAGCTGGCCGAGCTGATCGACCTCTGGTGGTCCGAGGCCGAGCGCCACCAGGTGCTGCCCCTCGACAACCGGCCCTTCTCCGAGCTGGTGTTCCAGCGCGAGGCGTCGGTGCGGCCCCGGAACCGCTACCGCTACTTCCCCGGCCGGGCCCCGGTGCCCGAGTCGGTGGCGGTCAACACCCGGGCCCGAGCGCACGCGATCACCGCCCACGTCACGGTCGCCGACGACCACACCGGGGCGGTCGAGGGCGTGCTCGCCGTGCAGGGCTCGGTGCTCGGCGGGTGGTCGTTCCACCTGCTCGCCGGCACGTCCCCGGATGCACCGAGCCGCCTGGTGTACGTGCACAACCTCGCCGGGTGGCGCCTCTACCGGGTGGAGGCCGAGGTGCCGCCGCTCGGTGCGGGCGACCACGCGCTGGGCTTCTCGTTCGACCCGCCGCACGCCCGGCTGCTCGTGGACGGCGTGGTGGTGGGCGAGGGCGAGGTCCGCCGCACGGTGTGGAGCCGCTTCTCGCTCACCGGCGCCGGGCTCACCGCCGGCTGGTCGCCCGACTTCTCCCCCGCGGACGAGGACTACCGCGGCCGCTTCGCCTTCACGGCCACCCTCCACCACGTCGACATCGACGTCCCCGGCGACCCCGTGGTCGACGCCGATGCCGAGGCCGACGCCATCATCGCCAGCCAGTAGCCGCCCCACCCACCGACCGACGCGCCGGGCGCGGTGCACTTCTCCTCACCCCATGCGCAAACGTGCACACCCCCGGCCTGGCTGGCGCTACTCGGTGCGGCCGAGCTCCTTCGCCGCCTTGGGGACGAAGCGCTCGGGGGCGAAGGGGCCGGCCTCGACCGACGACAGCCGCACCTCGGGGAGGCGCACGTTCGGCGCGAGCGAGTCGAGCCACACCACCGCGGCGCCCACCTCCGCCACGCCCATCGTGTGCATGGGGAAGCGCACGTCGTCGAGCATCGGCGTCTCGGTCGGCCCGACCGTCAGCACGTGGACCCCGATGCCGTCGCGCTCCACCTCCTGGGCCAGCGCACCGGCGAACGCCTTGAGCCCGGCCTTCGACGCCGAGTACGCCGCCCGACCCGGGTGCGGCGCGTGCGCCGAGCTCGACGACACGAACACGAACCGGCCGCCCTCGCCCATGTGGGGCAGCGCGGCGTGGGCGACGACGTACGCCGAGGTGAGGTTGGTGCGGACGATCCGCTCGAACTCGTCGAGCGACTCCTTGCGCACGAACGTGCCGCCCATCGTCCCGGCGGCGTGGACGACGAGGTCGACCCACCCGCTCGGCTCGGCCGCGCCCTCGACGACCGCGGCGAACGAGGCGGGGTCGGCGGCGTCGCCGGCGCACCAGCGAGCGCCGACCTGCTCGGCGGCGTCGGCGAGCGGCCCCTCGCGTCGGGCGGTGAGCACCACGTCGTAGCCGGCGTCGACGAGCTGGCGCCCGACCTCGAGGCCGATGCCGCTGCTGCCCCCGGTGACGATGGCGACCCTGCGCTGGTCCACGGCCGGCAACCTACGACGGCGAGGCCGCGGGCGGCTCGGCGCCGGGGTCGGTCACGAGGAGGCGCTTGAGGAGCTTGCCGGTGGGAAACCGCGGCAGCTCCTCGAGGAAGCGGACCTCGGTCGGGCACTTGTAGTGGCTCAGGCGGTCGCGACAGAACTCGATCAGCTCGTCGCCGCCCACCGCCGCCCCGGGCACGAGCTGCACGAAGGCGCACACCCGTTCGCCCATCTCGGGGTCGGCCACGCCCAGCACGGCGACGTCGGCCACATCGGGGTGGCCGATCAGCACGTCCTCGGTCTCGCGGGGGTAGATGTTCACCCCGCCGCTGATGATCATGTGGCCGGCCCGGTCGGTCAGGTAGAGGTAGCCCTCCTCGTCGACCCGCCCCGCGTCGCCGAGCCAGCTCCAGCCCCGGTCGTTCCACACGCCGGCAGTCTTGTCGGGGTCCTTGTGGTACTCGAAGCGGCGCGAGGTCTCGAACCAGATCTCGCCCTCCTCGCCCACCGGGACCTCGGCGCCCACGGGGTCGAGGACGTGGATGGCCCCGCT
>ERZ795053.7023-NODE-7023-length-10966-cov-15.487948_pt1 | contig 10966 bp, 8 predicted proteins | sample MGYA00375137_ERZ795053 | MGnify/ENA primary metagenome ERZ795053 (study PRJEB30182, sample SAMN05720284) | activated sludge metagenome | isolation source: Anaerobic digester | place: Hong Kong | collected 2014-12-17 ... | reverse complement strand
TGGATGATCATCAATGTCACCACTATATGTGTTTAGTATATCACAATAAGTGGTTTTTTTAAAAAAAGAGTGATCAGTGTTTTTCTTAAAGCGTTTGACAAAGCACTTTTGACTTTTTCTGAAAACCCTGTAGTGGCTTTTGATAGACAAATTCCGAGATGTGTTCTTTGAAATGCCAAGTGTCAAGTTCTACCCCTTGATCTTAAAAATTACTCCATTAAAAAAAATTTACATAATAACGGATATTTGTGATAAAATATTTATATATACCCCTGATATATACTTCAGACTTTATTATTTTTACGCAGATATTCTATAAGGGAGAAGAAACAAACAGGGATCGATCACGTGGTGTTGAGAGGGAGCAATAAGCAGACCATCTTTGAGGATGCAGAAGATCATGAGATTTTTTTGCAGACGTTAGATCAATACAAACCGAAGGGTTGTCTGCGCTTCAGATCTCGAGGGTAACGGGCATTAGTCGGTATTCTATCTATAAATCAAAGAAATAGTTCAACGTTTCTTTGATTTTTTGAGTTGATTTGATATTCTTTTTTTTGAGGAATATGTATGATGAGCGAGTAACGTTATAACCCCAAAACTCAGGAGATATATCCGCAAACAGAACCGTCCCTATTGCCTTTTGGCGAGGGAGAAAAATATACCCGAAACGGAAATTACCAACAGTTCTGGTTCCGTGGATAATTTTGACCGGGTCAAAAATTTCTATGAGTTGGTGAAGAACAAAAAGAAATAAAAATCTAAAACATACAATAAGGAGCTATTAATTTGATCTTCGAATATTCTATTTTTGTCATTCTGCTGATTGCCGCAATTTGCGACGTGGGATTACCCATTCTTATAGGAAGAAGGTATCCCGGTTACAACCATCTTGTTGATACAATCAGTACTTTGGGAACACAAAACAGCCCGGTCAAAAAGCTTGAGCAATTGAATTTAATGGTTATCGGGTTGTTGTTTGTTATCTTCTCAATACTGCAACATTTTTTGTTCACAGACAAAACAACTTTAGTCAATCTCTACAGCATTGGCATTGGATTATTTGGTGCCGGAAGCGTTCTTGCGGGAATCTTTCCCGAAGACGAAAAAAACACGCAGGAAACAGCATCAGGAAAGATTCATGGAATAGCATCCGGTATTGGATTCATGTTCCTTGGACTCAATCCCTTGTGGGCTGTATGGATAAAAGAATTCAAGACATTATCGCTAGTGAATCTTTTGTTATTCATCGTGGCAACAACAGCTTTCATCCTTTTTATGATTTCCGAGAAAAAAGAAAAAGGGTTGTTAAAATATACGGGACTTTTTCAGAGAATCAATCTGGTGGCATTGTATGGGTCATTGATTATGAATTTTGATCATGCCTTTATAAGGTAAATCGCCAGAATATCTTCTCAAGTATTACCCCTCTCACCGAACCGCACGTACAGGTCTTGTATATAGCTCTATGGATTGCCAGGCAGTTCGTTTTTCCAATCTAATGCGTTACTATTTTTTTGATACCTGTAAACCAGAAACCAGAGGGACGGTTCTTTAAACCATGTAAACCAGAGGGACGGTTCTTGCGGTTAGTCACTGAAACCAGAGGGACGGTTTGAGGTTAGTCACTATTACATTTACCTCTTCAAATTATTCCAAAAGAAATATTTAACAGAAAAAGAAAAATATATATGATTTCCTACGAACTATGAGCTACTTTTTTAGAAGATATGATATTTGATTTTACTAACCAGAAGAACCGTCCCCGTGGTTTTTTATTTATTTTTTTAACGTACTTTTATTCAAATTCAGAAATTCAAAAATCTGTGTCTTATCCATATTCTCACCTTCAGACTCTTTTGTTTTATGATTAATTACTCACGATGTGCACGAAAGTAACAACGTTTGTAACAAAGGGCGAACATGGTTTGGGCAGCTGGATTGCCTGGAAACGACAAGCGCGAAATCCAAAACCAGCTTATTATGAAATATGTCCAACAAGATAGAAAGAGCGGTATGAAAAGCAGCCCAAAACACTGGATTGGAACACTTTGGGTTAACTTTCAAACAAAGAGATTTCAGGTCATTGAAAATAAGATAAGCGACAGAAATGAGAAGCATGAAATGATTTTGAGCATCAGAAGAGCGGATCTGACAGTTTGAAAAAGACAGATGCTGTTTAGCAAATTTGAAAAATGATTCAATCGCCCATCTGAGGGAATAATAGTGAATAATGTCTTCAGAGGAAAGTGATGTGTCAGAGGATAACAGCACAGCAGATGAACCATCTTCTATTCGAGTAACCACTACTTTGACAGGGATTCTGAAAGGTTGTGGATAAGTCAGATATGAGCGATAGGCAATTGTTTTCCCGTGAACTTCAGTGGTTCTGTTGAGTTTTGAAGAGGCAATCAGCTTTTTCACTTTCAACACTTTGCCTTCGGTTTTCAAAATGATACTGCTCTTCAATTGCCCAATAAAAGTAGATTTCAACCAACAATGACACCCTTCAATAAGGGTTGAATTGGTATACCAGCTATCAGCAAGGATAATACTATCCTTGACGTCATTTTCTTTTACCCAGGATAGTGCCAGTTCGTTTTTGGTTTTATTGCTTTTCCCTTTACAACTATCAGCAAACAACATGTCCAGAGGATAAAACATCTTTTCAAACAGCTCTCCGATGGTTAGAACGCTCTGACCTTTGGTGAAGCGATTTCGACAATGATCAAATTGTTTGGAAGTGTGAGGAATTTGCTTCCCCCGTCTCTCCACCAGTGTATCATCCAGAACAAGTATCCTTTTTCCCTGCACTTTTGAACCCAGAACACGCCAAAATTCTTTTTGAAGACGCTTCCAGAATGGCTTGTAGCCTTTCAAAAATCGTGTCAGAGTTGTATGCGATAAGCTGTTGAGTGAATTCAGTGTCATCCCGCTAACACTTGTGTTTGTCTGTGTCAGAAGACCTTGTATCAGAATCAGAAAGTTCTTCAGATAGAATGCTTCAATATTCTCAAACAATTCTCCAAAATAGCCCTTGACAATTTCCTCTATTGATGTCAAAATAGTCATGTCGGTACTCTCCTTTTCTGTAGCATTATTGCTGTGTCGTAGCTTCAATAATACTACATCTGAGTACCGATTTTTCTCTTTTCATTGTCCTTTTCTACTCTTCCTTTCCTTTATTTCTATCTTGTTTCTGTTGCTTTTCTTATCCCGTAATGTTCACGCACATTATGAGTACAATATAAAAAAGTCTCTTTTCAAATTCAATTTGCTTATGCATTTAAGAAATATTTTAGGATATAAATGAAAAAAGGGGCGATTGTCAAAAACAATCGTCCCTTTTTTATATATTCTGTTTTTTATTTATGCACGGCTTCCCTCTTCCTGTAAAATGGCCTCACGAGATGGCTCAACTTTCATCGCCTTTTTAAACTGTATGAGGAACACGACGATCGTCGTCACGACGGCGAGAAAATCCGCTATGGGTTCCGCCGTAAAGATGGCCGTCGTCTTGTCTTCCATCAGCAGCGGCAGGGTATAGATCAGCGGCAGCAGCAGGATGATCTTTCTCAGCAGGGCCAGAAACAGGGATGCCTTCGCATTTCCCAGCGCAACCAGCGTCTGCTGGCAGGCAAGCTGTATACCCATCAGCCAGATCATCGCCATATAGATCCGTATGGCGGGAACCGTAAAGGCAAGCAGCTGCGGATCGTCGTTAAAGATGAGAATAAAGGCCTGCGGGAAGAGTTCAACACCCGCCCACAAAAGGGTGGCAAAGGAGAAACAGCTGATCAGCAGTAGCTTAAACACCTTCCTCACACGCTCGGTATGCTTCGCCCCGAAATTATAACTGATAATCGGCTGTGCCCCCTGCGTCAAGCCCAGCAGGGGCAGGATGGAAAACTGCATGACACTGGTGAGAATCGTCATGGCTCCCACGGCAATGTCTCCACCGTATTTCAGAAGGGATGAATTAAAGCAGACGGCGATCAGACTTTCCGTCGACTGCATGACAAAGGGTGACAACCCCAGGGCAACGGATGGCAGGATGACCTTCCGATCGAGTTTGAGATATTTTCTTTTGATCCTGATCGTCGTCTTTTTACCGGTCAGGAATTTCAAAATCCATATCGTTGAAAGGGACTGAGACAGAATGGTGGCCAGCGCCGCTCCTGAAACACCCATGTTCAGACCGAAGATAAAGATCGGATCAAGAACGATGTTCGTCAGCGCTCCGATCAGCACCGTCAGCATACCGGTCTTCGCAAAGCCCTGCGTGTTGATGAACGCGTTCAGTCCCAGCGTCATCTGAACAAAGATCGTTCCAAGACTGTACAACTTCATATAACTCATGGCGTAGGGAATCGTATTTTCACTGGCACCGAACAGCATCAGGATGTCCCGGCAGAAAAGCTGCACCAGCACCGTCAGGATCACCGATATGATGATCAGCAGACTGACAGAATTTCCCAGTGTCTTTTCGGCCTCATCCACCCGCTTCTGTCCCAGAAAGATGGAAGCACGTGGCGCCGCCCCCATCGCGACGAGTGCGGCCAGCGCGGAAATAATCATGATCAGCGGTAAACACACACCGACACCCGTCAGGGCCAGTTTCCCGACATCTTCAATATGGCCGATATACATTCGATCGACCAGGTTATACAGCAGGTTGATGACCTGTGCGGCAATCGCAGGTGCCGCCAGACTAAAAAGCAGCCGACCAACCGGCTCTGTCCCCAATCTACCCGTTTGACTCTTTAACATCTCTTTGTATCCTCCTCATTTCATCACGTTTTATGATTCAACGCCTCATCGGCGATCGTTTCCGCATGTTCGGCCATCTTCCTGAAGAGCCGTTTCAGCGTTTCCTTCTCTTCCTCGCTGTATCCTGCGAGGATAGCCTCCACAAAATCCCCCTGCATCTTCTGCAGGGCCAGGACGCATGCCTGAGCCGAAGCGTTAATCGCGATATGCTGAACGCGCCGGTCCTCTCCATCCCGCGTCAGAGTGATCAGTTCCTTTGACACGAGTCGCTCCAGGGCTATCGAGACGTAGGTCTTCGAAAAACCACGTACCCGCTCGGCATCCACAGCCGACGTGTACGCCCGGTTGTTGGCGAAGAACACCAGAACTTCCGCCTCCCTTTTGGACAAGCCGTATTCAGCTGCGGCCTCCGTGATCGCTTTGGTGTACAATTCATCCAGTAATCGCTGCGCTTTCATGAAATACGATACGTTGACAAATGGATTCATCTCAAAACCTCCCGTAAAAAACTCCCGCAAAATAGTTTTCGTTAAAACAGTTTCATACGAAACTATTATAAGACAATTTCCCCGTTTTGTCAATCACGTTTTGCATCATCGGAAAGCAAAAAAAAAGGACACTTCATTTTCGGAAGTGCCCTTTTCTGCTTTTTTATCTTTCCCCGGTCTATTCCAGTCCCAGCACGGGATCCTGCGGGATAGCCCTCAGATACGGATAGGATTTTTTCCCGCTCGTCTCAACGATATCCCATACGTTGACAAAATCCCAACCGGCAACTGCCAGTTCCAACACCTATTGTCATTCCAGAAGTCTTCGTATCCCATAACACATTTCAGCTTTCTTCTCCAGTGATTCTTGAACCAATAAATCCTCCAACATAATAATTACCATAAACTTTTCCCGTTGCATAAGCATGCGTGTTGTGTGATCGTTGTATTTCGATCGCTCGTACTACATCCGATATATCCAAAAAGTCCAACACAGTCCTCTTTTTCCCTGTCGATACACAGATCAGAGATCGTATGACTCGCCGTCCCGTCAAATCCACTGAAGGTCCCGAAGATATTGGGCAATTCATGAATTGCCCCTACAAGTTTATGGATTTCCCCTGTTTTTGCATGGGCGGATCATCGTGACCGCCCGTTATGGCATAGCTTTCAATCTCATTAGGCGTGAGCGCTTCTGATTTTCTATCCGTTTATAAGCCATTCCTGAAATCATTTTGTACACAAACCTATTATTTATATTTTTATATGTAATAAATAATACCTATCCGACGTCAAGTGTTATGAAAGTCAGGAAAGGCAACTAATTTTAACCGGAGGGTATGATGATGAAAATTATAAATAGAAGAAGGAACAGATTATCAAACGGAGAAGGACGTTTTAACGACATCGGTAAAGAGATAGAGGCATCGAAGGACAGGTTTTACTTCATGCTGCACGGACTCAACGGCTTCAACAGATAAGGGGTGAGTGTTATGAAAAGATTTTTCGGGAAGATTTTCAAAAAAGAAAGACCTTTTAACAACAACAACGAAAGATTTGAAGAAACGGGTATAAACACCTATTCTGCCTTTTACGACATGAACGGGTTTAACAGATAAGGAGCGATATAAATGAAACGATATGCGAATGATAAATATTATTATTGGCGTGATGCGTTAACCAACCCGGAAGCAGCACTAAACAAAAAGGAATCCATGGAAAATCGCAACAAACTGGATTGGATGTTATCATTGCCAAACTGAAACCGAGGCTGAATACAAGAAAGGGGACTTTTTCAAGTCCCCCTTCTTTTTGATTTTAAACGATTAAAACAGATTGATCTGTAAACGGTGTTCAGCCGTTAAGCGTTACGGTAATTGATGCCCCGGTGCCGGAGTCTGTAGGCCCCCTTGTAAAAACGGATAAGAAACCGCACCATCTTCAGCCTGCGTTTCGATATCCCAGACCGTGTTAAAATCCCAGCCGGCATCGGTAAACGTGGTCTTTTTCTTCATATCTGACGTCGTCTTTCCCGTTATTCCAGTTGAAGAGCCGAGGCCTACTCCGACAGATTGCCCGGAGGTCTGAGTATCCCAGAATGACTGACTGACGGTTCCGTCAGTTAAGTCTCCGATAAAACCACCGACTTTATCATTTCCCTCTGCCAATCCGGCCGAATAGACGCCGCTGATTTCTCCACCTCGTAGTCGTCCGACAAAACCACCAACGGATATGGTCCCTGATACCTTTCCCGTCGTATAGGCGTCGCTAATCGTTGAGAGTTCAATAAAACCACATAAACCACCAAGAGATTCATATCCCGTTACCGTTCCTGTCGAATAGGCGATACTGATCGTTGAAAAATCGGCACGTCCACATAAACCGCCAAGAGAATCAGGGAAATCCGGTGTCCCCAACCCCGCCGTTTCATATCCGATCACCTCTACCGTCGTATACGAGTTGCTGATGTTTCCCTCATAAAGCCTTCCCAACAAACCGCCAACACAATCATGTCCCGTCACGGTCCCGGTCACATATACATGGTTTAACCACGGGGACGGTTCGTGCGGCTGAGCAAGGTCGTTATATAAAGCGGGTGAGAATCCCGTCGGGTTAAAGGCTAACCACCAGCCCGTAGCCGAGTGTTGGAGGCGACTTGGTAACAGGAAGCTTTAAGCGTACACAGGCGAGCAAGTGAGCCGAAAGGAAACTGAATCTTAACCAAGGGGACGGTTCGTGCGGCTGAGCAAGGTCGTTATATAAAGCGGGTGAGAATCCCGTCGGGTTAAAGGCTAACCACCAGCCCGTAGCCGAGTGTTGGAGGCGACTTGGTAACAGGAAGCTTTAAGCGTACACAGGCGAGCAAGTGAGGAAGACGGAAACTGAATCTTATAAGCCCCGAAATCCCCAATGGGAAAGCAGAAGCTTTGGACCGAGACGAATGCAACATTTCAACCACCGAAAAGGTGAGGGGGTTGAGATTTCCCCGGGGTCATAGAGATTGGCGCACTTGACAAACGATGTAACGGCAACTCAGGAGACCCTAACCCGTCTTCACACAGAGGAAGTATGGCCGACAAGCGATACAAAGTGAGGGAGCCAAAAGAAGGTTAGGGAGTCGGATCATTGCATAGTACCTGAGAAACAGGGTAACGCCTGCGGAGGGAAGGCGATGACAAGGCAGCGACTTTGCCGGAGAAACATGCTACACACACAGAGGTGAACATTGCATGGAAACGAAACTGGCAAGGATAAACAAAATAGCAAAAGAGAAACCAAAGGAACGCTTCACATCGCTGGTGCACTACATCAATGAAAGAACATTGAAAGAAAGCCATCGCTGGATGGTGGGCAAAAAGGCGGCAGGAGTGGATGGAATAACCAAAGAAAAGTATGCCAAAGAATTAGATGCCAACATCACCGGGTTAGTCGAGAGCATGAAACGAGGGGCTTACAAACCGCAAGCGGTGAGGCGGGTCTACATCGAAAAGGCCGGAAGTCAAAAGAAACGGCCATTGGGAATTGCAGCGTATGAAGACCAACTGGTACAAAGAACGATGGTCCCCATATTGAACGCAATTTATGAGGCAGATTTTCTGAATAACTCCTTTGGATTTCGACCGGGAAGAGGTGCACATGATGCACTGAAAGTACTCACACACATCATTGAGAAACGAGAAGTACAGTATGTGGTAGACGTAGATATCAAAGGATTCTTTGATCACGTCAGCCATGACTGGATGATGAAGTTTTTAGAACATCGAATCGCAGACAAGAAACTCCTGCGATTGATCCAGCGGTTTCTCAAAGCAGGGATAGTAGAAGAGGGACAATGGCAGGAAACAAGCGTCGGAACGGCGCAGGGTGGATCAGTTTCACCAATACTTGCAAATGTCTATCTGCACTACGTACTGGATCTGTGGTTTGACAAAATCTATCGAAAGCGGGCAAAGGGAAAGAGCTGGCTGGTACGTTACTGCGATGATTTTGTAGGCTGTTTTGAGCAAGAGGAAGATGCCAAACAATTCCTTGTAGAACTCAAAGAAAGGCTGGCAAAATTCAATCTGAGCATATCCGAAGAAAAGACCCGGATACTGAGATTTGGAAGTAGAGCCGAAACAGACTGCAAAAGAGACGGACAGGACAAACCGGAAACCTTTGACTTTCTGGGATTTACACATTATTGTTCCAGAAATCGACAAGGAAGATTTATGATGAAACGAAAAACCAGCGCCAAGAAAATAAGAGCCAGTTTGAGCAGATGCAAAGAATGGTTCAGAAAGAATCTCAATACCCCCGCCGTACAGGTGATAAAGAAACTGAGAATCAAATTGATGGGATACTACCGATACTATGGAATCACAAGCAATCGGAATGCTGTCTCAGACTTTGCCGATCAGATTAAGAAACAACTGTACAAATGGATGAATAGACGGAGTCAGGGGAAGCATGTTAACTGGGAGAAGTTTAACCTATTCCTTAGAAAGTTTCCCTTACCAAGACCCAAATGTTATGTGAGGGTATTTGATGTAGAACCGGAATATATTGCTAATTTATGAATGCGGCTTTGAGGAGCCGTGTGCGTGAGTAGCGCAAGCACGGTTCTGGGAGGGGAGTGTCTTGTGAAAGGCCCTTCTACTCGACTTTTGAGTTGTATTGATTGTGTTTCGGGCATAGGCAACAACACAACAGAACTGTCCCATTGGATTCCCCTATGTATATCGAATTCAACCCTTTGTTTTTTGAAACAAATAATAATCAGAAGGGGTTTTATATCTGGGACCTTTCATAGTCTTTAGTACTTTATCAATGTCTATCGGTCTATCTCGTTTGAAGGTGAAATATTGATCTAAATCTTCTGCGTTAAACCGATAGTGACCATTATCATATGTTAGTACACCGATAAAGTTGAAATCGTGATCCATTTTGGCCAAGGTAGCATCCCCATGACTATCATTTGCCAATAAAAATCCCCCTTCTCCAAGATATTTTTTACAAGCTTGTGAAACGAAACCGGCAAACTGTGAGATCAACAACTCACAATACCCATTTGGAATCGAAAGCGGCTCGCGGTAATCTTTCGATTCAAATTGGATGATGCTTTTTTCGTTGTATATTTTTTTCTCTTCAATGAATTCAAGGATTTCGGGCTTATGATTAAAAAAGGGCTTTGCTTTTTTTGCATTGTCCACATAAATAACCTCACGAAATATCATAGAGGGCGTAATGTGAATATATGAACCCGGGTATAATACTTTTGATATTGAGAATTGTTTTGAAATCTCTAAAAATACATCGTATCTGTCAAATGGGGTTCTGGCATCATGGTGCAAAGGTGTTTTCATATACTGATAGTATTCTTCAATCGCGTTAAAAGACATTCAATTCCTCCTGTAAGAATTTACGGAGAACAAATTAAGCCGAAAGCAAAATCGTTTTCTCCCTTTATCCGGTAACAAAATTTCCATTCATGATAAGGACTTTAACAGAAAATCTGCAAAGTGATCTTATGGGATATAATGAACTTTCGTCTCAATATTCCCCAGGATTTCAACCGTGATTTCAAAATTCTCATTTCCGTAGTCCACATCAACATAGGGAGATTGCAAGACCATCGACAAGATTTGCACATCTTCCGGGACGATATCCGGATTCATATCCACATCTTTTTGAACGACCATCCTCAAAGGATCTTGATTCCCAAAGAAAAAATCTTTAAACGCTTCTCTTTCTTTCTCACTGAGCCAATAAGCGTATATTCCAACCCTTCCAACGGAGGTATCAACAGGCAACCAACCGTAATTTGGCAGATAAAACTCCGCCCAAAAATGACCTCCGAGGTTATGGTTGAAAAGTTGAAAACCGCCGGTTGTCCTTGCCGGAATCCCAAGAGAGCGGCACAATGCGGAGAAAAACATCGCCTGAGCACCACAATCGCCATAACCATGTTCAAAAACATAGAGACTTTCGGGAATGTCTTCCGCCTCAAGGTATACATGAGCCATCAGACTATATGAAATATTGTTGACGATATAGTTATACAGCTTTTTCGCCATCAGATACGGATTGGTTTCTGTTCCGGTGATCTCTCTTGCAAAGTTCTTTAGCGCTTCGTTATAAACGATATTGCCCGATGATTTTGTATACGTTTTGTACAAACACAAACAACAGGGACGGTTCTTTCTGCTGAGATGTGATATACTTATTTC
>ERZ795053.7022-NODE-7022-length-10967-cov-6.176411_pt1 | contig 10967 bp, 8 predicted proteins | sample MGYA00375137_ERZ795053 | MGnify/ENA primary metagenome ERZ795053 (study PRJEB30182, sample SAMN05720284) | activated sludge metagenome | isolation source: Anaerobic digester | place: Hong Kong | collected 2014-12-17 ... | reverse complement strand
CGGCGCGGAGGTCGCGCACCAGCGCCCTGACCTGCTCGGGGCTCTCGCAATTGCGCGCAAACAGGATAAAGCCCAGGGGGTCGGCGGTGGCGAACAGCCGGCGCTCGGCCGGCGTCATCTCCAGCCCCGACAGCCCGAAGATGACGGCCCGGGGAGGCACGCCCGCGAGCCTACCCACGTGGCTGCACCACAAGACAACCGGCGCCGCGGCGCACCAGATCCTGGCACAGAGTGCGCGCGCGCTCCTCGCCTTCGACCGGGCCGGCACGCAGGCGGTAGAGCGTACCGCGGTCGGGCACCTCGACCCGCGTACTCTCCGGCTTGAGCGCGCCCAGGAGAGCCGGGTGCTGTGCCTGCAGCCGGCGCCATTCGGCATCGACCTTGTCCGGCGAGGCGAAGGCGCCGAGCTGGATCCGGAACGAACCACTCGCGCCTGGGGCCGCCGGAGCCGTTGCAGGCGCCGTTGCAGGTGCCGATGAAGGTCCCGATGACGGTGCGGTTGAAGGCGCCAGGGCCGCCGTTTCGCTTGTCCGCATGGCGGGCCGCGGCCGTGGCACCGGGATGGTCGAGGTAGTGGCTGCCTCCTCACCAGCCGCCTCGCCGGGGAGCATCCCTTCCTCCTCATCCACGACACCCGCCTCGGCGCCGGGCGGCTCGACCAGCCCGCGCTCGACGATGCTGCGCTCGATCGCATCCGCGGCAGCCGGATCGCTGTCATCGCCCGCCCTTGGTGCTGCCATGGGGGCCGTGCCGGGGTTCGCCGCTTCGGGAGGCGGCGCCGGCTCCGGTGGCGGCAGAGGCTTTTCCGGCTCGGACAGGAGCCGCTCGACCTTGATCGGCCGCTCCTCCCCACGCAGGCGCTGATAGATCAGCTTATCCTGGTGCGGAATTTCCATGCCGCCCGGGTTCTCCGGCCGGACCTTGAACGGTTTCTCCTCGGCGTGGATGACCGGCACCTGCGTCGCATCCTTGGGAGCGTCCGGACCTCGCGACGACGACACGATGACGAGTGCACCTAGCACGATTAACGCCAGCGCCAGAACGCCGGCTCCGATCCAGATCAATCGTTGCTGCGGCCAAGCGGTGACGGAGAGCGGCGTGTGTCCGCTCTCGGCTCCGCGCGCATCAGCGTAAGCCGGCGCGGCGGCGGGATCCAGGCGTGCCATCAGCGCAACTCCTCGACCGGCTCGACACCGATCACGTTGAGCGCCGAAGCGATGACGACTTGCGTCGCCCGTACCAGCGCGAGGCGTGCCGCGGTCAATGCGGGGTCATCCGGATGGAGGAATCGCAGCCGCGCCTCCTCCTTGCCCTTGGTCCAGAGGTTGTGGAACAGCGCTGCGACCTCCTGCAGATAAAAGGCGATGCGGTGCGGCTCATGCGTTTCGGCGGCGCTTGCCACAACCTGCGGCCAGCCGGCCAGCGCCTTGACCAGATCGATCTCCAACGGGTCGGCGAGGCGCGCCAAGTCTGCTTGCGTCAGGCGGTCATCGGCGATGGCCGCAGCGCCCAGCTCGTCAATCGCCAAGCGCAGCACCGAACAGCACCGTGCGTGTGCATACTGGACGTAAAAGACCGGATTGTCGCGCGTCTGTTCGGTCACTTTCTCGAAGTCGAAGTCGAGCGAAGCATCATTGCGTCGCGTCAGCATGATGAAGCGGAACACATCCTTGCCGACGCGATCGATCACTTCGCGCAAGGTGATGAACGAGCCGGTCCGCTTCGACATCTTCACCGGCTCGCCGCGCTCCATCAGGTTGACAAGCTGACACAGCTTGACGTCGAGCGCCGCCTGGCCCTCGCTCAAGGCCTGAACGGCTGCCTGCATGCGCTTGACGTAGCCGCCGTGATCGGCCCCCCAGACGTTGATGAGCGTGCGAAAGCCGCGTCGCACCTTATCGAGGTGGTAGGCGATATCGGCGGCGAAGTAGGTCCAGGAGCCATCGGACTTGCGCAACGGCCGGTCGACCTCATCACCGAAAGCCGTCGCCCGAAACAGCATCTGCGGCCGCGGTTCCCAATCGTCGAGCAGCTTGCCCTTGGGCGGCTCGAGCACGCCGGTGTAGATCAGCCCGCGTTCAGTCAACAGCGCCACCGCCTCGTCGATCGCGCCTTGCTCGGTCAGTGCACGTTCGGATGTGATGACGTCAAAGCGGATGCCGGCCGCCGCCAGATCCTCACGGATGCCCTCCATCATGCGGTCGATGGCAAACCCGCGCAGCGCCGGCAGCCAGTCCGCCTCGGCCGCATCGCGCCAGCGGTCGCCATCACGCGCGGAGAGCGCTTCCGCCGCTACGCGCAGGTAATCGCCGCCGTATTCGATCGCGCCTTCGGCCTTGAGCTTCTCGAACACCGCTTCATCCTCGGCGCCGATCGCGACCAGGTAGCGCAGGCGTAGCGAGCGGGCGAGCGCGTTCACCTGGGCACCGGCATCGTTGATGTAGTACTCGCGCGTGACCCGGTAACCGGCCTTCTCGAGTAGCGCCGCCAGCGCATCGCCGACGACGGCGCCGCGGCCATGGCCGACGTGCAAGGGCCCGGTCGGGTTGGCGGAGACGTATTCGACATTGATCATCGCACCGGCGCCGGCATCGCTGTCGCCGTAGCTCAACCCTGCCTGCAGGATGTCGATCAGCCTCTGGTGCCAGAAGCCGGCCTTGAGTCTGAGGTTGATGAACCCCGGACCGGCGATCTCGACTCGATCGATGCCGTCGCCGGCGGCGAGGTGTTCGCCGAGCAGGGCGGCGAGCTCGCGTGGCTTCACACGCGCCTGGCCGGCAAGCACCATAGCGGCATTGGTGGTGACATCACCGTGCGCCGGATTGCGCGCCGGCTCGACCAGGACGCGGCTCATGTCGAAACCGGACGGCAGCCTGCCGGCTTCGGCAAGAGCGGCCACGGCCTCGGTTACACGGGTCTGCAGATGACAATAAAGGTTCACGACGCTCTCGATTGCACGTCAAACAGCCGCCGGTATTCGTCGGCAGCAAAACGGTCGGTCATGCCGGCGATGTAGTCGGCGACGACACGGGCGGTTTCGGTCGTTGCCGGCGCACCGGCGCGGCGCCGCCATTCGGTCGGCAGGCAGCCGGGTTCGGCAACGAAAAGTTCGAACAGGTCCCGCACCAGGCGGCGGGCCTTGCTGGTCATGCGGTTGAGCTTGTAATGCCGATACATGTTGGCGCGCAGGAACGCCTTCAAGGCGGCATCGTTGCGCTGCATTTCCGGCGAGAAGCCGACTACCGGAGCCCCGGCCCGGCGGACCGCATCGGCTGACCCGGGTGCGAGTGCGGCGAGGCGGGCACGCGTCTCTGCCAGCAAGTCGTGTACCATGTGGCCGATCAGGCGCCGCACGGCTTCGTGAATAAGCCGGCCACGCTCGATGTTCGGCCAAGCCTGGTGCACCTCGTCGAATACGGGGCCGACGAGCGGGACATCCTTCAAGTCCGCGATCGTGAACAGCCCCGCACTCAAGCCGTCGTCGATGTCGTGGTTGTTGTAGGCGATGTCGTCCGCCAGTGCCGCCACCTGTGCTTCGGCGCTCGGATAGGTGTCGAGCTCCAGGTCGTGGGTGCTAACGTATTCGGCGATTGCCCAGGGCAGGGGGGTATCGGCGCCACCACCCGTCAACGGCCCGTTGTGTTTGACCAGTCCTTCGAGCGTTTCCCAGGTCAGGTTCAGGCCATCGAAAGCGGCGTAGCGGCGCTCAAGCCGCGTGATCACGCGCAGGCTCTGGGCATTGTGATCGAACCCACCGTAAGGCGCCATCATCGCGCTCAACGCATCCTCGCCGGCATGGCCGAAGGGGGGATGACCGAGATCGTGCGCAAGCGCCAGGGCTTCCGCCAGGTCCTCATTCAGGTCGAGACCGCGGCAGATTGAGCGCGCGATCTGCGACACCTCGAGGCTGTGGGTCAGCCGGGTGCGAAAAAAATCACCCTCGTGATTGACGAACACTTGCGTCTTGTACTCGAGGCGGCGAAAGGCTGCCGAGTGGATGATGCGATCGCGGTCCCGCTGGAAACAGGTCCGCGTCTTGCTCTCCGGCTCCGCATAGAGGCGGCCACGGCTCGATGACGGCTGGCAAGCCCAGAGCGCTAAGTGCGCGTCGCGGTTCATGGTGTGCGAAGGTACTGGCCCCAAGCTCGTTCGGCAATCAGCCATCGGCCGGCAGCGGAGAAACCAGCGGACGCTTTCACAACGCCTTGTGGTGGGCTAAATATTGCATGGCGCTGGCGTCCATCAGTGGTGACCCAACGAGACAAGGAGCGGCCGATGCCGATCGATGCAGGCACTGAGACGGCTGAAGAGATTCGGATCTCCGCCAAGGCGGCCGGGCGCATCGCGACCCTGGTTGCGAACGAGGGCGACACGGCGCTCATGTTCCGGATCGCGGTGTCGGGCGGCGGCTGCTCCGGTTTTCAGTATGGCTTCAGCCTCGACGACCAGTGCCGGGACGATGACCGCGTGTTCGAGAACGGCGGTGTCCGCGTGATCGTTGATGAGATGTCGCTGGAACTCATCCGCGGTTCCGAGATCGATTATGTCGATGAGCTGATTGGCGCCTACTTCGCGGTCAAGAACCCGAACGCGACTGCGACCTGTGGCTGCGGCAGCTCATTTTCCGTTTAGCGGCGGCGCACGCAGCCCGTGTTGACCATCGCCAGTTGGAACGTCAACTCGATCAAGGCCCGTCTGCCGCACCTCTTGCAATGGCTGGGGAGCTTCCGCCCGGACATCGTTCTTCTGCAGGAAACGAAGGTCGTCGACGATGCCTTCCCGCGCTTAGAGATCGAGGACTCGGGCTATAATGTCGCCGCCGTTGGTCAAAAGACCTACAACGGCGTGGCCGTGCTCTCCCGTCAGCCGATCGACGTGCTGGCGCGGGCGCTGCCCGGCGATGATAGCGATGAGCAGGCGCGCTACCTCGAAGTGTTCACCGCCGGCTTTCGGGTTGCCTCCCTCTACGTGCCGAACGGCAATCCGGTTGATAGCCCGAAGTTCCCCTACAAGCTTGGCTGGCTGGAGCGCCTCTATCAGCATGCGCGCACCGTGCTGACGGGCGATGACCGGGTCGTGTTCGGCGGCGACTTCAACATCGCGCCGGCCGCGAGTGACGTCTACGACCCCGAGGGCTGGAAAAACGACGCCCTGTGCCGGCTGGAATCCCGTGCCGGCTTACGCAAGATCCTTTACTTGGGCCTGACTGACGCCTTGCGCGCCCGTGCTCCGGGAGTCACTGGCCCGTTTACCTGGTGGGACTATCGCCGCGGCGCCTTCGCCGCCGACGAGGGGCTGCGGATCGATCACCTGCTGCTGTCGCCGCAGGCGCTGGACCGGCTCGGCGAATGCGGTGTCGACCGGACACCACGCGGCTGGGAGAGACCGTCCGATCACGCACCTGCGTGGTGCCGGTTCACTGACGACGACGTGGCCGCGTCGGACGGTACGCCAGCGGGTGCGTAAGCGCGCCGCCAGCGCCGCTTGTCCTTAAGGCTTGATCGAGGCGGGCAGGCGTGTCGCCCGATCTGTGCGTGCGCCGGCCAGTTGCTCCGGCGTCAGGCCTTTGACGTTCTGAAGATTGGCGCCGCGCAGGTCGGCTTCCGTCAGATCGGCATGTTTCATGTCGGCGCCGTGCAGGTCGGCATTGTGAAGATCCGCCTCACGCAGCACCGCTCCGCGCAAATCGGCACGGTGCAGATCGGCTTCATGCAGGTCCGCATACTGCAGGTCCGCGCCCTTCAGATTGGCGTCGTGCAGGTCGGCACGATGGAGATCGGCGCCGTCAAGCTCGGCCGCCGGCAGCGCCACCCGATGCAGATCGGCGCGATGCAGGTCGGCATCAGCCAGGAGCGCGCCCGGAAGGTTCCGCCCGTGCAGATCGCTGCCGTGCAGGTCGGCCCGCTTGCCCATTTCCCATCCCGAGGCGACCCAGGTCCGATGCTTCTCCAGCACCGAGCCAAGCTCGGCAGCGGAGATCACGTCCTTACCCGCCGGTTGCGCTGCGTTCCCGGAAGCATCGGCGCCGGCGGACCGGCTCGGCTGCCGGTCATGTCCGCTTGGTCCTTGCATCACCACTCCCACTGCCGTGCACGTCTTTTTCTGGCCCCCGTCCTTATCACTTTAGCCCCCTTTGCGGCGCGCCGAAACCTCCCTGTTCGCCGGTGTTGCGCACTCATGAAGGGGCGGCCAGCGGCTCTCGTCCGGAGCGGGACCGGTGCTCGTTGCCGCCGGTCCGCAGGCCAATACCGCACGTCGTTACATTATGGCAACACCGGCGGCGCAAACCATCGATCTGTGCGCGATAGGCGAGTGGGCGCCCTGGCAGGCGGCAGGAAGGCTTTGCCAAGGAAGGACAAACATGCTATTCGCCAAGGACTTTGTGGCGTCGAGAGCTGCACGCAATCGGGCAGGTTCGCCAACGCAGTGATGGTTGTCACGAGGAGGCAGTGCGGATTGCATTGCGGGTTTCCAATCTGAGGCAGGGATCGTCTGACGCATTCCAATCCACAGTCGCTCGTCGAGCAGCGCTTGATACAGGGGTATGGCGAAACGGTCGTGTGGGGCTCTCGATGCAACTTACTCGAGATTTGCTGTACCCGAACTCGGTACGGAAATCGGCCCGATAAGGCTCTGACAGCGTGCAGTCACCGTTCGTGATGTGGATGGGTGTAGGGAGCATGGTAAGATGAATAGAATTGGTTTTGTTGTGGCGGGCGCGGCTGTCGTAGCCCTGACCGCTTGCTCAGGATTTAAGTATCAAAGCGTGGCCAAAGACCCGCCGGCCAGCGGTGCTTTCAACCAGGGCCTGCAGAAGGGCTACTTGGCTCAGTCGAAGAGCGAGTTCCAGCAGGGCGACTATATCGACTCTGATTTCTTCGCGGACCGTGCGCGGGCCGCGGGGAAGGGGCAGCCGCTGCCGCCGACCGAGATCGGTGCCCGCAAGCTGCCGGCCGACAAGGTCGGCGACCTCACCGCCGCGCGCGGCAAGCTGATGGCGGCGCTCGGTGCTGGTGCGGCGACGAAGAACCCGGCGGCGGCCGCCGAAGCGCAAGTGATGTTCAACTGCTGGATGGAACAACAGGAAGAAAACTTCCAGCCGAAGGACATCGAGGCCTGCAAGAAGGGGTTCGAGGACGCGATGGCGAAGCTTGACGACAAGCCGGCCGCCGCGAAGCCGACGCCGCCGATGGCGACACCGGATCGGTTCTTGGTCTTCTTTGATTGGGACAAGTATAACATCAATGCCAAGGCCAAGGAGACGATCGGTACGGCCTCTGGCACTGCAAAGAAGGCCGCCGGCAGCAAGGTCAAAGTGATCGGTCACACCGATACCTCTGGGCCTGCGGATTATAACCTTAAGCTCTCACAGCGTCGCGCCGATGCGGTGAAGAAGACGCTCGTCGGCCAGGCCATTCCGGCAGGTTCAATTGCCACTGAGGCACGTGGTGAGCGCGACTTGCTGGTGCCGACCAAGGACGGCGTGCGCGAGGCGCAGAACCGCCGTGCGGAAATCATTCTGACGAAGCCGGGCATGTAATTCCCAGGCAACGCACAGACTAAGTCGTGGAAGGGCGCTGCCTTGGCAGCGCCCTTTTTCTATGCCCAGGCGTTATGCGAAGTATGGCGCGGCTCGAGGAAGCCTCGCCAGCCCTGTGCCACCTGCCGGCGCTTCTGCACCATCTTGCTACGCCCCGGCAGTGCAACGCTGTGCTGCGTGTCGCGGCCTTGCGCGGGATGCCAGCCGCTGGCGGATCGATCCTTGCGAAAGCGCACCGGCTGCAGCTTGAAGAGGCGCCGCCTGCCAAGGACGGCGGGTCGGCTGGTGGGCAGGCGAAAGCGATCTCTGCCTAACCGCTTGCGATGATTTCGTTATGGAATCCAGTGGCGGATGGGGTGGGATTCGAACCCACGAGACCCCTCACAGGGCCTGCCGGTTTTCAAGACCGGTGCCTTCAACCGCTCGGCCACCCATCCGGCTTGTGATATCAGCGCGTTAGCAAATCAGCAGCGGCGCCGGTTCAGAGCTTGGTTCACACATACTCGCGGCTCTATGTACTCGGTTTGATCGCAGGGGCAAACGCCTTTTCGACCTGCTCGGCGGCGTTGCGGTCGATACTCGGCAGCACGTGCGAATAGAAGCCCATGGTCGTGGCAATGGTGCTGTTCTGTGCAGGCGCTCCGGTGACAGCCAATGCTGTTGCCGAAGCGATCATCATCAGTATACCCTGAGCAAGGTCGACGTTGGCCGCCGCAATCGCAGCACCTGAGCATTCGTGCTTGAGGGCGAACTGCGCACCGGAGGTCGCAAGGGGGGTCGCGACCGCAACCGCCCTTATCGGCTCGCGGGCCCGCCATGTCTGGTGGAAGAAAACAAGGAGCGTCACATGAGTGTCGAGCTTGCCATCCAAGGCACTAGCCGCTCCACGGCTAGTTCGCCCCCGGCGGATCGTCCATCGAATCCGCCAAGGAGACTTCTGTACGGCACAGCACTGGCCGCAAAGATCACTCTGATCTGCGCGGCGCTCTTCGGCCCTGCACTGGCGCAAGCGCAGGAGTCGGCGGCTAAACCGAACATTCTTGTCATCTTCGGAGACGATGTCGGTCAGTCAAACCTCAGCGCCTATACGCATGGTCTGGTCGGTTACAAGACGCCGAACATCGATCGCATTGCCTCAGAAGGCATGATGTTCACCGACTACTATGCCGAGAACAGTTGTACCGCGGGCCGCGCAACCTTCATCACGGGACAATCCGCGTTCCGGACCGGCCTGACGAAGGTCGGGGTGCCGGGCGCTCCGGTCGGTCTCCAGGATCGTGACATCACCATTGCACAGGCGCTCAAGCCGATCGGCTATGCCACCGGTCAGTTTGGCAAGAACCACCTGGGCGACCAGGACCGCTTCCTGCCAACGAACCACGGCTTCGACGAGTTCTTCGGCAATCTCTACCACCTGAACGCCGAGGAGGAGCCGGAACGTCCCTATTGGATGAGCAACAACCCCGCGTTCATTAAGTCCTACAACCCGCGTGGCGTGATCAAGTCGTCGGCTGACGGCAAGATCGAGGACACCGGCCCGCTCAACACGAAGCGTATGCAAACGATCGACGACGAGACCACCTCGGCGGCGATCGATTTCATGACACGCCAAGTTAAAGCGCAACGTCCGTTCTTTACGTGGATGAACTTTACCCGGATGCACATCTTCACCCATGTCCGGGAGTCGTACCGCGGAAAGGGCGGCCTGGGTCCGCGGGGTAACGAATACGCCGACGGCATGTGGGAGATGGACCAAAACGTCGGCAAGCTGCTGAAGTCCCTGGATGACCTCGGAATCGCGAATAACACTATCGTGGTCTTCACCACCGACAATGGGCCGAACTTCTTCACCTGGCCCGACGCCGCCAATTCGCCGTTCCGCAGCGAGAAGGACTCGAACTGGGAAGGCGCATTCCGCGTGCCTGCCATTGTGCGCTGGCCTGGCCACATCAAGCCAGGGTCGGTCACCAACGGAATGTTCTCGGGCCTCGACTGGTTCCCGACGCTCATGGCCGCGGCCGGGGACACCACCATCAAGGACCGCCTGCTGCAGGGCACTCAGGTCGGGAACAAGACCTTCAAGGTGCACCTGGACGGCTACAACCAACTTCCCCTGCTGACCGGCCAGACCGAGCAGTCTGCGCGCGAGGAGTACTACTACTTCGACGACGACGGCGAGCCCGTGGCGATGCGCTACGACGTCACCTTGCCCGGCGCCACCGCACCGACGGCCTGGAAGATCGTCTTCTGCGAGCAGCGCGCGCCCGGAGGCTTCGAGATCTGGCGAGAGCCGTTCACGTGCCTGCGCACACCCAAGATATTCAACCTGCGCATGGACCCCTACGAGCGCGGTCCCATTGGTCCCACCACGACCTACGACAGTTGGAACGTGGATAACGTCTACCTGATCTTCGAGGGCATTCGACGAGCGACGGCATTCCTGAACACGTTCGTTGAATATCCGCCGAGCCAGTTGCCGGCTTCATTCTCGATCGACCAGGCGGTCGAGAAGCTCAAGATGGAACTGCAAAAGCAGCAGGAAAAGAAGTAGGCGTCGTCGCATTTATCATAAGAACTCGCCGGCCGCAGTGGAGCGGCCGGCGACACGTTCCGAATTCCAGCGATTGAAGCCAAATAAGAGTCTGGCCTCCACATGTCCGGTTGCTCGCGCACAGGCCTGACCACTCAACAAACGGAATACCCCAAACCAACACGGGTGAATGCAAAAAGCATCGCATCTGGTCTACTGTTTATTTCCGGTGCTGCGGCGCTTGTATATCAGCTGCTTTGGGCAAAGCAGCTATCGCTTGTTGTCGGTGTCGATATCCATGCGATTACCATTGCCATCAGCGCATTTTTTGCGGGTCTGGGGTTTGGTGGACTACTGATCGGACGCCTCGCCGATCGCATAACCCGGCCCGTGCGGTTTTATGCGGCATTGGAGTTGGGCGTCGCCGCATGTGGCCTCGCCGTGACATGGGCTCTGGCGCAGATCGCTCCGCTGTTTGCCGCCCTTGAGGCTCAGCAGGCCTGGGTCGCCTGGCTGATGCTCTCGGCGATCGTGGCGATTCCTCCCTTCATGATGGGGGGAACTCTCCCTGTTCTCGTGCGGGCGCTTGCGCCGGGCGACAGTGAGATAGGGGCGGTCACGGGTCGTCTCTACGCGGCCAATACGGCGGGCGCCATCTTCGGTGCGTTGGGGGTGACTTTCGTCCTCATTCCCAGTGCCGGCTTGCAAGGCGCGGCCGTCGTCGCGGCGATTGCCAATATCGCGGCGGCGCTCGGAGCCTTGGGGCTGGAAAAATATCGTCGCCCAGCCTTGAACGTTCGGCGGGAGCCGCCCGCTTCGAAGCGCCTGGGCGGACGCTTGGCACTGCTCCTCTACGCGATCGCGGGTGGCATTGCGCTTGGATATGAGGTCGTCTGG
>ERZ795053.7017-NODE-7017-length-10975-cov-4.962912_pt1 | contig 10975 bp, 5 predicted proteins | sample MGYA00375137_ERZ795053 | MGnify/ENA primary metagenome ERZ795053 (study PRJEB30182, sample SAMN05720284) | activated sludge metagenome | isolation source: Anaerobic digester | place: Hong Kong | collected 2014-12-17 ... | reverse complement strand
GGTGTTCGAAACCTGACCAATGCCTACCAGGATGATTTCGATACGGGAAAGAACCGGGATAGCAATTACGTCTACGGACCGGGAATGCCCAGGAGTATCTACGGAGGCGTCAAATTGAATTTCAGTGGAAATTCCAAATCACAAATTCGAGGCACCAATTGAGTTCCAATGCCAAACTATCAATTACCGAAGCGGAGCAGGGTTTTGGTCTTTCGATGTTGTGATCTCGAATGTTATTGTTATTTGTGATTTGTCATTTGGGATTTGGTGCTTCCACTCTGTGGTGCGACCCCTACAGGGCCGATCCTTCCTTCCAATCGATACTATACAACTTTGGCCCCTACAGGGCCTTTTCGTTTTGGACATTCGACATTGACGTTTCGAATTTACCTGGCCGCCGGCAGGCGGTTTTGGGATTTATGATCTGTCATTTGTCATTTTTGTCATTTCTGTTTCGATCATTGAATATTCGATATTGGAATTTAATTGGTATTTGGAATTTGTTATTTGGTGCTTACCCCTTGGTGCGACCCCTACAGGGCCGATCCTTACTTCCTCGCGATCCTATACAACTTTGACCCCTACAGGGCCTTTTCGTTTTGGACATTCGACATTGGCATTTCGAATTTACCTGGCCGCCGGCAGGCGGGTTTGGGATTTGGAATTTGTCATTTGATGCTTTACTGTGGTGCATCTCCCTTGTAGATCCCTTTCGTTTCAATTATTTAGTATTAGTGAATTCGAATTTACTTGTGATTTGGGATTTGTCATTTGTGATTTGCCGTCAGGCAGTGTGCTTCTCCCTGCTACTTTTCCCATGAAAAAAAGCCCCGAAGATTTTCTCCGGGGCACCCACAATCAAACGCTATGAATAGTTTTTGCTAAATGTCCAGAGTCCCAATGCTATGGCTTGTTGTTTGAACCCGTTTCCATTTCTCCATTAATGATTACATCAAATGCATCTTGAGAAAGGACTTGAGGCGTATAGTTGATTCCACGCATCTTCAGGTTTTTTACAAATGCTCGAAGATGATTGCGGGAACCTTTCATCAGGTTTTCATAGACCCAGATGATATCCTGGTTGTCGATCTTGACCAGGGCTGTCTGCAGGTCCTGGATATCGACCTCTTCAACCAGGGCTCCAACTTTCAGTGCGTCGATTTCACTGGCCATGCCCTGATTCAACAAGTCATTGTAAAGTGTTTCAAGGGTTGGATCGGTGAATTCACCAGGTCCATTGCCTTCTGACGGGTCATCCAGATTGTATTTCTGGATCAGCAGCAATACAGCCTCAGTATGGGTAAGCTCACTGGCGGCAATGTGGCTGAATGCCTGTACCGGCCAGATCGTGTACAGTTTGGCATAAAGATCATGGGCCAGTTTTTCCTCCTCTCTCATGAACAGGAGGCTGGCTGCTTCATCGCCTGACAGGGGTTGGTCAGGGATGGCATTCAGCTCGTCTCCCAGTACGGAAGTTGTAAAGGAGGTATAGCCATTTTCATCAACATAGAACCAGGTCGCTGCCTTGTCCTCTTTTGCGCATCCCGACATCATGCCTGTGATCAGGAGCATCATTCCCAGGAGAATCAGATTTTTCATATGGCTGGATTTTAGTGTGTCACCAATGGTCCAAACTTATCCCGTCAGAGGCTCAGAAAATGTGATGGTCATTACACAATCAATTCTTTAAGGAATGTTTAACAAGGCTACCGTGCGATTCCTGATCCGGAAGGTGAGCAGGTGGTCACCGAAGTGATAGGCCGTGGTCGGAATGCTCATTGAGCAATCGATAGCTGTCCAAAAAAAAGCCCCGGAGATTTTCTCCGGGGCACCCACAATCAAACGCTATGAATAAATGTGGAAATTCTAAAAAAGCTCCAATGTCCAAATTTCAATGACCGAATCAAGTCTGGGTTTTGGTCCTTCGATTTTCGGATTTGGGATTTGTTTGAGATTTGACATTTGAGATTTGGTGCTTCCACTTCTCTTTTCCTGAATTCGTTTGTTCTCCGTCTTGTTTACAAACCTAGATACAGATTCTGTATCCGTTCGTGACGAGGATCACACGAGTGCCTATTTTAACAATTGGAAAGCCTATCTCCCCTCTGCCAGCAATTGCCGCACGGCATTTTCAGCGTTGATCACACCCCCGCTGATACACAGGTCATTCATGTGCACCCTGGCCTTCCCTCCGGGAATGCGAACTTTTTTCTTGACCGGCTCGGCGGTGCGGATCAACAGGTCACGCACCTCTGCTGCGCTCAATTCGGGGAAATAGCCCCGGATCAGCGCAGCGACACCGGCAGCCACCGGGGAGGCCATGCTTGTGCCCGAGGCATCTTCGTAGCCATTGTCTGGGACGGTGGAATAGATATCCACTCCCGGGGCGAACACATCCACCGTGGTAGCGCCATAATTGGAAAAGCTGGCCGTCAGCTTCTTTCGTTTCCTGGAGCTGCTGCTGGCACCGACCTCCAGCCAGTTCGTGGCGATGGTGCCATCGTCCAGAAGTCGGTTAGGGTAGAAACGCACCTGGTCATTGTCCAGGGCCTCATTGCCGGCCGCATGGACCAGGAGGACATCCTGGCTGATGGCATATCGGACCGCATCATCCACCAGGCCTTTCTTCAAGGAGTAGGGTTTGCCAAAGGACATATTGATCACCCGGGCCCCATGGTCCACTGCATAGCGGATGGCATTGGCCACGTCCTTGTCCCGCTCATCACCATTCGGCACGGTGCGCAGGGTCATGATCCGGGCATTGCGGGCGATGCCCTCGATCCCCAGGCCGTTTCCCTGTTCGGCAGCAATGATGCCCGCTACATGGGTGCCATGCATGGCATCTGGTCCCTCTACACGATCGCAGCCGTAATGCCGCTGGGTGCCATCATCCGGATCATCCCCCACGATGGCCCGTCGGATGCTGTCGGTATCCATTGTATTATACGTCAGCAGGGGACCCAACTGGTCAGCACCCATCCGGAGCTCATGATCCAGATTGGTGGCATTCATGAAGAGCATCATCACCCGCAGGGTGGCCTTCATGCCCTTCTCCTTTCGGGAGGCCGGCTTGTATTCGCGAAGGGCCGTTTTGGAGAATTCCCCGCCAGACTGGGCTTTTACGGCATCGACCAGATTGACCATGCCCAGGACCGACTGGTATTGGGTTTCCAGCTCCTGTTGTTCCTGATTGAACAACTCTTGCCATTGCTGGTAACGCGCAAAGCGCTGCTGGTCTTCCTCCGACAGTTGTGTGGTGTCTTTTCCGGCAAAATACTGCTCCATGTCCTTCACGATCCGGGCCAGTTCCAGGGCTTCGTGCTCAATGTCGCCACCCGGACCACCCAGGAAGGACCACCCATAGATATCATCCACATACCCGTTGCCATCATCATCCAGTCCATTGCCGGGGATTTCTCCCGGATTGGTCCAGACCCTGTTCCGGAGGTCATCATGGTCGACCTCCACCCCGGCGTCGATCACCGCCACGATCACCTCCTCCGGGATCCGATCGTTCAAGAGGTCGTATGCCCGGGTAACACTGGTGCCATAGACCCCATCCTCCTGCGGATCGAGGAGGTACCAATTGGCCGGGGCCTGTTGGGCGGACAGCAGAATGGGAAGAAGCAGGATAAGAAGGTAGGTGGTCGTTCGCATGGACAGGTAGATTGAATGAAGCGGCCAAAGTTCTCTCATAGGAATGAACTGCACAAGTCCAGGGTATGTCGGGCAGCAGTAGAATTGGCAGAGTGCCTGCCCGGGTCTGACCGATTGATAGGCCGATCTAACCCGGACAGCGATGGCTGGAGGGGCTCTGGTCGCTGATGAGTTCCTACCTTTGCCACAAATCAACAGGCGATGGCACAGAAACTGGGAAATTACGCATTGGGCAAGTGGATCGAAGGAACCGATGATGGCGAGCTGCTGGTTGACGCATCAACCGGCGCCCCGATCGCCCTGGCCAGTTCCAAAGGGCTGGATTTTGGTGACATGATGCGGTACGCCCGCCAGACCGGGGGGCCGGTATTGTCCAGGATGACCTTTCACGAGCGAGGACGGATGATCAAGGCCCTGGCCTTGTACCTGATCGAACGCAAGGACAAGTACTATACCATCAGCTATCAGACCGGTGCCACGAAAGTGGACTCCTGGATCGATATCGAAGGAGGGATCGGCAACCTGTTCGCCTATTCCAGCCTGCGCCGGCAGTTTCCGGACCAACCCTATTCTATCGACGGCGATCACGCGCCCCTGTCCAAGGGTGGTTCGTTCATCGGACACCATATCATGGTACCCAAGCGGGGTGTAGCCATCCACATCAATGCCTTCAATTTCCCCATCTGGGGCATGCTGGAAAAGATCGCGGTCAACCTGATGGCCGGCGTGCCGGCCATCGTCAAGCCGGCGACCTTGACCTCCTACCTGACCGAGGCGATGGTACGCGATATTGATGCCTCCGGCATCCTCCCTCCCGGCAGCCTGCAGCTGATCTGCGGGTCAGCCAGGGGGATCCTCGATCATGTCGAAAGCCAGGACGTGGTCACCTTTACCGGATCAGCCAGTACCGGGCGGATGCTCAAGTCCAATCCACGCCTGATCGAGGAATCGGTGCCCTTCAATATGGAAGCGGATTCCCTGAACTGTATCATCCTCGGCGAAGATGCCGTGCCGGGTACGCCGGAATTCGACATCTTCATCAAGGAGGTCCGCAAGGAGATGACCGTCAAGTGCGGCCAGAAATGTACCGCCATCCGCCGGGTGATCGTACCCGAAAACCTGGTGGAGGATGTCCAGATCCAGCTGGGGAAGGCACTGAGCAAGACGGCCATCGGCGATCCCCGGGTGGAAGGAGTGCGCATGGGCGCCCTGGCCGGCCGCACACAGCTCGAAGAGGTGCGGGAGAAGATCGCCCAGCTGGCCGCCAATGCCACCGTCGCCTGGGGCGACCCCAACCAGGTGGAGATCCTCGGGGGAGACAAGGAGAAGGGGGCCTTCATGGCGCCGGTCTTGTTCGTCCAGCCCGAGCCGTTCAAATACACGGAGGCCCACAATATCGAAGCCTTTGGACCGGTCAGTACCATCATGCCTTACCACAACCTGGACGAGGCCATCGAACTGGCCCGCATGGGCAAAGGGTCCCTGGTCAGTTCCATCGTGACCGCCAATGACCAGACGGCCCGGGAATATGTGCTGGGCGCGGCCAGTCACCATGGGCGTATCCTCATGCTCAACCGCGACAGTGCCGCTGAGAGTACCGGTCATGGATCACCCATGCCCCTGCTGGTCCATGGAGGGCCGGGTCGGGCCGGTGGCGGAGAGGAGATGGGTGGCAAGCGCGGGGTGATGCATTACCTGCAGCGTTGCGCCATCCAGGGTTCGCCCACCACACTGACCGAAGTGACCCAGCAATACCAGGTCGGAGGTGCCTACAAGGATCCCGGCCAGCATGTTTTCCGGAAGTATTTCGAGGACCTCAGGGTCGGGGAGACGGTCCACACCCACAAGCGGACAGTGACCGAAGCGGATATCGTCAGCTTTGCCAATGTCAGTTGGGACCACTTCTACGCCCACACGGATGTCACCTCCCTTGACGGTACCATCTTCACGGAGCGGGTGGCCCACGGGTACTTCGTGCTCAGTGCGGCGGCCGGGTTGTTTGTCGATCCGGGCAAGGGTCCCGTCCTGCTCAATTACGGCCTTGAAGAATGCCGCTTCACCAAGCCGGTCTACGCCGGCATGACCATCGGCGTCCACCTGACGGTCAAGGAAAAGGTCGACCAGGAGACCCGCAGTGAAGAGGACATCCCCAAGGGGATCGTCAAGTTCCTGGTGGATGTGTACGATGAAACCGGTGAGACGGTGGCCATTGCGACCATCCTCACGATGGTAGCAAAGAGGAGGTGAGGAGTGTTAAAGTTTCTTTCTTTATTGTTTCTTTTGTAAATGTGTATTAGCTTTACTAGCAAACCACATTTAGCATGAAGACCCAAGACCCAAGACCCAATTTAAAACATTTTGCATAGGCATTATTGCCTTTTTTCTGATTCATTCTCCCGTGGTGGTTTTTTCCCAGCTATATCCTTGTGGAGTGATTGTAGATAGTGCTTCATTATATCATTTACAGGAAGTAGAAGGGAATATTCCAGCGTATAGTGAAATGAATGGCGGTAGCCGGGAAATTGATTGGGTGCCATTGATGATAGTGTCCCAAACAGGAGACAACGGAAATTTTGATAAAACAGGCTTTTCAGGGAATGCCATCAAGTTTTTAGCTGCATCAGCTATTGAATATTTGAATGAACAATTTGCTCCAGTAGATATTCAGTTCTTTCAGCTTGGAGATGTGCATTCTACCGATTTTACCAATGCCTGGGTCAATCCATCATTCTCTGGTCAAGCGTTGATTTATCATCCAAATGCTCTGATGATATATGTAGATGATCGTTCGAATGTAAAGGGAATAGCCATTTTCCCGTGGAATACAGCTAGCTTAAATAATATTACTACACTTCAACCAACATCCTTAAATACAAGCTCTGACCTGAATACATTTCCCCATGAATTGGGGCACATCTATGGATTGCTACATACCCATGAATTTGAGAATGGGTACGAATTGGTTATCAGAGAAGAGGATTTAACAAAGTTGAATTCCACACCTAATTGTGAGACTTCCGGAGATAAATGTTGCGACACGGATGCGGATTGCTTTTGGACTGGTGCACCCAATAATCCATCAAATCCCTACCCTGGATGCAGTGTCGGGACATTGCAATGTGGTATAATAAATCAGTTAAGAATTGGCGATTATACGGGTTCCTTTGCAGATGCCAATGGTGATGCATTGATCAATGAGGATAATCGGGTAAGAAATATCATGTCCTACTTTCAATGTGTGGATACCTTCACGGATGAACAATATGGACGGATCTATCAGTATCACCTGTCCCATCGCAAGTCACAATTGACGGCAACAGCCATCAATTTGAAGGATTTTGTAGAGTTCGAGGGTACATCGAAGAAAATGAAGAATGTCAGGGTCAATCTGACTTATCCTGATGTGCTGGGGGAATTGAATTTTACCCGAAATTTCACTGGAATTTTGGGATCATTCGAGACGCAGATGCTGGATGAGAATATTCAGGCAGACGTGATCCAGGGTTCTGGGTCAGTTTATGCTTATTTTGACAATGATCCTAGCGATCCAAATTTACCACTAAAATTATTTCAAGGATTCAATGATTTTGCATACAATCAATGGGCTGATTCACTTGATATTTTTGATATCATCGCCATCCAGAAGTATGTAGGTTACCCAAACCTGCCTTATGCCGAAAATACACTGGCCAATGGATATAAAAAACTGGCAGCAGATGTCAATGATGATGGGATCATCAGTGAAATTGATTTCCAACTTATTCAACAATTACTTAGTGGGTCGATTACTAAATTCACTGAATTTACTCAGCCATATCGGTTTGTCCCGGAGTTCATTTCTCAAGGAAGTAACGGGTTTCTTTCAAGTCCCTTTAATTTGACCATCAACAATCAACCGATACCCAAGGCAGATTATACCAAGCCCGATTTTGAATATGAAATTACTGACGGATTGGATGAGTCATCTGGGTTTGATGGGGTGAAAATCGGGAATGTACGACATACACCTTATACCGTTGCACCACCCAACTTTGTGATGAACAATATGACGAGTGACCCCGTCTTACTAAGTGGCGAGCCTTATGAGATTACTGTGGTCATTTCAGGTGAAGATATTGGTGCAGCTCAGTTTGAATTGTTGCTAGCCAATGGCGCAGTAGATTCACAATCAATTGCTACAAATACAGGCGTTCCTGGCCTAATCAGGCCGAATATGAAATCAGATGAATGGGGTGAGTCATTGAGGTCAGTTTGGTCCTATCTCCCAGCCGCACTAGATTCTGCTGAATTATTTCATTTCACCTTTACGCCCACCATAACCACTCCTTTTCTGGATTCATTCTTTATTCTTCAGAATGGCAGTCTGAATCCCCTTTTACTCGATTCATCTGGAGTAATGACGGCTCAAAATGGTCAGATCCAATTGTTTGTTGAGCATGCCAGCACTCTTCGTTCAGGGAAAGCAAGTAATAATGCAACTCATGGAGATCTGGACGTGTTTATCATGCCTAATCCTGTACGCGATATGATGACCAGTGCAATACTGTTCAATACTATCCACAAGGATAAGGCACGGAACTTATCCTGCAGGTTGGTCGATTTTCATGGCCGAGTAGTTGATCAGCAAAATGTGGTAACTAATCAGGATTGGATTGAATTGGTTTGGCCGATGGGATTCCTGGCTGACGGACTTTATTGTCTGGTGATTGAATCTGGAGAACAACTATTCAGTTATCCCATACTCAAGCAATAACATGATGCCTATATCTATGTGGATGGGTGTAAGGCTGGTTCTCAGATTAGTTTTGACGTTGCACTTGGTGACCAGTGTGGTAAGTTGCCTGGATGCCAAGATCATTTATGTTCGGGAGGATGGCAATTCCATTGGTCCTGGTGATTCCTGGAGCTCAGCCTATGATCATTTTATCACGGCATTGACCAATGCCTCACCCGAGGATTCCATTTTTATAGCTGAAGGTCTTTATTGGTTACCTCAGGATACTCAGTTGTATGTACAGGGAGGGATTCGACTGTTTGGAGGCTTTGTCGGCAATGAGTCTTCTCTCTATGAGCGAGATCCTAACAATATGGGAACTAAGATTGCCAGCAACAAGTATTGTTCTAAAATAATAATAGACAGCTTTGTCGTATCAAGTGAAATAAATCAAGTGACATTTGTCTGGGGAAATTCTGCGTATGATATCTGGCAACAAGATCCTTGTATACAAGTGGCCCAAATTGGTCCTGGAGGCGCCCTTCTGATTCGTCCATCTGAAGATGGTCAGATGAATGAGATCAAATTTGTTCGTTGTTTGTTTAGTGGCAATCAAGCTCGGCTTGGTGGAAGTATTGCCTTTATAGGCGGAGCAGGTTCGCGAAGCCGATTCACTTTGGACCGATGTGATTTCACTCAGAATTATGCAAGGAACAGAGGCGGGGGTCTTTATTTTTTTTATGATGAGGGAGGTCAATCGTTATCCATTAAGGTGGATTCTTGCATTTTTTATAAAAATATTGGTGAATTATATGGTGCTGCAAGCCTAGCGTTTATATTTCATTCTCCCAAAGTTGATACACTGCTTATATCTAATTGTAAGTTTATTGGTAACAACGCTCAATTAGAAGGTGGCGGTGGGATCTACCTGAAGACCTATGGAGACTTACTTGAAGGTATGGTTCTTATTCGAAATTCATCATTCATTAATTCACTAAATAATGCTGCATTTTCTTCATCCGGGCAATCTGGAGGGTCTGCTTTGGTTATTCGAAGTGGAGCTACAATTGAGAATTGTATTTTTAGTGGAAATTATTCCTCGGATGGCGGTGTTATAAGTGGAAGCCATTTGGATGTATCTAACTGTGTATTTGCCAATAATTATTCAAAGACCAAAGGAGCTGTATTTTTTTTAGGTGAATCTGAGCTTTTCGATAGCGTGAGTATTCGAAATGTCTTCAAAAACTGCCTTTTTCTGAATAATCGATCTGATGAATATGGATCAGTATTCTATCACCGATGGCCACCCAGTCGAGATTCCATTCTCAACTGTTTGTTCTGGAATAACCAGGCACTTCTGGATAGTGCAGTATGGTATACAAAATTTGGCGGTGAAATTGATGCTAAGCTGATGGTGTCACATATTGGAGGGGATGTGTCTCCTGTTACTTTTTTTACAGATGAGACTACACCCGGAAATTCCTTTGATACGAATTTGTCCACCTGGGTTTTTGAGGATCCTGCCTTTGTGGATACATTGACAGGGCAATACTGGCTTGCCCGTTGTTCGCCTATGATCAACAAGGGATTCAATGAATGGAATGCATTGGATAAGGACATTAGTGGGACTGCTCGTATTCGGGAAGGTCGAATTGATCTGGGTCCGTATGAGCGTGACACATTGTTGCCGGCCTGGATTGTGAAGCAGAGTACATGTGCTACTGATCCTAATGGAGTGGTGAGCCTTGAGAGTGCTGGTATTACTGAGCCAGTAGAACTATTGGCCTATACGGCATCTGGTGTTCTTATGAATTCAAATGCATTACCTGCAGATATGTATATGATTCATGGAGTGGATAGTGAAGGTTGTGTGGTGGATACATTAGTAACAATTATTGAACCTGACAGTATATCTGTAGACTTCCAGATTTCTGGTTCACAGATGGGTGCCATGGATGGCAGTATCCAGATCCTATCCATTCAAGGCGGTGAGCCGGGATATACGGTCCACTGGCATGATGGGGATATGTCCTGGTCAAAGAATTTATTGTCCCCAGGATTTTATTCTTTAGATGTATTGGATACCCTGGAATGCATGGCCAGTTGGAATGTGGAAGTGCCGTTGATCACAGGAAATGTATTACTCAGTCAGGATGAACTAAGCTTTGTATATGCTAATCCAGTGCATGGGACTTTGAATTATTCGTTGAAGGCACCAGTTGGAAAAAAGGTGACGTATTCGTTATGGTCGGTTGCAGGAAGAAAGGTTGTCGAAGGACAATTGGAGGTTGGGGATAATATACAACTGCCGATACCTTTCATTGAATCTGGGAGTTATTGGATGCAGATTGAGGGTGGAAATGGATCTAGGACTTATCCCATTTTCTTTATTAGATAGTTTGGGCTTCTCAGAAGAGTTGATTTGTGTGCCCACTGTTTTTCTTGAAACTTATTAGAGCATTTCGACAAGAATTTTTGGAGTACACCTCACGGTTACAGATCAGGCAGTTCAGGAGACTCGCAGTGAAGAGGACATCCCCAAGGGGATTGTCAAGTTCCTGGTGGATGTGTACGATGAAACCGGTGAGACGGTGGCCATTGCGA
>ERZ795053.7013-NODE-7013-length-10977-cov-9.521882_pt1 | contig 10977 bp, 5 predicted proteins | sample MGYA00375137_ERZ795053 | MGnify/ENA primary metagenome ERZ795053 (study PRJEB30182, sample SAMN05720284) | activated sludge metagenome | isolation source: Anaerobic digester | place: Hong Kong | collected 2014-12-17 ... | reverse complement strand
CAGAAATCGATGTCCAAGGAGCGGACCTTCGCCGAAGACAGCCTCGACCTGCAGATGATCCGCCGGATGCTTCTGCACATGGTCGACGAGCTGGCTTTTGATCTGCGTGAGTCTCAGAAGCTAACTTCTGTAGTTACTGTCAAGATCCGCTATGCCGACTTCAACACCTACACCAAACAGAAACGTATCCCCTATACAGCCAATAACCGGGTGCTGGTGCGCTACGTCACGGAGCTCTTTGATGCGCTTTACGAGCGGCGGCAACTTATCCGTCTGGTAGGAGTTAAATTCGGCGGCCTGGTGCACGGCAATTTCCAACTCAACCTCTTTGACGACAGCATTGAGGAAATCCACCTTCTTCAGCAGCTGGATCACATCCGCCGCCGCTGGGGTAAAGACAGCGTGATGCGGGCGGCCTGCCTTACCTGATGCAGGAGCTTTCCAGCGAAATGTCTGCGGAAGCCCATACTTCGGCGAGTAAGTCCTGCATTTGCTTGGCCGAGTCCTGAGCACCGAGCTGTTCATAAGCCCGCTTAAGCCCATGTAATGCCCAGCCGTTTTTGGGAAAATGTTTCAAATCTTCCTGCAGGATCGCGATGGCATCCTGCGGTCGGCCAGCTTCCAGTTGGACCGCCCCTAAATGATGGCGCACGGAAAAAAACCAATCGGGCGGTTCGTTGTAATTCAACTGATCCTCCAGGGCAACGGCTTCATTAAGGATTTGAATGGCCTCGGAAAAGTTGTCTTCACGGCCTAGCAGTTCACCTTTTAATACGCGGTAAGCGATCTGGACCAAATCATTGGTGGAGTTGATGCCCCATATAGTAGACTCCCGGAGCCGGTTATCGGATAAGCTTATTTCCAATGCCGCCAATTCTTTTTGGGCAGCAGGAACATCCCGTTTGCCCAGAAAAGCCATACCCCGGGCATAATGGCACACCGCTTGCGGATAAAACAAAGCCGTGTCCACTGCAGGCATTGCTAAAATATCATCCCATTTGCCCAGTTTCACATAGACGAAGTAGGGAATGATGAAATAGTGCTGCAACGTGCTCCATTCGGGTTTTTTCATGACTTCTTTATCGACGTACGCAGCCATTTTCAGAGCCCCTTCGATGGCATAGTGACTGTTTCCTTCCAGGGTCGCAGTGGCTGTCAAAAAGTGATAATTATGCGGGTAATAAGACAAAGGATAAACACCCTGGGCATGGCACAGGGTGGTATAGCTGCTGTCCACTTCAACCGCACGAATGTTCGAAAGGGTGCCCAAATGGTAATCCCCGGTCCGGATGTAAATGTGAGACGCCATATGGACCAGGTGGCCCGAGCCGGGAACCAGATCCTCGTCAAATAACCGGGCGCTGGGGATGCCGCGGTAGGGCGTTTGGGATGCCTCAACCGCATGAATGTAAAAATGGTGGGCACCCGGATGCCGGGGTGAAATCTGCAGGATGTGCTCAAGTGTTTGTACGATCTCAGGCGTCCAGGGCTTGGGTTCACCACTCGGCTCCCAAAGATCCCAGGGATGCAGGTCCATCATAGCTTCTGCATAAAGCGCTCCGATGTCGGCATCACCGGGGTATTTCCTGTGGAGCTTTTCCATCGCGGCGGCATAGGCTATATCGAATGGACTACGGTCATCAACGGCTTCCCGGGGATAGCGTACTGCAAGCGCATGAATCAAATCCAGTTCCTTGTCCGAGCTTCCTTTTTCCGCCACCTTCAGGGCCTGCTGTATGGCTTTATAAGCCCGGGAATAATGATCGGGCTCCATACCGGCATTGTAGTTGGGGCCCAAAACATAGGCAAAACCCCAGTAACACATGGCACACGACGTATCCAGTTTACTGGCGTAGTAAAATGACCGCGCAGCCTCCGCGTGATTGAAGCCATACGCCAAAACCAAGCCCTGGTTAAAATAGCGCTGAACAAGCGTGTCCGTGGTTGAAATGGGAAATTGCAAAACATTTAATCCGGGTAACAGGGGAGCCTTTTGGTTCACTTTATACCATTCGGCATCGGATACCGGCGCACCGCACATGATCGCAGGCAAGGATCCCTCGACAATTTCCGGAGCAGGGTTTTGACAATGTGCGAATAAAATAAGCAGTACTATAAATCCAGGGTTGGTGAATTTCATCGGACGGTTTTTTTGGAGTACCATAGAAAGTAAAAAAACTCCGGTGATATTATGCTATGGTTCGTACACGTCCGCCCATGAAAGATTTCCCTTTTGACACTTCCTGGCGCCTGTCTGATTGGTCGGCCAGCTCCCTTTACCGGTCTGGACTTAGCCCGCGGTCAGCCTTCACCAATATATCCGGGAGGAACCGCTGTGCAACATCCATCAGTTGGCCCGTAAGTATTTCTGCTCATGATCTAATAGCCATTGTTTACGCCACAAACCGCCGCCATAACCCGTAAGTTTTCCATCCTTGCCGATGACGCGGTGACAGGGAACAATGATGGCCAGTCGGTTGTCTCCATTTGCTTTTGCGACCGCCCGGACAGCTTCTGGCTGGCCGAGAACTTGCGCCTGTTCCTGATAGGAGCGAAGGCCGCCATATGGAATGGTCTGGAGGGCCTGCCACACCCGCTGCTGAAAGTCAGTACCGGGTATAGCCAGAGGTATGGAGAAGGTTTGCAGAGATCCTGCAAAATAAGCGTTGAGCTCATCAGCAAGTTGCTTCAACAGAGGATGTTCACCGGGCAGGGCAGTGGCATTAAGCAATTTCTGGATGCGTTGGATCTGGGTGGGAAGCATGCGGCGGTCCACAAACTCCAGTAGACACACTCCTGCATCGGTGACTCCGGCCAGCATAGGCCCCAATGGGGTCAGGATGCGGTTGTAGGTGATCACCAGCTGGTCACGTGTCCTGCTGGGTGAAACTCCAAATGCTTTCTTAAAAACATCCTGAAAATGGCCCAGCGATTCGAATCCGTGTTCAAATGCGGATTGGGTGATGGCATCGCCGTAGCGAATACTGCCAAATGCCTTATTGATGCGCATCAGACGCTGATAGGTATGAAAGGTCATCTGGTAATTTTTTAAAAACCAGCGGCGTACCGTGGCCGGATCCAGGCCCCGGGCCCGCAGATCACCGTCCCGCAGCTTGAGCATAGGGTCGGTATTGAGCTCCGTGATCAGGTGTGCGTAGGCTTCCGGAGCGACACCGGCAGGCTGGAGGGGCTGGCATACCTTACATGGACGGTATCCATGCTGCATGGCTTCCTGGATGCTCCGGTAAAAAGTTACGTTTTCCGGTTTGGGTTTGCGAGCCGAACAGGTTGGTCGGCAAAAGATACCGGTAGTCCGGACGCCTACAAAAAAAACACCTTCGTACGACGGGTCCTTGCGAACCAATGCCTGGTAAAATTCTTCGTGTTGTTTTGCTGCCTGCATGGTGTATAATAATTTAAAACCAAAGGTAAGGCAGGAGGTTATGTGGTAGCAACCTGAAATTGAACAAGCAATTTTTTAAATGCTTCATGGTAAAAGCTCACCAAGTCTAGGGGGTCCGAATGCAGGGTTAGCCATTTACAACCTATGAGTAGTCCTGCATATCAAGCACAGTCTGCATGCAGGGAAAGGCGAACAGCATAATGCGATTTACATTTTTCAGTTCTCCACCCAAAAGCGGACAGCCACCTGCAACGGCCGTAGCGATGCCATTTTCTTAAAGTGGTGGGCATCCATGCGTTGATCCAGATCCTGCAACGTTTTAACGGCTTCCAGAATGTAGGGGCCTTTGTTTAGCATGGCACATTCAGCCCGTACGGCCATCGCGGCATCGGTGATCTCTGCCCGGGTTGCTTGCCCTGTCTTTACGAGGTTTTCAAGGATTTGCGTGGCCCATATATAGGGAATATGGGCAGCTTCGCACAACCAGGCGATTTGTTCCTGTACCTCAGCGATGCGTTCCCACCCCAATTCGACAGCAAGGTCGCCTCGAGCGATCATCACCCCTACTTTTGGATTCTGCATGGCCTGAAGCAAGAGGGAAGGCAGGTGCCGAAAGCTTTTTTTGGTTTCTATTTTCAGGATAATTCCCAGATCCGTTTTGTTCAATTCACGCAACGATTCCTGGAGCGCCTTGACATCTTCAACGGACTGTACGAAAGAGTAGCCTACCATATGCGCATGACGAGCAATAAATGGCAATGTTTCACGGTCTTTTTGGGTCAGTGATGGCAGATTTAGTGCGGTGTCCGGGAGATTGATGCCTTTGGAAGCCCTCAGCAGTCCACCCTGTAAGGGGACATGATGGATGCGGATCAACGCTTTCTCGGCGTCGACAGCCTCAACAATACCTCCGATTTTACCGTCATCAAACCAAATCGCTTCCCCAGCCTTCAGATGATCAAAAATCTCGGGTAGCGTGGTACTGATGCATGCCGGTTTGTCCTTTTTTGCCGGTCTTCCCTTAACCGCTTCCCGCATCAGATAGAGGACATCGCCCTGGGTGAGTTCGATGCCTTTGCGTTTCTTTTTTTTGCCTTTTTTGATCGGTCCGGTACGTAACTTTGGCCCTGGTAAATCCATATAAATCAGGCAGGAAGCGGCCAGGGTCCGCTCTGCTTTATGGATGTTCCAGATCATCTTGGCCCAGGTCTCCTGATCATCATGACTGCAATTGATCCGTACGATTTCCACGCCCTGAGCAATTAGTGCTTCAACCAATTCGTAATTGGTGCTTGCTTCACTGGGCAAGGTGACCATGATGCGGGTGTGATCTTTCCATTTTTCCGGTCCAAACAGTTGATTGGTATGTTTTTTTAACCGTCTCCGGCTACGGGGGAAGCCGGAATAGAAAGACAATCCCATTTCTTCCAACTCTTTTTTTGGCGTACCGGCCAGAAGATGCAGGTGATACAGCGAATTGCTCAGATTTGCAAAGGCGTATCGTTCGGAATGGCCCAAAGAAGAAATGCCCAGGGTTGATAATTTTTCCTGAATGGGCCGGAGATCCATGGTTCTCAGGGTGAGGTAATGTAAAAGATTACGGGCACTTTCCCGGTAGGATGATTGCACTTGATCCAGGATCTCCTGGTGATCCTTCTCCTTTTGCAGCATGGTTTCCCGCAATTCGGTCAGGAAAGTGATCAATTGCTGAATGGAGCTGACCTTTTTCATAGAGGTTTATTCCTGATGGTCAGCGATCAGCTTCAATGCTTTCTCTTTTTCCGAAGCTTCTACGATCACGATCGCTTCACCGATAGGCAACGCTGAATCGTGCTTGTTGATCATCACGGCATGGATGCCATTTTCTTCCAACTTTTGCTTGATGATTTCCGCCTGGTATACTTCACCGGACCGAAACACCGATATCCAACTTTCTTCCATGATAATAGTACAATTTTGACCTGTAAGTTGTTCGGTAAGATAGGCGGTTTATTTGATAAGCTAAGGACATAGTCATTGCACACCGACAGTAATTACCCGACTTCTCTTCATGGATTGCAACCAATTCGGTACAACATGGGCGATTTGGTTATTTTTGGACCGCTCAAACCAGCGGGACCGTGCAAAATACCATTGACCCCATTGCCGAAAAACAACATCTCGTCTTAAAGCGCTTTTCAGCCAAGCGCAAGATCAGCCTAGTTTGGCGGTTGATGTGGGGTATACTTCTCACCGGTCTGTTGTTACTGGGTTTTTATTGGCCGATTTGGGGATTCATTTTGTTTGTTGCCGGAATGTTCAATTACCTTTTTTTATTGAGTTATCGCTTGAGCAATCTGGAAAAAGTCTCCCCTACGGATGAAGTACCTTCGCTGGGTAATCAAAAATTATCCTGTACCATTCTGGTTCCCCTTAAAAACGAAGGTGAGGTGATTGGAGGTTGTCTGGATGCCATTCGTCATCTCGATTATCCTGACTCGCTCAAAGAGTTGCTGATCATTGTGGAAGACAACGATGCCTTTACATTAGAGCATCTTAATCAATTCAAGCTTCCCGGTTATGGGCGCGTAGTACTCATCCCCCCTGGCTATCCAGCAACGAAAGGCAGGTCCCTCCTTTACGGATTAAAAAATGCTACCGGTGACCTGATCACTGTATTTGATGCTGAAAGCAGGCCTGAAAAAGATCAGTTGCAAAAGGCTGCAGCCTACTTTTCCCGACCGGAAGATCTGGTTTGTGTCCAGTCAAGGGTGATAATCACCAACAAAAATCAAAACTGGATCACCCAAAATTTTGCGGCAGAGTATTACGAATGGTTTTATAATTTCTTGCAGTATCAATCCAACCATCATCGTCCTTTCGGACTTGGAGGTAACTCATTTTATGTTTCACGGAAAGTGTTGATCCGTAGCGGTGCCTGGGATCCCTTCAATGTAACCGAGGATGCCGACCTAAGTGTTCGGCTTGTCCGCCAGGGTGTTAAATTTATCATGGTCAATAGTTCGACAAGCGAAGAATGTCCGCGCCGGGTCGGTGCCTGGCTTAAACAACGAACGCGCTGGAACAAGGGGTTAATGGTAACCCAAATGGTTCACCTAGTTCCATCTGTATTCAAATCAGGATTCGGATTGATGGATTGGATTTCATTCTGGACTCGTAGTCTTTCAGGATCTTTCTTGCCCTTCTTCAACATTTTTATTTTGTTCTACCTGCTGGTTGGTCATTTGTCGCCACGGTTTACCTGGAAAGCTAGCTTGGCCTTGTGGTCCTTGTTTGCCATTAGTCTTTTGGTGATGACCATTGTTAATGTAATCACCTTCAAGCGGATCCATGTCAAATACCGTTTCTGGCAGGTCCTTCCCGGGATGTTGGGTTACATGGCTTTACACATTCTGGCTGGATTTAATGCGTTAATCCAATACCTTCTAGCCCCGCTAAAATGGAACAAAACGGATCATTAATAAGGTTTATTACATGCATCTTCTATCATTTACCGGGTAATTTAATATTTTTGGTTTTTACAACTGAAAACCAGCTTACATGCTCCCAAAGTATTTCCTTGGAACTGCTGTTCTTTTTGGACTGAGTTTCATGGCTGCCGTTTATTTCTTTGCTCCGGGTACGGCCCAATGGACAGGAGCAGTTGATACCGATTGGAATAATCCTAGTAACTGGATCGCATCCAGTGGAACTCCATCACTGCCACCAGCTGGAGGATCACTGGGTGATATGGTAGTGATACCGGATGTATCGGGTTCGACCAACCGATTCCCGGTCGTCAACAATGCCGTGGTTGCCACGGCACGTTCCATGTCTGTTCAGGCAGGAGCAATGGTGACGGTTAACATCGGCGGCACACTTAATGTGATTGGCAGTGATTACGATGGAGTAACCAATAACGGGCAGATCACTAACAATGGCACCATGTATGTGGACTCCGCGTACAACGATGGACTGGTCAACCTCCCCGGAAGCCAGTTTACCAACAGCGGTGTATTTACGGTAATTAATGGTTTGGGTAACCGGGTCGAAAATTACAGCACCATCACCAATAGCGGCACTTTTAATGTGTTTATGGGCGTGGATACCAATTTTATCAATCATGCCGGGGCTTCAATAGACAACCAGGGAGGTACCTTCAATGTTGATGGGGGACTAAGTGCACGGGTAGCCAACCGCGGTACCATTCAAAGCCAGGCTGCATTTAACATAGGTGGAGCAACCATGGGTGTTTGTCTGGTCAATTTTGCCGGAGGGCAAATCGATATCCAGGGTGGGACATGCAACATTTCAAGTGGTACGGATACCCGAGTGCTGAACTACGGAAGTATTGAAAATCATGGTGCTTTCCAGATTGGCGGTGCCTTGAACGGAATGGGGTTTATCAACTATGCATCCGGTAGCGTGCTAACAGACAATAACTTTAATGTTGGTGGAGGTAATGATCAACGGGTGGCCAACTATGGTACCTTTAACAATAATGGTGTCTTAACAGTCTCGGGTGCCGCGACCGGGATCGGATGGGGAAATTATGCCGGTTCCCTGATGGAAAATGGTGCCCTTTCTTCGGTGATTGTAAACGGAGGTAATGAGACGCAAATAGACAATTACAGTCAAATTACCACCAATAACAGCTTCAATTTAAATGGAGGAGGAACCTCTAATCCGACAATGTATAATCATACCGGCGCTGTATTTGATGCGCTAGCCGGGACGGTAGACATTAATTTCGGAGATGGTACCCACCTCTATAATGAAGGAATGGTCAATAATCATTCTACTTCTATGAACTTAAACTATGGTTTCGGTTCGGGATTGGAAAACAAAACCGGCGCTATCTTTAACCATTTTAGTGGAAGTCTCCTCGTCGAATACCTTGATAAAACCAGGGTCCAAAACTGGGGCGATCTGAATTTGTATTCGGATGCCAACTTTCTAAATGGTAATTATTCGGACTTGATTAATTACTCCACAGGAATTGTACGACAACGGGGTGGGATCCTTACCCTGAGAAGTGCATCGAGCCTACCATTATTTGATAATCAGGGATCTTTTTACGGAAGTCCGGGAACCGAAATTTACGTGACGAATTCTGGTGGGTATGGCTTAAGCAACAGTGGTACGTTCATAGACAGTGCTTCCTGTAATTTGACTTTTGGATACCTCGGCAATGATGCGATTTATAACACCGGTTATTTGTGGATTGATTGTGCGGTCACCTATGGGGGCTTTTACAAACCCTTACTGGAGAACCTGGATACTGCGATTCTTGGCTCTCAAGCTTCATTTACTCCTATTTCTTATTATAATGTGACGGACCTGATCATCAATAGTGGTTACCTGGAGAGTGGAGCGGATTGGACGGTGTCTCCTTCAGATGGATATGTCCTCAATAATTCCGGTCATGCCTGGTTTACGTCAACCTCATCATTCTGGGGGCAGAAACTATCAAGTACCGTACCCATCTTAAATAATACCGGTCAGCTAGAAAACGATGGACAATTTCAATTCAGGGAATTTGAATCCCAGGTCATCAATAACACCGCAACCTTTATCAATCGCGGTCTGGTGCAAGCCAGCAATTTTTCAACAGCACATCAAGGTATTATTAATAGCGATAGTCTGATCAATCAGGGAACCATCAAATTGGATACCATCACGACCAACGGTCTGTTTAATCAAGGCACTTTCATCAATGATACGACCGGACACTATTATGCCGATTACATTGGGCAGAATGGTATTCAGAATGAGCTTGATGCTTATGTCAAGAATAATGGAGAAATCCAGGTTGGCGGAACGCTTGGGATCGGCAATTATGCAATTAGTAATCATGGTGTAGTGGATAATTGTAATCTGATGGATCTAGGTAATCAGGGCCTGTTGGTGCGCGGAGGCATATTAACCGGGTCTGCCTTCAATAACCGCTCTTTCGGACAGATCCTGATCAATAACGCCGATACGGGTATCATCAGCAACACTGATTTTCTAAATGAACCATGCGCAATCATCCAAACCCTTGGGGTAGTTCTTGATAATGGTAATTTCATCAATCAGGGTTTCATCCTGAAGAACCTCGATACCAATAGCGTTGCCAGCAATATTGCCGTTAACGATGGACTGATCGTCAATGATGATCCGGACCCATTTAATGTTGGGTCAGGAAATGGCTACCTCACCAATGGATCTTATACGCCACCGACTGGGTCCCTGTACAATATCCGGACCAACGGAGAGGAATATACTGTGGTTTGTCAAGACCGGATCAATGTGTCCCTGGGTAGCACTTGTCAGGTGGAGATTACTCCGGGTATGCTGCTTACCGGCAATCCGATCTGTCCGGATTATTTTCAGGTAAGCCTGACCTATCCGGCCGGTACCACCAAATACAATCCTGCCAATATCGTCGATGCATCCCACCGGGGACTCGAGCTAACATATAATGTGATTGATCCGGCAACGAAAAACCGGTGTTGGGGAACGATTGTCGTCGAAGACAAATTTCCACCACAAATCCTTTGCGCTAACGATACCATCAGTTGTTTCTTCATGGGTGAACGGGAAGACCTGGTCCAGGTTACCGAAAATTGTGCACTCTATCCGACCAAAACCGAAGTACTGGAGAAGCAATGGATCGATTTAGGTTGTGATGACAGGACCCTGGTTGGCTACATGGCCCGGAAAGTCCGCGCCACCGATGCGTGGGGACATTTCAGTGAATGCCGGGATACCTTATTCGTGCTCAAGGAAACGATCGACAGCTTGGTCTGTGGGCTTGATACCCTGATTGAATGCAATCTGGTCGAGCAACTTCCCAATGGCACCTGGGTTGATGTATTATGGAATACCGGCAAAAATGGTTCTACTTATGCGGATGATCAAGGATTTGCTCATCCGTGGCCTACGGATGGAAACGGTTTGTTCCCCGCTCCCTATCTCAAACAAGTCAATCCGGATGAACCGAATGCTTACCTGATCCCGATACGTACTGATGCGGGCCCGGACTTTGCCAATAGCGGCAAATGTCAGATTGTTTTCGATTATGAGGACCACGTCATACCTACGTGTGGCAAAGCATATAAAATCCGGAGAACCTGGCATGTGTATGACTGGTGTGGAAAGAGCGATACGACCTGTGTCCAGTGGTTCATTGTCGAAGATCATCAGCCACCCCGGGTCATGTCGTCTATGCTGGATGATGCCCGGAAGTATTATCCAAATATAGATATCGAAGTTACGGGCTATGTCTTCCCGGAAAATAAAAGCATCTATGCGTCCGTCGGACCACATGATTGCAAGGGCGCCGTGCAACTTCCCGACGTACGGGAATTTGTAGAACGTAGCGTAGGTCAATACACCTTTTACGAATGCGATGATCAACTGGAGTTGTATTATGAGGTCAGTTATTCTGATCCTGATCATCCGGGGAAAGAAATCAATCTGCAAGGTAATTACGATCAGGACGGCGGTCATCTGTATTTGCCAACCGGCTGGTATCCGGTACTCTGGACCATTCGTGACCGCTGTTGGAATGAATTCCGGATCTGGCAAATCGTCTATGTAACGGATAATAC
>ERZ795053.7010-NODE-7010-length-10980-cov-3.471487_pt1 | contig 10980 bp, 9 predicted proteins | sample MGYA00375137_ERZ795053 | MGnify/ENA primary metagenome ERZ795053 (study PRJEB30182, sample SAMN05720284) | activated sludge metagenome | isolation source: Anaerobic digester | place: Hong Kong | collected 2014-12-17 ... | reverse complement strand
GGCTGTCATCACCGCGTCCGTGGTCAGTGGTGACGAGAAGCGTTGTTTTATCCTTATAGGCTGGGTCGTTCTGAACAAATTCCCAGATGCGGCGGATGAAATCATCGGCGCGGTGGGCGGCGAGCATATATTGGTCATAATAGCCGTCATGGGCAAAATCATCGGTTTCACCGAATGATATATAAAGCGCTTTCGGATGTTTTGCTTTCATATATTCGGTGGCAAAATTAAAGGTGAAGACATCAAGACCGACACTATCCCATGGGCTGGGTGTATCCTTTTGCAGCTTATTTAAATCCTTAACGCGGGCATTAAGTTCCATCATATCGTCAAATCCAGCATTCAGGAAAACATGGCTGCGTTGCTGATTAATGATGTAGGGAAAAACATCCCAAGAGGCAAAAGCGGCCGTTTTGCCTTTATACTCCGGTTTTTCATCAAGCCATTCGAGAAAGGTTTTATTGGGGTTTAGTATCTTGTCGTTGCTGTTGATGCGTGGGTCTGCAAAGCCGGTCAGTATTTCATTATAGCCGGGGTAGGAAAAATGATAACTGTTGGTGATATTGGCATTGCTGCCTTTATCGCGGTTGCCGTAAAGCTGCCCCTGTGTCGCAACCGTGGTCCATAAGAAGGGAAACAGTTTTTCACGCGCCGCTTCTGGATTATTGTCCCAGAATTTATTTTTAAAATCAGCGTAGGTATAGTGGTATTTTGCGTATTTTTCCTGATCCAGAAAACGTTTGTCAAAGCCTTTAAAAACTTCCTGCCAGCGCATGCCGTCAAGGCTGATCAGGATGACATTTTCGGTCTTTCCGGCGGCCTGGGCGATTGTGCCGGAAAAAATAAAGCAGAAAATAATAAAAAACAGACGAGTTGATATTCTGGACATGATAATCCCTTCAATAAATTTGATAAAAGTTTATCAGAAATTATCGAAGGGACACTATATTTTTATGACAGTAAAATTAAATTTCTGTCATAAGTGAATTATTGTCCGGCCATTGCCTTTTTGGCGACGTCAATCTGTCTTTTCAGGCTGCCTTCATCAGGGCTGATGGCAAGGGCAGCTTCATAGGCCTTAATGGCGTCAGCATATTTCTTTTCTTTCATATAAACATTGCCGACCATCGTGTGCGTATAGCTGTCACCGGGTGCAATTTCGCGACTGAACATGGCCATATCAAGGGCAGCATCAAACTTGTTTTCCTCTAATAAACTATTGGCATATTCCGCCATGGTAAAGCCGCTGAAATCAAATGTGCCTTTGCCGTAATATTTATCTTTAAGCTCATTATATTTTGCCTTTGCGGCGGCGGTGCCGCCATCAGCGATTTGTTCGTCCATGACCTGTTCAATCAGCATCGGGTTTGCCTGTCCGCGGTGGCATGTTGTACACATAACGCGGGTAAAGTGATGATCTGCGCCACGGTCCAGCGATCTGATATTCTGATTAATGCTGCCGACCATTTTCATCATCTCACGGGTGACTGCTTTGGTTTCCTTATCGTCAGATTCAAAATCCATATGGGCCCCTTTTTCATCTTCAACCCTGACATGACAATATGAACAGCGTTCACCGGTGGCAAACGTAAAACCCCGCATGATATCGCGCAGTCTTTCAGGTGATATATCCTTCGGCAGGACGGTCAGGTTTTTCGGATTTTCAAACGGGTTCTGGGCACTGGCAAATGACAGTGGTACACAACTAACAGCAATTAAAAAAAGAAGACGAGCGATTGACATGGTTCCTACCCCTTTAATTATTTTGTGATGATATTGTGCTAAACCATATCACTCTATTTGACGTTTTTATAGCAATCATTTCCTGATCACAAAAATGTGATCGTAAAGTTCCGGGAATGATTTTTTAAAATATCAAAAATAAAACTTCTGGACGATTTCATTTTATTGTATGGCTTAACCATGCAGAATGCTTCATTTAATGCCAGTGATTTAAAATTTGACCCACCGACTTTTCCGGTGAATTTCCTATCTGATCAGCTAGAAATAAATTATGGCCTGATCGGCCTTCTAAAGCCGCTTGCGGGTGAGCGGGACCAGAACCACCTGCTGACAACTTCGGATGGTCGGAAATTTGTTCTTAAAGTTGCCAGCGGCCATGAAGACCGTGGCGTCATTGATTATCAGATCAGTGTACTGAAACATGTTGAGAGAAAAGCGCCCACCTTAAATATACCCCGCAATATAATGACTATTGATGGCGATGATTTTGCCCTGATCCGCGATGCTGCTGGGCAGGAATATGTCATGCGGCTGCTTAGCTATGTTGATGGGGTGCCCTTTGGTTCCCAGACACAGCCGAATGAAGCCATTATTTATGATGCCGGGAAGTTTCAGGGGGCGTTATGCATGGCACTGACCGATTTTTCCCACCCCGCGCAAGGGCATTTTATGCCGTGGGATATCAGCCGGGGTGTGGTCTTAAGTCCGTCCTTAAGGGTGAGCAAATTTGGCGAAGTTGAGCGGCTGGTTCTGCCGCTGCTGGATCATTTTGAAAACACTGTCCTGCCGAAATTAAACAGCTTCCGAAAACAGACAATCCATAATGATGCTCATGATGGCAATATGTTGGTTTCAAAAGAAGGATTTAAAGGGCTTATTGATTTTGGTGATATTGTTCATGCACCAGTGATCCAGGACGCGGCCATACCGCTGACCCGTTTTGTTGGTCTGACCGATGATCCCTTAAAATATGGTGGTCTTTATCTTGAGGGTTTTAGCCGTTCATTACCGCTTTATACTGAAGAAATTGACCTTCTCTATGATCTTCTGCTGCTCAGGGCGGCTTTGACCATTCAACTGATGGATTTTCGTATTAAAAATAATGACCGCAATGAAAATGACCTGATAAAGGGCTATCCAAGGCTGGTAAAAATGCTTGAAAATCTCATTTCACTTGATCAGAGTGAACTAACCCACGTTTTCCACGCTGCTATAAAAAAGGAACAATCCAATGACCAATGATGCCCTCTGGCAACGACGGAAAAATGCGCTAAGCCCGACTTATGCCCATTTTTATGATGAGCCGCTTAATGTGGTGAAAGGGGATGGCGTCTGGCTTTATGACGAAACGGGCAGTAAATATCTGGACTGTTATAATAATGTGGTTTCAGTCGGTCATTGTAACCCGACAGTGGTCAAAGCCCTTTGTGATCAGGCATCGACCTTAAATACCCATACCCGCTATATTCATGAAAATGTGGTGGTACTTGCCGAAAAACTTGCTGCGAAATTTCCGGAAAAACTTGATACCTGCATTTTTGTCTGTACCGGAACCGAAGCCAATGATCTGGCACTACAGATGGCACGATGTGTAAGCGGCAATAAAGGGGTGATCGTCACCGATGCGGCCTATCACGGCAATTCGACAGTAATTGGGGCAATGGACCAGCGCCGCAAGAATTTTGGCCAGTTTGACTGGCTTGAAACATTTGAGCCGCCAAACACATACCGCGGCCCCCATGCGGGTAAGGATGAAGGGGAAATGGCGAGCCTTTACGCCAGCGAAGTGGACAAAGCTATCGCAAAACTAGCGGGCAAGGGAATTTCACTGGCGGCGGCCATGCTTGATTTATCGTTTGATTCAAACGGCATTCTTATCCCGCCCGGTGATTATGCAAATCTTGTTGCTGATAAGGTCAGAGCCGCCGGCGGTCTTGTTATTTGTGATGAGGTTCAGGCGGGTTACTGCCGCCTTGGTGAATATTGGTGGGGTTTAGAACGATACGGTGTCATGCCGGATATTGTGACGATCGGAAAACCGATGGGGGCGGGGCATCCGGTCGCAGCCATTGTGACGACGCGTGAAATTGCCCGGAAATTTTCAGAAATTGACCGCTATTTCAATACTTTTGGTGGTAATCCGGTTTCAGCGGCCGTCGCGGCGGCGGTGATTGATGAAATTGATGATCGGAAATTGCTTGAAAATGCGACGGATGTTGGCACTTACCTGCAAGCGGGCCTTGAAAAATTAGCCGGAAAATACAGCTTCATCGGCAATATACAGGGGGCAGGGCTGTTCTGGGGGCTTGATCTGGTATCCGACCCGGTAAGCAAGACACCGATGAGTGATCGTGAGCTTCGCCATATCACCACGCTTCTCAAGGATGAGGGGGTGTTGATGGGCTATACCGGGCGTTATAATAATTGCCTGAAAATCAGACCGCCTTTGATATTTAGTAAAGAAAACGCCGATCAGGCCCTCTCGGCAATGGATAGGGTTTTCAGAACGTTAGGGTAATTAATGCCGTTAATGCATAAGTTTGGCAAGTTCGAACTTGTGATCTTTGGTACAGAAATCACAGGTGACGGTTATAATGCCGTCATCGGCAACATCCTGAAGTTCCTGCATATCCAGGCTTGAAAGAGCGGTTCTTATTTTTTCTTCCGAACAACGACACCCGGCCGCAACATCTGTATGCTCAAATATGCGAACGCCGCTTTCATGATAAAGACGGATCAGCAGATTTTGTAAGGACAGGTTCCGGTCCAGAAGCTCGGATTTCTTAAGACTGCCAAGCAGGATAGCGGCAGTATTCCAGTGATCTTCTGTTTCCTGCTGATCGCGGCTGTGTTCGCCAACGGCACTTCTGGCAAAATGCTGGATCATGATGGCCCCGGCCTGCCATTTTCCTTCTTCATCTTTTTCGCAAAATAGCATCACTTTTGTCGGGAGCTGCTCGGAACTTCTGAAATATTCTTCGGCGGCTTGGGTGATGGTTTCCCCTTCCAGCTTGACGATGCCCTGGTAGCGTTCCATGAATTTTCCCTGATCAATGGTGATGGCAAGATAGCCGCCTTCACCGAACATATCGGTGAGGGTGTCACTGTCGCTCATCACATCATCAAAAGCGGCATAGCCGCGAATATTTCCGATGCCATTTTCTGTTTCCTTCAGAAAATCGCTGACCATGACACGAAACGGGCCATTGCCTTTCAGCTGCGTGGTCAGGATACCTTCATATTTCATCAGGGAACCGATCAGTGCCGTGAAGGCAAGGGTTTCGCCCAAAAGTTTGTTGACATGATCGGGATAATTATGCTTGCTTAGAATGTCATTTACTGATCTGCCAAGTCTGACAACGCGGCCTTTTATGTCCTGATTTTCTATCTGAAAGGGAAGACAGCAGTCTTCAAACAGAGGAAATGCATTTTCTTCGCTCATAAGGATTTTCCAAAGCACCACATCAGGATTGCTTTTTGAATATGCAGTCGGTTTTCCGCCTCGTCCCAGATTACGGATTGTGGCCCGTCAATAACATCGGCGGTTACCTCCTCATCACGGTGGGCAGGGAGACAATGCATAAAAATGGCCGATTTCTTCGCTGTCGCCATCAATTCTGCGTTTACCTGATAAGGGGCAAGATCGCGCAGCCTTTCTTCCGCATTATCATCGCCCATGGAGATGAATGTATCGGTAATGACGCAGTCAGCATTTTTAACCGCTTCTTTTGGGTTTTCAGTCAGGGTGATTTTGCCGCCATTATTTTTGGCCCAGCCCATGACCTGTTCAAGTGGGGAATAATCTTTCGGGCAGGCAAGGGCCAGTTCACAGTCTAACATCACTGCCGCATGGATCCATGAGACGGCAACATTATTGCCATCCCCCGACCAGGCTATTTTTTTGCCCTCAATCGGTCCGGCATGTTCCTCAAAGGTGAGAACATCCGCCATAATCTGGCAGGGATGGGAAAAATTGGTCAGAGCGTTGATGATCGGCACACGGGATGTTTCCGCCATTTCGAGCAGGGCTTCATGGCTGTTGGCCCGCAGCATTATGGCATCCACAAAGCCGGAGAGAACTTTAGCAGTGTCAGAAATGCTTTCACCGCGGCCCAGCTGCATATCATTGCCCTGAAGGACCACGGCTTTACCGCCAAGCTGATGCATGGCCATTTCAAATGAAACGCGGGTGCGGGTGCTCGGTTTTTCAAAAATCATTGCCAAAGCCTGGCCCTTAAGTGGGGCGTCCTGGTGAACAAAGCCGTTGGTGCCCTGTTTTTTCGCTTCCGCTTTCAGTTTTTTGGCAATTTCAATGATTTCACGGCAGTCGCTTTTGGAAAGCGAGGAAATATCAATAAAATGCCGATGGTTTTTTTTTAAATTATAGTCTGTCATTTTTTATCGCCAGGGTTATTCAATTTCTTTAAAAGCTGCGCGCAGGTTTTATCGAGTAGAATGATAGCATTATCAATATCTTCTGCTTTGATATTAAGGGGGGGTAAAATCCTGACTGTATTCTCCCCGCCACCAACCAGAAGCAATTTGTTCTTAAATGCCTGGACGACAAAATCCCTTGGTTCAATATGTAATTTTAAACCCATCATCAGGCCAAACCCTCTGACCATTTCTATTATTTCTGGGTATTTTTTCTTCAGCTTCATTAACTCAATACGCAACTTATCTGACATTTTTATGACATTCTCGAGAATATTTTCTTCCGCCAGTACATCCAGAACCGCATTCCCCATCGCCATCGCCATAGGATTACCACCGTATGTCGAGCCATGCGTGCCGACAGTCATATACTGTGCGACTTTTTCAGTGGCAAGACAGGCCCCCAATGGAAAGCCGCCGCCAATGCCTTTGGCAATTGGCATAATATCAGGGGTAACACCCGCATGTTCATGACAGAAAAGTTTTCCTGTCCGACCGACACCACATTGAATTTCATCATAAATAAGCAAAATGCCGTGTTTATCGGCCAGTTCACGGAGTATTTGCAGATTCTCGGTTGAAACCGGACGGATACCGCCTTCGCCCTGAATAGGCTCAATCATAATTGCTGCCGTTTCATCAGTAATATGATCTTCAACCTTTTTCATGTTGCGGTAAAATTTAATGACATCAAAGCCATCTACCTTTGGACCGAAGCCTTTGGTCAGTTTTTCTGAACCTCCTGCGGCAATTGTTGCCAGGGTGCGGCCATGAAAACTGCCCTCGAATGAAATGATCCGGTAACGTTCTGGGTGACCGGTTGCGTTATGGTAGCGTCTTGCCATTTTAATGGCACATTCCACTGCTTCTGCGCCGGAATTTGTAAAAAACATACTGTCGGCAAAGGTCAGGTTACTCAGCCTTTTGGCCAGTTTTTCCTGTCCTGGTATTTCATAAATGTTTGATGTATGCCAAAGCTTCCCGGCCTGATCCGATAATGCTTTTACAAGTTTAGGATGACAATGACCCAAACAGTTAACGGCAATGCCACTGCCGAAATCAAGATATTCATTGTCGTTTTTATCATAAAGTCGCGAACCTGAGCCACGGACAAAACCAACATCCATACGGGCATATGTTGGCAATATTGGCGATATTATGCTCTGTTCTTGGTTGTTATCCTGACTGTTTTTCATCCTAAACCCTCCAGTTCATCGGGAAAAACGCGAATATTGTCCTTAACGGACAAAGTTTCAAGTAAAAAAATACTTATCCGAGCTATGCTCTCAGTTTATAGCCGCTTTTAAACATTCTGTATGTGATAAACCAGAGTATGATATTCAGCACCAGAATATAAATGACACCGATCATTGGGTTTGCTTCAGCCTGTCCGGTAAAACCGTATCTGAATCCGTCAATCAGATAAAAGAACGGATTGAGCTGGCTGATGGAAAACCATACGCCACTCAGCCGTTCAATGGAATAAAAAGTACCTGATAAAAATGATAATGGCATAATAACGAAATTATTTATTGCGGATGTCTGGTCAAAGCGTTGCCCCCAAATACCCGTCATGGTACCCAGCAGCGACAACATCATTGCGCCGGAAATACTGAAATAAAGAATAGCCCATATATGAATAAATGAAATGTCGGCCATAAAAAACATGGCCATCATAACAAAAAGCCCAACCATCAACCCGCGTGTAATACCCCCCAGGGCATAACCGAGTGAAATTTCCTTTGCACCAATTGGCGCCAGTAGAATGTCGACAATATTACCCTGCATTTTTGAGCCGATGATAGAAGAAGATGTATTGGCAAAGCTGTTTTGCAATATGGACATAATGATAAGCCCAGGAGCGAGGAATGTGGCATAGGGGATTTCACCGATATATCGGCCGCTTCCGCCAAGGGCCAGCGTAAAAATCATCATGAACATAAGCGTGGTCACCACCGGGGCGCCAACAGTCTGGCCGAATACCTTGCAATAGCGTCTTACTTCTTTCTCATAAAGAGTTTGAAATCCGGACCAGTTAAACGATCCCAACCGCTTGGTTCCAAATTCGTTTATAGGATTATCGGAGGTTGCCATTTTGGTTCCTTGTGATTAAAATTGACTGAACTCCTTATAAGATAAAATGGTGGGGAAGCGCAATCTCAACTTGACGTTTTGGCCTGAGAAGATTAAATAGCCATGGAATTTACATGGTATTCATTGACAATTATGATATATATACCACTTTGATAGAAACTATTAAGGACTAAAGATGGCTTGGACAGATGATCGCGTTGAAAAACTCCGTGAACTTTGGGACAAAGGGTTAAGCGCGAGCCAAATAGCCAAGGAACTTGCTGAAGGTGTCACAAGAAATGCAGTGATCGGAAAAGCACACCGTATGGGTCTGGCCTCTCGTCCATCACCGGTTAAAGCAGACCCTGCCAAGCGTGCCGCTGCAACAGCCAAGAAAAAAGCAGCCCCGACCAACAAGAAGGAAAAAGTAAAATCAACTCCTTCTTCAGGAAAAGTCACTATTCTTGATCTTACTGAAAGCATGTGTAAATGGCCGATTGGTCATCCGGGCGAGCCGAATTTTCATTTCTGCGGAAAGCCATCACAACCAACTTTCCCTTATTGTGCAACACATTGTGTTGAAGCTTATCAAGTGCAGCAACCCCGTCGGTCCCGCCGTAATACCCGTCGACGGATTATGGCGACCCCTGTAAAATAAAAGCTTTTTCTTACTTTTATAATAATTTGCATCCGGCTGTTTTTCATATTAAGCTCGCAGGCAATAATTATTAGGGAAAGAGAAAAGGAAATCCTCATGAGTAATGGCATTAAATATTTGCTCGGCGCCATCGTCGGCGGTGCATTGGTCTTTATGTATCCAATGCTGCAAAATGATGGAGGCGGTCAGCAGGCAGTCGTAAAAACGGCAGAAATCAGTTATCCAAGAGTTCCGGATTCTGACTATAAACTTCCGTCCTTTAGTTCAAGAGACGGATTTGTTCCCGTTGTTGGCCGGCATGGAATGGTCAGTGCACGTGAATCCATTGCGACAGAAATCGGCGCTGATATTTTAAGAAAAGGCGGTAACGCGATTGATGCGGCGGCAGCCGTCGGATTTGCAATGGCTGTTACATATCCACAGGCCGGAAATATCGGCGGTGGGGGATTTATGGTGGTCCACCTAGCCAAGGAAAATAAGGATATTGCGATTGATTACCGTGAAATGTCCGCAGGTGCGGCAAGGCATGATCTTTATGTCGAAGACGGTAAAGTCAATCAGACACTTGCAAAATACAGCCGAAAATCTTCTGGTGTTCCTGGCACTGTTGCCGGGCTGGCACTGGCGGTTCAAAAATACGGCACCATGAGCCTGGCTGATGTTATTGCACCGGCTTACAAATTGGCCCACGAAGGCTTTCCTGTTTATACCCAGCTTGAAGTTTCACTGGCAAGAAGCAAGGAGCGTCTTGGTGCTGATCCGGCTGCTTCAAAAGTATTCTATAAAGCTGACGGCAGTAATTACCGCACAGGAGAAATATTAAAACAGGAAGACCTTGCCGTTTCATTGAAAGCCATTATGGATGAAGGGACAAGTGCCTTTTATACAGGATCAATTGCTGAAAAAATTGCCGCTGATATGGCCGCAAATGATGGCATTATCACAATGGAGGATATGGCAGCCTATAAGGTTTATGAGCGTGAACCTGTCAGAGGTACCTATAAAGGCTATGATATTGTGACAATGCCACCTCCGTCATCCGGTGGTGTTCATATGATTGAAATGATGAACATGCTTGAAAATGATGACCTTAAGGCAAAAGGTCATAATAGCGCGGCTGTGCTTCATCTTTATATTGAAGCAATGAGACAGGCTTATGCTGACCGCAGCCTTTATGCAGGTGACCCGGCATTTTTTGATATTCCTGTTGCAGCCTTGATCGACAAAAAATATGCCGCTGAAATGCGCGCGCGTATTCCAATGGATCGTGCCCGTGACAGTTCAGAAGTGGCCCCGACCAAGGACCTTCCATACGAAAGCCCGCAAACCACACATTATTCAGTAATGGATAGTGAGGGCAATGCTGTCAGTAATACCTACACTCTGAATTTTGGTTTCGGAAACGGGATTATGGCAACAGGAACGGGTATATTGCTTAATAACGAGCTGGATGACTTTGATGCGCTTCCATATGAACCAGATGAAAATGGTAATATCAGCGGTAAGGCTAACGCACAGGAGCCTCATAAACGTCCCCGTTCTTCCATGACACCAACTATTGTATTGAAAGATGGCGTCCCCTTCCTGATCACAGGAAGCCCAGGCGGTGGCACAATTATCAATACCGTTTTCCAGACAGTAATGAACGTGCTTGAATTTGATATGAATGTGGCTGCAGCTTCCAGCAAAGCCAGGATCAATCATCAATGGATGCCTGATATGACGACAATTGAAAGTGGTGTCAGTCAGGATACACTCGATATTCTCAAAGCCATGGGTCATAAATTCAATGCAGGTGAAAGAACATTGGGCAGTACCAATTCCATCATATATGAGGATGGCTATTATTATGGTGCCGCTGACCCGAGAAGCATGGATGCCCTGACTATCGGCATCAACTGACATTCTATAAAATAATCCAATTAGGCGGGCTTATTTAAGTCCGCCTTTTTTATGGTTGTAGTAGAGGGGCATTATTGAGTAGTCTTTCATTAAATAGAAAGAGTCGTTCCCGAATAAACTATATAAAATAAGCAGACTTTAAGTATTTTTTAGAGTTATTTAGAGAGAGA
>ERZ795053.7008-NODE-7008-length-10987-cov-6.763630_pt1 | contig 10987 bp, 9 predicted proteins | sample MGYA00375137_ERZ795053 | MGnify/ENA primary metagenome ERZ795053 (study PRJEB30182, sample SAMN05720284) | activated sludge metagenome | isolation source: Anaerobic digester | place: Hong Kong | collected 2014-12-17 ... | reverse complement strand
CAAGATGTTGGACATTCGGTAGTTGAAGCACACCGAGATGGGCTTCAACTACCGAATGTCCAACATCTTGGCGGCCCTCGGCGTCGGTCAGCTCGCCAGGCTCGACGAGATGATCGCACGCCGCCGGGCCCATCGAGAGCAGTACGCTGCGGCATTCGCCGATCTTGAGGGGGTCCGCCTGCTCGGCCGTAGTGACGAGCGGAGCGACGCCGAGGACAACTGCTGGCTCACGTGCGCGGTCCTCGACGACGGCTTGGGCGTCACCCCCGAGGCAGTGATGGCCACGCTCGACAGTCACGGCATCGAGGCACGCCACCTGTGGAAGCCCATGCACCTTCAGCCCCTCTACTCAGGGGCGCGGATGTTCGACACCGGGGTTAGTGCCGACCTGTTCGAGCACGGCGTGACCCTGCCGAGCGGCTCGGAACTGTCCTCCGAGGCCATCGAGAGGGTCATCGAGGCCTTCCGCTCCGCGATGGGGCACAGCCCATGACCGCCTACCGGGGCAAGCGCGCGCTCGATGTGGCACTCGCGCTTCCCGCCGCCATCATGAGCCTTCCGGTCCAGGGCGCCGTGGCGCTGCTGGTCCGTCACCACCTAGGCAGCCCCGTCCTCTTCCGCCAGACCCGGCCCGGTCTCGACGGCCGCCCATTCGCGATGCGCAAGTTCCGCACCATGCGCGATGTCGATGAGTCGGCAGGTCTGGTGACCGACGATCAACGGATGACCCGCCTCGGGGCGACCCTGCGTGCCACGAGTCTGGACGAGCTACCCACGCTCTGGAACGTCATTCGCGGCGATATGTCGCTGGTTGGTCCCAGACCCCTCCTCATGCGCTATCTCGAGCGCTACTCGCCCGAGCAGGCGCGTCGTCACGAGGTACATCCGGGGCTGACCGGTTTGGCCCAGGTCAACGGTCGCAATGCGATCTCGTGGGAGGACAAGTTCCGTCTCGACGTCGAGTACGTCGAGACCGCCTCGCTGCGCGTGGACCTGCGAGTCATCCTCCTTACCGTCTTCAAGGTCCTGCGTCGCGACGGGATCGCAGCAGAAGGCACGACCACCATGCCCGAGTTCACCGGACTGGAAGGGCGCTCCACATGAAAGAACTCGTCATCTTCGGCTGCGGTGGATTCGGCCGCGAGGTAGCCGACGTCGTCGATGCCATCAACGCGGTGAACCCGATCTGGCAGATCGTCGGCTTCGCCGATGACGGCCCGAGTCCGCAGGACCTCGAACGACTCCACCGCACCGGTCGACGACACCTGTCCGACGAGGACCTTGCGGGGCTTGGGCCATCCGTCAACTACGTGATCGCGGTGGGAGATGGACAAGTCCGCCGCAGACTGTCCGCGCGCCTGGACGGCATGGGTTGGTCGGCTGCTGTCCTTGTCCACCCATCCGCGACGATTGGTGCCGAAGTCACTCTCGGTCCGGGAACCGTGATCTGCGCCGGCGTCCGGATCACCACGAACATCGTGCTCGGGCAGCACGTCCACGTGAACCTGAACTCCACCATCGGTCATGACAGCCACATGCACGACTTCGTGACGATCAACCCGCTGGTCGCCATCAGCGGGGGCGTCACCCTAGCGGCTGGCGCGATGATGGGTACCCACAGCGCAATCCTTCAAAACCTCACCGTAGGGGCTGAGAGTGTCGTCGGTGCTGGCTCGCTCGTCGCGAAGCCGGTCCCCGACGGTGTCGTGATCAAAGGTGTTCCAGCCCGATGACGAAGCGCCCGCGCCACGGCGCCGTCGTCACCACAACCGTCCCGATCACGGCCGAGGTCTTCTGCGAGGAGTTGATTGCGCAACTCGACCGGTCGTACGGGAAATCTCTCGTGGTCTCCTCTCCCGGCGAGGCCTTGGACCGTATGACCGATCGTGGTATCGATACTGTGGCACTCGCGATGCAGCGAGAGCCCTCACCGGTGCGCGATGCAGCCGCCCTGATCCGGTGGGTGCGCCTGCTTCACCAGCAACGTCCGCAGGTGGTCATCGCACTGACTCCCAAGGCGAGCCTGCTCGCCATGCTCGCCAGTTGGGCCACGGGCGTGCCACGACGGGGATACCTGCTGGTGGGGCTCCGAGCCGACGGCGCCACCGGCTTGTCCAAAACAGTGCTCAGGGTGATGGAACGTATCACCAGTGCCGCCGCCACCGTGGTCGTTGCCAATTCCCCGTCCTTGGCGCGTCGGTATCTTTCCCTGGGGCTGGTACCGGAGAGGAAGCTTCGCTCCACCCAGCCCGGCAGCGACCACGGGGTGGACACTTCACGGTTCCGGCCCAGAGACGGCGGACCAGTCCGCTCGAACCAGAACACCGCCGACTTCACCATCGGCTTCATCGGGCGGGTCACCGCGGACAAGGGCTTGCACGTCCTACTTGATGCTGTGGAGCGGCCCACGCTCCACAACCGAGTTCGACTCCTGGTCGTGGGGTCGACAAAGGAGTACGACTCCGGGCCGTTGGTGCAGCGGATGCACTCCGCTCAGGCGGATGTCGAGCACGTCGAGCACGTCGCTGACGTTCGAGGCCACCTAGCCTCCATGGATCTGCTCGTTCTCCCAACTCGCCGCGAGGGCTTTCCCAACGTCGTGCTGGAGGCAGCGGCCATGGGGGTTCCTGTGGTGACGACTACGGCGGTTGGGGCCGTCGACTCAGTGGTCGACGGAGTGACCGGCCTCCTGGTGCCTCCAGAGGATGTCGAAGCTCTCGAACGGGCCATCGTCAGTTTGCTGGAGGAGCCGGACCGACGCCGATCGATGGCGATGGCCGGACGGCGCCGAGCGGTCGCCGAATTCGATCCGGCCTCGATCGTCGCACAGGTGCTCCACCACGTGGATGACGCGGGGAGTCGGCCTGAATTCGCCATTCAAGGAACCACACATTGACGCACTTCGACGTCTTGGTCGCCACTGAGCAACGCTGTTGGGAGCGCGACGGCAGGCTTGAGGGAAGACAGCGGATCGGGTCGCTCGAGGGTCTCTCGGCGCGCGCGCACGTCGGTCTTCTGTACCGGACGACGAGCGCGGAAGCGGGCGGGCAGGACGCGATGCCCGGGGCCCGGGGGTACCCCGTTGCCCCGCCCAACCCCCGAAAGCCGTCCACTGTCGTCGCCTTTCTGCGCGGCGTGGGGAGGGCCGTCGGGCGGTCCACCGGCGTGGTGGTATTCGCCCCTGGCCTGTGCGGGACTGTCGTCGGCACGGTCGCTCTGCTTCGCCGCAAGCCCCTCGCCGTCGTTGTTGTCGGCGATCCCGACACCGCCCTTGGGCCTGATGTGCTCCCGGGCGCCCGAGGCACGGTTGCTCGCGCGTTCTTCGTCCGTGCAACCCAACGGTTGGCCAACAAAGCTCGTGTCACGCGATATGTCACGCAGCAGGCCTTGCAGGCGAAGTACCCATCGGGAGAACGCGCTGTCTCGTTCGCCGCGACGGACGCCACCCTCGACGCTGCGGCCATATCACCGCGCACCAAGCCGGACGGCCCGGTGAGGCTTTTGAGCGTCGGCACCATGGATCGGCCCTACAAGGGTTTCGCGGAGCTCATCGAGGCCATGTCGGCAGAGAGCGCGCGACACGGAGACCGATTGCAACTGACCATTGTCGGGACGGGACGGGGCCGCAGCGAACTTGAAGGGCGCGCCTCAGACCTTGGCGTCGCGGTGTCCTTCGCGGGGCACCTCTCTCCATCCCAGCTTTCGGATCTGTACCGGGCTTCGGACGCCTTCGTCCTGGCCTCGTGGTCCGAGGGCATGCCCAGAGTGCTCTTGGAAGCCATGAGTCACGGACTACCGGTGATTGCAAGCCGTGTCGGCGGTATCCCGGAGCTCATTGATAACCAGTGGACCTTCCCGCCCAGGGACGTCAGGGCACTTCAGGAGAAGATCGGCCGACTGATGAGACTCACCCCCCGGCAGTGGCAAGACTTGTCAGCCCACAACCTCGAGGTCGTGTGGCGCCTGAGCGCGCAGGCGAGACTGGTCCACCAAGACTTCGTCGAGGAGCTCCTCAAGATGGTTCACAAGTGACTGGCTACAGCGTTCCCGGCTGCGATGACCCTGCCGGCACGCCGACACGTGCCGGCCCTGTCAATGTCCTCCACGTCTTGGGCAGCCTCGACCGAGGCGGAGCCGAGACCGTCGCCCTGCAGTTGTGTCGCAGCATCCCGCCTGATGTCGTGACTCAGACCTTCGTCTGTCTTGCGGGACGTCCGGGCGAGTTGGCGCCGGACGTCGAACAAGCCGGCGCGCTCGTCATTCCGATGAAGCTCTCGACGCCCGGGTTCCCGCTTAGCTTTCTGAGGCTGCTGCGGCGCCGACGTCCCGATGCCGTCGTGTCGCACGTCTCGCTCGCCAGCACACCCGTTCTGGCGTTGGCTCGAGCGGCGGGGGTCAAGCAGCGAATCGCACGGTTCCACAGCGAGGGCGACGGGCGCGGAGGCGGCCCACGCACTCTTTACCGCTGGGCAATGCGAGGACTACTCCCACAAGCGGCAACGCACGCCCTCGGGGTGACGCACGCCAGTCTGGAATTCGGTGTGGGCGATCGGCGAACGGGGCTGCGTCGTGGGTTGGTCTCGGAAGTCGTCCCCAACGGAGTCGACACCGACGATTTTCAGTTTCGGGGCACCTACCCACGCACCGAAACGGAGATGACCGTCGTTCACATCGGCCGCGCTGCCCCGGAGAAGAACCGACGTGCGCTGCCATCGCTCCAGCGAGCCTTGGCAGAATTGACCCCCAACGTCTTCCTCCTGTACGGCTCGCACGAGACTAGCGACCTTGGTGAGCACGACAGCGCGGTCGTACGCGCAATGGGACCGACCAACAACGTCCGTGGAGCCCTCGAAACTGCAGACGTCCTCGTCCTTCCGTCGTGGCGAGAGGGATTGCCGGGGGTCGTGCTCGAGGCGCTCGCAAGCGGCGTACCTGTCGTTGCGTCGGACCTCCCCGGGCTTCGCGAACTCAGTTCGAGCGTCCCCGGGATCACGTTGATCAGTCTCGACGCCGCCCCGGAGACGTGGGCGAGGGCGCTGTACCACGCTGGGTTGACAGACGAGGATGGTCGCCGCACGATCGCCGCACAGTTCCGCAGATCCCGCTTCACTCTCAAGCGGAATGCCGAGTACTGGACCAAGCTCTGGCGCGGGGACACCTGAGTCCAGTGGCTTGCCTGAGGCAGCCACTGCTACCCAGGTCGTTGCAGCCGCAACCTCTTGAGTTGCACACCGTTCCAGCACAAGACCGCCAGCAGCGCCCCAATCACCAACCACAGCGCCTCTCGGATCTGGGAGAGGTAGGCGGCGATGCTGCCGAGCATCACCAAGAGTGCAATCAGTGTCCTGCCATCAACCCAGCGAAGGCTTCCCTGATCCCGAGCGTACAGCGCCCGGAGCATGGCAATGACGGCGAAGCCACACAACAGGGCCGCTGCTCCTCCGAGTGCTCCCCACCGAGGGATGAGCGCCAGGCCCAATGCGACATTGAACGCCGCCCCGACCAGAGTGGTCACCAAGATTGGTCTCGTGCGCGTCTGAGACAAGAAGACAACCCCGATCAGATTCGAAAGGGTATTCACTACAGCTGCCGAAATTGTCACAGGCACCAAGACATACGCGCCCTTAAAATCTGCAGTCACCACCCAGTCAAATGTTAGAGCCACTCCACAGATGGATGCCGCGCCCACGAGCAGGATTCCAGCGATCAGCACGCGCAGGCCACGGTCTCTCCTTTGTTCTGAGTTGGGATTTCCGTGATCGATGTAGAGAAGTTCCTGCCAGACATAGACGACAACCGTTGACGTCAGAGTGATCGCAAAACCGAAACGATCGGCCACCGCAAACAGCCCGTTGGCATCCTGCCCGGAGAAGTGAACCAATGCCAACCTGGTGAAGCCCGAAAGTAGCCAATAGGCGGCCGAAGCCAGGCACAGCGGTAAAGAAAATCTGAGGAGAGTCTTCTGCAGATCGGTATCCCACAGGGAAATCTTGAAGTACTTCCATGGCCGCAGGGACCGCGCAATCATGGCCATCTGCAGTAGATTGCCCGCGGCCAGACCGAAGAAGATTCCCTCGACTCCCAGATCTGTCTTCACGAGGAGGCCAACGGAGACGAAGGCGCCCGCTACGGTGTTCCCTACTCCTGACACCACGAACAGGGCATTGCGCAACTCAGCACGCGCGAGGTACCCGAAAAAGTATTGCAGTGCCGTGGATACGCCAAACGTCAAGATCGCCATGGCTGCTGGCGCAGAGACGAGGTGAAGGACAATACCCATGGCCGTCAAGTAGACAACTGCTCCCCAGCCCATGAGGATTATGCCGTTGCTCACCATAGCGGATCGGTCATCAGTCTTGAAGAAGTACCTATAGACTCCATCCCAAACTTGGAAGAAGGCAATCGGAGCTATGAAGGTGGTGAGCGTCAGCCACAAATCGTATGTGCCATATTCAGACGGGCTCAGTAGACGAATGTAAATGGGAAGCAGAACGAGGCCCACAAGCCGCGACGTGGCATTTCCCAAGAAGTAGACGAGCGCGGTTGACCCAAACCGTCCAAACCTCGAACTAGCCATCCGTTACCACGCGTGCTCCCCTCACCGCGTCGTAGGCCGCTTTGCATGCACCCGCAACCACCAAGGTCACCGGCGATACGCAAATTTGCTCGGCCGCAGCCTTCCTCGACAGCCGCAGGGAGCGGGCGACGGCCGCGTAGGCCCCGACCACTCGAAAGCGTTCGATGCTCCCCAACGGCGGAATAAGTTCCCGCACGTAGGCAGAATAGCCCTGGAAGTTGGCTTGATGCAGTTGCGCCGCCCTAGCACTCAAACCGTCCTTCTGGTATTCGGCGTGGTAAATGACGACGGGATGCCACCTCAACCTGTATCCGGCGTCAGCGATTCTATTCCAAACAAGACCCTCGTGGAGGAACTTCTCGCCCGGATACGATGGAAACGGAAAACGAAGCAAAAGGTCGCGCCGGTATGCCTCGGCCCCCAAGTCACCGATCAGACCGAGCGCCTTGCGTTCGCGGTTGCTCGCCTCGGCGAAATCCCCTCCCTTATGGAGAGGAAGAGAATCACTCCGACTGCCCAGATCCTTCAGTCCCGCAACCCCCGCTATTTCCTCCCGCCCTACAGTCTCACGGCTCCATTTATTGACGTTAAGGACGGCAGAACCGTCCAGCCAATCGTCAGAGTCCACAATGAAACACAACTCCCCGGAGGCCGCCTCGACGGCTCGGTTCAAGGCCAGGTGCTTACCCGCATTTTCCGTGCGCAAGCAGTGAACAGCGAATCCCATGGCACCCTCGCTCATCCACTGCGCCAACAACTCCACTGTGCCGTCGGTCGAACCATCGTCCACGATGATCCATTCAAAGTCTTGGTCTCGTTGTTCGAGGAGCGACCGACGGAGCCGCGGAAGAGTGTGAGCTCGATTGAAGGTGGCGGTCAGAATCGAGAGCATGGGCCGGTCAGTCCTCGCTTCCGGGTGGGGCTTATCGGCCGTCAGTATGACAGACTCGGACGTGTGAACAACCACGGACTCCGCTGGGCGCCAGGTGCACTGGCCTTGGGTGCCGCAGCAGTGCTCACCCTCGGCGTCGGCGGGGCGCGCGATGCAGCGGAGGCAGGCGTTCGCTGTGCCGTGGTCTCGATTTGCTGCTTGGCAGCCACTCACTTCTCTTTGCAAAAGTGGGGGCGAATGGGTGTATCGCTGTACATCGTCATCTTCTCACTCTTTCATTTCAGCTTTTTCGTAGTCATGGCGACCTTTGGCGCTTCCGCGGTCAGTCCCGAGTTTCAGTTCCTGCTCGGCTGGTTGGCCGGTCCCCGAGGACTCCAGGCCGCACAGTTGGCATGCCTCGGGCTCACCTCGTTCACCATCGCCGCCATAGTGGCGACGTCGTGGCGGGTCGGCCGTGCTCCTGCCCGCCAACCAGCGGCAGCCACCACCGCAGACCGGGAACGCCTGGGCCTGAGCGGCCTCATCCTGCAGATTTTCGGGCTGTTGCTCTGGGGATGGCAATTGGTGGCGTCAGGAGGTTTCTCAGCACTTTCGCTGACATACGGAGAGTTTCTCGCTACGACGACGGCGCTCTCCAGTTGGGGCAGCTGGATGGTGGGTCTCGGGTTCGCTCTCTCGCCGTTCGGGGAGCGCTGGGTTCGTCGGACCTCATTGGTCCTGTTCGTCCTTTTCGCGGCAATCCTCTTTCCTCTTGGATTGCGTGGGACGGTCTTGTTCCCCCTAGCTGCCTGGTTGGCCTCGCGCGCAGCGGTGAACAAGCGGACGCCGGTCTTGGGTGTCTTGGCGTCGGGCGCGATCCTCATGGTTGCGTCGGCAGCCGTGCGCTCAGTCAGGGATGGCGGAGTCGCCTCCTCACAGGCGAAAGGGGTGCTGACGAGTTTCTTGGACTCACTCCTCGAACTCGGCGCGTCGATCTACGCCACGATTCTGACAGTGGGGTGGCGAGTGGACGGCGTGCCCGCCAATCATTTCGTGAGCTTCTTTATCGTTCCGCTCCGCCTGTGGGAAAGGTTCGTACTTGGAATAAGAGTACCGGCGGACCACGATCTCAGGATCTTCAATGTGGAGATGATGTACCGTGCCGGTCCATTTGGTGGCAGCCCCATCGCAGAGGGGTACAACGCCGCTGGTGCCGCGGGAGTGGTGCTGACCATGTTGACCCTCGGCGGACTCACGGGATGGGCGCTGAGGATGCAGCTCACCTCGGTGGCATGGCTGGGCTACAGCGCCGCGATCCTGCTGCCTCTCTACATCAATGTTCGGAACAGTTTCGCGTCAGTCCCTGCTCAGATCGGTCTCGGCATCGCGTTCGTCTTCCTCGCGATGCGGCTGCTTCCCCAAGTCCACCGCCAACCGGCCGCGCAGGCACTCCGCCCACCGTTTGACCCGCCTGAACGTCCCTCGTGACGACCGCCCCCGCGGCGATAGTCGCGCTGTCGCCTATCGCGACGCCCGACAGGACGCCTGACTTCGCGCCCAGCCACACGTCTCTCCCGTTGGAGACCGGGCCTCGAGCGAAACGCCAAGGAATTGAGCGGAACCGAGTGGTCGTGGTCAGCATCACGAATGGTGACGTACTCGGCGACCTTGCTTCCCCGACCGATTCTGACGAGGACGCGGGCGACAACTACAGAACCCACGCCTATGAAGTCCGCGTCGATGTCCAAGGTGGCCCCGGGAGCGGTTGCCAGCGTCACACCGGCCGCCACCGCGCAATCCCGGAGGACCAATGTCGACCCAGGTGCCACATACACGTCGCATCCCGGACCGATGGACACCCTTCCTTCCACGCGGAGGCCCGGAAACATGGCCTTCAGCAACGCGACACGCGACGTCGAACCCAGCCCGCGGCGGGCACGACGCGCCCCTCGCAGGAGTTTCGCTCTCATGCGCGGCTCGCTAGCAGCGTCCGACGGCCTTTCCCGGGGAGACGGCGTGTGAACCCTGGCCAATCCGGGCTCGAAATGCTGAGGTGGTCGGTTATCGAGGCCAAGGGGCTAGGCTGTTGTCTTGACGTCAAGATAACTCCCCACCGACGAAGGAGCATGGACGCGCCATGTCGAAGATCATCTACACCCTGACCGACGAGGCGCCGCTGCTCGCGACGTACTCCTTCCTCCCGATCATCGAGGCCTTCTCCAAGGCGGCGGGTGTCGATGTCGAGACGCGCGACATCTCCCTCGCCGGCCGGATCATCGCGGCCTTCGACGACCAGCTTCCGCAGGAGCAGCGGATCGGCGACGCGCTCGCCGAGCTCGGTGAGCTCGCGACCACGCCGGAGGCCAACATCATCAAGCTCCCGAACATCTCGGCGAGCGTGCCCCAGCTCAAGGCGGCGATCGCCGAGCTGCAGGGCCAGGGCTACGCCCTGCCGGACTACCCGGAGAACCCGTCGACCGACGAGGAGCGCGACACCCGCGCCCGCTACGACAAGGTCAAGGGCAGCGCGGTCAACCCGGTGCTGCGCGAGGGCAACTCCGACCGCCGCGCCCCAGCCGCGGTCAAGAACTACGCGCGCAAGCACCCCCACTCGATGGGCGCCTGGAGCAGCGACAGCAGGACCAACGTCGCGACGATGGGCGAGCACGACTTCCGCTCCAACGAGCAATCGGTCATCCTCCCGGCCGACGACACCCTCACCATCCGGCTCAAGGGCGCGGACGGCTCCGAGACGGTGCTCAAGGAGGGCCTGAAAGTCCGAGAGGGCGAGGTCGTCGACGGCACCTTCTTGTCGGCCAGGGCGCTCGACGACTTCCTCGTCGCGCAGGTCGCCCGGGCCACGGCCGACGACGTGCTCTTCTCCGCCCACCTCAAGGCCACGATGATGAAGGTCAGCGACCCCATCATCTTCGGCCACGTCGTGCGTGCCTACTTCAAGGATGTCTACGACGAGTACGGCGACGAGCTCATCGCCGCTGGCCTCGACGGCACCCAGGGCCTGGCGGCGATCCTCGCCGGGCTCGACTCGCTGGACAACGGTGCGGAGATCAAGGCGGCCTTCGAGCAGGGCCTCGCCGACGGCCCGCGCCTGGCGATGGTCAACTCCGACAGGGGCATCACCAACCTGCACGTCCCGAGCGATGTCATCATCGACGCCTCGATGCCGGCGATGATCCGGACATCGGGCCACATGTGGGGGCCCGACGGCAACGAGGCCGACACCCTCGCCGTCATCCCCGACAGCAGCTACGCGGGCGTCTACCAGGCCGTCATCGACGACTGCCGCGCTCACGGCGCCTACGACCCGACGACGATGGGCTCGGTCCCCAACGTCGGCCTCATGGCCCAGAAGGCCGAGGAGTACGGCAGCCACGACAAGACCTTCGAGATCGCCGGCGACGGCACCGTCGAGGTCGTCAACTCGGCCGGCGAGGTCCTCATGAGCCATGACGTCGAGGCCGGTGACATCTGGCGCGCCTGCCAGACCAAGGACGCCCCGATCCAGGACTGGGTCAAGC
>ERZ795053.7007-NODE-7007-length-10989-cov-3.389976_pt1 | contig 10989 bp, 17 predicted proteins | sample MGYA00375137_ERZ795053 | MGnify/ENA primary metagenome ERZ795053 (study PRJEB30182, sample SAMN05720284) | activated sludge metagenome | isolation source: Anaerobic digester | place: Hong Kong | collected 2014-12-17 ... | reverse complement strand
AGTGTCTCATGTCAAACGTGATGTGGCGGTCAGGATCTTCTTTGCCGATTTCTGCCAGGGTGACTACATTTACTATGGCAGCAGCGACAATGATTGGTGGGACCACATAACTCGGGATCTGAGAGTACCTTACTACATCTCCAAATGTGGCCTCAAAGTCCGGGTTGATGGATACTGTCAAGGATGTTCCATCGTATCCTCCGTTGATTGAGGCGATTACATTGAAGTATTCCGGCAGAGGGTCGATATTGTCCCTACAGTCAATGATCTGGAACTCCCCTGTGTCAAGGTATATCTCTTTCAGCACCGCTTCTGATATATCTTCGACTCTTGAGTCGAAGGGGTATACTTCAACAGTGTTCCCGCGAAGGTCTTTTATGATCTCTGCCATAGCGGAAACCTTTGATTTACCTACCTGCCGCACCCTGTACGGTGTGCGGTTCAGATTCGATGCTTCGAGATAATCAGGGTCGAACAAGACAATGTGTTTGACTCCCATGTTTGCCAGGAAATGCCCCACCCAACTGCCTACGCCGCCTACTCCAATAATCCCAATCGCTTGAGGTACTACTACCCCGATGGTTTTCTGTCTACTATACAGTTCTTTCAGGTTAATATCGTCTGCCATCTTTTTCCTCCAAAGAAAGTAAAAGGGTTATTGGGTCCCAAAAGATCCGTCAGCGTGGAATACTCCGCCGCCGACAGAATCTGGATCAAACTTGAGCCTTTCCTCTCCAGTATAAGACTCTCCCTTCTCTTCTTTCTTCTTTTCACGAAGGTCCTTCTTGATGTTGACTCTTATGTAATCTACCATCTCCTGCGCCATTCTTGAAGGGTTGCCCCCATGCATAGAATGGAAGTTAATAGTGCCGAAAGAAGTGATGAGTTCATTGAACTGTTCAATCGGACGACCATTTAAGTCACCAATACAAGAAGATCCATACGAATCCTTGCTACCCAAGATGTGCGGGTGGTATCCTCTCATCGCTACATTACCAAGCTGACGGGCTTTCATGAAGTCCATTTTCATGCTATCAATGTAGAACTTGCCTTTATAAGGTTCAGGAATATCTACGATGATGTAATCATCTTTCTTGATGTTTGATTCAACCCCTTCTGGAACAAGACGACTCTTTGAGATCAAGAGTTTAGTTGCTTCAATACGGTGGTTGTATTCAGCCTGACCCTGGGCGTTGATTGTCCATCCCCCAGCAATAAGCTTAGATACGAGGTTTACTATCCTGTTAAGTACTTCCGCCCTTGTGCGGTTTTCAATATCTGATATTCTACTCTTTAAATACTCAAGTTCATTCTGGTGATTCTGTTTAATGTCCCTAATAGTACCAAGTATAGAGGCTGTAGATTTCGCTTCTGCACCTTTATGCAGTGGTGAAGGAGTAAATCCATCTACTGAAAGTACCATCTCATCGCCGCTTGAAGTCTTCATTACGATCTGTGGAGATTTCCACAATGAAGTTGCGGAGAATATGTCACTTTCTACGGGTTTCCTGAGTATAAGTGTACTAGATGATGAATTCATTATTTCATCTGGTGACCCGCCTACTTTGTTTGCGCGATCTTTAAGATCAATCACTGCCCACTTGAGGGACAAATAAGCAGCAAAAGACGGATGTAACTTTATGAACTTCGTTACGACTCCGAAATCCTCTTCTGCTTTCTTTAGTCCCTTACAATCAAGCGTATCAATTGAAATCTCTGACTCAAGCCCGAAGGAATTGAGTAAGTCGTCCCCGTGATAATCTGGATTGTTGAGGAGATCCGCTGGACAATCCCCAAGGATATATGCCCATACGTACAAATCTCTGTTTGTCACGTCAATCCCAGAGTTTTTGGGAAGACTGTGGGAACAGTGTTCTAAGTCATATTGCCCCTGTGAGTCAAAATCAAGAGACAATTTTACTACTCCATTACCTTTATCATTAATTATCTTGCTGCTAGAGAATATTAACATAGTAATAGCCTCTTTAAATCCCCTTTCGGGGCAGGAGTCACTTAGGTCACGAACCTACGCCACCTTTATCAAAAAAAGGGGTGACTCATGAAATGGCTTACAGCCGAGAGTATCAGGCTGCCACCATTACGATCTGAATCTTGCCGTCCTCAAAGAGGAGGGCTGCCCTGGACTCGTCGATCATGTGGACGGTGTGCGGGGGAAGCTTCGCAAGGTTGACTTCGCGGATCTCGATATCGTACGCAAGGCCTGCAGTACCGATGTCCTCCGGCTTGACCTGGACAGTGGTGCCGAGTTTGTACGCGCATACACGGACAAGGCCGAACTCGCGGGCCGCCGCAGAGATGTTCTGTGCTGTGATTGGTGTTGAAAAAGTCTTCGACTTGCCGGTTCCAGAGTGGATGATCTTATAACAAGCGGGTGCTGCATCAAATGTTCCGTTAGACATATTTGTATGTTCTCCAAAATTTTTCACAGAGTTTGCAACCCAAGAAAAATAAGGGTCCGCCCCTCCAAGAAGATTCTGTGTAAATCTCCCTATCATCGGGAATGCCACAATAGAGGTCTGACCCCCTATTGTGGCTTAAATACATCACACCATTTAGAATCTTTAAAATAAACGGCGTCTTTAATATCTACTTTTGAAATCAGTCTAAATATCCCCATTATATCTTCATTTAATTGGATATTCTCATTGTAGGGTTCAAATAGTACTCTGTTGACTTTTATACTGAATACATCAACCAGATATATTAAATCTGATATATAATTTGCCTCTATATATATTACATAGTTAATTCCGCCTTTGTTTGGGAGAATAATCATATTATAATTATAATCTCTCTTACTAAGGTATAAATTAAATATCTTTTTTACTTCATCGGTTAGTCTTATCGTAAAGTGAGTCCCGTCCCCACGTCCTTTATATTTAAGTATAGCTTTTTCAATAGATTCTGCCACTTGTTTATCTAATTCAAACATTACAGCCATTCTATTTAAGAAATATCCTTTAGTACTAGTGGTTTCAAGATATAAACTAACATATTTCATATCCGCAAAAGTAGTATTAATTATATATTTTAATATATTATTGCGGGCCATTTCTTTCCTGGCACACGCATCTTTTTCTTCTCCTGAATGATAATCGAGTTCATCAAGGAGATCTTGTAAATCTGCCACGATACCACCTTATTATGAACGAGTATCCAGGTGCATCACACGAGGTTCGCCGCCTTTATGTAACACATCGAGGAACTCATTGATCTTATCAATAGTCCCCTTAGTGTGCATGTCCAAATAAACAGACGAGTCTTTAATGTTGAGGCCGTACTGTTTTTCAAACACATCTTTGAACTCTGCTTCTTCCCGGGCAGGGTCCCCCCAACAATTGCCGTACAATACAAGGTGGTAAGGGTCTGCTTGCTGCCCTCGTTTTTGAACTCCTCTATGCCCTATGTGGATACCCATACTGAAATCAGATGGGACAACGATTGACATATTAGAGCTAGTGACCAAGCTAATTATGTGGTTTTTTGAAGGTTGGTACATGAACTCAATGTCACTGTAACTAGCTTTGCCTTCTTTATGCGGCATAAGCTCATGATATAACCACGAAATAGCTTCGATATCATTAATTACTTTTGACATCTCCACGGTCTTTTCAGGAGGAACTATTATCATTATCCCAAACAAAGGCCGCGGGCAAGAAGTGACTTCATAGGTGTACACACATTCTAGGTTGTATGCCTTCGCATTATACATTATTTCAAGGAATAATACTTCTGTCATCTTTGACAACTGTCCCTGATAATTACGGTTCCTGCGAGTGTGTGCGATATTATTAGTCTTGATTTCCTTATAAGTATCCTGGATATTATTGCTCTTTATTAGTGCCAAAGCAATATCATTCATATTATCATCTATCATATGCTTATCCTCCCGTTTATCTCCACTACTTCTTTATTTTTGAAGTAATCAGATAGTTCGGTAAGACGCCGATATGCTTCCATTGATACTACCCAGTCCTTAAGTTCAATACCGAACCCTTCAAATAGCTTAGTGAATTCTTCATGTGCAGCCATTGGGGTTGTTCGGTTGAATTTGTCCACCTGGTGGTACACATGGATCTTATAATTCAGGTTATCTCCTCGGCGGTCATATCCTTCATCAGAACATACCCTCACTGATAACTTGGGAAGGTCGCACACTTTGAATTGGGTTTCGTGTTTTGAGATATAATTAATCAAATACAGATTATCACATAATCTTATATCCCGGGATTCTTTGACGTCTATCTGTAAAGGATAGTTCATCCCTAAACTAAATCTCTCATAATTATCCATTAATCCTTTGATTATTTTGTATTTTGCATTATCTTTAGGTATTTCTATTACTACTCCTACACTAGCGTCATCATTAATTATACTTTCAGTATACATGTGACTACATTTGTAACCCTGTTCTTTGGTAGTTTCGAGTATGTATATTAAAAACTTAATATTATTAACTTGAAACTCGTTGCATAATGCCCTTGTTTCCTCAATTAACCGCTGCTTAGTATCAAGCATCCCTTTATATCTATCCGGGATGGATATACTTGGTTTTTCTTCACTCAATAGAATCACCCCATAAGGGTGAAAGCCTTTTACTGGTTTGACCCAGAAAAAAAGGTTATTGATCTGCTAGTTTTAAATCAATTAGTTCTTCCATAGTTATAAGGTACTTCTTTTCCCCTGGAATAACTTTACTTAAATAATTCCCAAGTATACTATTTATTACTTCAATATCGTCTGATGTAATACAAACTATATACTCTACTGAAGGCCTTGAAATCGGAATATACGTGTGAATCCCACAACACTTATCTGGACCATGAGTATTTCTAAACTGGTAAAATAGGTTATTTAAATATGAACTGGAATGGAGGCCGTTAGCTACTAAATTTAACCCGTATATAATTTTTCCACCAGGGGCATCTCCTAACCAATCTTCAACTACATCATCGATATAATCTTCAATTCTAAAGCTCTGTAAGAACTCTTTTGACATATAATCAATTATGTTGTGTAAATGTAGTATTTCTAACTCTTTTCTATCTTTATACCCAAGTTTTATTATCTTGCTCCTTCTATTGTATGTTTCTTCCATACCAATAGATAACCAAGGGTCAAATAACTTTATAAGTTCTCCATGTTCTTCTTCAATGCTCATGAAATCACACCAGTACACCTGCCTTTTAGATTAAGGATTGATTAATCCGAAATCTATCATATCTGCCATTATTGAACCACAGTCTCTGTCTCGGCGGATTATCGACTTCTCAAAGTGATCGCCTGTGATCTCTTTAAGGACATCGTAGTACTTACTAGTAAATGAGATTATATAATAAGTGCATGAAAAATCAACCCACCTATTGATGTATATCCCGCTATATGATGCAGATCCATGACGGTCCCTAAACCTATCAGTAAGTGACCTTATTAATTTAATCATAGATTCATCTTTAGTTTTAATGGATATAACATACATAAACCCATCACAGTCGTCACGCAAGTACCTCTCCATCAATAATGAGTCATTAGTATTTGCCGAATACAATCTATTAATTATCTCCCTCAAATCATGCAGTTCAAGTTCGTTCCTTTCAATATAACTAAGCTGGTTTACTGTATTTCTCGCATTAATTTTATCATTAAGAGTGGGAGTACCCGTTAAATTAAGCCATTCATCGTTAGGCTTTTCATCTTTATCAAACACTTCTAACACTATACTATCACCCCTTTATGGGTGAACTCCCTTCTCCAGCCGCGAACTGGAACGTGTCATAAAAAGGGTTAATGCAAGATAACCTTTTCCCAGGTTATCCCAAATACTCCTTCAGGAATATGGCTTATATTACTAGGGGATACAAAAGTATCATTATGATCTTTAATACGCTTCTCAAGACTTTCTGCCGCATCCAAATATTTTTTATAGTAGTCACCAGATTGATAACTTACTCCAGGAACTCCATCTTTATATTGTTTATGGGTAGAATACTCCTTCTTTACTCCCCAGTACAACAATACAAAGCGCATTGGGAACTCCCCATTCCCCCCTTTGGTCCATTTAGAATGGGCTACCAATGTTAGATTGGGAGTCATGTTCCTCACTTACAGCGATCTTTTTAACTATTAGTCCATCCTTATGAAGGTTTTCAAGACAGTTGAATATCCGCTTTGATACAAGCGAAACTGTAGGGTCGTCTGAAGTGGGCTCCACTACAAGAAGCAACCTATATCGCACAGGCGGATATATGTCAAGATACTTTTCATCATTATAAGGAGGCAACTCTACTTCCTTAGGTTTTTCAACCCTATCTTCTTGTGGTTTACCTTCCCTATGATGAACTAATTCATATGCTTCTTGAATAAGGTCCCGATTAGGTTGATACCTTTTTTCAACAGGAACTCCTACTTCATCATATAGTATACCAGGTCTACTATTACATTTAGTACAAGGATTCTTTAGATTCAACAAAAGGAACGCAATAACTCTGCACATTCCATCAAGGGACATCTCAGAAGGATGCCCTCCCCACACTTCGGGGTAATTGTCCTCTGCCTGGTGAGCAACAAATATCCTTTTATTGTGTGAATACAGTTTAACATTAACTGCTTCGATTTTAGTGAATGTTTTAAGTCCCTCTTCACTAACTGAATAGCTTAACCTAGTACGTATGTGAGTCTCCAATTCTTCAATTAGATAATTACATATAGCACCAGGGCCATCTAACGGAATTCTTACCGTCCATCCAGATCTATTCGCAGGTTTGCTGTGAATATAATCCTTCTTTTTATGTGGCCTATATCCGCTCTTTAGTAGTTTCTTGTAATCTTCGATATCTTTAGGTGAATCAAAAATCACATCATGATTAGTTCCAAGTATCTTTGCGGTAGGATTCTCATTGTTATTAAGGAAAGATATGATAATCTCACATTCTTTTCTCGTCAACTTACTTGGCTTTGCCCTCCATACTCCGATGTTTGTCTTTATTAAGAGTTCACCGGAAGGTAAGAGATTCAAAAGGCGCAGGCTTTCAACATCAAACGAAGATGTATCATCATTATCTGCAACTCCTTTTCTCCTTATCAGAGAGGTAGTTATCCTTGACCGTATAGCTCCCTCTACTGTTAAATGCTTTCCTACTTTCATAATTAGTCACCCTATGCGGGTGAATAGCCCCCCAAGGGCTGAACCTTATGTCTTAAACAGGGGCTAATCCAAAAAACTGTCGTACTGCAAGCGTGTGGCTCTTATCATATGCCTTTGTTTTATCGAACATAGGCTTGCCTACTAACTTAATTATATGGGTGGGATCTGATGAATATGCCAGTATGGAATTTATATGAACTGAAGAAGATACATCAAATGACAAATCAAAGTATCTATACCCTGAATAACTTTTATACGCTTCACGAAGTAAAAAGAACCTTCTCCTTATCTCTATATTGCTAGTAGGTAAATACGCCCTATACTTATATAAAATATAACCATCTTTAGGGTCTACTTCTATCTGAGGAATAAACTCAGGGTCATATTCTGCTGCAATAATTAAGCTCCTGAATAATCGAGTAACATTCCAGTCATCGATAGTTCCTGCCATATTCAACACCTACTTATTTATAGTAAGTAGTTTAGGCCCAAAGAACTTACTCAGTTCTCTAATATCATTCGATTTTTCGATGTCCATCTGATATAAGTGATCTCCACATAAGTCATAAAGGAGCTCTGCGGAATCTGCCCTTATAAACACATACAATTGCCTGTCTATAGGATGGATATACCAATCGATAGAGAATTCTCCTGAATAGTTTAAACTCGACTTCATCCGCTTTACCATTTCCTCTACCTTGCGTGAGGTTGTCATGTAAAGCGAGGCCCTATACCTCCTGGTACGGTCCTTATTCAAGATCGTTTTTTCCATCTCAAAATATAATGAGGATTTACCTTCAATTATAAGCGCGTCAATCTGTTCTTTTAGTTTTAACACTCTGCTTTCATCCATTTATTCTCGTCCTGGGCATACCTAACATGCCCCATATGTATATCGCCCTTAACTTTAAGTCCCAGCAAGGGGGATGCTTTTCTTCAGGTAGCTTTACTTGAATAGTCCACCATTCTTTATCAGGGGTATCCACTACATATACTTGTGTTTTATCTCCCGCAACCACAGGACCTTTGCACTGCCATTTAATGATAGGATATTTTTTCCCTTGAGTTAGTTTACAGTACTCATTAAACTTATCATGCATAAAATTGAGGAATTCAGTAACTTCTTCCTCTGTGCCCCACGCGGTTACGTCTAGTCCATTTTTATACATACTGGTCGCTTCCATACAAGATTCACATCTGGACCGATATTTATGCTGTCTGGATGCCGGGTCTTGATACTAACCATTATGTGTTCTAAGTAGTCCATCGCTTCAGCCCCCGGTCGTGTACCCCCGCGGACCATAGCTTCTACATTCCCCTGAGTCACTCTAAGCGATGTGAATAATACAGGTTTGATCTTTTTAGATCTTCTGAACATAATTATAGTCCCTCCTGAATTTTTCCCTTATCTCACCCAGCTCAAGTACTCCCCTCATTTCAAGATCGATAATAGCCTCATATAATTGACTTAAATCGGCAGTTACCCTTACTCTTGGAATGTTCCCGTACTTATCCATTAATGCCCTAATTACTGAATAACTATTAAATTTAACAGCGATTTTATCACTGTCTGTATAAGTAAGTTCAATAGTCTTATTCACAAGGTGTTCTAAACGGTTACTAATCCCGATATATTCAAAGAATTCCTTAGATAAACCCTCTGAACGATAAGCTGGGGTTTCTTCATAGGCCTCATCATTACGAATCGTCATTAGGGCGCGGGACATCCCACTCCTTAGCCTATGTTTCCCTTCATGTTCTCCTACTTCAAATACTAGAGCAAAACACTCTTCACTAATAATTATCTCTTTATTAACATTGTCATTATCTAATAAATGAACTAAAATATTTCCAACTACTTTCTGTTTCTCTATTTCAACTGCACTTACAGCAGATGTATAGTCATCTAGAAACACTGAGTCACCATTCCTGGTGAATGCCTATTTATGGTCTGACCCAAAAAATAGGTATATATTATTTTTTCTTTGACACTTCGTATAGGTCTAATACCCTTGCCCATTCTTTAACATCCATGAGGTCCCCGGCATCATTAGACGATATAGCGTCTCTTATTTCTTTGGCAATTAAGTCCCTATGCGATTGGTCTATCAAATGCCATTTCCTTATAATTATACTTGAGATAGTCGAAACTGATGTACTTCTACGCCCTAAGGCGTATCTAAATGCGTAGAATACTAAGTCAATAAAATCTTGATGATTTATGTCAATTTCAGTCATATTTGAGCCTTCTATGAGGTCACGAACCTCTTGTGTCGTAAATAGAAGGAGTGCCCAGGTTAAGGAAGATGCCCATTAATGGGGATAGGAGAGAAAATGAAAATCTTCCGATTCCAGGTTCAGAATTTATGCTCAGCCGGTGCGTTACGATACAGTATTAAATTCTTCCCTAACCTCAGGACTTTCTACAGTATGTAGCCCTCCCCGTCCTCTGTAGCCAAGACGGTTCTCTGGGCAAACCCTTGTATAGGGACGAACCCACACAAGGGCAAACGTAAGCCAATCGACAAACAAAAACCAAAAAAAAAGTAGGGAGTCCCTAAGAATTTTGTCTTAAGGACCCCCTACAAAAAAATTTATTTGGTTTCGACCTGCACGATCTCTGCACAGGTGACTTCGTAGATGCATCCGCCTACTTCATCGATGTCTTTTGGCGACATCTCGTGAGTCGGTTTCTGCTTCTTGCTCTTGCGCGGGATGTCCACGTAGAAGCACTCTGCACCGCCATCTTTTATCGCATTGATGAGCGGGATAGGCATTACGCCGTAGTACTTCGCCCCTGGGACAACGTCTGCGGGATTGAGGTGCTTAAGGACACTTCCATTGATGCCCTTCGATTCAAGCCAGGCGATTACAGAGTTCGTCTTGGCGATGATGAAAATGGGGACTTTTTTCACTGACATTTAATCCCCTACTGCTCTTCCTGGTCGTGCTCTTCTTCCTCGCCGAGTTCCTCGACTTCTGCAGGCGTGATGGTCTGTATCGGAGCGCCAATGCGCTCGATTGTGACCTTCAGATAAGGCGTTGGATTGTTCACATCGCCTACGAACTCGTTGTCCTTGTCAAGGTACAAGTAGCCCATCGGCCAATCAGCGCGCTTCACGCCCTTGTCTCCGGTGTGAATCCACTTGTATCCACAATTCGTGGCATCTGCAGGCACTCCGCCCTTACACTTTCCGGTGAGTCCAAGAAGAATGACCTTCTTCCCCTCCCACTCATGAGCTGCGATGAAGTCCTCGTCGCTCTTGGCAAAGCTCTGGGATTCTACAATCTTTACGGCCTTTGCCCTCTCCTCAGGCGAGGCCTGAGCCATGAGGGCTGCAATTTGGTCTGCTATACTTCCAGCCATGATTATGTCTCCAATACATTGTTTTTGAAGGTGCCCCGAAGGGCACATTCCCTTATGTAGGAACCCGAACCTACATAAGGGGAGGGTTCGTGCAAAAAGCCAGATTGATGCCCCTTACCTACACGCAGACCCCCTCTGGTGAAGCTGGTTATGGGTCTATAGTGATATGCGATCTTCGGCGCGAGATAAGAGGCAAATTCCCCTACGTAAGGTTAATTTACCGCCGAGCTTACGTAGGGGCTTAGCGTATAACAATGTCTGATAGTGCCCCTTAATATGAGCAGCGGGGACGGATACTCTAAGCTAAGTATCCGAAACAACTGATGAGTCTCATAATAAGAGGCAAACCCCCTACCGCAAGAAACCGATGAACTTACGAATAGGGGGGATTATAGATTATTTGGGTGCCCCTTACCTAGGAAGGCCGAACGGTCATTCTCCTCCACTCCATAGATAA
>ERZ795053.7004-NODE-7004-length-10993-cov-4.923478_pt1 | contig 10993 bp, 5 predicted proteins | sample MGYA00375137_ERZ795053 | MGnify/ENA primary metagenome ERZ795053 (study PRJEB30182, sample SAMN05720284) | activated sludge metagenome | isolation source: Anaerobic digester | place: Hong Kong | collected 2014-12-17 ... | reverse complement strand
GCAAGCTTGGTCGCTCCGATAACTCCGATAAAATAGGCTTTTGTTCGCTCTTGCCACAACTGATATAATAGTCGCTATGAATACCCCCAATACGTCACCTGAATCCAAAAAACTGGATGTCGAAGCCTTCCTTGACCTTGGTCAACGTTATCCAATTATCGACGTGCGGACGCCGGCCGAATATGACAAAGGCCACATTCCCGGCGCGATCAACATCCCGCTTTTTTCTAATGAAGAGCGGGCGATGATCGGCACACTCTACAAGCAAGTTGGACAAAATGAAGCGATGCTGTTAGGGCTGGATTTGGTTGGCCCTAAAATGCGGGGGCTGATCGAACAAGTGCAGGCCGTGGCGGTCGAGCGAACCGTATTGTTCCACTGCTGGCGGGGCGGCATGCGCAGCGAAAGTGTGGCCTGGTTGGTCGGGTTGTTTGGCTACCAAACCTACACCTTGCAGCGCGGCTACAAAGGCTTTAGAAATTATGTTTTGCAGACGCTGGCGACGCCTCGCCAAATTTTTATTTTGGGCGGTAAGACCGGCTCCGGCAAGACGGAGATTTTGCGGGAACTACAACAGCGCGGTCAGCAGATCATCGATCTGGAGGCGTTGGCTCATCACAAAGGGTCGGCCTTTGGGGCGCTGGGTGAAGCCTGCCAGCCGACTCAACAACAGTTCGAACATGAGCTGGCCGAACGGTGGGGGCAGATCGACCCGCAGCGGCCGGTTTGGCTGGAGGATGAGAGTCGCAACATCGGGTACCTATCAATTCCCCTGGCGGTGTGGCAGCAGATGCAGCAGGCGACTACGCTGTTTGTAGAAGTGCCGGCGTTGTGGCGCAACCGGTATTTAGTGGAAGAATATGGCCGGTTTCCGCTGCCGGCCTTAAAAGATGCCGTTGAACGATTGCAAAAACGGCTCGGCCGCCGGAATATGCAAACGGCGCTGAATGCGCTGGAAGCGAATGACTTGACAACCTGCTGCGATATCCTGCTGCGTCATTATTACGATAAAACCTACGTTCGCAGCCTGTCCCGCCGCGATGCAGCCGTGGTCCATCACATCGAGCTTGACTCGATTGATCCGGCCCGGAATGCGGACCATCTGCTTGCGTTTGTAGACGACACTCTACCCCATGGGCCGATTTCCTTCAATAAATAAACACCGTATTAGCCCTCGGCTGCGCCGAGTATTCCTGATACAGACTGTTTCAAAAATTTGACAGCGTCCTTTTATTTTTCCAGATTCCTATTTATAATGGAACTTAGGTACTAAAACCATTTCCATCGCGAACACGCATCGCATCCCGCTAATCAGAAATCCGTTAAACTTTCTCAAAAGGAGCCTGTTATGATCTCGTACATCACCCAAAAAAGAGTCTCGGACATTATGGATAGGGTCGCTACCACGCCTCAAGATGATGTCAGTTACCTCACCGACCAAATGATGGAAGAACAGCCCGTTATTTTAGAATATTTATTCCGGCTGGATAATCTGCCTTTTGGTTTTGATGAGGCGATAGAATTTGATGAGAACGAACGGGAATATATTCTCTATATTGGCATTGTCGTATGGAAAGTCCTCTCGGAAAGCGCCCGTCCCACCTCCACCGTCACTTGGGATGACCTGTTCGCGGTTATTGCTAATTTTGAGAAGCAGTTTGTCAAGCTAGTTAAACAAGGTCCAGGTACCGCCACAGAGGCGGCCATCCAGTTCATCGAAGAGCATCCCGAACCGGAACTACTCCGTTTTATTACCGATGCGATGCGTCCTCGACCGGACGAGCCTACCTTTCCCCCCATTCGGCCGGAGTATCACTCAATCGTCAGCATGGTGTTTCAAATTATCTTGACGGCTATGTTGCAACCGAGCAAGTACAATTAGGCGCATCCCAAGCGAAACAAGGCCGTGCGGTCTTCCAGCGCGGCCAAATCAATCGACGACCTGAACCCCCTCTATGCCGGCGTAGGCATCACCGCCGACAAAAACGTTATTGCCGATGGCCACATCGGCGAACGTTCCTCGCATACGTGTTTGTATTGCCTTACTCGATGGAATATCCTAAAATAACCCAAGTTGCTACCCTACCAGCTTGCACCCCTCGATACGCCCTTCGCTCCGCTCAGGCCTACTCGGGGTGCCGCGAAAAATCATGCCGAGTGCCGTAGGTGTATCGAGGCGTGATTTTTCGCGGCAAGGTGGCAACTGGAGTTAAAATATGGAATTATCATCGTTCTCGCATCGAATGGGTCAGTTTGATCGGCGCGCCGATTGATCGATAAAGGTCATGGGATTGAAGATTAGGGGTTTTCGGGCTACAATCCCCCTATCCAAATCGTTGACATCCATGAACGGCTGGATAACACCCTGGTCATCTTGCAAAGTAAACTCAACGAGGGTGTGGCCGTTCGCCGTGAATATTTAAACTCCCCCTCACCCTTGATAAGGCCAAAATATCGTAGGAGAGAATCTACAATGGCAAAACCCATCATCATGATAGTTGACGACGAACCGGATGTCCTTAACGCCATCGAACGGGATCTGCGGCAGCATTATCGCAGCGATTACCGAATCATCAAGGCCCATTCCGGCGCTGCGGCCCTGGAGACGGTCCATCAACTCAAAGCTCGCAATACGCCCCTGGGCCTGTTTTTAGTCGATCAACGCATGCCCAACATGAGCGGAACCGAATTTCTGGCCCAGGCGAGTAAACTCTATCCCGAAGCGCGGAAGGCTCTGCTCACCGCCTACGCCGATACGGAAGCCGCCATTGCCAGCATCAATACCATCGGTTTGGATTATTATCTAATGAAGCCGTGGCATCCCCCGGAGCAAAATCTGTATCCCGTTTTGGACGACCTGCTGAGTGATTGGCTAGCCACAGCCCAGATCCCCTTTGACGGGATTCGGGTGGCCGGGACGCTGTGGTCGGCTCGATCTCACATCGTTAAAGATTTCCTGGCCCGTTGTCAAATTCCCTACCAGTGGTTGGATATTGAACAAGACGACGAAGCCAGAACATTGGTGGAAGCGATCAACCAGGAGCAGCACCGTCTACCGGTCATCTTTTTCCCCGACGGCAGCCACTTAATCGACCCCGATATCACCACCCTGGCCGCCAAAGCCGGGCTGCGCACCCAAGCGACGCAGCCCTTTTACGATCTGATTATCGTGGGCGCCGGCCCGGCCGGATTGGCCGCGGCGGTCTACGGCGCTTCCGAAGGATTGCATACACTGCTGATCGATAAAGAAACGACCGGCGGCCAGGCCGGCACCAGCTCGCGGATTGAGAACTATTTGGGCTTTCCCAAGGGATTGAGCGGCGCCGATCTGGCGCGGCGGGCCACTGCCCAAGCCAGCCGTCTGGGCGCGGAGATATTAACGGCCCAAGAGGTTAAACAGATCCGTGTGGACGGTCCATATCGATTTGTAACGCTGGCCGATGGTACGGAATTGAGCTGCCACGCGCTTATCATCGCCACCGGGGCCTCATTACGCACACTGGACGTGCCCGGCATCGAGGCTGTTACCGGGGCCGGCGTCTATTACGGCGCGGCCTTGACCGAAGCGGCTTATTATAAAGATAAGCCGATGTTTGTGGTGGGCGGGGCTAACTCGGCCGGTCAGGGCGCGATGTTTTTCTCCCGTTATGCCAGTAAAGTGACCATGCTGGTGCGCGGCAGCGACTTGAAAGCCGGTATGTCGCAATATCTGGTCGATCAAATAAATGATACAAAGAATATTGAGGTCTGCGTGCGGATGAGCGTCGTCGAAGTGAGGGGCGGCGACCGGCTTGAGGCGTTAGTGATTAAGAACAATGATACCGGTCAAACTGAAACTGTACCCGCGGCCGCCCTGTTTATTTTTATTGGAGCCAAGCCCCATTCCGATTTGGTCAGCGGGGTGGTGGAATGCAACTCGGCAGGCTTCATTTTAACCGGGCCGGATTTAATCCATAATGGCCGCCGACCCCAAAACTGGCGGCTTAAACGCGATCCCTTCCTACTGGAGACCAACGTCCCCGGCATCTTTGCGGTCGGTGACGTGCGGCAAGGCGCGATCAGGCGTGTGGCGTCAGCCGTGGGTCAAGGCTCAACCGCCGTCAGCTTTGTCCATCAGTACTTAAAAACGGTTTAATTGAATTGATGCGACTCGGTAATTCCCATAAGCTAGTCGGCATTGATCGGGAGTTTGATTTGGAAGCAGGTCTGGCCGGGCTGAGAAGCGATCAATATCTGCCCTTTGTGCTTATGGACGATAATGTTATGGCTAATGTTCAAGCCCAGGCCGGTCCCTTCCCCCAGCGGTTTGGTGGTAAAAAAGGGATCAAAAATTCTTAGTTGAATCTCTTCAGGAATCCCGGGGCCGGTGTCCTCGATTTCGACGATTACCCATCCGTTTTCCTGACGCGTACGCAAGTACAGTTCGCCGTGGCCGTCCATCGCGGCAATGGCGTTGTCAATCATATTGGTCCAGACCTGGTTCAGTTCGCCGCCATGGGCTTGAACGAGTGGCAAATCTTCGGCATACTCACGATGGACAACAACGCCGGCTTTCAACCGGCTCCGAAACATGACCAACGTGCTGTCCAACCCCTGCCGTACATCGACCGATTGGATTGGCGCTTGATCAAGGTAAGAATACGATTTTAGGGCATTGACAATCTCGACCGTACGCCCGGCGCCCTGACTCATTTCCTCCAGCAGACTACAAATCGTATACGTGCTGCTGACCGAAGCCAGGATGGAGGGAAGCTGATCCGTTTCGAAGGTATCGGTCAACGAGGTTAGCTTATCCAGACCGTAGCCAAGACTGACCAGGGTGGGGATGTTTTCCCAGGCTTTATCAATCCCCTGATCTTCCAGCCAGGTTTCGATCTCATACTCAAGGTCGCTGCGGTCAAGCGCGCCCAGATCATCAGGTTGTTTAGCCCGCTCCTGAGCGATAAGTTTTAGCTCCAACAGCGAGGCCAACTGAAGGTTAGTGAGCTTCAGATCACTGATCCCAAAGAGCGCCTGCCGTAGTCGGAAAAAGGCCGACCGTAGCTGTTCTACGCCTCGTTGGGTGGCTGCGGCCGGGTTGTTGAGTTCGTGGGCCAGGCCGGCGCTGAGCCGACCCAAGGTAGCCAACTTTTCGCTCTGGCGCAGCATAACTTCTTGCTCCAGGTAAGCGATTTCCAAATCGCGCAACTTTTTCTTGCGCAAGCTGGCATTTAGGCGCGCCTTGAGCAACACCGGATTGAACGGTTTCGGGAGATAATCCTCGGCTCCCATTTCAATACATTTGACCATGCTGTCCATATCATCCAGCGCGGAGATGACGATGACCGGAATATCACGCAGGGTTTTGTCACACTTCATTTGCCTTAAGACTTCGTGACCATCCATCTCGGGCAAAATGATATCAAGCAGCACCACATCAAACGCCTCAGCCCGGAGCATATCCAGCGCTTGCTGACCATTTTCGGCTAAGGCAACCGTATGCCCTTGTTGTTTCAGCCCCATCGTCAGCTTGAGACGACTTGTACTATTATCGTCTACCACCAAGATGTGGCCGTTTTGATCTGCCATCCGTTTTACCTTACGCTAAATGATTAGACCTATTATAAAGTCTTTGTTCAATAAGTAAAATAGGCTTTTTTGCTGCTATCCGCTGTGACACACGCTCTCGCTTTAATTCATCCTGGTGAATGTATTTAGCGCCCAACGCCGAGCTATAAAGTCAGTAATTCCTGGGTTGTCGGCAACTCGAGAAACGAGGCTCGCAGTTCAGGGAGGGCGTGGTCGGCGATGTAGGTTATGATCTCACGGGCCTGTTGGCGTAGAGGCTCGGCTTTAAGGAGGTCTGTTTCGAGATCGGCGAGAGTGGCCAGGATTGGCCAGAGTGTCCGACGTGAACCGATGGCTTCGGCTTTAATGCGGGCGGCCAGTAGGGTATTGCGGGCCGGTTCCACTTGCCCTAAACCCAATAGCGCCTGGCCTTGAAGATACAGCCCATGCGGCATATATGACTGCATATTAAAATGTTGTAAGTTGGCTAGCAACACGTTGGTCACGTCCAAGGCTCGCTCATAAGCACCTTGCCCCAGAGCCAGTTCAGCTTCGGCCAGGTAGACCAATTGAAAAAAGGTGGGGGCGGCCTCCCGATTAGGATCGGTTTTGGCCCGGTCGATCGCCCGTGCGGCTTCGGTGAGATCGCCTTGTTTTAGATGCAGTTGGGCCAGCCGAGCCAGAGCATAAGGGCGTCGTCCCGGCATTTTCGTTTCAGCGACCGTGAGGGCCTGGCGGGCGGTTTCCAGACCACACTCAAAAGCACCCAAACTCCCATAAACTGCGGCCAGGTCGGCGCGGGTATAGACTTGAGGCACGACGTAGTTGGCCAAGTCACTCAAACGAAGACATTCTTCCATCACGGCGATAGCCTGACCCGGTTGACCTCGATCCCAATAGACATAACCGATCCCAACTTTACTATAGGACTGGCCCCATAGATTTCCGATGGATTGGCTAATCTGGGCGGCTTCCTCTGAGAACGTTAGGGCCAGATCATAGTCGCCGCCAAACACGGCCAAGCCGGCCAGCCCGGTCAGACTATCGACCAGCATGGGCAGGTTGTTCAGGTCTCGCCATAGGTCGTCGGCTTCACGGAATAAGGCTCCGGCCCGGTTAAGGCGGCCGGCGAACCAATAGCAAAGGGCCAAATCATTGAGGATAAAGGCTATCTGCTCCGTTTGGTTAAGATCACGGGCCAGGGTCAAAGCGCGTTCCCCATAATCGATGGCTTGGGGTAGTCGATTGCTAAACTTACAAAGATTAGACAGATTCCACAAGGTTTTTGCCTCGGCCGTCTGATCGCCTAAATCGTGGGCCAGGACCAAAGCCTGTTTCGAAATGACCTCCCCTTGAACCGGATTGAGTACCGGGGAAGGCATGGCTTGCAAGGTAGCCCGAGCCATTAGGGCCGTCAGCTTCATCGCCGGTGCATCGCGTTGGTGAGCCACCTCGGCCATTTCTTCATAAATCGCCAGAGCCTGGTCAAATTGCGAGTTTAATTCCAGAGCACGGCCCAATTGAATGTAGAGATGGGCCATCTCTTGGTTAGTCTCCGCGTTATGGGGTGTTGTATCGCGTTTGGCCATGTCCAAAGCCCGGCCATAGTAGCTGATCGCTTCGGCGTGGGCATACACGCGGGCGGCGGCTTGACCGGCCAGGGTGAAATATTTTTGAGCGGATTGGTCATTGCCCGACATCGCAAAGTGGTGGGCCAACACCGGCCAATAACGCTGCTGACGGGTATCGTAAATCGCCTGAATCGCCTCGCCGCTGCGCCGGTGCATGACGCGCAGTCGGCGCTGGCTGATGGTTTTGAGCAAAGCCTGTCGCAAAGCTTCCTGCGCAAAGCGGTAACGATCCTCTCCCTCTTGGAGCGGCAACTCTTCAATCAGACGGCTGGCCAGCAGCCGGTCAATGGCATCCAGTAGGTCATCCTCATCCATCTGGGTGACCGCTTCAAGCAAGGCAAAAGGGAATTCCGGCCCCAACACGGCAGCGGCGGTTAATATGGACCGGTCTTCTTCGGTCAACAGTTGCAAGCGACGCTCGGCTAAATCCAATACATTTTGAGGCAATTGTAACATCATGCCGGACAAGTTGTTTAGCTGGCTCATTTTCGGGCCGATCCACTCGCCTACCTGGCCCTCGGCAGCCAGGGCTTTTAGGGTTTCTTCAATGAAGAGCGGATTGCCGCCGGTCGCCTGCTGAAAATTGTCAATTATCCATTGCGGCAGACTTTTTTGCCCCAACGCGGTTTTGAGGAAATCGGCTATCTGGCCGGGGGTCAATGGTTCAAGCATGATGGCCTGAGCGATCTCGCCGCGCTGCCAATCGTGCCACAGGGCAGCCACCGGCACTTTTGCGTCGACCTCTTCCGGTCGCAGGCTCAAAACCAGTAAAACTGGGGCCTGTGGCATTCGCTGGGCCAGGTAAGCCAGTAGTTCCAGGGTCGAGGGATCGACCCATTGGACATCTTCAACGGCAATCAGCAGGGGACGCGTTTGAGCGGCACGATTGAGCAAATCCCAACAGGCGGCAAATAGGCGTAGACGGGCTTCGGCCTGGTCGGTGGGGGCCGGTTCATTGGGGCTTTCAACGCCGGCCCCGGGCAGCAAGCGCGCCAGTTCAGGGGGGATGGTCTCTCGCTCCGCGGCCGGTAAATGGCGTAGAGCCATATCCAGAATATCAATAACGGGCTGGTAAGGCAACGAGGTGTGCTCGCGGCAATGGCAGGTCAGGGTTTTCCCGCCGTCCATTTTGACCTGTAGGCCCATTTCGGTCAGCAGACGGGTTTTGCCCAATCCGGCGCCGCCGCTGAGCAAAATAATCTGCCCTTGACCCGTTTTGGCTTTGACCCAGTTTTGGGTCAGGTCAGCCAGCGCCGCTGCCCGGCCAATCAGCGGCACCCGGGGAATCAAATCGGCCCGGCCAATAGCTGGATCGGGCCCGGTTGGGCTGACAATCATGACGCTTTCATCGGCCAGGTAAGCCAACTGTTGAACGACTAAGTCGGTACTGGCCGGGCGCTCGGCCGGCTCTTTGGCCAGCAAGGTCAAAATAAATTGCTCTAGCGGTTCATCGAGGGTGGGGTTGAATTGGCGCGGCGGCGGCGGCGGCGTGGTCATTTGCTGCATCAAAACCATCGCCGGATGGTGATGGGTAAATGGGGGACGACCCGCAGCCATTTCGTACAGAATGATGCCCAAAGCATACAGGTCAGCCCGAAAATCTACGGGCAGCGCCTGAGCCTGCTCCGGAGCCATATAAGCCACCGTACCTAGCGCCAGCCCCTCCTGCGTAAGCTGCATCGACATATCGGTTTGACGTACCAGGCCAAAGTCCATCAGCTTAACCTGGGGCGAGTCGTGAGGGGGCAGCAGCATCAGATTACCGGGCTTCAAATCGCGGTGGATAATGGATTGGGTGTGCAGGTAAACCAGGGCCTCAGCCAGTTGGCGAGCAATAGGCAGCAGTCGCTCGCGGGGCAAAGGCTCCCCGGTCAATTCTTGCCGCAGCGTCACGCCTTCCAACAGTTCAAGGACAAGATAAGGCGTCTCCTCAAACGTGCCATAGTCGTAGGCTTGCATGATGTAAGGGTGGTTAAGCCGGGCCAACACCCGAAACTCGCGATGAAAGCGGGTCAGCGTGGCTTCGCCTTCCTGATCAAGGAAGAGATGTAGAACTTTTAAGGCCACAGCCCGGCTCTCGACGAGATCGCTGGCGCGATAAACGGTCCCCATACCGCCCCGACCCAGCGACGCTTCTATTCTATAGCGGTTATTGATAGTTTGGCCTATCATGAGTGACTCTGAATGGATTTTCCCCAGCCCTCTATGTTAATTTTACCAAATTGCCAACAAACTACAAACACGAAACAGATTTTACCTGTAATTCGGACACTGACGGAAACTATTTTTTAGATAAACTGCGGTATCAACATCCGACAGCTAATAATCCACTCTTTTTTGGTTTTCTTTACTCAAAGTTCACAAAAGTTTTTCCCCAACCTGCCGAAACATATCCTTATCTACGTTTGCTCCATTTAACAAGCCAGCCTGATGTTCTACTTACGGCATTATGTGTGCCAGTTATTTATGGCGGAGGTATTTGACCGTCTGAATTCCGGCATGTCTTTCTATTTAACCGGGTCAGATGATGCGGGTTAAACGAAATACATCTAACCCTCTATCCCTGAAGTTAATATTAAAGGAGATTTTATGATCCACTTTAAGCACACTATATTCAAATTTCTCATTGGATTGTTGGCAACCTTGATCATCGCGCTCGTCCACGTGCCGCTAATCAGCGCACAGGAACCTTCAGCGATGGACGATGCTGCCACTACCCCGCAAGATATCACGGTGACAATCAGCCCGCTAGTTAACGATTCCGGCAGCACGCTCTCGGTTAGTGCCATCGGCAGTGTTGTGAGCGGAACCACATCTATAAGTGGGGCTACGCAAATTGTTTATACCCCTACTGTTGGTTTCAGGGGGACAGAGGTCTTTACCTATGCTATGACCGATGGTTCAGATGTGGCCACCGCCACTATCCGGCTCGGCGTGGGGATGGATGCCCAGGTTTTCGCCACCAATATTGGCCTGAGCGGCGATGACTACGGCACACAGGAGAACATTCCTATCGGCTTTAACTATGATTTCTTCGGCAGCTCGTATAATATGCTAGGAATGACCACCAACGGTTTCCTCCAGTTTAACTGTGGTGGCGGAAACTGTTCCTCGACTTATTCGAATGAACCAATTCCTAACAGCTCCATATCGCATTTTATAGCCCCATTTTGGGATGATTTGGTAATGCAGTGTCCATCCGGGCTATACAAAACCATCGGGCAATCGCCCAATCGCATCTTTATTGCTCAGTGGACCGATATGTATTCCTACGGAACCGGCGCCAAATTAGGCACTTTTCAGGCGTGGCTTTACGAAAACAGTCAGGAGATCATCTTCCAGTACCCGCTCTTGATGGGAGCAAACGAAGCCTTTGGCAACAGCGCCACGGTGGGGCTAAATGCCTATCCTGATGGCGTGCAATATTCTTACAATACTGTATCACTCAGCGAGAAACAACCTATTCGGTGGGCACCTGGCAGTGGCACCTTCACCTACACCACCCAAATTTCTCACACTCCGTTGGAATTAACAGACGTGACCTGGCCAAGTAAACCCGGCTTGACCTCTCCGGTGAGCGAAGCCGATAATGTACCCCACCAGGCAATCTTTACGTGGGCGGCCAGCGAACCGGCTGCGGATCAGTACAAGTTGCTGGTTGCCACTGATGCTAATTTTGCCAATATTGTCCTAGACCAAACGGTCTATCAAACCGTCTATACAGCTACCCTGGATTACGACACAGATTATTATTGGCGCGTGGTTGCACAAAAATCGAACGGTTGTGGCAGCGCCTACTCAGATATGTACCACTT
>ERZ795053.7003-NODE-7003-length-10994-cov-3.734619_pt1 | contig 10994 bp, 7 predicted proteins | sample MGYA00375137_ERZ795053 | MGnify/ENA primary metagenome ERZ795053 (study PRJEB30182, sample SAMN05720284) | activated sludge metagenome | isolation source: Anaerobic digester | place: Hong Kong | collected 2014-12-17 ... | reverse complement strand
GCCGCTCTTTACCTGCCAGCCGGAAGATGCCATTCCCAACGAAGCCGCGTTCGAGCTCATCGATACCATCTTTGACCTGGCCGAGGAACGCAACCTGAAGCTCATCCTGACCCTCAACGATTTACCCGACCTGACCTTCCGCCCGCTGTATACCGACTGGGAACATTACGACGCCCGGACCACCTACATCGTCCGGCGCTATCGCAATGAGCCTACCCTGCTGGCCTGGGACGTGCGTAACGGCGGCGACTTCGATTTCGAAGAAGACGACAGCCGCTTCACCGAACCGCAGGTGGTGGCCTGGCTGTCGCACATCACCGAGCTAATCAAAGAGCACGATCCCCGCCATCTGATCACCGCCGGCTGGGACGAGTCGGCGGCCACCGCGCCCTATGTCGATGTCATGGCCTTACAGCATTATGACGACCCGGCCGAACTTCCGGCGCGCATCGAGGCTCTACGCCAGAAAACCGATAAACCCCTGCTGCTCATCTCCGGCGGCAGCCACAGTTGGGCCGACGACCCCGACGAGCCGCAAGACGAAGCCGCTCAGGCCGAATATGTGACCGCGCTTGTGGACGCCGCCGAGAGCGAGGAGCTAGCCGGCTGGGTCCTGTGGACCGCCTTCGACTTTGTACCCCCGCCCGGCTGGCCCTTCACCAAAGAGTATTTCTTCGGCCTGTGGCGCACAGACTTGAGCGCCAAGCCGGCCTTGGAAGCGCTTAAACCGTAAATGATGTTTGAGCCCCTATTGAGGTCTGCTCAGAACCTCTATGAATGTATTCTCATACTCTAAACGTGTAAGATTTGCCAGCATCGCTCTCACAGTCATCCTGATCGTTCTGCTCGGCTGGACTATCTACCGGCTCCTGACCCGACCGGCCCCCATCGCCAACGACCGCTTCGGCCTGGCCTTTATCAGTTCGCCCGACCATTTGGCGGATGAGGCCCGCTATCAGGGGGCGCTGGCCGCGGGGGCGAGGTGGGATCGCTGGCCGTTGTATTGGCATTGGGTGGCGGCGGGCGGCTATACCGGCCCGCATGAGGGCGGCCAGCACGATTATGATACGCTGGTGGTCGAAGAGATTGAGCACGGACTGACGCCGCTGGTCATCTTGATGGGCACGCCGCCGGAGGAGGCCCAACCGGCGGTCGCTCCAGCCCCCACTGTCGAGGCCGATCTCCCCTTGCGCGAAACCCCCATCGAAGTCAGCACGGCCACGCTGCCGCCGACCAGCCTCGACCAGCCCATCTTTGCCGACGGCACGGATAACCCAGCCCCCGGCAAAGCCGTCAATCCCGCCAATGCCTGGGCCGCCTTCGTTACCGCCACCGTTGAGCGCTACCGACCCGGCGGCGAATTGGCCCGGCGGCAAGGCTGGGCCGCTGGCGTGGGCATCCGCCATTGGGAGATTTGGAATGAGCCAGACTATGATCTATTCTGGCGTGGCTCGGTAGGCGATTACTACCGGCTGCTGGAGGTGGCCTACAAAACCATCAAAGCCGCCGATCCCACGGCCACCGTGGCGTTGGGCGGCCTGGCCTTTTACGAGCAGCCCGGCTGGCTGGGCGAGTTTCTCCGCCAGACCGGCGGCGATCCCGACCGGGCCTATTTCGATGTCTTCTCGATGCATCACTACTGGAGCATCTACAACAGCGAAGCCCGGCTGCAAGAGTCGCGGGCGCTGCTCGATGCCTTTGGCCTGGCCGAGACGCCGATCTGGATCACCGAGAGCGGCCTGGCCGTGTGGGATGATTACCCGGCCACCGCTCACGACGTTAACCCCGACACCCCCTGGCGCGGCACGATGGCCGAGCAGTCGGCCTACCTAATCGAGCACGCGGCGCTGGCCTTTTACTATGGGGCCGAACGCTACTTCCACTTTATGCTCCACGACGACTGCGGCGACGGCCCTTCGACCGCTTATGGACTGCGGCAAAATTTCGATGACTCGGTATGCAGTCCGGCTGAGGGTGCGCTGCGGCCCGCTTACGCCGCCTATCAACTGGCCGCGGAGCAGTTCCATGACCTCATCCCGCTGTGGCGCGAGCGCAACAACGAGCAGGACCGCCTGGCCTTTTATCGGCCCGCCGACCAAGCTCGCGTGCTGGTCGCTTGGGCTACGCAGGGGATGACCGTCACCACCACCATCAGCGCCACCGGCGACAGCGCCACCCTCTACCGGATCGATCCCCACCAGCGTAACTTTCGCCTCGAAACGGCTCTATCCCCCGCAGCGGAGCGCTACACCCTGACCCTGCCGCCCGCCACCAACCAAAACGCGTTTGATCCCGAAGACAGCGGCTATCACATCGGCGGCTCGCCCGTCGTGCTAGTTGAACGCGACACCCGCCCGCCCGAAACCGTCATCGCGCCCTTGCCGCCCAGCAGCCCGCCTACCTTTGTGGTGGCCTGGCAGGGTCAGGATCGTGGGTCAGGTATTGCCAGCTATGAGGTTTGGGTGGGGCGAGATGAGGAGGAGTTAACAATATGGCTACCCGAAATCACTGAGACTCAGGCCGAATTTGCCGGCGAGATTGGGCATACCTATCGCTTTGCGGTACGGGCGCGTGACCGGGCCAGTAACCAGGCCGCCGCCCCAACCACCACCCAAGCGTCAACCGAAATCATCGACGGGGCAACGCTCAGCGGCGTTGTGCTGGGGCCGGATGGTCAGCTCGTACCCGACGCCACGGTCACCATCACCGGCGGCGCAACCCAACTCAGTTTGGTCACCACCCCCACCGGCGACTGGTCTATCGCCCTACTGCCGGGCGCGTACGATGTTCAAGCCGCCGCGCCCGGTTTCGCCGGTTGGCCGGCCCCACGCTCGATAACCGTGGACGCCTCCGGCGCGATCACCCTGACCGTGGCGCCCGCCGACAACCGGCTCAGCAGCGGCGATTTTGAGGGCAGTGAGGTCTAGGATGTCTGGAATTGGACCGGCCAGGTTGATCAAACCAATGACGCCCTCGACGGCCAGGCTGCCGTGCGGCTCGGTCGAGGCCGGGGAGAAGCGACCCGCTGCGCCAGGGGTCGGTCGGGCCAGCAGTGGCTCCTGCAACAGACCGTCGATCTAGCCCACACCACGGCTCCTACGCTGTCATTTTGGTACAACATCACCGCTCCCAACGCAAAGGTTGACGACGCTCGGCTGGCTGTCAATGTCATGACCGGGAGTGGACGCTTGCACCGACTGACGCCTCCCGTTGAGGGTTGGCGGCTCGGAAGGTGGGCTTTCACCACGTTCGATTTAAGCGCGTGGCGAGGGGAAACAGTTGTGGTTCAGTTTGATGTGGTTCGCTGCTCGGAACAGGCCTTTACCGTTGCCCTCGACCGTGTGGCCGTGGGGAACACTCCACAGAAATAAAAGTTAGGTCAAGCACCCTACTGGACATGGCCGACGCGGCTCACTATAATCTCTGGTGCGTTTCTATTCAAAGTGACGTGTGTTCAGCCACACCTTAATCTCAATCTAACATCTTGGAGGAATGATGAAATACAAACAACTGGGCAACACTGGTCTATTAGTCTCGGAGTTATGCTTTGGGGCGATGACTTTTGGCGGGCGTGGCCTTTATGAGGTCATCGGCCAGCAGGGGCAAGACGCAGCCAACAATTTGGTGGCGCAGGCGGTGGAGGCCGGTGTCAATTTCTTCGATACGGCCAACGTCTACTCCAGAGGTCAATCGGAGCAGATTTTAGGGCAGGCCCTGGCCAAACGGCGGCACGAGGTCATTGTCGCCACGAAAGTGCGCGGCCGGATGACCGATCAGCCCAACGGCGCCGGGCTATCCCGGGTGCATATCATGGATCAGGTCAACCAAAGCCTCGAACGACTCGGCACCGACTATATCGACCTCTACCAAATCCACGGTTTCGACGCGCTGACCCCGTTCGACGAGATTCTGCGCACGATGGACGATCTGGTGACGATGGGCAAGGTTCGCTACATCGGCTGCTCGAATCTGGCGGCGTGGCAGTTAATGAAGGCCATCGGCCGCTCGGAGCAGCATAACTGGGTTCGCTTCGAGTCGCTGCAAGCCTACTACACCATCGCCGGGCGCGATTTAGAGCGCGAGTTGGCGCCGCTGCTAAAAGATCAGAAATTGGGGCTAATGGTTTGGAGTCCGCTAGCCGGCGGGCTGCTCACCGATAAGTTTCATCAAAATCAGCAGGGACCGGAGGGCGCCCGCCGCACCACGTTCGATTTCCCGCCCGTCAATCGCGACCGGCTGCCCGGCGTACTCGACGGCCTGGCCGAAGTAGCCAAAAACCACGACTGTTCGATGGCCCAGATTGCCCTGGCCTGGCTGCTGCATCAGGATGTCGTCACCAGCGTCATTGTTGGGGCTAAAAACGCTGAGCAGTTAGCCGACAACCTCAAAGCCCCCGATATTACCTTATCGGAGGCGGACCTGGCCCGGCTCGATGAAGTCAGCGCGCTGCCGCCGGAATACCCCGGCTGGATGATCAAGCAGCAGGGCGCCGACCGCCAGGCGTCGTAGGCGCGGAGTAACCCGACTACGGAGCTGCCCTTTGGCAACCCCGTAGTCGAGTCGAGCGTCGCCGCCATCAAAAATCGTAATATTAAAGGTGACGGTCACTTTCGAAAAGCCCCAGCCCTTGATTTCCCCGATCAGTTGGCTGATTTTGACCCAGTGACCGTCACCTGGTCGCCTTTGCCGCCGCCCCTAACCCATGCTACAATGACATTATTTACGCAGACCGGACAACTTACCCACCCCCTCGATTCAGACAACTATTTGAAGGAGCATCGTTACGATGGAGCAGCCCCATCTCTCGTCACAGCTTGAATATTTGGAGCGGCGCATTCAGGAGTCCCACAGCCTGATTGCCAAGCTTCAGCAGCGGGTCGAAGCCCAAGAATATCAACTCCAGGAGAAATCCCACCGGATCGAGTCGCTGGAGACCCAACTCGATGACGCCAACGCCGAAATCGCCCGCATCGCCCACCTCGACGAGCAGTTGAACAGCGTCAAGGACGATATCCGCCAGATGATCGACCAGCGTATCCATCGACTCCAACCGGCTCAGGCCGACCCGACCAACAGCGGCAATATGCTCGCCCAGCAAATGGAAAATCACACCAAGACCCTCAACCTCCTCCGCCGTGAGGTCGAAAAAACGGAGCGGTTCGATGAGCAGATCGCCCTGGCTCGCACCGAATCCCAACGCCTCAGCAAGAGCATCATTGAGTTTCAAGCCAAGCTGGAAGCCTTGGGCAAACAACTCGACGACCGGGTCAAACCGATCCGCCTGCTGGAAGACCAGCGCCGCTCCGATATGCGCATCCTAACCGAGCTTCAGGCCGAAATCCCGAAGCTCCATCAGAAAGCCGACAGCAGTCTAACCAAAGTACAAATCGTCGAGCAGAAAATTCCCCAGTTTGCCAAGTACGAAGCTGCCCTCGACGGCATGCGCGAGGAAATCCGCCGCCACCGTGAGCATATGGACTACCAGATTGCCCAACGCGAGCGCCAGGTCAAAGATTGGTCGGAACTGGCCGAGACGGCGGCCCGCCACATCGCCGAGAGTCGGCGCGATATGGGTAAATACGCCGAGCACTATCAGCTCAACCGGCGGGCGCTGGCCTCGCTGCAAGATTTCCAGGAGCGCCTCAAAAACGAGCAGCACCGCTTCGGCGAATTGCAACGACTAACCGAAGAGCGCCAGCGGACGGAGTTTGAGAAGTTCCAAGCCGAATTCGAACAGCGTTTTCAAAAGCGCAGTATGGAAATCGAACCGCACCTGACCGATTTCGAGCGCAGCGTCGAAGTGGTGCAAAAACGGATTGAAGAAGTCGATAAATATTCGAAAAGTCTCGAAGAGCAGGTCACGCTGTTAATGCAGATTGTGGAAGAAGATATCCAGGCCCGCACCATCGCCACCATGAGCTGGCAGCAGCGCTTCGAAGAGATTGCCGGCAACGGGCAGAGTTAGCCATGCGCGTCATTGGCACCGCCGGCCACGTTGATCACGGCAAATCGACCCTGGTCAGAGCCTTGACCGGCATCGACCCCGACCGCCTCAAAGAAGAAAAGCAGCGCCAGATGACTATCGACCTGGGCTTCGCCTGGCTGACGCTGCCCTCGCAGGAACCGGTTGGCATCGTCGATGTGCCCGGCCACCAAGATTTTATCAAGAACATGCTGGCCGGCGTGGGCGGCATCGACGCGGCGCTGTTCGTCATCGCCGCCGATGAGGGCGTAATGCCCCAAACCCGCGAGCATTTGGCTATCCTCGATTTGCTGGAAATTCCGCGCGGCATCATCGCCATGACTAAAGTCGATATGGTTAACGATGAAGATTGGTTGGAACTGGTCGAGGCCGATATCTCCGAAACCGTAGCCCACACCGTGCTGGCCGACGCCCCGATCATGCGCGTTTCGGCCCTGCGCGGCGACGGCCTGCCCGACCTGCTGGCCAGTCTCGACCACATGCTGGCCGCCGCGCCGCCTCGCCCCAATCGCGGCCGCCCCCGCTTACCCGTTGATCGAGTCTTCTCCATCAGCGGCTTCGGTACCATTGTGACCGGCACGCTGCTCGACGGCGAACTCCATGCCGGCCAGGAAGTCGAAATTCTGCCCCAACGTCTGTCCAGCCGCATCCGTGGCTTGCAATCGCACAAGAAGAGCGTCGTCACCGCCGAACCGGGGTCGCGTACGGCGGTCAACCTGACCGGCCTCAGCACCGATGATCTCAGCCGGGGCAGCGTCTTAACCACGCCCGGCTGGCTGGAGCCGACCCAACTGGTGGACGTTCGCCTCAAACTACTGGCCGACGCGCCCAAGCCGCTGCGCCACAATCAAGAGGTTGAGGTCTTTACCGGAGCCATTGAAGTTTTGGGTCATGCCCGGCTGCTAGGCGTTCGCCAGCTTGAGCCGGGTCAGGAGGGTTGGGTTCAACTACGGCTCGATCAGCGTATCCCAGTCGTCAAGGGCGATCATTTCATCATTCGCCAGCCGTCGCCGTCGCTGACCATTGGCGGCGGGGTGGTGGTCGATCCCCTGCCCCGGCGGCGGCATCGCCGCTTCCGGCCGGAGTTGATCCGGCGGCTGGAAACCCTGCTGGCCGGCACGCCGGAAGATTTGCTGCTGGCCGAGCTGGATCGCCAAGGGCCGCTGTCCATCAAAGCGCTCATCGACGCGGTCGGCGTGCCCACCACCGTGGCCTCGACCGCGCTGCATCACCTGCTCGAAAGCGGCGACGTCTTTTTGCTGGCCGATGTCGACGGCCGCACCACCCCGGCCCAATTGGGCGATCTGACCAAAGCCAAAGAGTTGGTCGCCTCACGCGCCGGCTGGGCCGCGCTGCTGAGTCGGATCAAAGCGACGCTGGCCGATTACCACCAGCGCACGCCGCTGCGCATCGGCATGCCCCGCAGCGAACTCAAGAGCCGCCTAAAATTAGAGACGCGCCTGCTCAACGAAGCCCTTCAGCGCGGCGAACACGAACAGTCCCTCGTCACCACCGACACCACCGTTCGCCTGCCCGACCACCGCGTCACCTTCACCGCCGGCCAACAAGCCGCCATCGACCGGCTGCTGGCCCGCTTCCAGGCCGAGCCGTTCAACACCCCCCTCCCCCGCGACGTGGCCAACACGCTGGGCGACGATGTGATGATGGCCCTGGTCGAAGGCGGCCAACTGACCCTGCTCTCCAAAGACGTGATCATCTTGAATTCGACCTACGCCGACTTCGTCGATTGGCTCCGAACCTATCTGCGCGACCACCCGACCGTCAACGTCGCCCAAGTGCGCGACGCGTTCAACACCAGCCGCAAATACGCTCTCGCCCTGCTGGAATACACCGACGACCAACGCCTCACCCGCCGCGTCGGCGACGAGCGGGTGTTGGTGGAGTGACCATCAGGCAGACCTTCAACCATAAGGCTTGGATTGTATTGTCAAAATCGGAAATCGACTTGTGAGGAAACGATAGACCTACGTGCCGCGCTGATAAGGAGTTACTATCTTAATATCTGTCATCGGATAGTGCTTTGTATTGCGAGTTACCACGGATGCCCCAAATACGTTGGCTGTGGCCGCAATCAGCGCATCACCCAAATCAATGCGGTGGCTCCGGCGGTATTGGCGAAGATACGCACCGGCCTGGCGGGCTATAGGCTCGTCAATATCAAGCAATGTAAACAGCGCCAGCAGCGCTTCAGTTTTGGCCTCTTCGCCAGACCGCATTCCGGCTAAGAATTCCGTTACGGTAATCACCGACAGAACGAGCGGTTCACCACCTTCAAGTTGCTGAGCCAAAAACTCAAGCGCAGACGGATTACCGTGGAAATGATCGATCAAAATATCGGTATCAATCAACTGCATCAGATAATGGCTCCAAATCATCCCATCGGCGAGTCTGACGCATCTGGACAACGTAATCGACACCGTCAGCCGGCACATCGTCCCGGTTGGCCCACATTCCAAACGTCTGCTTTAGGATTTCCCGAGGACTAAGCTCGGTTGGGGCCGAGGGCCGGGCAATGGCCTGATCTAGCGCCTCTCGCAACCACCGTATTTCGGCGGGCGACAGAGCTTGGGCCAATTGCAATATTTGTTGGGGTGAAATCGGCTTAGGATCAACCGCCATAGCGAACACTCCGTTTCTATTATATTTGGTGGTAATATTATACCATAGTAAAGCAAGGATAGAACCATGACCCGAACCATAAAAGCCCCCCGCGGCACAGAACTCACATGTAAGAACTGGCTGATCGAAGCCCCGTACCGAATGCTGCAAAATAACCTCGACGCCCAAGTGGCCTTCGATCCGGACAACTTAATTGTGTACGGCGGACGCGGTAAAGCCGCCCGGAACTGGGCGGCCTTCGACGCTATCTTGGAATCGCTGCGCAACCTAGAGCCGGACGAGACGCTGCTGGTCCAATCGGGCAAGCCGGTGGCGGTGTTTCGCACGCACGAAGACGCACCCCGGGTGCTGATTGCCAACTCGAATATTGTGCCGGCCTGGGCTACCCAGGACAATTTCGATGCCTGGGAAAAGGCAGGGCTGATTATGTACGGCCAGATGACGGCCGGTAGTTGGATTTACATCGGCACGCAAGGCATTTTGCAGGGCACGTACGAAACGTTCGGCTCGCTGGCGCGACAGCATGGCTGGGGCAGCCTCAAGGGCAAGCTGGTGGTCACGGCCGGGCTGGGCGAGATGGGCGGTGCGCAGCCGTTGGCGATTACCATGAACGAGGGCGTCGGCCTGCTGGTCGAGGTTGATCGTTGGCGGGCCGAACGCCGCCTGTCGCTGCGCCAGATCGACGCCATTACCGACAACCTCGAAGAAGCGATGACCTGGGCCAACGAGGCCCTGGCCGCCGAACTGCCCAAGTCCATCGGGCTGATCGGCAACGCGGCCGAGGTGCTGCCCGAACTGGTCGAGCGCGGCGTCATGCCCGACGTCGTCACCGACCAAACCTCCGCCCACGACCCGCTGTACGGCTATCTGCCGACCAGCCTTTCGATCGAAGAGGCCAATGACCTGCGCCAGCGCGACCCGGTCGAGTACCAGCGCCGCTCCATCGACGCCATGACCCGCCACGTGCAGGCCATGCTCGACTGGCAGGCCAAAGGCAGCGTCGTGTTCGATTACGGTAACAATTTGCGCCAGCGGGCCTTCGACAACGGTCTTAAAGAAGCGTTTAACTATCCCGGCTTCGTCCCGGCTTATATTCGCCCCCTCTTTTGCGAGGGCAAAGGGCCGTTCCGCTGGGTGGCCCTCTCCGGCGACCCGGCCGACATCTACGCCACCGATGAAGCCATCCTGGAACTGTTCCCGGAGGACGAACACCTGGCCCGCTGGATTAAAATGGCCCAGGAGCAGATCGAGTTCCAGGGATTGCCCGCCCGCATCTGCTGGCTGGGCTATGGCGAACGCGCCCGGGCCGGCCTCAAGTTCAACGAGCTGGTGGCGTCGGGCCAGGTCAGCGCCCCGATTGTTATTGGCCGCGACCATCTCGACAGCGGCTCGGTGGCCAGCCCCAACCGCGAGACCGAGGCCATGAAAGACGGCTCCGACGCCATCGCCGACTGGCCGCTGCTCAACGCGATGGCCAATGTGGCCGGCGGCGCCACCTGGGTCAGCCTGCATCACGGCGGCGGGGTCGGCATCGGCTACAGCATTCACGCCGGCCAGGTCATCGTAGCCGACGGCACCGAGGCCGCCGCCCGCCGGCTGGAACGGGTCTTGACCATCGACCCCGGTATGGGCGTCGTCCGCCACGTTGACGCCGGCTACGATGAGGCGATTACCTTCGCCCAAGCCCACGGCGTGCAAATTCCGATGATGAAATCGTAAGGGAATACTAATGGATCCAATTATCCTTGATGGTCAAAGCCTGACTATCGACCAAGTTATCGCCGTCGCCTACGGTGAGCCGGGCCAGCCGGTGGTGGCGCTCAGCGACGCGGCTCAGGCCGGCGTAACCCGTGCGGCGCAGGCGGTGCAAACGCTGCTTGAGCGCGGGCAGGTGGCCTACGGCATCACCACCGGTTTTGGCGCGTTCAAAGACCGCATCATCTCGCCCGACCAGGTCGAGCAGCTCCAGCGCAACATCGTGCTCAGCCACGCCGTGGGCGTCGGCCCGGCCTTCGATGTGCCGACCACGCGGGCGATTATGCTTATTCGGGCCAACACCCTGGCCCGCGGTCACTCCGGCATCCGGCTGGGAACCTTGCAAATGCTGCTCGATCTGCTCAATGCGGGCGTGCATCCGGTGATTCCGCAGAAAGGCTCGCTGGGGGCCAGCGGCGATCTGGCCCCGCTGGCTCATATGAGCTTGGTGCTGCTGGGTCTGGGCGAGGCCGAGTATCAGGGCGAAATCGTCGACGGCGAAGCGGCCCTGGAGGGTATTGGCCTGTCACCGGTCACGCTGGCGGCTAAAGAAGGGCTGGCCCTGACCAACGGCACGGCGGTGATGTGCGCCTTGGGGGCGCTTGAAACTCACCGC
>ERZ795053.7001-NODE-7001-length-10995-cov-8.781353_pt1 | contig 10995 bp, 9 predicted proteins | sample MGYA00375137_ERZ795053 | MGnify/ENA primary metagenome ERZ795053 (study PRJEB30182, sample SAMN05720284) | activated sludge metagenome | isolation source: Anaerobic digester | place: Hong Kong | collected 2014-12-17 ... | reverse complement strand
CGCCGCCGCGCCGCCATCACGATCGCGTCGTGCGGGCGCTCGACCGCTACACCGCGCGACGGATGCCGCACCTGATCACCCACTCCGAGGCCCATGCCGCGGCGATGCGTCACGAGTGCCGGTTGGGAGACCGCCCCATTCACGTCGTCCCCCACGGCGTCCCGGATCCCGGCCTGCAGCCGCCCGATGCCGTCGAACCGGGACGGATCCTCGCCATCGGGCCGCTCGATCGGCGCAAGGGCGCCGACCTCCTGCTCGAGGCCTTCCTGCGCCTGGCACCGCAGCACCCCGGACTCTCCCTCACCATCGTCGGGCCGGTGGACGACCCGGGCATCCGCGAGCGCATTGCCGGACTCGACCCCGCGATGGCAACCCGGATCGAGCTCCCCGGCCGCCTCCCCGACGCCGAACTCGCCACCTGGTGGCATCGGGCCGCGATCGTCGTCGCCGCGAGTCGCTATGAGAGCTTCGGCCTCGTGGCGGCCGAGGCGATGGCGCGGGGGATTCCCACGGTCGTCAGTTCAACCCCGGCACTGGTCGAGGTGGTGGGCGACGCAGGCGTCGTGTTCCCGGCCGGCAACGCCGATGGGCTCGCATCGGCCCTCAACGCGCTGCTGGCCGACCCGACCCGGCAGGACCACCTCCGCCGCCTCGGGCGGGCCCGTTTCGAGGAGCGCTTCGGGATCGAGGCGATGGGGCGCGGGATGCTGGCCGCGTTCACCGGCTCGCGGGTCGAATCGTACCCGCAGCGGGGTGCGGTTCTTGCAGGTCCCCGTCCGTCGAGTTGAATCGACCCATCGACCGCCAGCCTGGAGCCCCACTGCCCCCGTCGCCTCTCCCCCCAGCGGCACGGAACCGACCCGGCCAACCGTGGAGCCGCGCCGCGCTCGTGATTCTGGCGGCGGTGCTCCTCCTCGGCGCCGCGCTCGGCTGGGCCGGTCGTGCCCGCGCCGTCACGCTCGGCGGCGACGAGGCGACCTACCTGGCCCTCTCCACCTCGCTGGAGTCGGGTCAGTACCGCGACACCTTCCTGGTCGGCAATCCACCGCACGCGAAGTATCCCCCCGCGCTCCCCGCCTGGCTCCTCGTCGTGCGCACCGTGGCCGGTCCGGATCTCGATGTGGTGCGCGCCGTCAACCTGGTCCTGCTGCTCGCGACCGCCCTCCTGCTCGGCGACGCCGTGCGACGACTGGCGGGACCGTGGCTCGGGGTGGGCGCCGCGGCGGTGACGGCCCTCAATCCGTCGCTGCAACAGCTCGCCGGGATCGTGATGGGCGAGTCGCTCTACACCCTCCTCGCCACCGTCGCGCTCTGGGCCCTGGTGAAGCGTGCCGAGGACGACCCGCCACCCCGCGGCCTGCTCGCCCTCGCGATCGTCGCGATGCTGCTGGCATTCCTCACCCGGACGATCGGGGTCGCCCTGATCGCCGGCATCGGGTTCGCCTTCCTCCTCCAGCGACGCTGGCGCGCGGTGCTGGCGGTCGGGGTTCCCGCGGCCGCCGTCGTGCTCGGGTGGGCCGCCTATTCCCGCGCCGCCGCGAGCCAATCCATCGGGCGCAACTACGGCGGTGAACTCGCCTACTCGGCCTCGGTCGCGCACTCGTTCTCGCTGGTCGCCCACGTCATGGAGAACCTGCGGACCTACCTGATCTGGACCCCCAACGGCCAGTTCGGCTTCCCGAACCGACCCGATTGGCCGGTCGACAACGCGATCTTCGCGGTCCTCCTGTTCGTGCCGGTCGTGGCCGGGATGGTGCTGCTGCTCCGCCGCTGGCCCGCCGCCGGCTGGTACCTCGTCCTCTACCTCGGCGTGCTCCTCCTCTGGCCGTTCCCCGATGGGCGCCTGGTCGCCCCGGTCGCCCCGCTCATGGCAGTCGCGGCGATCCTCGCCATCGACGCCGCCGGGCGACGCCTCTCCGAGGGGTTCGGCGCCCGGGCAGGGCTGGTCGGTGCCGCTGCGATCGCGGCGATGGGTGCGACCAGTCGGTGGCACCATGTGGGCGAGGTCCGCTCCTGTCGTGACGAACCGCCCTACGAGAGCCCGCGCTGCAACTCCGAGCGGGAACGCAACTGGATGGCGGCCGCCAACTTCCTGCGCGACTCGATTCCCGCGGGCTCGGTCGTCGCGACCGTCCAGCCGGCCCCGATCCACCGGATCACCGGCCACCAGACCATCCCGCTCGAGCGGCTGCGGCCGCCGGGGGGCCTGGGGATGATCCGGCCCGGCGGGCCGGTGACCCATGTCCTGCTCGCCACCTATGGCGGCGCGGCGCTGCCGGAGGACGACGGCACCGGCGGCCATGTCTGCGAGCGGCTCCGCATCGTGGGGGTGTTCCCGCCCGGGGCGATGGTGCTGGAGGTCCTCCCAGCCGAGGCGCCGCCGAACCCCGCCGCGTGCGCGGCGATGTCGGAGCTGAACGCCTACGTCGAGTCGCTGGTGCACGAGCGCGGGGCCTGAGCGGCCGGCGACCTGCGGGACCGACGCAACACAGATATCGCGCATTGCGCCACATTGTGGCACAAACGCAACACCTCGTCTCCATCGGCTCGTCCCGTCGCCTCGCCCGGGGGATCCCCCCGACATTCGGGGCACATCGTTTGCTCCAAGGGTTGCGGACAGTGCACCGGCCGGGAACCCCGGTCGGCCGAGCCCTCGAACTCCCTGTGCCCAGCGAGCGACGATGATGCGTCTTTCCCCCGCCAGCCTGCACCGCGCCCGACCGGACGCCCGTCATCGGGTGCCCGCGCGACCGGTGACCCGATGAGCGGCACCGAGTCGGCGGCCCGCCCGGTGACCCCGATCCGCCCTGGCGATCGGGTCGTGGTGGTGGGGGCGGGCCCGGCGGGGCTCACCGCGGCGTACCTGCTCGCCAAGGCGGGGCACGTCGTGACCGTGCTCGAGGGTGACGACATGGTCGGCGGGATCTCGCGCACCGCGCAGTACCGGGGGTTCCGGTTCGACATCGGGGGGCACCGGTTCTTCACGAAGATCGCGCCGGTCCAGGCGCTCTGGGAGGAGATCCTCGGCGAGGATTTCATCTCGGTGCCGCGCCTCTCGCGCATCCACTACGACGGCAAGTACTTCGACTATCCGCTCAAGGCGTGGAACGCGCTGAGCGGCCTCGGACCGATCAACGCCGTGCGGATCGTGCTGAGCTACCTGAAGGCCCGCCTGCGGCCGTCGGAGGTCGAGGAGAACTTCGAGCAGTGGGTCACGAACCGCTTCGGGAAGCGGTTGTACGAGATCTTCTTCAAGACCTACACGGAGAAGGTCTGGGGGATCCCCTGCACCGAGATCCGGGCCGAGTGGGCGGCGCAGCGGATCCAGGGCCTCTCGCTGGCGCGCGCCATCCTCAACGCGACGGCGATCCAGCGGCGCAGCAACACGATCAAGAGCCTGATCAACGAGTTCCGCTACCCGCGCCTCGGCCCCGGCCAGATGTGGGAGGCGTGCCGGGACCGGTTGCGCGAGATGGGCAGCCAGGTGCTGATGCGGCATCGGGCCACCGAGATCACCTGTGCCAACGGGGTCGCGACCGGCGTCCGCGCGCTGACGCCGGACGGCCCGGAGTACTTCCCGGCCGACCACGTGATCTCGACGACCGACCTGCGCACGCTGGTGGGCGCGCTGGAGCCGGCGCCGCCGCCCGCGGTGACGCAGGCGGCGGAGGGGCTGCGCTACCGCGACTTCCTGGTGGTGGCGCTCATCCTCGAGACGGAGAACCTCTTCCCCGACAACTGGATCTACATCCACACGCCGGGGGTGAAGGTCGGTCGCATCCAGAACTTCAACAACTGGAGCGCGGCGATGGTCCCGGAGCCGGGACGCACCTGCCTCGGGATGGAGTACTTCTGCTTCGAGGGCGACGGCCAGTGGGCCAGCCGCGACGAGGACCTCATCGCGCTGGCGACCGCCGAGCTGGAGCAGCTCGGGATCGTGCCGCCCGGCCTGGTGCGCGACGGCGCCGTGATCCGGATGCCCAAGGCCTATCCGATCTACGACGCGGAGTACCGGACCCACCTCGAGGGCGTGCGCGGCTGGATCGACCCGATCCCGAACCTGCACACGGTCGGCCGCAACGGGATGCACAAGTACAACAACCAGGACCACTCGATGCTCACGGCGATGATGGCCGTCTGGAACATGCAGGGCGCCAGCCATGACATCTGGGAGGTCAACACCGACTTCGAGTACCACGAGGAGCAGCGCCTCGAACCGCCGGCCGGGGAGCGGCAGCGCGGCGCCGCATGAGCACCACCCCGCGCTGTTCGGTGATCATGCCGGCGCACCAGGCGGCCACGCTCCTCCCCGACACCCTGCAGCACCTGGTCGGGAGCTCGCTGCCGCGCGCCAGCTGGGAACTGATCGTGGTCGATGATGCCTCGCGCGACGACACCGCCGCGGTGGCGGCGACCTTCGCCGATCGCGTCCTCACCCTCCCCGCCCCGGCGCGTGGCCCGGGCGGGGCCCGCAACGCCGGGGCCCGCGAGGCACGGGGCGAGTGGCTCGTCTTCATCGACGCCGACGTCCGCGTCCACCCGGACACGCTCGAGCGCTTCATGGCGGCGGCCGACGCGGGCGACGAGACGCTCGTCGCGATCTTCGGCAGCTACGACGCCCGCCCCGAGGCGCGCGGACTGATCACCGAGTATCGCAACCTCCTCCACCGCTTCGTGCACCTGCAGGGGGCCGGCGACGCCGAGACGTTCTGGGCGGGGTGCGGCGCGGTGCGGCGCAGCGCCTTCGAGGCGGTCGGCGGGTTCGACACCGCCCGCTTTCCGCGGCCGCAGATCGAGGACATCGAGCTCGGCTACCGGTTGCGCGACCGCGGGGGGCGGATCCTCCTCGACCCGACGATCCAGGGCACGCACCTCAAGCGCTGGCGCTTCTGGCAGATGGTGCGCACCGACCTCTGGGATCGCGGGGTGCCGTGGATGCGACTGCTCCTCGAGCGCCGCGGGCGCACCGAGGCCTCGTTGAACGCCGGCGCGGGGGAACGATTCCGCGTCGTCCTCGCCGCCGGCGCGGTGCTCGTCGCGGGGCTGGCGCTGGTGATGCGCGCGCCGTGGCTGGCCGCCACCGCGCTGGGGATGCTGCTGCTGCTCGTCGCGATGAACCTCGGCACCTACGCCTGGTTCGCCCGCGAGCGCGGCATCGGCTTCACCCTCGCGGTCATCCCGCTCCACCTGCTCTACTACGCCCAGAATGCCGTGGCCGCCGCCGTCGGGATCCTCCAGCATGTCGGCAGCGCCCCGTCCCCGCGACACGGAGTCGTGGCATGAGCGCGACCGACCCCCGCGTCGCCGGGAGCATCCATCCGGGCGGCATTAGCTTCCACGCGACGACCCCCACCGGACCGACCCGCAGGGAGGGACAGCCGATGTCACGGACCGCCCCCTCGACCGAGGATCCGCTCGCCCTCGCCTTTGCCCCGCTGCACAAGCTGGGGATGGGCCTCGGCGTCGGGACCGCCGCCGCCCTCGCCGTCTTCGTGCTGACCGCGGTGCCGCTGCTCAGGAACGAGGCGCCGCAGCTCGACATCGGCCTGCTCGGCGCCTACTTCTCCGGCTACGAGGTGAGCTGGCGCGGGGCGTTCATCGGGGCGGCGTGGGCGGGATTCAGCGGCTTCGTGCTCGGCTGGTTCTTCGCCTTCAGCCGCAACGCGCTGCTGGCGATCCGGCTGGTGGTCTGGCGGGCCCGCGCCGACTACATGGCGACCCGCGACTTCATGGACCACATCTGATGCCCCACCGCCACCACTCGCCGACGGAGAGGGATCCCCGATGGATCAACTGACACAGGAAGAGACCCAGGAGCTGCGCCGGGTGACGCTGCGGCTCAGTGCCCAGGCCTGGGGCGTGTCATTCGGCCTGTTGCTGGGACTCGGGCTCTTCGTCGCGACGATCGTCCTCGTCGCGAAGGGCGGCCCGAACGTCGGCCAGCACCTCGGCCTGCTGGCCGAGTACTTCCCCGGCTACCGGGTGACCGTCGTCGGCGCGTTCATCGGCTTCGTGTACGCCTTCGTGGTCGGCTACGCGCTCGGGCGGATCATCGGCCTGGTCTACAACACGGTCGCCGAACTGCGTCCCTGAGTCGCGCGGCGCGCGTCAGCCGCGCTCCAGGAGCGCGACGACCCGCGCCACCTCGTCCGCCGTGTTGCACACGTGGGGCGAGAGCCGGATCGACCCCTCCCGCAGCGAGCACGTCACCCCGGCCGCGAGCAGCGCCTGGTAGGCCGCGGCCACGTCGCCGTGCGGCCGGACGCAGGTGATCGCCGACCCGCGCGCGTCGGTCGGCGACGTGATCGTCCCCGCCCCGCGCGCGGCCCAGTCGTGCAGCGGGGCGGAGATCTCCCGGACATGGCTGGCGATCGCCGCGACGCCGACCTCGAGCAGGAGGTCGAGCGCGGCATTCATCGCCGCGAAGTCCTGCAGCGCGAGGGTGATGACCTCGAACCGCCGCGCGTCCGGCCACGGTTCCGGATCATAGGCGGTGAGCCGCGAGTAGTCGTCGGTCCCCCGAAACGAGGCCCATCCGGCGATGGTCGGGTAGGTCGCCTCGATCAGCTCCCGCCGCACGTGCAGGAAGCCCGTGCCCCACGGCGAGAGCAGCCACTTCTGCGCCCCGCACGCGAGGAAATCGACCGGCGTGCGCGCCAGGTCGACCGGCACCTGCCCGAGCGCCTGGATCGCGTCCACGACGAGGAAGACGCCGCGGGCCCGGGTCGCCCGGGAGAGCCGGTCGAGGTCGATCGTGTAGCCGGTGCTGAACTGCGTCAGCGAGACCGAGACCGCGCGGACCGCCGGGTCGGCGAGTCGGGCATGGAGGGCCTCCTCGTCGGGCCATCCCTCGGCGGTCGGCGGGATCCGCTCGAGCACGACGCCCCGATGGTGCGCGAGCGCCAGCCACGGATAGACGTTGGTCGGGAACTCGCGATCGAAGGTGAGCACGACGTCGCCGCGCCCGAGGCCGAGCGCCTGCGCGGCGACGTTGATGCCGGTGGTCGTGTTCGGCATCAGGGCGATCGTCGCGGGGTCGGTCCCGACCAGCCGCGCGGCCCGCTCGCGCGCGCCGCCGAGGATGCCATCGAGCCGCGACATCGGCCAGTCGATCGGTGCGGCGCGGTCGGCGTTGGCGGCGTGGAGGACGTCGAGCGCGCGGCGCGGCATCGGGCCGATCGAGGCGCTGTTGAGGTAGATCCCCGCCGCATCGAGGGCGGCGAACTCGCGGGCGCGCAGGTCGGGCGAAATCGTCACGGGCGTCCATGCTCCTCCGCGAGTGCGCGCAGGTCGCGCACGACGCGGTCCCAGGTGAATCGGCGCTCGACGCGAGCCCGGCCGGCCGCCCCGAGCTGCCGGGCAAGCGCCCCATCGGCGAGCAGGTGGCGCACGGCATCGGAGGCGGCCTCGGGGTCGTCCGGGGTGACCAGCAGGCCGGTGACGCCGTTCTCGACGGCGTCGGCGATCCCGCCACTCGCCCCGGCCACCACCGGCACCGCGCACGCCGACGCCTCCAGCAGGGCGATGCCGAACCCCTCGGCGTCGAGGCCGACCTGCCGACTCAGGCCGAGGTAGATCTCCCCCATCGCGAACGCACCCGGCAGGTCGTCGTCGCCCACGTCGGTCAGGATGTGCAGGCGATCGGCGACGCCGAGCGCGGTGGCCTGGGCGAGCAGCGCATCGTGATAGGTGCCACGCCCGATGACGGCGTAGCGGAGGTCGGGATGCTCCGCCGCGAGATGCGCGAGGACCTCGATCCCGGTGTCGATCCCCTTGTGCGGCACGAGCCGCGCGACGGTGACGAGCCAGCGCCCGGCCGGCAGGCCGCGCGAGACACGAAAACGCTCCGCCGCCACCGCGTCGGGCACGAATCGCATCGGGTCGGTCCCGAGCGGCACCACCCGGATCCGCTGCGTGGCGTCCTCCAGTCCGAGATCGAGGAGGACCTCGCGCAGCAGCCCCGCCGTCCAGTGCGAGATGGCGACCAGCGTCGCGGCATCGTCGAGCAGCGGCGCATAGGCGCGGCGCTTCAGGCGGCTGCGGGCAAGCTTCGGGCGCACCGCGAGCAGGTCGCCACCGTAGAAGAGGATGCCATAGGGGAGCCGGCTGCGTTCCCACGCCCAGCGGGCGGGATAGCCGGCGGGACGCAGCGTGCCGCACCACGCGAACCGCGCGCCGGGGTCGCGGGCCAGCGCCGCGGCGCGACGCGACCAGAGCAGCCGGCCCTGCAGCGTCTTCAGCCGCCCGACCGCGACCGGGATACGGTCGACCACGTTCGGCAGCGCGGCATCGACCTCCTCCTGGTCCGCGATCGTCCCGGTCGAGACGATGAGCGATCCGGGCGGGTGACCGCGCGCCAGCTCCTCCATCATCCGGGCGATCCCGCCACCCAGGGGAGGAAAGTCGTAGGTCAGCAGGAGGTCGTGGGTCGGCACGTGCGGGGTCTCCAGTCGAGGCGGACGGCCCGGGGAATCTAGCGGCGACCCAAGACGGGGAGCGCCCCCGGTGGTAGCTTACATGGCCCTGATCCCTGACCCTCTTCCCTGGAGTTCGACCATGAAGCTTCGCCTCGTTGCCACGACCGGCCTCCTCGCCCTCGGCGCGGCCTCGCTCGCGGCGCAGTCTCCCTCCGTTGGCGTCCTCGCCGGGGTGACCTCGAGCAATGTCACTGTCAGCGGTGACAACTTCAGCGCCTCCCTCGAGTCCCGCACCGCGATCTCGGGGGGCATCTCGCTCCGCTTCCCCCTCGGCGGCATGCTCGACCTCGAGATCGACGGGATCTACGCCGAGAAGGGCACCAAGATCAGCGACGGGGGCGACAGCGCCGAGCTGAAGCTCAGCTACATCGACGTCCCGGTGCTGCTCCGCTACACCCTCGGCACGTCGTCGGCCAAGCCGTTCCTGCTCGCGGGTGGCTCCCTCGGCATGAAGCTCGACTGCAAGGTCGGCGCGACGAGCGGCAGCGTCTCCGCGGATGCCGACTGCACCGACATCAACGACGATGACCAGAAGTCGATCGACCTTGGCGCGACCTTCGGTGGTGGCATCGCGTTCAACCGCTTCTCGGTCCAGGCGCGCTACACCATCAGCCTGGGCGACATCTTCGACGACAACGACGACTCGATCTCGAGCAAGAACAAGGCGCTCTTCCTGCTGGCGGGCCTCAGCTTCTGACCCCGCTCCGCCTGGCCGTCCTCGGCGCGATGGCTCCCCATCGCACCGAGGACGCGCTGGTCCGGGCGGCCCGCCGCCTCGGCCACCACGCGGAGGGCTTCGATGTCCTGCGCTGGCACCGTCGCCTCGGAGCGGTCGGCGCCTCCCACGTGGCGCGACGCCTCGAGGCCTTCCACCCCGACATCGTCCTCTGCACCCGACACGCCGTCCGACTCGGCACCGATCGCCTCGCGACGCTGTGCCGCGACCGGCGCGTGATCCTCTGGTTCTTCGACACCCAGCCGCAGCCGGGCGTGCTCGAACTCGCGCGTGCCTGCGATGAGGTCTATCTCACCTACGCCGGCCTCGTCGCGACGTGGCGCGAGGCCGGGATCACCTCCGCCCGATTCCTTCCCCAGGGCGTCGACCCCGACCTCGATCGACCGGGCACGGCGCAGCCGGCCCTTGCCTGCGACATCAGCTTCGTTGGCTCGGGGCAGTATCCGTACCGGTGGCCCCTGCTCGAGCGCCTCGCGGCGGCGCACGACCTGCAGGTCCGCGGACCGGGCTGGGACACGGCCCCAGCCGGGATTCCGGTGGTCGGCGGCGAGGTGCGCGGTCCGGCCCTTGCCGACATCATCGCCAGCGCGGGCATCTCCCTCGGCGCGCACGCGGTCCCCGAGCAGGCCGAGGAGTACGCCTCGGCCTCGAACCGGATGTGGAAGATCCTCGGCGCGGGCGGCGCCTACCTCGGGGCCTGGGTGCCGGGGATCGAGCACTTCGCCGGGGATCGCGAGCATTGTCGGTGGTATCGCTCCGTCGAGGAGGCGCTCGACGCCTGTGCCGAGCTGCTCGCCGATCCGGACGAGCGACGGGCGATGGCGGAGCGCGGCCGGGCGCATGCGCTGGCCCACCACAGCTACGATCGGCGGCTCGCCCTGCTGCTCGAGGGGAGCGACTACCCGCTCCCGCCCCCCACCAGCACGTAGTTGCGGTACTCGAACGGACGCCACCCGGTGAGACGTTCGAGGGCGAGGGAGGCGAGCTGTAGCAGGTGATGCCCCCGCAGCCGACGGGGAGCGACGAGTTCGTGCTCGGCGTGCCGCGCGGCGATCCACTCCGCGGCCACGGCGGGATGCGCCCCGCGGAAGCGGCGGATCCCGGGAATCCACGGCAGCAGGGGCCGGTTGACGTCCTGCCCCTGTCGCCAGTGGTAGATGTCGAGATCGGCGCGCCGCTTCGCCTGCAGCGCCCAGGCCGGACGAGCCCAGCCATAGTGGTGCATCACCGCGCCGCTCGACGCTGCCCGGATGCGGCGATGCTCCGCCCCCACCCGGAAACCCTGGGCATCGCGGAAGGAATGGATCTCCAGCTGCGGGGCGAGGCGCACGGCGCGGCACTCGCGCCGGTACCAGCTGCGGTTGCTCGCCACGTGGTCGAATCCCCCGTAGAAGTGGCGATAGTCGACCAGGACGCCCTCGACCCGTGCATCCCCATCGACACGCAGGATCGTCTGGCGCAGTCGCTCCGCGGCCCCATCGGCGAGCACCTCGTCGGCCTGGATGTAGATGCCCCAGTCTCCCTGGCAGGCGCGGCGCGCCCGTTCGGTCTCATCGGCCAGCATCTGCGGGCCGCGCGACGGATCCCAGGTCGAGTGGATGATCCGGATGCGCGAATCGGCGAGCCCCTCGACCCGGGCCAGCGTGTCGTCCTCGGACGCGCCGACGTTGACGACCAGCTCGTCGACGATCGGCAGCAGCGAGCGCAGGCTCGCCTCGAGCGGGAAGTCGAGGCGGGTCGCGTTGCGGATCATCGTGAAGCCGGAGAGCCTCATCGCGGCGG